>Ga0187892_10000770_pt1 | contig 80462 bp, 88 predicted proteins | sample MA1701073metaG_FD_139345 | JGI IMG/M metagenome (GOLD analysis project Ga0187892, IMG submission 139345) | Bio-ooze microbial communities from a basaltic lava cave in the Kipuka Kanohina Cave System on the Island of Hawaii, USA - MA170107-3 metaG ... | reverse complement strand
ATGGGTTCGCAAGGGTTTGGCGGTTCCGCTTTGCGGAACATCGCCAATACCCGTCTCGCCGGCTCGAATGCACGCAGGTGCATTCTCACTCCGGCTCAACGCCCACCCGACCCATGGGAAGATTCAGACCAGATGGTCTGGATTTTTCTATGGTAGGGATCGAAGCTGACTCGATCGTCCCGCGGGGCGGGACGCAGCGGCGGGCACCTCACTGGATTTCGCATATACGAAATCCAGTGAGCTACAGGGCACCCCCCTGTGCGCATCCGTCCGTGCCGTGCTATACTGACAACTTCATCATCCATTCGTACCTTATGCCGAAGACGACCACGCGTTCCCGTTCGAAAACTAAACCATCCAAGCGCGCTCCGGCGCCGGTCGCGCCGGTGGTGCACACGCACCACGCCACCCACTACCCGCACGGCGGGTTCACCCTCGGCACCCTTCTCCTCATCTTCGTCGCGGTGGGCGCGTTGGGCGCCGCCTACACCGGCTATATGCGGCTCTCTGCAGAGACCCGAGCGGCGAACGAGGCGCGCACGGCAAGGGCGGTAGCAGAGCGTCGCGCTGCGGAGTTCGAGACCCGAGTGTGGGCGCTCGAATCCGAAGCGATGATTAAGGATGTGGATGCCTACGCCGACGCGGCAGAGCCGGTCACTATTTTCGGCCGGTTCACCTACACCGGTTCGGGCGTGACATTCGTCCCCGACCCGACCGAATCCCCGGAGATCGTCCACCGGACGGTCTCGGAGAGGATCGCGCTCGATCCCGGGGCGGCGGGAAAGCTCGCACTCTCCGGGACCCGCACGGTGACCGGCAGGGCGGTGCTCACGTTGAAGCTCCTCCCGGTCGGTACGGAGGACCCTAACGGAACCCAGCGAGCGATGCTCGAGACGGTGCTCATGCAGGCGGTGGACCGCTAGGCCGTCGCGCAATAGGCGGATGCCGGTCGGTTGACCGGCATCTTTCGTTTGTGGTAGCGTGAGTCGTCGGTAGCCGTCCGCCGCAGGCGGAATTTTTTTATGGAAATACGGAACATCGCCATCATCGCCCACGTCGACCATGGGAAAACCACGCTCGTTGATGCGCTCTTGAAACAGAGCGCCGGCTTCAAATTGAAACAGGAACAGCCGGACGAGCTCATCATGGACAGTAACGAGCTCGAGCGCGAGCGCGGCATCACCATCTTCTCGAAGAACGCGGCCGTGCGGTTCGGGGAGGTCAAGATCAACATCGTGGATACTCCCGGCCACGCCGATTTTGGCGGCGAGGTGGAGCGCATCATGCGGATGGTGGATGGGGTGCTCCTCTTGGTCGACGCGAAAGAGGGCCCCATGCCGCAGACCAAGTTCGTGCTTAAGAAAGCGATTGCGGCCGGGCACAAAGTAATCGTGGTGGTGAACAAGATCGATAAACCAGACGCGCGGATCGACTGGGTGGTGAACAAGACCTTCGATCTCTTCGTCTCGCTCGGCGCCTCCGACGAGCAGACGGACTTCCCCATCATTTACGCGGCGGCGAAGCTCGGGAAGGCGGGCACCGCGCCGGACCTCTCGGCCATGTCCGACGTTAGGCCGGTCTTTGAGGCGATCGTGCGGAACATCCCCGCGCCCACGGTGACCGATGCGACGCTCCAATTCCTCTCGGTCTCGCTCGCCTACGACAACTACATCGGCAAAATCGCCGTCGGCCGCCTGTATGCCGGATCGATGCGGAAGGGGATGGACGTGCTCCACGTCCGCCGCGACGGTTCGACGGCCAAATCCCGCCTCACGAGCGTGATGACCTACAACGGATTGAACCGCGTGGAGACCGAAGCGGCCGAGGCCGGCGACATCGTCGCGGTGGCCGGCATCGAGGACATCTCCATCGGCGAGACGATCACCGACCTCGTTTCCCCCACGCCGCTTCCGCCCATCGCCATCGAGGAGCCCACCGTGAAGATGACCTTCGGGGTGAACAACTCTCCCTTCGCGGGCCGCGAGGGGCAGTTCACCACCTCTCGGAACATCAAAGAGCGGCTCGAGCGCGAGCTTCAGACCGATGTCGCGCTCCGGGTGGCACCTGGCGAGAGCGCCGACCGGTTCGTCGTCTCGGGGCGCGGCGAGCTCCATCTTGCGATACTCATAGAAAAGATGCGCCGCGAAGGGTTCGAGCTCCAGGTCTCACGCCCGCAGGTGATCATGAAGGAGCTGGGCGGGATCGTCTCGGAACCGATCGAACAGGTGTTCATAGAGGTTCCGGAAGAGTTCTCCGGCGCGGTGATCGAGAAGATGAGCAAGCGACGCGGGGAGATGAAAGACCTCAAGGTGGAGCGCGGCACCACGTTCCTTGAGTTTACCATCCCCACCCGCGGACTCATTGGGTACCGCAACGAGTTCCTCACCGACACCAAGGGCCTCGGGATACTGAACACGCTCTTCCAGGGCTATGAGCCGCACCGGGGCGCGTTTTCGGACCTCCCGCACGGTTCGCTCATCGCGTACGAGGCGGGCACCTCCGTCGGGTACGGCCTTGTGGCGGCACAGGAACGGGGGGCGCTCTTCATCGGTCCGGGGATTGAGGTGTACGGCGGCATGGTGGTCGGGGAGAACGCCAAACCAGAGGATCTTGAGGTGAACGTTTGCAAGGAAAAGAAGCTCTCGAACATGCGCTCGAAGGGCGAGGGCGGTCAGGAGAAGCTCGAGACCCCGCGTCAGATGGGGCTTGAGGACGCGCTTGAATACATCGGCGATGACGAGCTCGTCGAGGCGACGCCCAAGAGCATCCGCATCCGGAAGGCGATCCTCGACCACCTCGAGCGCAAGCGGGTGAGGAAGCAGGGGGAGGATCCCTCCTCCCCCCGCAGGGCGGGCGGGGGATAAGGGTGTGTTAGAATGAGGGGGTCATGCATCGCCTCCTCATCCCCGTCGCGTGCGCGGCGTTCCTCATCGGCGCGGCGACCGCAACGGCCGCAGAGCGGCCGCAGGGCACGCTCTTCGCGCGCCTCGCCGGCAGGCTCCTCATCCAGACCGAGTCGCGCGGCGAATTATGGTACGTGAGCGCGGTCGACGGCCGTCGCCACCTCATCGGGTCACCCGATGAGCTCCACTCGCTCTACCGCACCGAGGGGCTCGGCGCCGCGAACGCCCTAATCCGCCGCATCCCTCTCGCGCGTGACTTTGCCTCCGGCCCCGATGCCGACGGTGACGGGCTCCCGGACGCCCTGGAGGACGCGATCGGCACCGACCGCATGCGGGCCGACACCGACGGCGACGGGTTCACGGACGCGAACGAAGTGCGCGCCGGCTACGACCCCACGGGGCCCGGCCGTGCCGTGACCGATGTGCGGCTCGCTCGGCGGCTCATGGGCCGTATTCTCCTGCAGGTAGAGTCGCGCGGCGAGGCGTGGTACGTGAACCCGTCCGACGGGCTCCGCTATTACCTTGGCGACCCCCGGGAGACCAAGCCGTTCCTCGGGAAGCTCGCACTCGGGATTGGGAACCGCGATCTCACCGCACTCCCCTCGGCGAGCCCGTTCGCCGCCCCTTCCGGGGCGACGGAGTGCGGCGAGGGATGGCCTTGCATGATCGAGCGTGCGCGCGCGTGCCGCCCGGCCCAGCTCGTCTGGCGCCTCGCCGCCGATCGCGAGGGGTTCACCCAGCACACCACCATGGTGCTCGAGATCACCGGGGAGCGTGACGGACGCTGCGGCCTTACGTTTACCGATGCGCGCTACGACGTTGTCTTCCCGTCCGGCACCGCGGCAGAACGCGTGCGCGAGGAGAACGCGCGTTACGATGCGGTCGAGGGGCGGAGCGCCTCGTGCGCGTACGCGCCCCGAGAGCTCGCGGAGCTCCTCGTGCGGTGGAGCCAGCGCCTCATCTCTTCGGATGACTTCACGAGCGGGGACTGTCAGGGGTCGTATTTCGGCGGGGAATAGGGTATCCTCCCTCCTCCTATGCGCTATTCACGAATGTTCGGAAAAACATCGAAGACCGTCGCGGGCGAACTGTCCTCACGGAACGCCGAGCTCCTCACCAAGGCGGGATTCATCGATCAGCTCACCGCCGGGGTGTACACGTACCTGCCGCTCGGGCTTCGCGTGCTCCGCAAGGTGCAGGGCATCGTGCGCGACGAGATGGAGGCGATCGGTGGCCAGGAGCTCCTCATGCCCGCGCTCCAGCCCAAGGAACCGTGGGCGACCACAGGGCGCTGGGATGATCCGGGGAAAGAGGTGATGTTCCAGTTCGAGGGCAGGGGCGAGAAGGAGTTTGGACTCGGCTGGACGCATGAGGAGATCGTCACCCCGCTCGCGAAGCGCTTCATCCGTTCCTACAAGGACCTCCCACTCGCGCTCTACCAGGTCCAGGACAAATTCCGGAACGAACCGCGCGCCAAGGCAGGCCTCCTCCGGGGGCGCGAGTTCAGCATGAAAGACCTCTACTCCTTTCACCGGGACGAGGCGGACCTCGAGGCGTACTATGAGAGATCTAAACAGGCGTACCTGAACGTGTTCCGACGATGCGGACTGGACGCGCTCATCGTGGAGGCCTCAGGCGGCGCGTTCTCCAAATACTCTCACGAGTTCCAGGTGCTGACCGAGAGCGGCGAGGACCTCATCTTCTACTGCGACGCATGCCGCTACGCACAGAACCGCGAGATCGCCGAGGTGAAGGCCGGCGACAAGTGTCCCACATGCAAGAAGGGGAAGATTAAAGAGGGGAAAGCGATCGAGGTGGGGAACATCTTCATGCTCAAGACCCGCTTCACCGACGCGTTCGACCTCACCTACGCCGATGAGCAGGGGAAGAAACAGAAGGTGGTGATGGGCTGTTACGGGATCGGCCCCTCGCGGGTGATGGGAGCGGTCGCCGAGATCCATAACGACCCCAACGGACTCCGCTGGCCGGCGGCCATTGCACCCTACGATCTACACCTCATCGAATTGAAGAGCAGGGACACGGCGGTGCGCGAGGCGGCCGAGGGAGTGTACGGGTCGCTCACGGAACAGTGCGTGGAGGTGCTCTACGACGACCGGGAGGACGCGGCGGCGGGGGAGAAGTTTGCGGACGCCGACCTCATCGGCGTCCCCAAGCGGATCGTGGTCTCGGAGAAGACGTTGAAGGACCGCTCGGTCGAGGTGCGCGACCGTGCGAGCGGGGCGACCGAGATGGTGAAGCTCGATGCGCTCGGCTCGTACCTGGGGAAGTACCTCTGCTCCGACGAGGAGTGCGATTGCTCCTAGGGATAACAAAAGACCCTCCGCACCGCGGGGGGTCTTTTTGGTTCGGACCGGGACTATGCCACGGGGGTAGGGGCGGCGCCGCTCGACTTCAACGCTTCCTTGAGGTTCTTGCCCGCCTTGAACTTGGGGACCTTGATGGGAGGGATTTGGATCTTCTCCTTCGTGCGCGGGTTTACTCCCGTCCGGCCTTTGCGCTCCTTTCCCAGGAACTGGCCGAATCCGGCGATCGTCACCTCGCCCCCCTTGGTAAGCTCTTCGGTGATCATGTCGGCGAGACCCTCGACTATGGAAATACCCTGTGTCTTGGGGAGACCGAACTTGTCCGCGAGGGCCGCTCCCAATTCAGCTTTGTTCATAAGATGAGGTTACGGTTTATGGGTACAGTATAGCCAATTTATTTGGCGTATTCAACCACCCGTGTTTCCCGGATGACGGTGACCCGGATTTCACCGGGATACTGGAGGTCGGCCTCAATCTTCCTCGCCACGTCCTGCGCGAGGCGAACTGCGGCGAAGTCGTCGATCTCCTGGGGACGCACGAACACCCGTACTTCGCGACCGGCCTGGATGGCGTACACTTTCTCGATCCCCGGGAACGAGGCCGCGGTCTTCTCGAGGTCCTCGAGGCGCTGGATGTAGTTCTCCACCGAATCCTTGCGGGCGCCGGGGCGTGCGCCGCTAATGGCGTCGGCGACCTTCACCACCACCGCGTCGAAGGTGCGCGGCTTGTCCTCGTGGTGGCCCACCGACATGTAGGCGACCTCCTCGGGCATGCCGAACTTGCGCATGATGTTCACCCCGATCTCGGGGTGGCCGCCCTGCACGTCGTGGTCCACCGCCTTGCCGATGTCGTGGAAGAGGCCGCCGCGTTTGCAGATGGAGACGTCGGCGCCGAGTTCCTGAGCGAGCATCGCGGCGATCTGCCCGACCTCGATGGAGTGGGCGAGCACGTTCTGCCCGTAGGAGGTGCGGTACTTGAGCCGTCCGAGGATTTGGACGAGCTTGGGGTCCACCCCGGTGATGCCGAGCGTGAAGAGCGCGTCTTCACCCGCCTTCTTGATGTCCTGTGCGAGCTCCTTCTTGGCCTCATCGACCGCGGATTCGATCCGTGCCGGCTGGATCCGACCGTCCTTTAAGAGCTTGTCGAGCGTGCGCTTAGTGATCTGGCGGCGGATGGGGGAGAAGCCGGAGATGGTGATGATCCCCGGGGTGTCGTCGACCACTATCTCGCAGCCGGTGAGGTACTCGAGCACCTTAATGTTCCGTCCCTCGCGGCCTATGATGCGGCCCTTCAAATCGTCGGAGGGGAGCTCGACGTTGGTGGTGGTCGTCTCGGCTACCACGCTCGAGCCGAGCCGCTGGATGACCGGGGTGAGAATCTCCCGCACCTTGGCCTCGAGCACCTCGACCTCCTCGGATTCGAGTTTGCGGACCCGGCCGATAAGATCTTCCTTATATTGCTCCTGCACGGTCTTCATGAGCCGGTCCTTCGCCTCATCGGTGGAGAGCTTCGCGACCGCCTCGAGCTTGTGCATCTCTTCGGCGGCCATCGTGTCGAGCTTGACGCGCACTGCGTCCACCTGCTTCTCCTTCTCCGCGAGCTTAGACTTCGCGTTCTCGATCTCGAGGATCTTGGCGTCAAAAAGCGACTCGCGTTTCTCGAGCTTCTTCTGGAATTCGTTCAGTTCGTTCCGACGCGCGTTCTCGTCGCGCTTGGCGTCCTCGAGTGACTTTAATGCCTTCTCTTTCGCCTCAAGGAGAAGCTGCTGCTCTCGGTGTTTGGCTTCGGCGAGTATCTTCTCTGCCTTGGCCTCCGCGTTCGCGGTCTTACCCGCGGCGATCGTCTGACGGATGAAGTAGCCCGCTCCGGCTCCCAAGAGGAGCCCGAGCACGGCCCAGAGGATGGGGTGCATAGGGTTTCGGGGAAGCGAAACCCCGCGCCATCGGCGCATCTGCAGCCATCAGGTTGTGGAAGAGTGCAGTGAGCATGTGCGTGCGGCTTTGCCTCCGTTTCAATCGTGAATGACTACCGCTCACCGTAGCACGGAGCGTGTTCCCCGGCAAGCGTCAAGGACCCCCTCCACCGGGCGGAGCGCCTGTACCCAGTCCTCGCTACGGAGCGCATCCGGGTCGATCGCCTCGGCGAGGGTGAACGGGCCGATCGCCGTGCGTTCAAGTTCCTCGAGATAGGCCCCGGTACCCAGCGCTTCGCCGATGTCGCGGGCGAGCGCGCGGAGGTAGGTGCCTGAAGAGCAGTGGACGCCGATTGAGAGTATCGGGTATGAGTAGCTGGCGATCTGAATGTTGAAGATGTGCACCTCGGACGGCATACGTTCGACGGTCTTGCCCTTACGGGCGAGCTCGTAGAGCCTTTTGCCACCGATCTTCTTCGCTGAGTACATGGGCGGCACCTGCTCGATCTTGCCGGTGAATTTCTTTAGGACCGTCCCGATATCTGTCATTGCGGGCCCCGATGATCGCCGTTGGGGCGATGCGATCCCGTCTCTCGAAACGAGATCGCTACGGCCTTCGGCCTCGCGATGACGGATATGTCCGGTCCGGTCATCGGTATCCGAGGTCGCGCCGAGACGGATGACCGCGCGGTACTGTTTGTCGAGCCCGATGAGCGCGGGGAAGTGCCGGGTCGCCTCGCGTCCGACCCCGACGATGAGCAGTCCGGAAGCGAACGGGTCGAGCGTGCCGGCGTGCCCCACCGTACGCACCCCGGTGATCGCCCGTATCCGGTCGACGAGATCGTGGGAGGTGGGACCCGGCGGTTTTTTGATGAGGAGGAAGCCGAACGCGACCATGGGAAAAATGCTATACTAGGGGCATCGTATGCTCATGCGAGCGAAACAGGAGGCCAAGGAGGCGGTCACCGGGGGGGTGCCCACGGCGGGCTTGAGCCAGAAAGAGATTGACAGGCTCACGGCGAGCGACGCCTCAATCACCTCGCTCGTCGATTATATCATCGAGCAGGCGTACCTCGCGCACGCCTCCGACATCCACATCGACCCCCAGGAACAGAACGTCGACGTCCGGCTCCGGATCGACGGCGTGCTCTATTCCGTCTTCGTCCTCCCCAAGACGTTGCTCGCGCAGGTCATCACGCGGATCAAGGTGCACTGCGGGCTCCGCACCGACGAACACCAAGCCGCGCAGGACGGCCGCTTTCGGCTCGCGGTCGCGGACACCCAGATCGACCTGCGGGTTTCGATCATGCCCACCTACCACGGCGAGAACGCGGTGCTCCGCCTCCTCGTCTCGGACCTCAAATCCCGATCGCTCAAGGACATGGGATTCTCGGAGCGCGACCTGCGGGTGGTGGAGGCCTACGCCAAGCGCACCCGCGGGATGACGCTCGCCACCGGCCCGACCGGCTCGGGGAAGACCACCACCCTCTACACCGTCCTCCAGACGCTGAACACCCCCGCGGTCTCGATCACCACCATTGAGGACCCCATCGAGTACTCAATGCCGAACGTCACCCAGATACAGGTGAACCCGGCCACCAACCTCACCTTCGCCAAGGGACTCCGCGCCATCGTGCGCCAGGATCCGAACATCATCATGGTCGGGGAGATTCGGGATGCGGAGACCGCGGGGATCGCGGTGAACGCCGCGCTCACCGGGCACGTGGTGCTCTCGACCCTGCACACCAACGACGCCGCCACCACCCTCCCGCGGCTCTTGGATATGGGCGTCGAACCGTTCCTGGTGGCTTCCACCGTGAACATCGCCATCGGCCAGCGTCTCGTACGTCGGCTCTGTGGCATGTGCAAGGTGGAGTATACGCTCACCGACGCAGAGCGCGACCGGCTCTCCGGGGTCGTCTCGGCGCCGATCTTTGCAAAGAAGCGCCGGTTCTGGAACGGTAAGGGGTGCCAGGAGTGCAAGGATTCGGGGTACAAGGGGCGTCTCGGGATCTACGAGGTGCTCGAGGTCCGCGGTGAGATCCGCGATCTCATCGTGCAGAAGGCCTCGGCCGAATCCATTCGTCAGGTGGCGATGCGGATGGGGATGACCACCATGCTCGAGGATGGGTTTGTGAAAGCGGGCGAGGGGCTCACCTCGATTGCCGAGGTGCTCCGTGTGGTGCAGGACTGACGCGTATGCTCATCCGCTTCTTTCGGAGCATCTGGTTCCGCATCGTCTCGCTTGTCTTCATCGCGGCCATCCCCGCGCTCCTCATCATCATCACGAACGTGACGGCCCTCCGCGCGAACGCGGTCGCGTCCGCGCACGATTCGGCGCGTGCGGCGCTCGACGTGGTGGCCGCCTATCAGGACCGGCTCATCGACGGGGGAAAGCAGTTCCTCCGCACCCTCTCGGTCACCCCTCAAGTACGGAGCGGAAATGCGGCGGAGTGCAGTGCGTTCCTCGCCGACCTCCTCGTCGAGGCGCCGCACTACCTGAACATAGGGGTGGTGGACCGAGAAGGGTTCATTCATTGCAGTGCGCTCCCCATCGATGATCCGGTGGATGCCCGTGAGCGTCTCTGGTATCGCGAGACGGTGCGGACCGGCGCGTTTTCGATCGGCGAGTATCAGGTGGGCCGGATCACGAAGCGCCAGAGCGTTAATTTCGGCTATCCGCTCTTTGCGGTCGATGGCTCGCTCGAGGGGGTGGTGTTCGTCGCCCTCGACCCTCATGCGTTTAACACCATCGCCCGAGCGATTACCGTCTCCCCCGGGGATTCCTTTACCGTATTCGATAGGAACGGGATCATCATCTATCGCCATCCGAACCCCGATGCATGGATCGGCAAGGCGGTGCCGGACGCCGAGATTGTCGAGGCGATCGCCGGCGCACAGACCGAGGGGACCGTCACGGTGTCCGGACTGGATGCCGTCCGCCGCCTCTACGCCTATCGGCCGCTCACCCTTTCGCCGGAGTCGGGGATCATATATGTGGCGTTCGGCATCCCAGAAGCGAGTGCGCTTAGAGAGGCCGAGAACATTCTCGCGGGCAACCTCACCGCATTCGTGGTCGTAACCGTTTTTATGCTTGTGTGGGCGTGGTTCGTCGCCTATCTCGTCATCGTCCGCCGTACGCGTTTCCTCGCGGAGGCCACCGAACGGGTCGCCCGCGGCGACCTCTCGGTGCGGGTCTCCCGCATGGGTGGGCCCACCGAGTTCCGATCGCTCGCCGCCTCGTTCGATCAGATGGCCGAACGGCTTGCCCAGCGGACCGAGCGGCTCGAGCACGAGACCGCAAAGACCCGCGCGATTCTTTCGGCGGTCGGCGAAGGGGTCATCGCCATTGATCGTAAGAAGAGGGTGATCGCGGCGAATGCGGCGGCTGGCGCGCTCCTCGGCTACGAGACCGACGAGCTTATCGGCGCGGACGTCGCCGCGCGGCTCATCATCACCGATGCCGAGGGGAAATCGGTCCCCGCAAAAGACCTCCCGCTCACCCTGGCGCTCATGGGCGGCAAGCGGGTGGTGGTGAACCCCATTAAGAACAGCCACACCTATTACTTTAACCGCCGGGACGGGAGCCGATTCCCCATCTCGCTCATCGCAAACCCGGTCGAGCTCGACGGTACGCGGGAGGCGGCGGTCATCGCGTTCCGGGACATCACCGATGAGTTGAACATCGACCGGGCGAAGACGGAGTTCGTCTCGCTCGCCTCGCACCAGCTCCGCACCCCGCTCTCCATCATTAGCTGGTATACTGAGGCGGTGCTCGGCGGAAAGGCAGGGCGTGTGGACGCGAAGGCGAAGCAGTACCTTGAGGAGGCGCACGCGGCGAGCGCTCGTATGACCGAACTCGTGAACGCGCTCTTGAACGTCTCCCGCCTCTCGGCCGGGGTGCTCGACATACGGCCCGAGCCGACGGACCTCGCCGCGCTCGTGAGGAGCGTGATCTCCGACTATGCGGTCGAAGCGAAGCGGAAACGGATTGCGGTCACGGAGCGCTACGATCCCAAGCTCGCACGGCTCCGGCTCGACCCCAAGCTCATCCGCATCATCATCCAGAACCTCGTCTCGAACGCTATTAAGTTCACCCCCAAGGGCGGTGCGGTGAAGGTCGGGCTGGAACGGCGGGATGGCGGAGCGCTCCTCACGGTTGCGGACGACGGGTACGGCATCCCTCCCGAGCAGCAGGATAAGGTGTTCACCAAGCTCTTCCGCGCTGACAACGTCCGTGAGCTTGCGATCGAGGGTACCGGTCTTGGCCTCTATATAGTGAAAGAGATCGTGGACCTCACCGGCGGGGAGGTGTGGTTCACTTCGAAACTGAACCAGGGGACCACCTTCAGCGCTCTCATCCCCGAGTCCGGCATGCGACGCACCGAAGGGTCTCGCGAGCTTGTGCCGCCTCGTCGCACCGATCGGGAGACCCGTAGCTAAACAACTATGCCAACCACCGCCAAACGATCTTCCGCCGCCAAGCGTATCCTTATTGTCGAGGACGAACCGCCGATGCTTAAGGTGCTCGCGGAGACGTTCTCGTACGAAAAGTTCGAGGTGCTCACCGCAAAGGACGGCGAGGAGGGGCTCCGCGTCGCGCTTGCCGAACGTCCGGACGTCATACTCCTCGACATCCTTCTGCCGCGGATGGACGGGATGACGATGCTCCGCAAGCTCCGCGAGGACGCCTGGGGAAAGCGTACGCCGGTCATGGTGCTCTCAAACCTCTCCGACGCCTCGCGGGTGCTCGAGGCGATGCAGAGCGGGGTGTACGACTTCCTCGTGAAGTCCGACTGGAAGCTCCAAGACGTGGTCTGGAAGGTGAAGAAGAAATTGAAGCTCGCCTGACGCTATGGCCGGGCCGACGAAACCGAAGACGCCGGCGCGTGCCAAAAAACAGGCGGCGCGCCGCTTCGAGTTCGGCATCCCGGTACGCGAGAAGATCCTCTTCTCCAAGCATCTCTCCGTGATGATCCATTCCGGGCTCCCGCTGCGCGAGGGGCTCGAGGTCATCCGTGACCAGACTCACATTCGTCGGTTCCGCACCGTGCTCGACGGGGTCATCGCGGACGTGGACAACGGCCAGTTCCTCTCGGTCGCGCTCGGCAAGCATCCGCGCATCTTCGACGAGCTCTACACCTCGCTCGTCCGCGTCGGCGAGGAGAGCGGTCGGCTCTCCCAGAACCTCAGCTACCTCTCCTCCCAGCTTGAGCGTGCCGATGCGCTGCGCCGCAAGATAGTGGGAGCGATGCTCTATCCGGCCATAATCCTCGTAGGCACCCTCGGGGTTGTCGCATTCCTCACCTTCGTTACGCTCCCCCAGCTTCTCCCCATCTTCAGCTCCCTGAACGTCCGGCTTCCCCCCACCACCCAGTTCCTGTTCTCGTTCTCGCGCGCGATCACGCAGAACATTTGGGTGATCGGGGGGATTCTCGTCGTGCTCGTGGTGGGGGTGCGTATGCTCGCGCTCCACCCTCGGGTGCGGCTCTTCCTCCATTTCGTCATCCTTAAGGTTCCGATCGTGGGTAGGCTCATGCAGGATTCACAGATCACCCGGTTCTCGCAGATCATCGGGACGTTGCTCGCGGCCGGGGTGGACGTGGTGCGCGCCCTCGAAATCACCGGTCGGAGCATGGGGAACCTCGTCTACCGCACCGCGCTCCTCGCGGCCGCGGCGAACATGAGCAGGCAAGGGGAGACGATTGCCCAGTACCTCGTCCGGAACCCCCAGCTCTTCCCCTCGGTGGTTGAGCGGATGGTGCGTATCGGGGAGAAGACGGGGAAGCTTGACGAGAGCCTCATCTACATCTCGGAGTTCTACGACCGCGAGATAGACAACACGGTACGGAACCTTACCACCGTGCTCGAACCCACACTGCTCCTCATCATGGGCCTCATCGTCGGATTCGTCGCCATCTCGGTCATCACGCCGATCTATGAGATCACCAAGGGGATCGGCCGCCGGTAGGCCGGGATTCACCCTCATCGAGCTCATCACCGTCTCGGGGATCGTGGCCGTGCTGTTCGGCATGGTTGCCATGGGGAGCGTCGGCTTCTTGAGAAACCAGGAACTCACCAACTCCGCTGAGGCGCTCACGAGTTACCTGCGGGCGGCGAGCGCACGGGCGATACGGAGCGAGGGGGATACCGCGCACGGGGTGTACGTGGCCCCCACCGGATTCACCCTCTTCCGCGGCGCTTCCTACGACACGCGGCTCACCGCCTACGACGAGACGCGGCCACTCCAGGGGTACGTGACCGTCACCGGTCTCTCCGAGCTGGTGTTCGCGAAACAGACCGGGGTGCCCTCCACCTCCGGGTTCATCACGCTTACGAACGGGACGAGGTCCGTGCAGTTCACCGTGTATGCATCAGGCGCGATCGAGCGACAATAAGCGGCCCGGCGTCTCGCTCATCGAGATCGCGATCGCGATTGGCGTGCTCACCATAGGCATCGCGAGCACCTCTGCACTGTTGCGGCAGACGGCGGACATCGCGCTCTCTACGGTCGACGAGCTTAAGGCAACCGCGCTTGCCGAGGAGGGGCTCGAGGCGGTCGTCTCCATCCGCGACCGGAATTACTCCAACCTTTCCGACGGCAACAAGGGCCTGGCGATCGATGCGACCCCGAAATGGGTCTTCTCTGGCACGACGGATCAGACGGAGGGTCGGTACAACCGGACCCTCATCATCTCGACGGTGGACTCGAACACTAAGAAGGTGATCTCGCGGGTGACCTGGGCGCCCTCCCCGAACCGGACCGCCACGGTCGAACTCCGAATGCTCATCACCAAGTGGCCGAACCTATGAGGCGGGGCGTTACGCTTATTGAGACACTCCTTTATGTCGCGCTCGTCGCCGTCATTATGGGCGCCGGGGTGAGCTACACGTTCACCATATACCGGCAGAAACTCAAGAACGAGGCGGTGATTGAGGGGGAGCAGGCAGCGCGGCTTGCGCTTGACCTTATTTCCGCAAAGATCCGGAGCGCCAAGGAGGTCGTCTACCCCGCCGCTGGAGTCACGGGTGTCTCCCTCACCCTCGAAATGCCGAGTGGGACGCCGAGTCCGGTTGACGTCCGCACCATCGGCGGACAGGTGCAGATGCGCGAGACTGCTTCGGGGAGCTGGGTGCCGCTCACCCCTCAAACGGTGCAGGTAACGTCGCTCGCATTCCGGAACGTGCAGGACCCCGTCACGCACGTGAATACGTGGACCATCGTTTTCTGTCCTATCTGGGAGCTCAAGCTTCATATCTGTCATCTTCCGAATACGCTTCGCGAGAACCGATGCATCTTCATCATCGACGCCATCCTCCACCTCTTCCACGGGGATTTCCTGGGCACCTGCGATCCGCCCAACTCCGCCCGGGGGTCGGTCCGGATGACCATGACCGTCACTACAGGTGCCGGTCTCGGGAATGAGTACCAATCGTCCATCACCGTTTATGCCACCGCCACCACAAGAAAGCAGAACTGATCGACCGGGGTTCGCGGCGATCGCCGGCGTCCTGATCGTCGCCTCCACCGCGTTATTGATCGCCACGGCGAACGCGATGGTCGTGATACGCGAGAACCGTGAGACGGTACATCGCGCCGATTCGGCGCAGGCGCGGTACCTCGCCCTCTCGTGTGGGGATATCGCGCTCTTGAAGCTCGACGGGAACGTCAATTATACTGGAAACGAAGCCATAACGGTCGACGGCCAGACGTGCCAAATTCAGACGATCGTAGCCCAGGACTTTGCGCGGACGATAACGACGAACGCGACGGTCAACGGGCACACGAGCCGCCTCAGAATTAAGGTCGATGACGTCGCCACCCTGACCGTCGGCTCGTGGACCGAAATCCCCTAAGGAGGGTTTCGCCAAACTAACCATTCACAATTATTTTTTTGATCCTTCATGTTATGAAACAACACAGGGGCTTCACGCTTATTGAAATTCTTATCGTCATCGGGCTCATCGCCGTCTTGGCCGGCGTCCTCATCGCCGCGCTGAACCCGGCGCGCCAGTTCGCCCAGGCACGGAACGCCCAGCGGTGGAACAACGTGGACACCATCATCGGGGCGATCATCCAGAACACCACCGACAACCGCGGCACCTTCACCTGTGCCGCCGGCGCGGTCCCGACCACCGCGACCAAGATGGCGAACGGCGCGGGCAACTACGACATCGGACCGTGCCTCGTCCCTACCTACTCGGCGCAGCTTCCCTTCGATCCGTCGGCCACCGGCGCGCATTGGACCTCCACCACCGACTACGACACCGGGTACAACATCGTCCGCGACGCCACCTCCGGGCGCATGACCGTTTCGGCCCCGGCGGCAGAGCTCTCCGAGATCATCTCGCTCACGCGATAATCATTCATATACGAAGGTATGCGTACTCGTAACGCATTCACGCTCATCGAGATCCTCATCGTCATCGGGCTCATCGCCGTCTTGGCTGGCGTCCTCATCGCCGCGCTGAACCCGGCGCGCCAGTTCGCCCAGGCCCGGAACGCCCAGCGGTGGAACAACGTGGACACCGTCGTGGGGGCGATTATCTCGAACATCACGGATAACCGCGGCACCTTCACCTGCGCCGCCGGTGCGATTCCGACCACCGCGACCAAGATGGCCGTGGGAGCGGGCAACTACGACATCGGACCGTGCCTCGTCCCCACCTACGCGCCGTCTCTTCCCGTGGATCCCTCGGCCACCGGCGCGCACTGGACCTCCACCACCGACTACGACACCGGGTACAACATCGTCCGCGACGCCACCTCGGGCCGCGTCACCGTGTCGGCCCCGGCTGCCGAGCTCGGCGAGACCATCGGCCTCACCCGCTAACCGGGTCGTCGTACACGCACGAAAGCTCCCCGCGGGGAGCTTTCGTGTTTCCGCCCGAGCGTTGACGTTCGAACGGAAAAAATATACCCTAGCTCAATCATGAACGTCACCGAACTCGCGCGAAAACTCCGCACCACCACGGGCGAACTCTTCGCCGTGCTCCCCGAGCACGGCATTGATATCGGCAAGCGTGCCATAAAGATCGACGACCGGATCGCCTCGCAGGTGCTCCGGGACTGGTCTCGCTGGAAACTGGAGCGCGAGCGCGCGGCCAAGCTCTCCCGCGAGAAGACCGAGATTGAAGCGGCGCTCTCGGCGGTGGGCGGCGCTATCCGCCTCCCCTCGGTCACTACGGTGCGCGAGTTCGCGGGCCGGGTGAACCTACCGGTGACCCGGGTGATCGGCGAACTCATGAAGAACGGGATCCTCGCCTCCATGAACGAGCGCATCGACTTTGAGACCGCCTCCATCATCGCCGAGGACCTTGGGTTTAGGATCGAGCGTGAGCCGGAGGCCGAGGTGGTGGAGAGCGGGAGCCGGTCCATGGAAGAGAAGCTCGCCTCGCTCCTTAAGGAAGCGGGCGGCGAGATGAGCCCGCGCCCTCCGGTGGTGGTGGTCATGGGACACGTGGACCACGGCAAGACAAAGCTCTTGGATGCGATCCGCACCACCGACGTGGTCGCGGGGGAGGCGGGCGGCATCACCCAGCACATCGGCGCGTACCAAGTGGAGCAGAAGGGCAGGAAGATCACCTTCATCGACACGCCCGGACACGAGGCGTTCATGACCATGCGCTCGCGGGGCGCTCGCATCGCGGACGTCGCCATCCTCGTGGTCGCGGCCGACGATGGCGTCCAGCCGCAGACCCTTGAGGCGCTCGGCATCATCGAGGCGGCCAAGGTCCCGTTCATCGTGGCCGTGAACAAGATCGACAAGCCGGACGCAGATCCGGAGAAGGTAAAGCGCCAGCTCTCGGAGAAGGGCGTGCAGGCCGAGGAGTGGGGGGGCAAGGTGCCGTTCGTGAACGTCTCTGCCAAGGACGGGAAGAACCTGGACGCGCTTCTCGAAGTGGTGCTGTTGCTTGCGGACCTCAATAAGGAAAAACTCATGGCCAACCCCGATCGCCGCGCGGTGTGCATGGTGATCGAATCGCACGTGGACAAGAACGAGGGGGTGGTAACCACGCTCTTGGTCGCCGGCGGCACGCTCCGGGTGAACGATCCGCTCGCGATCGAGGACACGCTCTACGGACGAGTGCGCGCGATGCGCGATTGGAACGGGAATACGGTCGCCCAGGCCGCCCCCGGAACTCCGGTGAAGATCATCGGGCTCCGCGGCGCGCCGGCGGTGGGCGACGTCATCGCAGTCCCTGCCGACACCAAGGGCTTGCAGCGGGACATAAAGGAGGCCTCGCGCGCGACCCTTAAGACGGTGAGCGTCGCGACGCAATCGTCCGAGAACAAGGAAGAGAAGAAGCTCGTGAAGATCGTGCTTAAGACCGACGTGCTCGGATCGCTAGAGGCGCTCGTGAGTTCGCTCGAGAAGTTTCAACACCCCGAGGTGGGGGTGGAGGTGATCGGCCGCGGGCTGGGGAACGTGACGGAGTCCGACGTGCTCCGGGCTGAAGCCGCCGACGGGCGTGTGTACGCCTTTAATGTGCTCGTCACCCCTCCGGTGGAGAACCTCGCGCGTGAGAAGCGCGTTCCGGTGCGCACGGCGAAGGTGATCTACGACCTCTTGGACGACACCAAGGCCGCGCTTCAGGAGTTGCTCCCGGAGGAGATTATCCGTACGAAATTGGGCGAGGCCAAGGTGCTCGCCATCTTCCGCACCGAGAAACAGGCGATGATCGTGGGTGGCGTGGTGACCGACGGTCGCGCCGCAGTAGGCGCCTCCGTCCAGGTGCTCCGCGGAGAGGAGGTCATCGAGGTGGGCGAAGTCACCGACCTCCAGAGCGCCAAGACCGCCGTGAAGGAGGTGCGCGCGGGGAGCGAGTTCGGCGCCAAGCTCAAGGTGAAGCCCGTGGTCACGGTCGGCGACCAGCTCGCGTTCTTCCACGTCGAGAAGAAAGAACGTAAGATACAGTTCACTTGAGTCTTAATACTTGGAACTTGAAACGTTCATATCGGATGCTTCATGTTTCAAGATTCATGCTTCATACCGTATGGCCGAACTCACGTTGAATGACGGGAATTTTGATGCCGAGGTGATCGAGGCATCCAAGAACACCCCCGTGCTCGTGGATTTTTGGGCCGCGTGGTGCGGCCCCTGTCGGATCATGTCCCCGCTCGTCGATGAGGTGGCCGCCGAACTCAAAGGGAAGCTCACGGTAGGCAAATACAACGTGGAGGAATCAAATGCGGTCGCGAGCGCGAACGGGGTGATGTCAATCCCCACCTTCATCATCTGGAAGGACGGCAAGAAGGTTGAGGAGTGGGCCGGGGTCACTCCAAAAGAAGAGGTATTGGAGAAGGTAAAGAAAGTGATCGCTTGAAACTTGAAACATGGAACTTAAAACGTTCCATGGGCAGCTTCGGAACAAGATGGACGATTTCGTCCATTTGGTCTACCAGGTCTCGAGGGGGTTTCCACGGGAAGAGTTATACGGGGTGACGTCCCAGCTACGACGCGCGTCTCTCTCTGTGGTGCTTAACTACATCGAGGGTTATGCACGCGGAAGAGATAAGGTGCACAGGAATTTCCTCGAGATCTCGTACGGTTCATTGAAGGAGTCAAGCTATCTCTTGGAATTTGCACGCGCTGAACGGTATCTGGGAGAGATTGAGTTTAAGACCGCATCGGGACTCGCAGACGATATAGGTGCAATGCTGTGGGGAATGATGCGGAACATGAAGGACTGATTGAGCTTTAAGCTTCAGGTTTCATGATTCAAGACGTCATCATCATTGGGAGCGGGCCCGCCGGATACACCGCGGCGCTCTATGCGGCGCGGGCGAACCTCGCGCCGCTCGTGTTCGCCGGCGAACAGGTGGGCGGCCAGCTTACGACCACCACGGAGGTGGAGAACTATCCCGGGTTCGCCAAGGGGATCATGGGTCCGGAGCTCATGACCGAAATGCGCGGCCAGGCGGAGCGGTTCGGGGCCATAGTGGTGGACCGTGCGGTGACCGCGGTCGATTTTTCGACGGACCCGTACCGGATATCCGTCGGAGGTGAGACGCACGAAGCGCGCACGGTGATCATCGCCACCGGCGCTACCGCGAAGCGGCTCGGGCTCCTGAATGAGAAGAAACTCTACGGCAAAGGGGTCTCGGCGTGCGCCACCTGCGACGGGTTCTTCTTCAAGGGGAAGAAGGTGATCGTGGTGGGCGGCGGGGATTCCGCGATGGAGGAGTCCACCTACCTCACCAAGTTCGCGACCGAAGTGACCGTCGTCCACCGTCGCGACGAGTTCCGCGCCTCGAAGATCATGCTCGAAAAGGCGCGCAAAAATCCCAAGATCAAATGGATCACCTCGGCGGAAGTTATTGATATCCTCGGCGCCGAGGTCGGGCACGTCACCGGGGTGAAGCTGAAGGACGCCAAGTCCGGTGCAGTGTCCGAAATTCCGACCGATGGGGTGTTCGCGGCCATTGGCCACGAGCCGAACACCGCGCTCTTCAAAGGTACGCTCACGCTCGACGAGAAAGGGTACATCGTGCCCACGAACTACGTGTTCACGGACATCCCGGGCGTGTTCGCGGCGGGCGACGTCGCGGACCACCGCTACCGTCAGGCGGTGACCGCCGCGGGCACGGGCTGCATGGCCGCGATGGAGGCGGAGAAGTTTTTGGAGAAATGAAAAGGCCCGGGCTACTCGGTGCAGCCGCGGGCCGGGATGACGGCGCTCGTCGTGGCGCCGTTCGTCGTTCCTACCAGGCGCGGATCATCTCCACGCGGGCCGACTCGGCCCCGTCGCGCAGGATCTCCTCCGTGAGCGCGATGCGGAACCCCTCGCCGGGCGCGAGGGCGATCTCCGAGAGGCGGTTGTCCGTTTCGTAGAAGTGCATACCGATCGCCTGAATGAGCGGGCTCTCGGCGAGCACGAGCACGTGCAAGGCGTTCGTCTTCTGCGCGGTCTGTTTCACGAGGAGCGCGGCCTCATGCGCCTGTCTCGTGAGCGCGGTGCGCTCGTCTTCCCCCATGACGTCGCAGACCCGTGTGAAGCGGCTCCCGTTCGCAAAGTAGAGCGCGGGACGCGCATTCACGAACGGCCGCAAGGTGGACCCCTGGGCGATACGCTCGGCCTCGTTCATGGCGGCGTTCGCGTAGCTCGTCATGATGAGGTCAAAGGGCGCCGCATCGCGGATGAGGTCGTTCATGAATTCCCGCGCCTTCCCATCCCCGTGCCGGATGAACGTCATCGAGAGCGGGAACGGCTCGATGCGTCGCAGTTGTACGTTTGGATCGTTTTCATCGTACATCGGACGTCCTTTCTTTCGCATGCAAATTGTGACCGGAACCGAACGGATGCTAGCGCGTTTCACACGATCTGTCAACCGTTGACCGGGACGCTTCCGCATGCTACGCTCCTGCCTTCGCTTTTCGATACCGATGCAGAGGAGGAAGCGATGCATACAGTTCTTTTCGATATGTTGTCCAAATTCCGGAGGCGTTCGCTCCGGAACCGATACTTCGCCGCCCGTCACCTCAAAAGTACGGCGAACGAGCGCGGGGTGATCGTCTCGGCCGAGGCCAACGGGTCGCGGCCCGAATGGGGGCTCGTGGAGGCGGCGTCCGAGGTGCTCGAGCGCACCATGCACGCGCTCGACGACTACGGCGGGAATTGGGTGGTCGCCACCTCTCCCTTCACTCGTCATTGGGAGACCGCCGCGCTCATCGCGGACCGACTCAAGGAGCGCCATGCGCCCGACGAGGGGGTCGGGATCGCCGATCCCACAGTGCGACTCATGGCCCCGATGCGGGAGTTCAATGAGCGGTCGTTCGGGAGGTACGAAGGAACGGAGTCGTCGAACTACGAGCGGGTGTGGGTGCGCGACCGCGAAGATGCGACGCAAGTCGTGGATGCGGTCGAGAGCGTGGTGTCTGTCCGTGACCGAATGCTCGATGGGCTCATCGCGCTCGAGCGGCAGGTCGACGGCCGTAACGTGGTGATCGTCTCATCCGCCGATCCGCTCCACATCCTCGAGACGGCGTTCCGGGGCATGGACCCGCGTGAGCATCGTTCGCTCAAAAGCCTCGAGCCCGGGGAGATCAGGATCCTCGAGCTTGGCTGAGCGAAACGGGGGAAAAAGTAAGGCCGTGGCATCCCGAGTACGGGATCCACGGCCTTTTCATTACTCCTTTTCGAGTAACGCATCGAGCTCCTCCGGACGAGCGAGCTCGAGATTCACCCGGCCCTGCACCCGTCTCTCCGCCTCCACGAGCTCCGCCATCGATTCCTCGAAACCATGGGCGAGGGCGGTGTGTCGGTGCCCGCGCAGGAATTTCACCTGCGTAAACCCACGGAGTATCCGCGCCTTGCGGACCCGCAGGAGCCGGAGCTCCTGCTCACGTTCGGGGAACGGGCGGAACTTGGCCTCGTCGGCCTCAATCCGCATCCGGAGCTCCTCGCACTTGTGGTTGTACTCGATGATCGCCCGGGAGAGGGCGAACTCGAACTGCTGGTCAGGATCAGCGGTCACTCGATACGCCCGAGCACGGGCGTACCGTCGAGCGATGACGAGCACGCCGGCGCCGAGCGCAACAAGCACAACGCCGGGGTGCGGCGTACCGGCGAATACGGTGAGCATCGATGCGTCCGTGAGCACGATACCGGTGCCGATGAGGCCGAGAAGCGAACCCATGACCGCCGCGATTGAGTGGCCGGTGTCGAGTATCGGCCACCGTCCGAAGCGAAGCGCATTCGAGGCCTCGGCGTACCGTACTCCCAGGTCGCGTAGCTTATGCTTGGGATCCTGGATCGGGGTGAGCAAAGAGCTGGTCTGTGCATCCATCACGCCCTCCTTTCGCGATGACCGTAGCATTGCCCCTCGTCTTAAACAAGGATATTCTTGCTCACATGCAGTACGACCATCGGGAGATTGAGCCCAAATGGCAGAAACGCTGGGAGGCGGAGCGTGCGTTCGACGCGCCCGTTGCTGATGGGCGCGATACATTCTACGCGCTCGTGATGTTCCCGTATCCCTCGGGAGCCGGCCTGCACGTCGGACACCCGCTCTCATACACTGCGGTGGATGTCATCGCGCGCAAACGACGGATGGAGGGTCAGGCGGTGCTCCACCCCATGGGGTGGGACGCCTTCGGGCTCCCCGCCGAGAACTACGCGATACGGACCGGCGTGTCGCCGGTCGAGACGACCCGGAAGTCGATTGAGACCTTCCGGAAGCAGATCCGTTCGCTCGGTCTTTCCTACGATTGGACACGCGAAGTGAACACCTCTGCACCTGATTACTACCGCTGGACGCAGTGGCTGTTCCTCGAACTCTATCGGAAAGGACTCGCCTACAAGGCGACCGCCCCGGTGAACTGGTGCGATTCCTGCCAGACGGTGCTCGCGAACGAGCAGGTGGTGGACGGGAAGTGCGAGCGGTGCGGGAACGCAGTGCGGCAAAAAGAGCTCTCGCAGTGGTTCTTGAGGATCACCGCGTACGCCGACCGGCTCCTCGAGGGGCTCGCCGGATTGGACTGGCCCGAGAAGATCGTTGCGGCCCAGCGCAATTGGCTCGGCCGCTCCGAGGGGACCGAGGTCAACTTTCGTGGGATCGTGGAGCATGAGGAGGGAAATAGGGTGCGGGTGGAGGAGTTCGATCTCCCCGTGTTCACCACGCGCCCCGACACGCTCTTCGGGGTCACCTACCTCGTACTCGCCCCCGAGCACCCGCTCGTGGGGAAACTCGTCTCCCCCAAGGAGCGGCGTGCGGTGGAGGAGTACGTGCGTGCCGCACGCGGCAAGAGCGAGCGTGAGCGCACGGGTACCGATCTCGAGAAGACCGGGGTGTTCATCGGCGCCGCCGCGGTGCATCCGCTTACCGGGGATACCATCCCGGTCTGGATCGCCGACTATGTGCTCCCCCGTTACGGCACCGGCGCGGTCATGGGCGTGCCCGCCCACGACGAGCGGGATTGGGAGTTCGCCAAGCGCAACGGGTGCGAGGTGAATTTTGTGGTCGCGCCGCCGCACGATATCCCGGTCGAGCTCGGCAGGCCGTACACCGCGCCCGGGGTGCTCGTGCACTCGGATGAGTGGAACGGCCTCACCTCGGCAGATGCGGCCGTGAAGATCACCGACGCGCTCGAGGCGAAGAAGCTCGGTCGCCGCGTGATCCACTGGCACCTCCGCGACTGGCTCATCTCGCGCCAGCGCTACTGGGGCGCGCCCATCCCTATCATCTACTGCGACGAGTGCGGCACCGTGCCGGTGCCCGAACGCGACCTTCCGGTGAAGCTCCCCGACGACGTGGACTTCAAACCGACCGGCGAGAGCCCGCTCGTGCGCTCAAAACGGTTCCATGATGTCGCGTGCCCGCACTGCGGGAAACCGGCGCGACGCGAGAGCGACACGATGGACACGTTCGTGGATTCCTCATGGTACTACCTCCGCTATACGGATCCCAAGAACGCCATGCGGTTCGCCGATCCCGCCGCGCTCACGCGCTGGTGTCCGGTAGATCTCTACGTGGGCGGCGCCGAGCACGCGGTGCTCCACCTCCTTTACGTGCGGTTCATCGCACTCGCGCTCCACGACCTGGGGCACGTGACGTTCACCGAACCGTTCCCGCATTTCCGCACCCAGGGGCTCATCCTCGGCGAGAACGGGGAGAAGATGTCCAAGTCAAAGGGGAACGTGGTGAACCCGGACGATATCGTGCGCGAGTTGGGCGCCGATTCGCTCCGTCTCTACGTGCTCTTCATGGGGCCTCTCGAGGACAGCAAGCCGTGGTCCACTTCCTCCATCGTCGGCGTGCGGCGCTTTCTTGACCGGGTCGCCGCGCTCGTCGATCGCCATGACGAGTCCTCCGCGGCCGGTGACCCGGCGCTCACCCGGCTCATGCATCAGACCGTACGCAAGGTGAGCGACGACATAGAAGCGCTTAAGTTCAACACGGCGATAAGCCAGCTCATGATATTTTTAAATGGGCTCGAGAAGCGTGCGAGCAATCCGCCCGAGGCGATGCGGACCTTTGTTCGACTCCTCTCGCCGTTCGCACCGCACCTCGCCGAAGAGCTCTGGGAGCGGATGGGCACGCAGACCCTCATCGCCCGTGAGGGGTGGCCGGCCCATGACGCTTCGCTCGCCGCCGAGGACGAGGTGACGCTCGTGGTACAGCTGAACGGCAAGGTGCGCGACCGGATCACCGTGGAGGCCGGTCTCCCGGATGCGGAGTTGCAACGTCGGGCGCTCGCGCTCCCCAAGGTGCGCGACCTATTGACGGGCCAGCGTGTGAGCAAGGTGGTCGTCGCCAAGGGTACGCTCGTGAACATCGTCACCGGATGAGCGCCGCACGGCTTGCGCTGGCGTTCGCCCTTGCGGTGGTCGTCGGCGCCGCCGTGGCATCGTCCGTGTTCCCCCCGCCGCCGCGCGAGCGCACCGCGCCGCTCATTCCCCGGGCGCGCGACGAATTGCACCGCCGGATACGCACGGCGCTCCCCGAACCGCATGCCGGGCTCGTCGTCTCGCTCACGCTCGGGGTGCCGCTCCGGTTTTCGGAAATCCGCGACTCGTTCATCGCGACGGGCACTGTGCACGTGATGGCGCTCTCCGGCTGGAACGTGACCGTCATCGCCTTCGCGCTCGAGCGCGTGCTCCGTTTCGCGCGTATTCGTCGCGGCCCGCGCCTTGTGGTCACGGCGGCCGGCATCGTCGCATTCGTCGGCATGGTGGGTGCCTCACCCTCGCTCGTGCGCGCTACTTTCATGGGTCTTGCGGCGCTCATCGGACACGCGACCGGCCGCCCGAACGCCGCCGCCCGCGCGCTCCTCTTCTCGGCCGCGATCATGCTCGCGCTCGATCCGTGGATCATCCGCGACGATATCGGGTTCCTTCTCTCGTTCGCGGCCACCGCCGGCATCCTCTACCTCACCCCGCTGCTCATGCCGCTCTTCCGTCCGCTTCCCGAGGCGTTCGCGCTCCGCGAGAACGCGGCGAACACCACTGCCGCGTCGCTTGCGACCCTCCCCATCGTGCTCGCGGTTTTTGGGACCGCATCGGTCGTCGCCCTCCCCGCGAACCTCACGCTCCTCCCGTTCATTCCCCTTACCATCGGCGCGGGGGTCGCGGCGGCGCTCGGCGCCGAGCTCCCCGTGCTCGGTGCGGCGCTCGGCGCGGTCGCACATTCGCTCGCCGCCTACGACCTTTCGGCGGTGCGACTCTTTGCCCGCCTCCCGGGTGCGGGGATCTCGGGGTTCACCCTCTCCGCGCCCCTCGCGTTTCTCATGGGAGCGGGGATCGTCGCGACCGTCATTATGCACCGGCGCCGCGCCGCACGCATCCATGAACTCGATCCGTCGTAAGCGATACCTCCGGTGGCTGTGGACGGGCCTCGTGGCCGGCGCCCTCCTCTATGGGATCCCGGCGCTCGAGCGCACGACCGCGCCGTTCGATCCGGTTCCCCCGGGAGGCATGGCGTTCTACGTCTTCGATGTCGGACAGGGCGATGCGCTCCTCGCCCAAGCAGGGACCGGGCAGATACTCGTGGACGGCGGCCCGGGGAACCGGATCCTCGAGCGGCTGGGCGCGGTCATGCCGCCCGGCGACCGCACCATCGAGCTTGTGGTCGCCACCCATCCCGATGCCGATCACCTCGGCGGGCTCGTGGGGGTGCTCGAGCGCTATACGGTGGAGCGCATCCTCATGACCGACGTCGCCAAGGACACCACGCTCTACCGGCGCTGGCGCGCCGCCGTGGACTCCGAACGCGCGACGGTGGTAATCGCAGAGGAGGGTGCCCGAGAGCGCGTCGGGGAGATGACGCTCACCGTGCGTCACGCCGGAACCGAGGCCACGCTCGCCGCCTCCCGCGGCCCCGGCTCCTCCGACGGGGTGAACGACGCCGGCATCGTGAGCGTGCTGTCTTACGGTCACACGCGTTTCCTCCTCGCCGCCGACGTGACGAGCGCGGTGGAGGAGCGGCTCGTCGCAGGAGGCGAGCTTGGCGCCGATCTCCTTAAGGTCGGCCACCACGGGAGCGCGTACTCGACCGGCGAATCGTTCCTCGCCGCAGTCGCGCCCCGCGCCGCGGTCATCTCGGTGGGGGAGGGGAACACGTACGGTCATCCCGCCTGGCGGGTGCTCCAAGCGCTCCGCCGAGCCGGGGCGGCGGTCTTCCGCACCGATCGGCACGGCACGGTCCGCGTCACCACCGATGGCCATTCTTTACACGTGGACACCGAACGGGTAGAATAGCCTCCTCTATGATGGAAAAGACCCTCGTGCTCGTGAAACCCGACGGCGTCCAGCGCGGACTCGTCGGCGAGATCATCGGACGCTTTGAGCGCGCCGGCCTTAAGATGGTGGCGATGAAGATGGTGCACCCGTCCCACGAGGACGTGGACAAGCACTACGCGTTGACCGAGGAGTGGATGAAGTCGGTCTTCGACAAGGCGAAGGCAAAGTATGAGTCCGTGGGCCAATCGTTCCCCTTTAAGGACCACATCAGTTACGGCACCGAGGTGAAGAACGGGCTCGTCACGTTCCTCAAGTCCGCCCCGATCGTCGCGCTCGTCCTCGAGGGCGAGAGCGCGGTCTCACTCGTTCGCAAGCTCGTGGGTTCCACCGAGCCGGCCTCGTCCGCGCCCGGTACCATCCGCGGGGACCTCTCGCACGACACCTACGCGCTCTCGAACGAGCAGAACCGCCCGCTCCGTAACCTCATCCACGCCTCGGGCACCGCCGGGGAGGCGGCCGCGGAGATCGCCGTGTGGTTCACCGACGTGGAGCTCTATCGCTACGAGCACGTGAACGACCGGGTCCAGTACGATCCCAAATGGTTCTTGCTTCGGTAGATGCGCTTTACAGGTTCGGGGCCGTTCCGTATACTATCCACAGATATGAACTTCGGCTTGCACAACGGGATCGCCGTGACCGCCACCAAGGTGGCGGCGTGCAAGTCCATTACCCTCCTCGGGCCGTAGGGGTGTTCGCTTGAGCGACGTCGCTCGCGCAAAGACCCCTCGGCCACAGCCGAGGAGGATTTATTTTACGGGTCCAAGACCCGTATCCGGCTACGCAAGTTCTGAAGAGAGAAGATATTGGTCGTTCACAATTCATCACACAAGGAGGGAACCATGATAGCTGCATTCCTTGCCCAGGAGGGCGATGAGCCAGCCACGGCATTCCTGAACGTGTTCGCCGGGAGCTTCGTCGACGCCGATCTCGCCTCGTTCCGCCGCCGCTTCAGTCGCGAAGAGCAACTCGCCTTCGCGCGGGTGCAGAGCGGGACGGTTTGGCGCGCAGGGACCAAGAACCCATCCGAGGCGCACCTGCGCCTCGCGCTCGTGCGGTCGGGCACGGAACCCATGGAAGCCGCCGGACGGCTTGGGTACCACGCCGACCATGTGCTTTGGGTGGGGAGCGTGAGCCGGCACCTTGAGTGGGTGCGCGCGCACCGTCGACGGATGAGCAAGGAGTTCATCGTCGTCAAAGGGGAGACCGATCGCGCGGTGGGGGGGTTTCCCAACGCCGTGCTCATCAACGATCGGGAAACGCGCACCAAACGGTATTTTGAGGAGCTCGCGCGTTTCACCGTTCGGCTCTTCATCGCCGATCGGCTCCGCCCGGGGCCGAACGCGCCGCCGGAGGCGGGCGAGCTCTCGCCCGACCAAGAGCGGCAGATTGATGCGCATACCGATTGAACCGTCACGTTACGGAAAGAAAAGGAGAAAGAGATGATAAAAAAGATGATCGTGTGTCACGAAGACGATGTCGCGGCGAGCAAGGTGATCGGAGAGCTTGCGGTCCTCCTCGCGGAGGGGGAGGGGGGCTATCGATGGACCAAGGAGCGCGGGTGCAAGGTGGGGTACCCGAGCGTGTCCACCATGCCCCATCTCATCTTCGGGGGGCCCGAAGGGTTCCGCATCGCCGGGGCGTTCCCGCTCTTCGGGAAGTCCATAGAGGACGGGGCGCTGGTCGCCACCTACGACCCTGCGAAGCATCGGGCGTTCGAGGGGCGGCGGCCGCGCAACCTTTTCTCGCTCTTTACGATCGAGGGGAAGGACGGGGCCCCGGAGGTGGAGGGGTTTAGGAGCGTCGTGTTCCTCCGCGCGGGTGCCGAGGCCAAGCGGCTCATCCCCGCCGCGGTTCGGCAGATCCGTCACGTCTTCTGCACCGAGCGGCGCACCGAACGGTTCAAGAACTGCGGGGTGGTCACGGTGGGCGAACTCACCGCACCGGCCACGTCACGGCGGCGAGGGTCCTATCTCCAGGAGGACTGCGCGACACCGTAGACGCCGATCGGGCGGATACGGCACGAGGCAAGGGATCGCCCCTGCCTCGTTTCTTTTTCCGGGACTCTTTCGGGGCGACAGGAGTCGAACCTGCCATCTTCTGCACCCCATGCAGACGCGATACCGCTTCGCTACGCCCCGCGAGATGCCCGGACTTTCATTTTATCAGCTTCCTTGTGTTTGGTTGCCTTTATACAGGAGGCGCACATGAGCACCCGCGCACCGTCCAAGGTACGGAGCTGCAGGTTCACCTTCTGGCGCCGTTTGGTGGCGATGTGGGAGTGGCTCCGCGAGATGGTGGAGAGGAAGCCGCGGCTGCAACGATGACACTGTCGCATAGGCCGACACGCTACCATGGTCCGGCTATTCATGCAAGCGTGGCGCCGTGCTACCATGACCCCCATGCCCATCACGCTCCTCTCCCAGAATCCCCTCTACTTCGTCGCGTGGGTGGCCGCGATTATGACCGCGCTCTCGGTCCACGAGTTCTCTCACGCGCTCGCCGCCCACTTCCTGGGCGACCAAACCGCGCGCCGCATGGGCCGCCTCACGCTTAACCCGTTTGCGCACATCGACCCCATGGGATTCCTTGCGCTCGTCATGGTGGGGTTCGGGTGGGGGAAGCCGGTGCCCTTTAACCCGTACAACCTCCGCTACCCCAAGTGGGGGAGCTCGTTCGTCGCCGCAGCCGGGCCGGCCTCGAACCTCATCTCGGTCGTGGTGTTCGGGTCGCTCGTGAGCGTCATCCACCCCTCGCTCCCGCCGGGAAACCTGCTTACCGAGTTCCTCATCCTGCTCGTGGTGCTGAACCTCGTGCTCTTCCTCTTCAATCTCATCCCCATCCCGCCCTTGGACGGGAGCAAGTTCCTCCTCTCGGCGCTCTCGGCGCCCCAGCATTACAAGACGCGCTTTTGGCTCGAGACGCGCGGCCCGCTCCTCCTCCTCGGCGTCATCATCGCGGACAGCTTCCTCGGCATCCGCATCCTCTCGCGCGTCTTCACGACCGCGATCGAATTCACCCTCCGGATTTTTTCGTAAGACCTGTCATTGCGAGGAGCGGAAGCGACGAAGCAATCTCGTTTCTTGAAGAACGGGCGTTGACAAAACGCTCGTTTTTTGCTTTGATGGCAACAGATAGCAGCGCCACGATCGGCATAGCACCGCCGACATGAGCAGCGAACCGCGCCGCATAGGGCCCCCGCATCTTCGGATGACGTGGGGCCGTTTTCTTACCCGGCGAATTGACAATAATCCCGATTTGTGATTTTATGCGCGGTTATCGCTGGAAACGGCGGTATCCCGCTGTCGGCCGGTAGCCGACGCCCAAGCGAAGGACCGTGACAATGCAAACACAGGTCGAGAAGGGAAACGGACACAAGGGCTTGGCGCTGCCGCCGGGTTTCGACCCGAGCGCGTACGCCGACAGCGAGACGGTGGTGCTCGTCACCATCGAGGGCAAGTCGCCCATGCTGCAGCACGCCATGACCGAGGATACGGTCGTGAACGTGCTCATCCGCGGGGAGCGCCCGCAGAAGGACAAGACCGCCAAGCTCGAGGACATCGCCAAGCTCGGCCTCTACCTCGGGCCCAAGGGGGAGTTCGGCATCAAGTCGGACTGCCTGTTCGCCTGCCTTCGTGAGGCCGGCCGCATGGTGAAGTTCGACGGCCGCAAGTCGATCAGCACGGCGACGAGCACGATGCTCCCGTCGTTCCTCACCATCGAGCCGCCCATCGACGAGGGCGACGGGTTCATCCCGTTCGTGGGCGAGGCCAAGTGGGTGCACGTCGTGCACCGCGGCAACCTCAAGAACGCGGGCAAGGAGACGGCGGTCGGCATCGTCCGGCCGCGCTTCGACAAGTGGGCGCTCCAGACCCGCGTCGTCATCAGCCCGGAGGGCGGTATCACCGAGGAGACGGTGAAGACGTTGATCAGCGTCGCCGGCCGCCGCGTCGGCCTGGGCGCCTTCCGTCCGCAGAAGAACGGCCAGTTCGGCCGCTTCACCCTCACGGGCTGGGAGGTGCTCAAGGCGCGAACCGTCGAGGCATCCACTGCCACGCCCACGGGCGATGGCGAGGAGGAGGGCGAGGGCACCAGCGACACCGAGTAGCTCCGCACACCGGCGCCGTGCGGCTTTCAGAAGCTGCGCACAGCCAGGTTCGGACCAGCGACGGGCCCCGCTTCTTTACGGAGGAGCGGGGCCAAAAATTTTTCGATCGTCGTATCGCGGCGCGGGGCGGCGTGACGCCCAGTCCTCCCCGGCAAGGTGGGGCTCCGATCTGCGAAGGGCCTCGGCAGAGAATATCTGACCGGGGCCATTTTTATTCATAGGATGATTGACAAAATGCAATTTTTCTGCTACGTTGCCGCCGCTTGCGGCAATGGTGCCGTGGCTGTTCCTTGATTCCTTTACGTAAGGAGGAAAATCATGAGAGGAATGTCGCTCAAGGTCCTGAACGATTCGTATCCGTTTCCCGAGCAGCGCCCCAACCACACGACCGCACTGCGACTCATCGACCAGTTCGATGACGGCAATCTCTTCGAGGCGCCGACCGGGGACGGGAAGACGGCGCTCGGGATCACCGCGCTCCGCGCTTTCTCCAAGCAGGGGAAAGGGCCGCTCTACTACGTGACGCCGACCAAGGCGCAGGTGGAGCAGCTCAAGCGGAACTTCCCGGAAGTGGAAGTGGTGCTCGGCCGGTCGGAGTATCCCTGCATCTTCGACCGATACCTTGCGGAGGGGCTCCAGCTCACCGCGCAGGAGTCGCCCTGCTACATGCTCGACTGCGTCCACCGCGTGAATCAGGAGACGGGCGAGACGCAGGAGACGAACGCGGAGCCGTGCCCGTACTTCCTCGCGAAGTACCAGGCGAGGAAGAAAGCGGAGAAAGGCGCGATCATCGCCTGCACCACCGCGTTCTTCTTCATGAACCGGCTCATGGTCGGCGGCTGGCGCGATGCGGAGCCGGAACTGGTCGTCGTGGACGAGGTGCATCGCACCGCCAACGTGGCGCGGAGCATCTTCGAGTACACGGTGACCGACTTCCATCTGCTTCGTGCGGCCAAGATCCTGCGCGAGTACGACAAAGACCAGGCCAAGATCCTCGTCGCCTTCTTCAAGGCGTTTCGGCGGATGATCCGCAAGCGGAACCCCCAGGAGAAGACGCTCCTCAAGACGGAGGAGATCGAGCGGCTCATGGGCATCATGGAGCAGTTCGACGCACCCAAGCTCGAACGGCTCGTGCGCCAGGCGGTGCGCGACGGCAGGATCGACACGGTAGCCGACCGCGAGGAGCTCAAACTCCTCGAGAACCTGTCGCGCACGATCCCGCGGTTCGTCACCTCGCTCCACTACGCGATCGAGGACGAGGAGCGCAAGCCACTCAACCTCGTCGTCGCGTACTACTTCCAGAAGAACGAGGCGGCGGCCGAGACCAAGCGGCGGGCGTGGTACTACCTGACCATCAAGTCGTACTACGTGGTGCCGATCATCCGGAAGGTGCTCGGCCAGAAGGTGATCGCCTACTCGGCGACGATCGGGGACCCGACGATCCTCAAGTACGAGACCGGCATCGACAAGCCGTTCATGAGCTTCTCGTCGTCGTTCCCGCCGGCGCACACGCGGCTGTTCTTCCCCAAGGGCGCGCCCAACCTGGCGGGCCGCGTGCGCAGCCGGAACGACCTCAACCGGTCGCTTCGCCGGATCATCGCCGCCGCGAAGAAGTTCGCGGCAAAGGACATCCGGTCGCTCGCGCTCGTCGTCTCGGAGGAGGAGCGACAGAAGGTGATCCGTTTCGCGGCCGAGGACGGGCTGGACGTGATGACCTACGGCGACGGGGTGAAGGCCAAAGATGCGGCGGCGGAGTTCATCCGTGGCCGCGGGAGCATGCTCTTGGGCACCACGGCGCAGTTCGGCGAGGGGTTGGACCTCCCGCGGAACGTGGCGCCGGTCATCTTCGTCCTGCGGCCGGGCTTCCAGCGGCCGGACGACCCGATGACGCAGTTCGAGAAGCGGCGGTTCAGCGACTCGCACTGCTGGGATCTGTGGAAGTGGCGGGTGCGCATAGAGGCGCTCCAGGTCCGCGGCCGGAACGTGAGGAGCGCGGACGACCTGGGGGTGTGCTTCTACATCTCCAGCCAGTTCCGCGACCTCCTCTACTTCGACAAGCTGCCGACGTGGCTGCAGCCCGCGCACGTGGACAAGCTGGACATGGACGCGGCGGTGGCCGAGACGCTCAAGTTGTTGAAGTAACTCATCTACGCTCCTACTACCGCATCGTCCGGTCGAGCTGACCAACGTATGGCGTTGCGCTGCATCGGGCCCCGGCGAGAGTTCATCTCTCGGCCGGGGCCGTTTTTTATCTTGACGTAAACGGATTTTTCTGATAGGAAAATGGCGACGCGTAGTGTCGTGTCGTCCGGAGCAGTCCGGAGAAGCGGCGTTGTGCGCGGCCAAGCTTTGGGTCTCGACAAGAACATCTGATCGGGACCACTCAAACAATCGTGCCTTTCAGGCACGTTCGATATAGTTCCGCGGTGAAAAGCAACGTGCGGTTGCGCGCGGCAGCGAGTTGTTTCGCACAGGGCCTCGGCGGATCTAATCCGACCGGGGCCATTTTTATTGACAACCACAATTATTTAATGTATATGGGTTGCACATTATTCCGTTCAGCCAGGCGGAGTTCAGTGCTGTCCGGCCGAGCAAAGAGCGGTAATGTCGACCACGGGGCCCCCGCATCTTCGGATGACGGGGGCCGTTTTATTCTTGACAATTCTCTAAAAACCAACTATGTATTTGTAGCCAGTTGAGTCGAGCTAGGCAGAGCATTGTTCCGCACCGAAAGGTCATATCGTGCGCCGCACAGGGCCCCCGCATCCTCGGATGACGTGGGGCCGTTTTTATTGACTTGGGGTAGAGGATGTGTTTAGAAGTTGTGCCCTGCCAAGCACGGCGCCCCTCACCAGGGCTCGGAAGGGTAGGGTAACGCATCGCACAGGGCCCCGGCCGCGCTCAGCGCGGATCGGGGCCATTTCTTTTGTCGATATTGACGCTCTAACGGGCCCGTGATACGTTCCCCAACGTAAAAGTCTCGGTTCTCGAGCCTCGACGGGCTCGATTTCATTACTAAGAGAAAGATGCCCACCATCAACCAGCTCGTTCGGCGCGGCCGTCGGACGGCGAAAGTGAAATCAAAGTCGCCGGCGCTCCAGTTCGTGACCAACACGATCGCCCGCACCTCCACCGACCTCCCCAAGGGGAGCCCGTTTAAGCGTGGCGTGTGCGTCTCGGTCCGCACCATGACCCCCAAGAAGCCGAACTCGGCGCTCCGGAAGATCGCGCGCGTCCGTCTCTCGAACGGCATGGAAGTGACCGCCTACATCCCAGGCGAGGGCCACAACCTGCAGGAGCACTCCATCGTCATGCTCCGCGGCGGCCGCGTCAAAGACCTCCCCGGTGTCCGCTACCACATCGTCCGCGGCATCTATGACACCCAGGGGGTCTCTAACCGCAAGCGCGGCCGCTCCCTCTACGGCGCGAAGCGCCCCAAGAGCTCCTAACCTATGCGTGGAAAACGCGCCACCCGACGAGCGATCGCGCCGGACGCCAAGTTCTCGAACGAGAACGTGGCCAGGTTCATCAACTACCTCATGAAGGGTGGCAAGAAGAACACCGCACGCACGGTTGTCTACGACGCGTTCGACCTCATCGCCGAGAAGACCAAGCAGAGCCCCGTGGTCGTGTTCGAGGAGGCGATCAAGAACGTCTCGCCCGCGGTGGAGGTAAAGTCCCGCCGGGTGGGGGGCGCCAACTACCAGATTCCCATCCCCGTGCGCGGGGAGCGACGGCTCGCGCTCGCGTTCCGCTGGCTCATCGATGCCTGCAAGGGGCACAAGGGTAAACCGATGGCGATCAAGGTCGCCGAGGAGCTCGTTTCCGCCGCGAACAACGAGGGCGCCGCGGTCAAGAAGAAGGCCGACGTGCACCGGATGGCAGAGGCGAATAGGGCGTTCGCTCACTTCGCCCGTTTTTAGACTTGCAGCATGAATCTTGAGGCCTGAAGCTCCCGGAACGTTTCATGTTTCATGATTCATGATTCAGCACTGAACGCATGCCACGCGAATACCCCATAGAAAAATATCGAAATTTCGGCATCATCGCGCACATCGACGCCGGCAAGACCACGGTCTCCGAGCGCGTTTTGTTTTATACCGGCAAGAAACACAAGATAGGGGAGGTACACGAGGGCGAGGCGACCATGGACTGGATGGAGCAGGAGCGCGAGCGGGGCATCACCATCACCGCCGCCGCAACCACCTGCTTCTGGAAGGGGCACCGGCTTAACCTCATCGACACTCCCGGGCACATCGACTTCACCGTGGAGGTGAAGCGCTCACTCCGCGTGCTGGACGGCGCGGCGGTCATCTTCGACGGGGTCGCCGGGGTCGAGCCCCAGAGTGAGACCAACTGGCACTACGCGGACGACTACAAGGTCCCCCGCATCTGCTTCATCAACAAGCTGGACCGCACCGGCGCCGACTTTTTCTTCGATCTCAAATCAATCCACGACCGGCTCACCAAGAACGCCTATCCGCTCCAGCTTCCCATCGGCCGCGAGGGCGGGTTCCGCGGAGTGGTGGACCTCGTGAAGATGAAAGCGTTCATCTACCACGACGACCTCGGGCAGAAGATTACCGAGGAGGAGATCCCCGCCGACATGAAGGATGTGTCGAATGAGTGGCGCCAGAAGTTTTTGGAGAAGATCGTCGAGGAGGACGAGGTCGCCATGAACAAGTTCCTGGGCGGCGAAGCGCTCGCCGAGGACGAGATCAAGAAGCTCATCCGCAAGGGGACCTGCGCGTTCTCGTTCGTCCCGGTGCTCTGCGGGAGCGCGCTTAAAAACAAGGGCGTCCAGTTCCTTTTGGATGCCATCGTGGACTACCTGCCGTCCCCGGTCGACATCGGATCGGTGAAGGGGATCCACCCCGATGATGCGGAGAAGGTCGTCGAACGGAAGCTCACCGACGGCGAGCCGTTCACCGCCATCGCGTTCAAGGTCGCCTCCGATCCGTTCGTAGGGAAGCTCTGCTTCTTCCGCGTGTACTCGGGGACGCTCACCGCCGGTTCCTATGTATTGAACACCGCCACCGGGGAGCGTGAACGCATCGGCCGCATCGTCCGCCTTCACGCCAATTCACGCGAAGACGTGAACGAGGTGTACTCCGGCGACATCGCCGCGGCCGTAGGTTTGAAGAACACGTTCACCGGCCACACGCTCTCGGACGAGAACAACCCGATTTTGCTTGAGAAGTTCACCTTCCCCGAACCGGTCATCTCGCTCGCCATCGAGCCCAAGACCAAGGCCGACCAGGAGAAGATGGGCATCGCGCTCTCGAAGCTCGCCGAGGAAGACCCGACCTTCCGCGTGCGTTCGGATGAAGAGACACTCCAGACCATCATAAGCGGCATGGGCGAATTGCACCTCGACATCATCGTCGACCGCATGAAGCGCGAGTTCAAGGTTGAGGCGAACGTCGGCGCGCCGCAGGTGGCGTACAAGGAACGGATTAAGAAAGCGGCCGAGGGTGAAGGCAAATACATCAAGCAGACCGGCGGCCGCGGTCAGTACGGGCATTGCTACGTCCGCGTCGAACCCGGGGAGCCGGGGTCTGGATTCGTCTTTGAGGACGAGACCAAGGGCGGTTCAATTCCCAAGGAGTTCATCAAGCCGATTGAAAAGGGTTCGAACGAGGCGCTCGAGCGCGGTATCGTTGCCGGCTACCCGGTGATCGACACCAAGGTGACCGTTACCGACGGCACCTACCACGACGTGGACTCCTCCGAGATCGCCTTTAAGATCGCAGGCTCCATGGCGGTGCAGGACGCGGCGAAAAAAGCCGGGGTCGCAATTCTTGAACCGATCATGAAGGTGAACGTCATCACCCCGGAGAATTTCATGGGGGAGGTGATCGGGGACCTGAACAGCAAGCGTGCGCTCATTAAAGAGATGACCGACCGCGCCGGGATGAAGGTAATTGACGCTGACGTCCCGCTCTCCGAGATGTTCGGCTACGCCACCTCGCTCCGTTCCATGACCCAGGGTCGCGCGAGCTACAGCATGGAGTTCTCCCACTATGCCGAGACCCCCAAGAACGTCGAGACCCAGATCGTAGAGGGGAAGCGGAAGTAGACATTGCATCTCGTCTCTTGCACACAGACCCCCGCCCGCGGGGGTCTTGTGGTATACTGGCAATCCTGTAAGGGGGCCCTATGGCGAGGAAGGGAATACCGAAGAAACGCGCGTTCCCCGTGGTCATCACGGCGGTGATCGCGGTGGTGGTTACCGCCGCGGCGATGCATCTTTGGATCGCGAGCACCCCGCCGAAGGTGGCGTACCGGCCGGGCCCCCCGGCCCCAGCGCCGGTCACACCCGAACCCGCCCCGGTCCCCCGCGGAGAGGTGTCCGCCCGCATGGTGTTCGGTCCGGATATGAGCCCTGACGGGAAGTGGAAACTCGTGGACGAGGTCGAGATGCGCGGGAACCTCGTGGTGGGTTCCGACACCTTCCATGTGCGGCGTCATCGCCTCGTGCTCGCCGCTACCGACGGGAGAACCCGCACCACCATCCTCACCGTCGAGGAGCAGCGCGACGCCGTGACCTGGGAACCTCGGCCAGGGTACCGGGGCACGAGCGGTTGGACGGTGGCCGGCTGGTCCCCGGACGGGAGCCGCGCCTACTACGCCACCACCGAGGCGACCGACGGGCTCGGGGGCGACTACCCCATGGTCATCGGTACCGCCGACCGGCTCTATGAGGTTGATGTGGGGAGCGGCACCGACCGCCTCCTCATGACCCTCGATTCCTGGGCCTCCGGCGGCGGGCTCCGCGACGTCTACGCGTCCGAGGGGAAGGCGCTCTTCGCGGCCCGGCGATCCTACGACGTCGGCACGCCGGCGGAAACGCACTATCAGGACCTTTTCGTCTCCTCGCTCACCCAGTCGGGCATGCGGCTCGCCTTCTCCACGTTGCGGAACGGCGGGATCGCCGCGGCGGTGTTCGATCCGACCGGCACGCGCGTCGCGCTCGTGACCTCGGCACGCACCGCGCGGGGGATAGGCCACGACTACACGCTCTGGGAGCTCGATCCGGCGACCGGTGGGTCGACTCGGATCGGCTCGGTCCCCGAGTTCCTCCGCATCGGCTGGAGCGATGCGGACACCGTCGTCCTCGACGGGAGGGAATTCGATCTCTAAACGAGCGTTCACTTCCCCAATACAGAAACACCCGCGACGTATCGTACGATCAATCTTCGCATTCCATGAACGCCATCGCGTCAGCGCACGTGAGTGCCCGCCTTCTCATCGTTCTCCTCACCGCTCTCCTCTGGGCGGTGCCGGTTTTTGCGCACGATGGGATTGATGATGGACACCCCGACGAGGTGACGACCGTCTCCGACATCGCCGCGAACGCCGCCATCCATCCGCCGCCGGCCCCGGAACCCCCCGAAGGGGTGTTGCCCGACGTCTCCGCGCTCACCCCGGCGCAACCCGACGAGTTCTACTTGGGGCGGGTGGAATCGTTCGTCGCGGCGGGGGACGGGACCGCGGACCGGTTCGTGCGCATCCGCGTGGAGTCCGGACCCGAGGACGGAGACCTCATCACCCTCGACTATCCCGCCGCAGTGGATGCCGATCCGTCGCTCCGGCTCGCGGAAGGGGAGCGGCTCGTGCTGGTCAAGTCGTTCGCGCAGGGCCGCGAGCAGTACTACATCGGGGATCGGTATCGGACCCCCCGCGTGGCGGTCATGCTCGCGCTCTTCTTCGCACTCGCCGTCTTCTTCGGCCGGCGCCGCGGCGCGACCTCATTCCTCGGGCTTGCGTTCTCCATCCTCGTGCTCGTGTGGTTCATTGTGCCGCGTATCGCCGCGGGCGAAAATCCGCTCCCCACCGTGCTCCTCGGTTCACTGGGCATCATGGTGGTCTCCCTCTACCTCGCGCACGGGGTGAACCGCCGTACCACCATCGCGCTCGGGGGTTCGGCGGTCACCCTCGCCTTCGCGCTCGGGATAGCGCTCATCGCGGTGCGGGCCGCCCAGATCTTTGGGATGGGTTCGGAGGAGGCGTTCTACCTGCAGACGGGGTTTGGCGAGATCAATCTCACCGGGCTCCTCCTGGGCGGCATCATCATCGGTACCCTGGGCGTATTGGATGACATCACCACCGCGCAGTCCGCGGTCGTCGAGGAGCTCTCGCGCGCCAACCCCTCGCTCGGGTTCGCCGAATTGTACCGACGAGGACTCTCGGTCGGCCGCGAACACATCGCCTCGCTCACGAACACCCTGGTCCTTGCGTATGCGGGAGCGTCACTCCCGCTTCTCCTGCTCTTCACCGTATCGAAGAGCCAGCCCTGGTGGGTGATCCTGAACAGCGAGTTCATCGTCGAGGAGGCGGTGCGGACCCTCGTCGGGTCGGCCGCGCTCATCCTCGCAGTGCCGATCACTACCGCTATTGCCGCGCGTTATTGGGGGAGGCGTGCGGTTGACGCGCCCGCCTCCGCCGACTAACCTTTCCCCTACGTATGGATGCCCGATACCTCGAACGGATCATGGCGCTCGCGGAGAGGACCGGTGACCGGGTGATCGTCGTGGACCCGGCGACCGGTTCAGCCTTCGCCCTCCTCCCCTTTGAGGCGTATGAGCGGCTCGCCGGGGGAGGGACGCCCGCCCCGGAGGTAGGTACGCTAAGCCGAGAGGCGCTGGTCGACCGTATCAACAAGGAGATCGCCACGTGGAATACCGCGCAACAGGGCCAAAAAGATATTGACGACGTCGTGTCCATGGACATCCTTGACGATGAGGTCAAAGAGGAACAGTACTACCTGGAACCGATCGAATAGTCGGACACTTGCAGGGTTTGAGCGCCCCTGCTATACTCGCTCTACCTAAAACTCACTCATAACCGGCCAATTTTTTTTGTCAGAAACGTATGGCAGACGCCAAGAAGTTCGACCGCACTAAGACCCACGTCAACGTCGGCACCATCGGCCACGTCGACCATGGCAAGACGACGCTCACCGCGAGCATCCTGCAGGTGCTTAAGTCGCACGGGATGACCGCGCAGGACAAGACGGTGGACCAGATCGACGCCGCACCCGAAGAGAAGGCGCGCGGCATCACCATTGCCACCGCGCACGTCGAGTATGAGTCGGAAAAGCGCCACTACGCGCACGTCGACTGCCCCGGCCACGCCGACTACGTGAAGAACATGATCACCGGCGCCGCGCAGATGGACGGCGCGATCCTCGTGGTATCCGCCGCCGACGGCCCCATGCCGCAGACCCGCGAGCACATCCTGCTCGCCCGTCAGGTGGGCGTGCCCTACATCGTGGTCTTCTTGAACAAGGTGGACATGGTCGAGGACAAGGAGCTCATCGATCTCGTCGAGGAGGAGATCAAAGACCTCCTCAAGAAATATCAGTTCCCGGGCGACACCACCCCCATCATCCGTGGTTCCGCGCTTAAGGCGCTCGAGAACCCGACGGACGAGGCCGCGGCCAAGCCCATCCTCGACCTCATTAAGACGCTCGACTCCTACATCCCTGACCCGGTCCGTGAGACCGACAAGCCGTTCCTCATGCCCATCGAGGACGTCTTCTCAATCGAAGGCCGCGGCACGGTGGCCACCGGCCGCATCGAGCGCGGGATCATCAAGCTGAACGACGAAGTCGAGATGGTCGGCCTTAAGGACAGCAAAAAGACGGTGGTCACCGGCATCGAGATGTTCAACAAGCAGCTCGAGGAGGGTCGCGCGGGCGACAACGCGGGCCTGCTCCTCCGGGGCTTGAAGAAGGAAGAGGTGGAGCGTGGCATGGTGCTCGCGAAGACCGGATCGGTCACCCCGCACACCGAGTTTGAGGCCGAGATTTACGCCCTCACCAAGGAGGAGGGCGGTCGCCACAAGCCGTTCTTCAAGGGGTACAAGCCCCAGTTCTACATCCGTACCACCGACGTGACCGGCGAGGTCGAGCTTCCCGCGGGGGTCGAGATGGTCATGCCGGGCGACACCGTGAACCTCAAGGTCAAGCTCATCACCCCGGTGGCGCTCGAAGAGAAGCAGCGGTTTGCCATCCGCGAGGGCGGCAAGACCGTAGGCGCCGGCGTGGTCGTGAAGATCAGCAAGTAATGCATAGCTCCCCGCCCCCTCTGGGGGCGGGGTTCCGCTCTCTCCCATGGCAGACGAGAAGAAAACGAAGACCGGCGAGGAAGAGTCCCGTGCGCGCATCCGTATCAAGATCCGCGCCTACGATCATAAGATCATCGACCAGTCGACGCGGATGATCATCGACACTGCGGAGCGCTCGGGGGCGAAGGTCATCGGACCCATCCCGCTCCCCACCGAGAAGAAGAAGTATACGGTGAACCGCTCCACCTTCGTGCACAAGGACAGCCGCGACCAGTACGAGATGCGGACGCACAAACGGCTCGTGGATATCGTGGAACCGACGCCGAAGACGATCGATTCGCTCATGTCGCTCTCGCTTCCCGCGGGCGTTGACGTGGAGATAAAGATGTAATAAGAATCAGGCGAACAGGAATCGACTTGAGGGGAGTCGGCGCGACGAAGAAAGTTCCCGGGCACTACGGACGGAAACGGGGATAACCTTCGCGGGCGACGACGAACCATCGTGAGGTGAAACCTTAAGAAAGAGACACCACGCCGCAGTCGCAAGAGGGCTGAGGCTAGAAGAGACAAATGAAGGCGATGTGCGCAGGCACCCGCCTTTAGGCATCTCTTCTGGCCTTTTGCGTTCGAAGGCCACACACAGACATGAAATTCATGCTCGGAAAGAAGATCGGGATGTCCCAGCGGTTCCGTGAAGACGGTACCGTGGTTCCCGTTACCCTCATCGCCGCATCACCCAACGTGGTGACCGCGGTACGCAGCGAGGCGCGTGACGGCTACACGGCGGTGCAGGTCGGTTCCGGGGAGGGGAAGCACCAGAACAAGCCGATCGCCGGGCATCTGAAGGATCTCCCCGCCGTTTCGGTCATGCGCGAGTTCCGCGGGGTGACCGGGATGGAACGCGGCGCGACGGTTGCGGTCACCCAGTTTGCCCCGGGCGATGTGGTGCACGTGACCGGCGTCTCGAAGGGGAAGGGGTTCCAGGGGGTTGTGAAGCGGCATCACTTTAAGGGGGGGCCGCGCACGCACGGTCACAAGGACAACCTCCGCATGCCCGGTTCGATCGGCGCGGGGGGCGTACAGCATGTGATCAAGGGGACCCGCATGGGCGGGCACATGGGCAACGAGCAGGTGACCGTGCAAAACCTCGAGGTGATCGCGGTGGATGCGGAACGGAACGAGCTTGCGGTCAAAGGCGCGGTGCCCGGCGCACGCGGCACGCTCCTCATGCTCCGCGGGTCGGGGAAGGACACCTGGTCAAAGCAGGACTGATATGGCGACCGCCAAGCTTACGGTGAAGATCTACACGCCGGAGGGGACAGTCGCGGGTGAGCAGGAGCTTGACGCGCGCGTCTTTGGGGTGGCGCCGAAGCCGGCGCTCGTGCACGAGGCGGTGGTCGCGCAGGCGGCGAACGCGCGCGCCTCTATCGCGCACACGAAGACCCGCGGCGAGGTCCGCGGCGGCGGCAAGAAGCCGTGGCGCCAGAAGCACACCGGCCGCGCGCGTCACGGTTCAACGCGCTCACCGTTGTGGGTGGGCGGCGGCGCGGTATTCGGTCCCCGCAACACCCGTTCGTGGGGGAAGAAGGTGAACAAGAAGGCGAAGGTGGCGGCGCTTCGCATGGTGCTCTCCGATAAGGTTGCCGCCGACCGGCTCGTCGTGCTCACCGGCTTCGAGATCGCCGACTACTCGACCAAGAGCGCGGCCAAAATCCTCCGCAAGCTCCCGTGCGGCGAGCGGGCGATGATCGCGCTCCCCGCGGTACCCGAGAAGACCTGGAAGTCGGTGAAGAACCTTCCGCAGGTCGGCATCACGCGCGCCGACAGCCTCAATCTGATCGAGCTCATGAAGCGTCCGTACCTGGTCACCACCGTCGAGGGCGTGGCGGCGCTTACCCAACTGCTTTCTTAGTATGAAGTTCTTCGACCGCTTTAAGCGCGGGTACACCTCCAAGAAGGACGAAGCGAAGCGCGAGGCCGAGCGCCCGAAGGCGACCGTCCCCGCGAAGACCGGAGCGGACGTCCCTGCCCCGGTCGCAGGTACGGGCGATGCGTATCGGGTGCTCGTCCACCCGATCGTCTCCGAGAAGTCCGCGCGGTTGGAATCCATCGGGCAGTACGTCTTCGCCGTCGGACGCCGCGCCAACAAGGTGGAGATCAAGAAGGCGATCGAGGGGCACTACCGGGTGCATGTGGAGCGGGTGAACGTCATGAACGTGCCGGGGAAATCGGTCCGGTTCGGCCGCACCTCGGGAACCCGTAGCGACTGGCGTAAGGCGTACGTCACCCTGAAGAAGGGGGAGCGCATCACTTTCTAGTATGGCGATCAAGACCTACCGGCCCACCACTAACGCGCGTCGCCACGGTTCCGTGGCAAGCCGCGCCGGCCTCTCGGACAAGCGTCCCGAGAAGCGTTTGGTGCTCGTGCGCAAGGGGACCGGCGGCCGGAACAACCAGGGGAAGATCACCGTCCGCCACCGAGGTGGCGGCGTCAAGCGGTTCATCCGGATCGTCGACTGGCGCCGCGACCGCTTCGACGCGCCGGCGACCGTGGCCGCCATCGAGTACGACCCGGGTCGGAGCGCGCGGATCGCCCTCCTCCGCTACTCGGACGGGGCGGTTTCCTACATCCTCGCACCTGACATGGTGCGTGCCGGGGACGTCCTCCACTCTTCGCGCGCGAAGATCGAGGCCAAACCGGGGAACCGGATGCCGCTCGAGCACATCCCGGTCGGCATGCTCGTCCACTCCATCGAGTTCGCGCCCGGCCGCGGGGGCGAGGTCGTGCGCGCGGCGGGGCTTGCCGCCCAGCTCCTCGGGGTCGAGGGCCGCTACGCCATCGTGAAGCTCCCCTCGGGGGAGTCGCGGCTTTTCCCCAAGGAAGCGGCCGCCACCGTCGGCACCGTGGGGAACGCCGATCATCGGCTCGTGCAGCTCGGCAAGGCGGGCCGCATGCGCAAGAAGGGGATCCGTCCCCGCGTGCGCGGCAAGGTGATGAACCCGGTCGACCACCCGCACGGCGGCGGCGAGGGCCGCAACTCGATCGGGTTGAAGTACCCCAAGACCCCCTGGGGAAAGCACGCCCTCGGCGTCCCCACCCGCAATCCCAAAAAGTGGACCAATGCCCTCATCGTCGGGCGCCGCAAGAAGAAGAACCGCTAACCCCTATGTCACGGAGTACCAAAAAAGGACCGTACCTGAATGAGCGACTTCTCATGCGCGTGCGCAAGCTGCGCCCGGGCGAGAAGACGGTGCTCAAAACCTGGGACCGCGCGTGTACCATCACTCCCGAGATGGTCGGCTTCACGATCGGCGTGCACAACGGCAAGACGCATGTGCCGGTGTACGTGATCGAGAACATGGTCGGGCATCGCCTGGGTGAATTCTCGCCGACCACCAAGTTCACCCGTCATGGAGGGAAGATGCAGAAGGAGCTTGAGGTGAAGCAGGCCGAGGCGGCGAAGGCCGCCGCGACCGCCGCGACCGCCGCGCCGGGGGGTAAGCCCGCCGGAGGCGGATCCGCCTCGGGCGGAAAGTGATGATGCGTATGGATGTGCACGCCAAAGCCCGTTTCGTGAGGATGTCGCCCCGCAAGGTGCGCCTCGTCGTTAACCTCCTCCGGGGGTTGCGGATCCCCGCTGCCCGCACGACCCTCGCGTTCGTGCCCAAGGCGGCCGCGACCCCGGTCCTCAAAGCGCTGAACTCCGCGGTCGCGAATGCGGTGCATAATTTTAGGCTGACCGAAGCGGACCTTACCGTGAAGTCGGCGACCGCCGACGCCGGGCCGACGTTAAAGCGCTGGCGCGCGCGCGCCATGGGTCGCGCGGCACCGATCCGGAAGCGGACCACCCACATCACGATCGTGGTCACCGACGGGAAGGCCGCGGTCACGGAACCGGAAACGAAAAAGGTCGAGGCGGTGACAAAGAAAGATATAGAATCGAAATAAAGATCAGCTCCAGAACCCTCACGTTTGACCACAGTTCAAGGAGCGCCGAGGACCGAACCGAGACGTACTCGAGATGTACGTTGAGGGAGGACCGGAGGCGCGACGAAGAAATGTGGCAGAGACGCGAGGGTTCAGAGACCTCTATGGGACAGAAGGTACATCCAAAAGCATTCCGGTTGGGCGTCATCAACACCTGGTCGTCCAAGTGGTACGCGCCGCGCGCGCGCCGCACCTACCAGAAGCAGCTCCAGACCGACGTCATGCTCCGCGAGTGGCTCACCCGCGAGCTTAAGGATTCCGCGGTCGACCACGTCGACATCGAGCGGACGCCCTCCTCGGTTGCGATCGTCATCCACACCGCCAAGCCCGGTTTCATCATCGGGCGCGCGGGCGCCGGCGCCGAGGAACTTAAAAAACGGATCCTCGCGCGTTTCTTCCCCATCGCCAAGTCGGGCGCCAAGGGGTCCCCTAAGATGAACGTGAAGCTCAACATCGTCGAGGTGTCGCGTCCCGCGCTCTCGGCCGCCGTGGTGCTCCAGGGGATGATCGCCGACCTCGAGAAGCGCATGCCGTTCCGCCGGGTTTTGAAGATGTCGATCGAGCGGGTGGGGAAGGCCGGCGCCCTCGGGGTGAAGGTCATGGTGTCGGGACGGTTGAATGGCGCCGAGATCGCGCGCCGCGAGGTGCTCTCGTCGGGGAGCGTGCCGCTCCAGAACCTCCGCGCGGACATCGATTACGCGCAGGGTTTCGCGCGCACCATCTTCGGCGCGATCGGCGTGAAGGTCTGGATCTACCGCGGCGAGGTGTTCCTTAAGGAGAAGGCGCGCGAGGCGCCGATCATGCCCAGCTAGTATGTTGATGCCCAAGAAGGTAAAGCACCGCAAGTGGCACAAGGGCCGGGCCCGGGGGAAGCGGATCGCCACCGACAAGACCGAAGTGGACTTCGGCAGTTTCGGCTTGAAGGTGATGGATACCGCCTGGATCACCTCGCGTCAGATCGAGGCGGCGCGCCGCGCCATGACCCGTTTCATCAAGCGCGGCGGCAAGATCTGGATCCGCATCTTCCCCGACAAGTCGGTCACCAACCACGGGAACGAGTCGGTGATGGGCGGCGGCAAGGGCGCGGTCGATCATTACGTGGCGGTGGTGAAACCCGGGACCGTCGTCTTCGAGATGGACGGCGTGGATGAGGCGACGGCGCGCGAAGCGCTCCGCCTCGCCTCGCACAAGCTCCCCGCCAAGGCGAAGTTTGTGAAGAAGTTCTAGCTATGGAGATCGTAGAGATCCGTCAGAAATCCGACAAGGAGCTCACCGCGCTCGTCGCCGAGCTGCGGGAGAAGGTGCGCGCGCTCCGATTTGAGGCGGCCTCCGGGGCGCTCAAACAGGTGCACGGGTTCCGTGAGGCGCGCACGACCATCGCGCGCGCGTTGACGGAGCTCCGCGCGCGTGCTAAAAGCCCCAAGTCTCCGGCAACCTCGTCCGGCGCGTAATCTATGAACGAAACCGCCAAAAACAAGCGTCAGTTCACCGGCACCGTCGTCTCCGCGAAGATGCAAAAGACGGTGGTGGTGAACGTTACCCGCACGGTGCTCCACCCCAAGTACGGGAAGCGCTATGTCGTCTCCACCCGGTTCTCCGCCCACGATGAGGCCGGCACCGCCACGGAGGGGGACACGGTGACCATCGAGGAGTGCAAGCCGATTTCAAGGACCAAGCGGTGGCGCGTGATCGCCCACGCTCACGGGGGATCCGCCTCCGGCGGAAAAGTTCAATAACGCATATGGTGCAACATCGCACAATGCTCGTTTCGGCGGATAACACCGGGGCCCGCGTGCTCCAGGTGATTCGCGTGCTGGGCGGGTATAAGAAACGGTATGCGCGGCTGGGCGACGTGGTGACCGCGGTGGTCAAGAACGCCATTCCGCACGGCATGGTCAAGAAATCGGACATCGTCCACTGTGTGCTCGTGCGCACCGCCAAGGAGGTTCGTCGCGCGGACGGTTCCTACATCCGTTTTGACGAGAACGCCGGGGTGATCGTGGATAAGGCATCGGGCGAACCGAAGGGGACGCGCATCTTCGGGCCGGTGGCCCGCGAGCTTCGCGCCCGGGGGTTCCTCAAGATCGCCTCGCTCGCCCCCGAGGTCGTGTAAGCAGCAGTATGAAGATCCGCACCGGAGACAACGTGAAGGTGATGGCCGGGAGGGAGCGCGGCAAGACCGGGAAGGTCGTGCAGGTGTTCCCCTTAGAACGCACCCTGGTGGTCGAGAAGCTGAACCTGCGCACCCGGCACCTGCGCGCGCGCGGGAATCAGAAGGGTCAGCGGATCGAGTACGCCGCGCCGCTTCAGGCCGCGAACGTGATGCTCATCTGCCCCAAGTGCGCCAAGCCCACCCGCGTCGGTCGGGCGATGCTTGCCGACGGGAAGAAACTGCGCGTGTGCCGCAAGTGCAAGGAACAGTTCGCTTGACCCTATGTCGTACGTCGCGCTCAAATCGCGTTTCGAGAAAGAGATCGCCCCGGGGCTCATGTCCGCGCTCGGGGTCGGTAACCCCATGGCCGTGCCGCGGGTGACCAAGGTGACCGTGAACGTCGGGATCCCGGCGGGGAGCAAGGACCCCAAGATCCAAGAGACTGTGACCGCCACGCTCACCCGCATCACCGGGCAGAAGCCGGTTCCCACGCTCGCGAAGAAATCGATCGCGGCCTTCAAGATACGTGAGAACATGGTGGTCGGGATGAAGGTGACGCTCCGGGGTGCCCGCATGTTCCATTTCCTCGACAAGCTCGTGAACATCACCCTCGCCCGGGTGCGCGACTTCCGCGGCTTGAACCCCCGTTCGGTCGACCGGAACGGCAACCTCTCCCTCGGGTTTAAGGAGCACATCGCGTTCCCCGAGATCCGTCCGGACGAGGTCGAGCGCCTGCATGGGATAGAGATCACGGTGACCACCACCGCCGGAACCCAGGAGAGGGGACTCGCCCTCTTCCGCGCGATCGGGTTCCCCTTTACGACAGAGACCAAGCCCGCTAAGGGCGGGTCCGCCTCAGGCGGAAAATAACGTATGTCTACCACCTCGCAGTACAACAAATCGTTCAAGCGGAAACCGAAGTTCTCCACGCGTGAAGTGCGGCGTTGCTGGCGGTGCGGCCGGAAGCGCGGCTACATGCGGGACTTTGAGCTCTGCCGCATCTGCTTCCGCGAACTCGCCAACCGGGGCGAACTTCCTGGAGTGGTGAAGGCCTCTTGGTAACCCTATGATGACCGATCCGATCGCAGACATGCTCACAAGGATCCGTAACGCCGCCGCCGCGCGTAAGCAGACGGTGATGTTGCCGCTTTCCTCGGTAAAATACGTGATCGCCAAGATCCTCGAGAAGGAGGGGTACCTCTCGGGTGTCGCTAAGGATGAGCACACGCTCACCCTCACGCTCCGCTTCGACCGCGGCATCCCCGTCGTGCACGACCTCCGGAGGATCTCCACCCCCGGACGACGGGTCTACCGGAAGAGCGCCGAGCTCCCGACGGTGCTTTCGGGGGCGGGGATCGCCATCGTGTCCACCTCACAGGGCATGATGACCAACGCCGAGGCGAGGTCGCGCTCATTGGGCGGCGAGATCGTCTGCGAGGTGCACTAATATGAGCCGACTTGGGAAAAAACCGCTTGCGATACCCGCCGGTGTGACCGTGAAGATCACGGGCGGGGTCGTGCAGGTGAAGGGACCGAAGGGCGAGCTCTCGCTTCGGGCGCACCCGCGCGCGATCGTCACGAGCGATGAAGCCGCCAAAGAGATCCGCGTCACCGTGAAGGACCCCTCCGCGCTCCTCGATCGCGGGCTCTGGGGGCTCACCCACAAGCTCGTCCGGAACATGCTCACCGGGGTCACCACCGGATTTTCGACCGGGTTGGAGCTCGTCGGCGTCGGTTTCAAGGTCGCCGCTTCGGGCGGCAAGCTCACCCTCGACCTCGGGTTCTCCCATCCGGTCGTCTTCGATCTCCCCAAGGGGGTCGAGGCGAAGGTCGAAAAGAACGTCGTGACGCTCTCGGGCGCGGATAAACAGCTCATCGGTCAGACCGCCGCGCAAATCCGCAAGCTCCGTAAGCCCGAGCCGTACAAGGGGAAGGGGATCCGCTATCTGGGCGAAGCGGTCCGCGAGAAGGCGGGCAAGGCCGCGAAGACGGGCGCGGCGGCCAAATAATAGACCACTACTATGGGAATGGCATTCACGAATCGGGAAAGGGCGAAACAGGCCCGTCGCACGCGTCGTGCGCACCGGGTGCGCGCGCGTATCCAGGGCACCGCCGCGCGGCCGCGTCTCGCCGTGCACCGGACGCTCAAACACATGCGGGCCCAGCTTATCGACGACCAGAGCGGGAAGACGCTCGTCTCGGCGGGCGACCACGAACTCACGGGGAAGAAGGTGTCCGCAAAGGGCGGATCCGCCTCCGGCGGAAAGGGCAAGACCGCGGCGGCCGCCGCGGTGGGGACGCTCATTTCCGAGAAGGCGAAGAAAGTCGGGATCACCCAGGTGGTCTTCGATCGGAGGGCGTACCGTTATCACGGGCGCGTCCAGGCGCTCGCCGAAGCCGCGCGCGCCGGAGGGTTGCAGTTCTGATGTTTGCCTGTAGTCTGTACTTCACGCTATGACCGCCATGAGAGGAAAAGACGATCGAGGACCGCGCCGGGGGGAGTTCATGCGCGAGGAGAAGGAGTTTGAGCAGAAGATCCTCGACCTTGCCCGGGTGACCCGGGTCACCAAAGGCGGGAAGCGCATGCGCTTCCGCGCCACGGTGGTCGTGGGCGACCGCAAGGGCCGGGTCGGGTTCGGCGTCGCCAAAGGGAACGATGTCACCTTCTCGGTGAACAAGGCGGCGCGCTACGCGAGGAAGCGGATGACCACCATCCCGCTCGTCCGTGAGACCATCCCCCACGCGGTGCGGGCGAAGTTCGGCGCTTCCGTCATCATGCTCAAACCCGCCCCGCAGGGGTCGGGGATCAAGGCGGGCGGATCGGTCCGTACCATTATGGAGCTCGCCGGGGTGCCGAACGTGATCGGCAAGATCATGAACGGCAAGAACAAGATCAATACCCTCAAGGCCACCATGCAGGCGCTCGGCACGTTCACCACCCGTCCGCGTCGGCCTGACGCCGCCTGATCCGTATGTCCAAGCTTTCGCTCAACAACCTGCGTCCCGCGCACGGCGCCCGCCGCACCTCAAAGCGGCTCGGCCGCGGCGGCGGTTCCGGCAAGGGGACGACCGCGGGAAAAGGCACCAAGGGCCAGCGCGCCCGGCAGGGCGGGCGCAAGGGATTGCGCGCGCTCGGCATGAAGTACCTGATCCAGGCGACCCCCAAGCTCGGCGGATTCGCCTCAATCCACGCCGCGCCCGCGGCGCTTCCGGTCCGCGTGCTCAACCGTTTCCCGGCCGGCACCACCGTCTCGGTCCGCACGCTCGCGGACTCCGGGCTCATCGGAAAGAACGTGCGCGAGGTGAAACTCGTGGGAGACGCCAAGGTGACCCGCAAGCTCCAGCTCGTGAAGATCGGCGCGACCGAGTCCGCGAAGAAGTCGATTGAGGCCGCGGGCGGCTCCATTTCAGCGTAACGACATGATCACGCACTTGAAGAAACTGTTCCTCATCTGGAAGGTGAAGGAGATACGCACGAGCATCCTCATCGTGCTCGGTATCCTGCTCCTCTTCCGCGCCGCGGCGCACATACCCATCCCCGGGGTCGACGTCGAGGCACTCCGGCGGTTTTTCGCCTCCAATCAGTACCTTGGCCTCCTGAACGTCTTCTCCGGTGGTACGTTCGAGAATTTTTCCGTGGTCGCCATGGGGGTGGGGCCCTACATCACCGCCTCCATCATCGTGCAGCTCCTCACCATGGTGATTCCCAAGCTTGAGGAGATCCAGAAGGAAGGGGAGTCGGGACGGCGCAAGATGAACCAGTACATGCGGGTGCTCACCGTGCCCCTCGCGATCCTCCAGTCCTACGGCATCATCCAGCTTCTCCGTCAGGGGACCGGGACCGACGTCTTGGGCGTGCTCACCCCGTTTCAGTACGTTTCCATTCTCATCACGATGACCGCCGGTTCGCTTTTCCTCATGTGGATCGGCGAGATCATCTCGGAGCGCAAGGTGGGGAACGGGATATCGCTCATCATCTTCGCGGGCATTGTCGCGGGGTTGCCGTCGCTCGTCCAGCAGGCCCTCGCGACCTTCGATTCCTCCCAGCTCATCACGCTCATCTCCTACCTCGCCATCGGATTGGTCACCATCGCCGGGGTGGTGTTCATCACCGAGGCCCAGCGCAACATCCCGGTCACCTACGCGCGCTTCGTCCGCGGCTCCACGACCGCGGGCGGAGCCACCACTCACCTCCCGCTCCGCGTGAACATGGGCGGGGTCATTCCCATCATTTTCGCGATCTCGGTCATCCTCTTCCCGCCCCTGGTCGCGCAGTTCTTCGTGGGCGCGAAGACCGCTTGGGTGGCGAATTTCGCCAACTGGGTGGTGGCGGTCTCCCAGGACCGGCTCGTCTATGCGGTTTCCTACTTTGTGCTCGTCGTCTTCTTCACCTACTTCTACACCGCGGTCATCTTCCGTCCGGAGCAGATCGCCGAGAACCTCCAGAAGCAGGGCGGCTACGTGCCCGGCATCAGGCCCGGGGTGCCGACGGCCCAGTACCTGCAGTACGTGGTGAATCGCGTCCTCGTGGTCGGCGCGTTCTTCCTTGCGACCATCGCGGTGCTCCCGCTTGCGGTCTCGGAGCTCACTGGCACGCAGAGTCTGGTGGTGGGCGGCACATCGCTTTTGATCGTGGTGTCGGTGATTATCGAGTCGGTGCAGCAGATAGAAGCCCAACTTGTCATGCGTGAATACGATATCACCTAGGCGAGCACCCGCGATCGCGCCCTCAACCTTGTCCCGCAACATTGCCCCGTATGAACGACAAGTACGTCGAGCTCACGAGCGAGTCGTTAAAGGAGATCACCTACGGGGTACGGTCCCTGAATCAGGAGCAACGGGAGCTTGTCCGTCGCGCGCTCGCCCCCTACGTCGGCAAACAGCTGTGGGAGAACGACCTGAAGCGCATCCTCCGCGAGTTCAAGGAGTCCCGCGCGCTCTCTTCCATAGATATGGATGCGCTGCGGGAGGCATTTTTCGCGGGCGAACGGTAACGTGTTAGAGTGAAGCTGGCGGCTTGACCGCCAGCTTGTTTGTATGAGCAGAACGAAGCGCGAAACCAAAAGCCCAAAACATCGTGAGATCATCGTGCTCCTCGGCAAGCCGGGGTCGGGGAAGGGTACCCAGGCCGAACCGCTCGGCCGCGCGCTCGGGCTACCGGTCATTCCGGTCGGTAAACTGCTCCGCGCCGAGATCGCCAAAAAATCCCCGCTCGGAAAGCGCGCGGCGCGTGACGTGGCGGCCGGGCGGCTCGTGCCCAACGACGTGACCGCGGCAATTCTCCGCAAACGTCTCTCCCGATCCGACGCAAAGCTCGGGGTGATCATCGACGGCTGCCCGCGCGACCTTCTCCAGGCGGGGCTCCTCGAGGAAATCGCGCACGTTACTCACGCGTTCCTCATCTCGGTCACCGACCGGGAGGTGATGCGTCGCCTCTCCGGGCGTCGCGTCTGCACCGGGTGCGGGAAGAACTACCACATGGTCGCATTGCGTCCCCGTGTGGCCGGCATCTGCGATGCCTGCGGCGGGAAGCTCGCGCGTCGCCCCGACGACTCCATCGCGGTGATCCGCGAGCGTCTCCGGAGCTACGAGCGCGACACCATCCCGGTGCTTCAGTTCTACCGTGCGCACAAGGTGCTCCGGCGCGTCGACGGCGTCGGAGGGATTCCCGAGGTCCAGCGCCGTATGCGGGCGATGATCCGCCGCGATGACCGGAAAGGACGGATATGAAGAAAGGCATGGTGAAGACACCGGACGAGATCGCCGCGCTCCTCCGCGGCGGAAAGCTGCTCTCCCGCGTCCTCCGGGAGCTCGTGCGCGCGGTGCGGCCGGGGGTGACGACCGATACGCTCGACGGGCTCGCGCGCCGCGGGATCGCGAAGGCGGGCGGGCGCCCGTCATTCTTGGGCTACCGCGTGCCCGGCGCACCGCGTCCGTTCAACTCCGCGGTGTGCACTTCCCGGAACGAGGAGGTGGTGCACGCTCCCGCGCTCCCCGGGCGGCCCCTCGCCGAGGGCGACCTCATCGGGCTCGACATCGGCATGGAGCATCCGGCGCGCGACGGCTACTTCACGGATATGGCGGTGACGGTCCCGGTGGGGACGGTAGGGGAAGGGGCGCGGACCCTCATCCGGGTCACCCGGGAGTGCCTCATGCGCGGGGTGGACGCGGCACGGGCGGGCGCGCGTCTCTCTCATATCGGCCGCGCGGTGCAGGAGCATGCGGAGTCCCACGGGTTCGGGGTCGTGCGCGACCTCGTCGGCCACGGGGTGGGCTATGCGGTCCACGAGGATCCGCGCGTACCCAACTACGTGGACCCCGACTATCCGGATCTCACGCTCCGCGAGGGGATGGTGCTCGCGATTGAACCGATGATCACCGCCGGCGAGCCCGCGGTGCGTACCAGCTCTGACGGCTGGACGGTGGTGACCGAAGACGGATCGCTCGCGGCGCACTGGGAAGTAACCGTCGCGGTCACCGCGCGCGGGCCCCGGATCCTCACGCCGCTTCCGGTCTGACCGTATGGCCACCTACGTCCAGACCAAGGCGGTGGTGCTCGGGCATCGGGAGCTCGCCGAGCACGACCGGCTCTACACGCTGTTCACCGAAGCGCGGGGGAAGCTGGAGGTGCGCGTGCGCGGCGCGCGCAAGCTCCTCTCCAAACTCTCGCCCCCCCTCGCTTCGATCGGGGTGGTGCGCGCGCTCCTCTATGAGGGGCGGAGCCGTCCGCTACTTCTGGGCGTCGAGTCGTGGGCGCGTTTCCCGGAGACCAACGTTACGCTCTGGCGTGCGCGGTTCGCGGCGCGGTTCCTTCGGCTCGTCGACCTTTCGACGCGGACGGAGGCGCGCGACCCCGAGCTCTTTCATCTGCTCACCGACGCGCTCGCCGGGGTGGAACACGCGAGCCCCGAGCGGATCGGCACGCTCCGCGACGCGTTCATCCTGAAGCTCCTCTCGCACGCGGGGTACCGTCCCGAGCTCGACCGGTGCGTCGGGTGCCGGCGGCTTGAGACCGATTCGTTCTCCGCGGCGCATGGCGGCGCCGCGTGCCGCACCTGTGCCGCGGGTGACCTCACCGCGGTCCCCGTGGACACGGCCGACCTCGAGGCGCTCCGCGCGCATACCGGGCTCCCGCTCGCCGCAGGCGCCCTGCTCCCTCCTCGGGACCTCGGTGCCATCACCCAGTCGCTCCTCCGGTACCGCCTCGAGACGCCGCTCTGGTTCCCGGCGTTCCCCCTTTCATAAAAAAAATCGCCGCGGGATCGCCATGATCCCGCGGCCGCACTTCCCTCGCTCCTCATCGTTTCCGCCGCTCCGACGGGGGCTCGAGGAGCACCACCTCCCCGGTCCCGTGCCGCGTCCGCTCGAGGAGCTCCGCGGGCACCTGGTGCCGGTCCGTTCCCTCGGTGTCGGCGGAGGTCTCGGCGAGGACCCGGTCGGTATCCACCTCGTTCGCCGTGCGCGCCGGCGCGAACGGCTCGCGGCGCACGTAGCGCCACCCCGGTTCGCCCGCGGCGGAGTGTTTCGCGAAGGGGCATCCGGTGAGCGCCTCGGCGAAACGGACGAACGCCCGGAGCGCATCCTCCGAGCATTTGAACGAGAGAAGGTCGGTCCGCGTGTCGGTCGACAGGTTGATGGCCTGTTCGCCCTGCCCCTCCGCTATGAGGAACGAGATGTGCTGGGTCGCCGTATCGTAGCGGATGACCGTGAGGCGTTTGAGGTGCTCCGTGATGGCGACGGATAGCTTCGAAGGTTCGACTGTTGCCATGTGCCCCTCCGCTCATCGTCCTACCAGAGCCGGGCCGACCCGTCAACAGTCCCTTCATGCCTTGCCGAAACGCCCTCATTTGCTACACTTTCCGCACGATATGGAACGAACGCCCATCACGGAGACGCCCGCGCATCTCGGGAAGGAGGTCATCATCAAGGGCTGGGTCCATGCCCGCAGGGACATGGGCAAAATCATTTTTATAGATGTCCGCGACCGCTCGGGGATACTCCAGGTGGTGGTCCCGCCCAAAGCGGCCGCGCTCATGGCGGTGGCCGATACGCTCCGCGATGAGTGGGTGGTGGCGGTGCACGGGACGGTGAAAGCGCGGCCCGAAAAGATGGTGAACCCCCAGCTCGTGACCGGGAAGATAGAGCTCGTGGCGGAGACGATCACGGTCCTGAACGAATCCGCGACCCCGCCCTTCCCGATCACCGGAGACACCCGCGCGGTGAACGAAGAGACGCGCCTCCGGTACCGTTACCTGGACCTGCGGAGCGAACGGATGCGCGAGAACCTCATGCGCCGCGACCGCATCATCGCGTTCTTCCGGGAGCATATGCGCCGACATGGGTTCCTCGAGGTCGAGACCCCCATCCTCATGAAGGGGACGCCCGAGGGATCGCGGGAGTACATCGTTCCGTCCCGTCTCCATGCGGGGAAGTTCTACGTGCTCCCGCAGTCCCCCCAGCAGTTCAAGCAGCTCTGCATGGTCGCGGGACTCGAACGGTACTTCCAGGTCGCGCGCTGCTTCCGCGACGAGGACCAGCGGGGCGACCGTCAGCCCGAGTTCACCCAGCTCGATTTTGAGATGTCGTTCGTCGAGCAGGAGGACGTGCTTGCGTTCACCGAAGCGATGTTCATCGAACTCGTCCGCACCCTCTTCCCCGAGAAGCGGATCTCCTCGGTGCCGTTCCCGCGCCTTACCTATGCGGAGTGCCTGGAGCGCCACGGGACTGACAAGCCGGATCTCCGCGCCGACCGTACCGACCCCGACGAGCTCGCGTTCGCGTGGATCGTCGACTTCCCCATGTTTGAAAAGGACGAGGAGGGGAAGCTCGCCGCGATGCACCACCCCTTCTGCTCCGTAAAACCCGAGGACGAACCGCTGCTCGGGACCGATCCGATGAAGGTGCGCGCGAACGCCTATGATCTGGTGTTGAACGGATTCGAACTCTCGAGCGGGAGCATCCGGATCCACCGGCGCGACCTCCAGAAGAGGATCTTCGATATCCTCGGGATCTCGGAAGTGGAACAGCAATCGCGTTTCGGCCACATGCTCGAGGCGTTCACCTTTGGGGCGCCGCCCCACGGCGGATTCGCCCCGGGCATCGACCGTATCTGCATGCTCCTCTCGGGGGAAGAGAACATCCGTGAGGTGATCGCGTTCCCCAAGACCGGGGATGCCCGCGATCCGATGATGGGTGCCCCCTCCGAGCTCCCCGCGAAGGCCCTCAAGGAAGCGCACATCCAGGTGAAACCATGACGTACTGCTCTTAACCCCGTATCATATGGCGGTCCCCAAGAAAGTGCTCGCGCATGCGAAGAAGAAAAAATTAATCGTGGAGGTGGTGCCGCACCGCACGGTGTTCACCGCCTACGACCTCGCCGCGACGCTCGGCGAGAAGCTCGAGAACATCGCGAAGTCGCTCTTGGTTCGCGTCGAGCTCCCCAAGGTCCTGAAGCATGGGCCCCGCTACTACGTGGTCGCCGTGCCGGCCAGTTACCGGGTGGACCTCAAAGCGGTACAGAAGTACCTGAAGGCATTGAAGGCAGAGCTCGCGACCGAAGCGCATATGCGCAAGCTCGGCATGACGCCGGGCGCCGGCACCCCGCTCGTCTCGATGTACAAGGACGTCGGCCTCCTCATCGATCATCAGCTCGCGAACGTGAAGAAGGCGTTGATCGGGGCCGAGAGTTTCACCGATTCGCTCCGCGTGAAGATGAAGGATCTCATCCGCGCCGAGGGGGCGCACGTGGCTCGCATCAGCGCGAAGGCGAAGTCGAAGCCGCATCCGAAACAACGGAAACCGAAGGCAACGCGCGCCAAGAAGAAGCGGATCGCTAAAAAACGGAAATAGGCGAGGGGGGATACGCTCTCGACGCCTTCGCAGCCGACAAATGTCGCAGCGAGTTGAGATGCGAGAGAGCGTAGCCATCCTCGCGCAGGGAATCGCATGGCAGTGAAGATTAAAGTGGAGAAGTTCGAGGGTCCGCTGGACCTGCTCCTCCAGCTCATCGAGCGGGAGGAGCTTTCGATAACCGAGATCTCGCTCTCGAAGATCGCCGATCAGTACCTCGCGTACCTTGAGTCGGTCGCCCGGCGAGACCCGGAAGAGCTCGCTGATTTCCTCGTCGTCGCGGCCAAGCTCCTGCTCCTTAAGTCCCGCGAGCTCCTCCCCAGTGCTCCGGTGCCGGAGGACGAGGGCCCCTCGTTGGCCTCACAGCTCAGAATGTATAAGATATTCTGGGAGGCGGCCCAACGCCTGGAGCGCGTGTTCAAGGAGAAGCGGTTCATCAGCTTCCGCGACAAGCTTCCGGCCTCGATCGCGCCGCGTTTCTCCCCGCCCCCCGGGATCTCCGGAGATCGGCTCCGGGCCGCGTTCGTCCAGGTGCTCGAGCGCATCACCCCGATCGTGAAATACCCGGAGGAGCGGCTCAAGAAGACCGTTTCCATCCAGGAGAAGATCGATCGTATCCGCTCGATCATACAAAAGGAGGCCACGGTGCGCTTCCGTGAGATCCTCGCGGGCGCCGCATCAAAGACCGAGGTGGTCGTGAATTTTCTCGCCCTCCTTGAGCTCGTACGTGCGCGTACCGTCTCGGTTACGCAGGACGAGGCGTTCGGCGACATCCTCATCTCACGAGTCACCCAACAGGAATGACCATACCCTCACTTGAAGCACGTCTCGAAGCGCTCCTCGCGGTTTCGCCGCGGCCGCTCTCCGTTAAGAAGCTCGCCGAGATCACCGGCGGGAGGAAAGAGGAGGTGCGCGCGGCCCTCGAACGCCTCGCCGATCGGCTCCGGAGCGCGGGGAGCGGCGTCACCATCGTGCGGGTGGATGATGAGGTACGGCTCGGGACCGCCCCGGAGGTCACGGATACGGTGGAGGCGTTCATCAAGGATGAGACCACCGGCGAGCTCACCCGCCCCCAGCTCGAGACGCTCACCGTGATCGCGTACCGCGGACCGGTCGGCAAGGCGGAGCTCGAACAGGTCCGCGGGGTCAACTGCACCCTCATCGTCCGGAACCTGCTTGTGCGCGGGTTGATCGAAGAGTCGATCGAGACCGGACTGCCGGTCTACCGGGTCTCCCTCGAGTTCATGCGGTTCCTCGGCCTTTCCTCCGTTTCCGAATTACCGGATTACGAAACGCTTCGGCGCGATAAGCGGATCGAGGACATCCTTGAGGCCGCGGAAAAGGGTACGGTATGAGGACCAAGCCGCTTTTGGCCATGTTCACCTTCGCGTTCGCGGTCGCAGTTCCCGCGCTTGGCGCCGCACCTCCCGCGGCGCTCATTCTCGCCGCGCGTGAACGTTTCGGCGCGGTACCGGAGGGGGTGAGCGCCGCCGACGTGCCGCAGAAGGTGGTTTCCCCGGACGGCCGGGAGAGCCTCGGGGTGCTCACCACCGCGGGCCGGGTGTTCGTGGCTGATGAACGCTCCGGGGTGCCGCTCTACGCGGATCATCCTGATGAGGTCGGTCCGGTCGCTTCGCTCACCAAGCTCATGACCGCGCGGGTGCTCCGCCGCCGACACCTCGACTGGGGCGCGACGGTGCGCGTCACGCGCGTCCATGACGGCGGCGGGATGGCCTATTTCGCCCCCGGGGATGTGGTCACCGTACGCGATCTCTGGCGGGCGATGCTCATCGGCTCCTCGAACACCGCGGCCCTCACGCTCGTCGGGGCGAGCGGCCTCACCGAGGACGAGTTCGTCGCCGAGATGAACGCGGTCGCCGCCGCGCTTGGGATGACCCACACGCGCTTCGTGGATCCCACGGGGCTCGGGAAGGGGAACGTCTCCACCGCGCGGGAGATCTCCCTGCTCGTGCGCGCCTCCGTCAACGATCCTGAGATCCGCGAGGCGCTCACGACCGGATCGTTTCCCCTCGAGAAGGCGGTGGGCTCCTACCGGAGCGTGGTCACCACCAACAAGCTCCTCTCCTCGTTCTTGAATGAGGAGCCGTACCGGATCCTGGGGGGGAAGACCGGCTACATCGTCGAGAGCGGTTACAACATCGCGCTCTCGGTGGGGAACGAGGCCGCCGCGCCCATCATCGTCGTGGTGCTCGGAAGCGCCAGCTCCGAGCTCCGCTTCCAGGAGGCGAAGGCGCTCGCCTACTGGGCGTTTGAGAACCATCGCTGGCCGGAAGCGGCCGTGGTCGCGGCCTCGCTCCGATGAGCACCCTTGAGTCGCTCCTCTGGACCGCGGCGCTCGCCGCGGCGCCCATTACCGAGCTCCGCGCCGCGATACCGCTCGGCATCCATTCCTTCGGCCTCACCGCCCCCGCCGCGTTCTTCGCGGCGGTCGCGGGGAACCTGGTGCCCGCACTTCTCATCATCAATCTCCTCGAGCCGACCATGCACCTCCTCGGCCGCTACATCCCCGTCGTGCACCGGTTCGCCGATCATTGGCTCGTCCGGAGCCGCGAGAAGGTACGCCCCCAAGTGGTTCGGTACGGCGCGGTGGGGCTCCTCGTTTTTATCGCGATCCCTTTGCCGCTCACGGGGGCCTGGACCGGTGCGGTGGGGGCCGTGCTCTTGGGCATCACCAAACGGAAGGCGATGCTCGCCGCGCTGGGCGGGATCCTCGTCGCGGCAACCGTGGTGCTCGCCGCGGATCTCGGTATCGTGAAGCTCATCGGACTTTTCTAGATGCGGATCGCCTTTGACGGTCGCACGGCAGATCCCGCGGGTGCCGGGGTCGGTCAGTACGGCCTCCGTCTTTTAACCGCGCTTCGGGCCGGGTTCCCGGACCACGAGTTCGTGGAACTCCGCCCCAAGGGCCGTAGCATCCCGTTCGTTACCTCACATCTCCTCATGCGCCGGGAGTACCTGGCCTCACGTGCGGATCTCGTCCATGTGCCCGGTGGGGCGCCGCCCATCGGCTACCGCGGTCCCTACGTCATCACGGTGCACGACCTGCTCATCTACCGCCATCCGGAGCGGTTCCCCCGGGGGCAGTGGTTCTCGATACGTGTCGGGTATCCTTCCGCGATCCGAAATGCGGCCCTCTGCATCGTCCCTTCGGCCGAGACGAAGCGTGAACTGCAGTGGCGGTTCGGGCTGGGGGAGGATCGCATCGCCATCATCCCTCATGGCGTGAAGGTCCCCGCGACCTCGGCCGCGCCGCGTGAGGGCCGGTACCTCCTCTTCATCGGGACGATCGAACCGCGCAAGAACATCGGGCTCCTCATCGCGGCGTATTGCGAGCTCATGGATGGGAACCCGTCGCTTCGAGGTGTTGGGCTCCGCATCGCGGGTGCCATGGGATGGTCGTCAGAGGAGGTCATGGCGGAGATCGATCGCGCCCGGAGCGCGGGGTACGATGTCACCTATCTCGGACGGGTGCATGAACCGGAGAAGTGGGGGTTGCTCGCGGGCGCCGCCGCGTTCGTGTTCCCGTCGTTCGACGAGGGGTTTGGGATGCCGGTCTTGGAGGCGATGGCGGCGGGGACGCCGGTGCTCGCCTCCGACATACCCGTGCTCCGCGAGGTCGGCGCGGACGCCATCGGATATTTCGACCCGCACAGCCGTTCCGCGCTCGCGGGAACACTGCGAGAGGTGGTCATGGATGAAAAAACCGCAGGGGAGCTGCGGAGGAAGGGAAAGGAGTGTGCGGCCGGGTTCAGTTGGGAACGAACCGCGCGTGAGACGTTCGCCGCGTACCGGCGGGCGCTCGGGGCCTAATGACGGACCACGAGCACGAGCGCCCAGAGGAGCACGATCTGCATGAGGACGCCCACCCGGAGCGGGATGTTACCCACGCGGTTCACCACCGCGTCATGGATGCGGATGTGGAGGTGCTGGAACCGGTGGAGGAGTCTGGTGCGGACACCCTCGCCGAGCGCGACGAGCGCGTCCGGCGCCACCCCGCCGACCACCCCGGCGATGAGTGTGCCGCGGCTCGCGTAGGGTGCCACCTCGAGGAGATAGATGAAGATTGCGATGGAAAAGAGGGAATCGATGACCACGTAGGTCACCGATTTCCGCACCGACTCCCCGGATTTGTAGCCATGGTAGAGCTTCGAGTCGCCGTGCGGGATGAGATCGAGGATGAAGTGGGAGGCGACCCCTACGGCGAACGCGAGCCCCGGAGTGGGGACGTTCTGTCCGATGAGCGCCCCCATGGTGACGTGGGTCGAGACGAACACAGAAGATGAGTATACAAAAAACCGTGACGTTTGTCACGGTTTTTTGGTGCCTGGGGACGGGATCGAACCGTCGACCTAGGGCTTATGAGTCCCTCGCTCTAACCGACTGAGCTACCCAGGCGTTGCGGGGGGGGGATTTGAACCCCCGATCTCCAGGTTATGGGCCTGGCGAGATGCCACTTCTCCACCCCGCTATGGGCTGTAGCTTTTGGCGCATTACTTCGTCGCCGTCTCCGATGCTCCCGCGGCGTACTTTACCAGTACGCCTTGGTTCGCTTCTCGACGGCTCCTCGTACTGCGCCTAAAATCTACAGCCATCATGATTTTCATATGCCGCCGGTGGGAGTCGAACCCACATGGCCTTTCGACCAGAGGATTTTGAGTCCTCAGTGTATACCGTTCCACCACGGCGGCAATCGAGTACGAACTATAATCGTATTTTCGATTCTTGTCAAAGCGGGTATCGGTTGATACGCTACCCGCCTATGGCCGTCGTCGTCGCCGTCGTGAACCAGAAGGGCGGGGTGGGAAAGACCACCTCGGCGGTGAACCTCGCCGCGGCGCTCGCCGCAGCCGGGAAATACGTGCTCCTCGTGGACTTGGACGCGCAGGCGAACGCGACCTCCGGGCTTGGGGTGGATCATAAGGCGCTCGGCGCGAGCGTCTACGATGCTCTGGTCGGTGCGTCGGGCCTCCGTACGGTCATCCAGCCGACCGCCTACACCGGACTCAAAATCGCTCCGGCCGCCGCCGCGCTCGCCGGCGCGCAGGTCGAACTCGTCGAGGTGGATCGGCGTGAGCACCGCCTCTCGGAGGCGCTCCTCGAGGTGCGTAACGACTACGACCTCATCATCCTCGACTGCCCGCCCTCCCTTGGGCTCATCACGGTGAACGCGCTCACCGCCGCGGACGCGGTGATGATTCCCGTGCAGGCCGAGTACTACGCTCTCGAGGGACTGGGCCAGCTCTTGGAGACAATCGCGCTCGTGCGTGAGAACCTGAACCCCAAGCTTGAGGTCCTTGGCGCGGCGATCACGATGTTTGACGGCCGCGTGCGGCTCTCGCAGACTATTTTAGAGGAACTCTATCGCTACTTCCCCAACAAGATTTTCCGTTCGGTGGTGCCCCGCACCGTGCGCCTCGCCGAGGCGCCGAGCTTTGGCCAGGCGATCTCCTCGTACGATCCAGGGAGCAAGGCGGCGGCTGCCTATGAGCGGCTCGCCCGCGAGGTTATCGAGGCGCTCGCTTTGCGGTAGAATAGCACCATGCCCCCCAAACCGTTCTCACTCGGGCGCGGACTCTCTTCGCTCATCCCTCGACGCGCCCCGTCGACCCCGAGCGCAGTCGAGGGGCAACCGTCGCCCGTTCCACCCTCCGCCATTCCTGACCTCGGCCGCATCCACGAGGTGGCGATCGGGCACCTGAAGCCCAACCCGCGCCAGCCGCGGCACCGGTTCGATCATGCGGAACTCGAGGAGCTCGTGGGGAGCATCCGCGAGCACGGGATCATCCAGCCGCTCGTCGCGCGCCGCCTTCCCGACGGCACCTTCGAGCTCATCGCGGGGGAGCGGCGGCTCCGCGCGGCGCAACGGCTCGGCCTCACCAACGTCCCGGTCATCCTCCGAGAGACCAAGGACGATCGTGACAAGCTCCTCCTCGCGCTCGTCGAGAACCTGAACCGTCAGGACCTGAACGCGATCGAGGAGGCGCACGCCTACACGCAACTCGCCGACGAGTTCGGGCTCACCCAGGATGAGATCGCGCGCCGCGTGGGCAAGGGTCGCCCGACGGTCGCGAACATCATGCGGCTCCTCAAGCTCCCCGCCGATATGCAGCAGGCGATCGTCATGGGTACGATCAGTCCCGCGCAGGCCAAGGTGCTCGCGGGCATTACGGACCCGGCGGCACAGGTGAAACTCTATAACGCGATACGGGGGGGCGGGGTTACCGTACGAGTCGCCGAAGAAGCGGCGCGGCAGAAGAAGGAGATGATGAAGCTCCCCAACGCGCAGGTGGAGGCCGACGCGAAGGCGCTCCAGGGCACGCTCGGCACGAAGGTGAAGATCGCCGGGGCGGGGATACAGGGGAGCGTGCGCATTTCATACTACTCGTCCGAGGAGTACGCGGCGCTCATGCGCAAGCTCGGCGTCCGCTAAAAAGATATACCCCCCAGCTCGTCAGGTGGCGTTCACTTTTTTTTCGCCCTGGGGACGAAGAAGTTGAGGAAATCTGCGAGCGACGACTTCGCATGCGTTTTTATCCGCTCGCGGGCGAGACGGGTCTTCACGAATTTGAGCCAGTCGGCAGAGGGGCCTTTACGGTTCTTGTCGGTGATGATCTTTACCATGTCCCCGCTCTGGAGCGGGGTGTCGAGCGAGACGTTCTTCTCGTTCACGATCGCCGCAGTGGTGGTGTTCCCCACGTCCGTATGGATCGCGTAGGCGAAGTCCACCGGCGTCCCGTCCTCGGGAAGCTCGATGACATCGCCCTTGGGGGTGAAACAGAAGATGCGGTTCTTGAACGCGTCAATCTTCAACTGTTCGAGGGTCTCAAGGAACCGCGCGTTACTCTCGATCTCCTTCTGGATCTTGGCGAGCTCCTGTACCCAGTCGATGTCTTTGGCGGGGAGCGCCTTATTGCCCTTGAAGTTCTCGTCGTAGCGCCAGTGGGCGGCCACTCCGAACTGCGCCTCCTCATGCATCTCGGTGGTGCGTATCTGGAACTCGACGAACTCGCCGTCATCGCAGAAGACCGTGGTATGGAGGGAACGGTAGCCGTTGGGCTTGGGCTGGCTGATGTAGTCCTTGATGCGGCCCTTGACCGGCTTCCAGAGTGAGTGGATGACGCCGAGCGCCGCGTAGCAGTCGGGGACGTTTTGGGCGATAATGCGGAGCGCGAAGATGTCCCAAATGCGATTCACGTCCCAGTCGTACTTCAGAAGTTTTTTATAGAGGGAGAAGAGATGCTTGGTGCGCGCCTGCATCGAAACGATCGACTGTATACCCGCCGCGTTGAGCTTTTGTGTGGCGAGCTCGCCGATACGGTCGAGGTACCCCTCGCGCGAGGCGTACTTCTGCCCGACGAGATCCACCACCCGTTGGTACTCGGCGGGGAACGCATGCCGGAAGGCGAGGTCTTCGAGCTCGACGCGAAAGTTCGCCATGCCGAGGCGGTTCGCGATGGGGGCGTAGACCTCGAGGGTCTCGAGCGCGACTCGCCGCTTCTTTTCTTCGGGAAGCACCTCGATGTCCTTCAGGTTCTCGATCCGGTCGGCGAATTTGACGATGATGGCACGGAGGTCGCTCGCAAAAGCGATAAACGATCGCCGTAGGTTCTCGATATACCGATTAATCCCCGCCTCACGAGCGGAGGTGTTCACCTGTTTGGTGAACCGCAGCTTGGTAACCCGTTCGACCAGCTCGGCTATGTCATCACCGAATTTCAGCCTGAGCTCTTTCCGCACCTCATCTTGCGGGAGCGTCGTGTCTTCTATGACATCGTGCAGGAGACCCGCTGCAACGATCCGGGGGGGCATACGCATCGCGGCGAGATGGTGTGCCACCGCGATTGGATGCACGATGTAGGGTTTCCCCGAAACACGGAGCACGCCCTGGTGGATGGAGGAGGCGTATTGGAACGCGCGTCCGACGACCGCGATATCTTTTGCGGAGTGCCCGTGTTCGCGCAGCATTGTTTCGACCCGCTCAATCTCCTTCATGGCTCACCCACTGTAGGCGAACGATCGGTTTCCATCAAGTCTATTGACATTTCTCCGGGTGATGCTACATTTCTACAAACCGTTCATTGACCTGAAAAACATCGGAGGTGATCCATGGCAAATGGACGCGAGGCAGCGGCCTTGCGCGTCCGGCTGCCGGACGCGTTCGAGCCGAGAAAGCGGATATATGGCGTGCTACTTGACGCGCACGGGGTCTTGTTCGAACCGATCGGGTGCAGCCACATCGAGCTACAGAAGCGTTTGCTCGAAGAGGTGCTCGGGAGGAAGATCGATACGCCCGCCCGAGAACTCGCCACTCGTGTGCGCACGCGACGATTGGAGGCGGCCAAGCGGTTCCCGCTCTCGCAGCTGGGGAGCGTAGAGGCCTGGGGGTGGACAAATGCGGCGGAGTTCGGGGAGGAGTTCGGGCTCACCGAAGAGCTCGGCCGTGAGCTGAGCAGACGGATCTCGAAGCCGGAACTCTATGAGATGAAGCGCAAGACGCACGATTGGCTCCGTTGGCTCCTGGAGCGGAAGTTTCCCTTCAGGAGCACCGATGGGTGTTTCATCGCCACGGCATCGAACTCCGAGGCGGTGATCGTCGATGCGTTGCTCTATAAGAGCGGGCATCGGGATCACTTCCGGTACATCATCACCGCTGATCGGTTGGGCAACATCTATAAGCCATCCGGTGAGTACTTTCGGGCGCTCATCGAGGTGGTCAACCGAGGCCAGGCGCAGATCGGTTCCCCTCCGATCACACCATCGGAGCTGCTCTTCATAGGGAACTCGATAATGAACGACGCACCGGCGGCGGAGGTCGGTATCAACGTGGTCATCCTGCGTGATTCGAGCGAAACCCTGACCGAGGCCCAGATCAGCGAATACCTTGGTCCGATCAAGGACCAGATACTCTGGGCTCAAGGATGGAAAGACGCGAGGCGCAAGATTGATCAGCGTTTCCGTCGACCCAAGCCGCAGGACCGATAGCGACTACGGTCGCTGCATCTCCCGGCAGGCGCCAGTCTGCCGGGAGAATTTTTTTAAAAGAAAAGCGCCCTAAGCTTGCACTCGGGCGCGGGCTACGGAAAGACGGCTCGCCGGGGGCTCGATCAGAGGCCGGAAGCCGCAGTTCCCACGATGTCCTTGATCTGGCGCACCATCTCTTCGCATCCGGTGATGAGGCGTCGGGCGCACTCGTCCGCTTCAGCCCTCCGCCCTATCTCGATGACCCTGCACCAGTGGGTGATCTCCTGTTTTGGGGAGGTCCCACACCGTACGAAGCCATCGGGAGCGCGCTCCAGGGCAAGCAAGAATGAGCGTCCGTTGTACAGGATGTCGGCGAGCGCCACCTGACGGCGACGGAGGGTATTGATGCGGGGGTAATATTGCTCCCGCTGCGTTGCGAAGTCCCCGTCCTCCGGCTGGTAGGTGAGCGCCCAGACATCCTCGGCAATCTCCGGATCTGTATCGTCGAATTCCCGCGCGAGGTCCTCCTGGGTCACCGCGGTGTCCTCGAGGATGTCGTGAAGGATCCCCACCGCCCATGTGGTCCGGTCGCAACCGGCGATGAGAAGGTATGTGCCGGTACCGGCGAGATGAGCGAGCGTCGGCGGTTGACCAAGGACGGTCTTGGTTCCCGCGGGGAGCTTCCGGGTAAGCGTGTCGTGGGCGATTGCGGCGAATTCAAGGACCTGATTCACGAAAGGACCGAAGTCTTGCATGCGGCACCAACCTTTCTAGCGTTATGAATCCTGATCGATTGCAAGTTACCTACGTACCATACGCCATTCTTGAAGTTTTTGCAATGGCGTGCTTCCCTACGTACTGATGGAGGGGAATATGTCAAAAGAGCCACAGGAGAGGGGATATCGGATCATGCCGTCCGATATCGATCCGGACCGATCTTTCAGGGGGTTGTTCGGGAAACTGGAGACCGAGCAGACCGCACGTACGCTCATCGCGTATTGGCGGCGGTGCGGCGGATGGGATCCGGCCTCAGAGGCCGACCTCGCCGGTTTCCTGAATGTGCGAAGCGACGTGGGAATTGACTTCCTCATCGCCGGGGGGTTCATCGTTCACGGCGGCGATGGGAAGTTCCGCGCGACCGAGGCCTTCATCCTCCGCTGTTATGGAGAGGATCGATGAGGTGCCGCATCCTGATGCCCGTGCGTTTCCGAGTGACGCCGGGCATCTTCTTTTTTCTGTATTGACGTCGAGTAACGGTGGGTATAGCATCGGTATCGGTAATGTACGGGTCGCGCCGAAACCCAAAACCAGAACGCCTCTGGGGTATTCCCCAGGGGCGTTCCTTTTATATCGAGTTTTCCTCTAGACTCGTGGTATACTTTGCGTGGTGGCATCTCGACGGACCCTACATTACCATAGGTTTTGGGGTACCGGTCTTGATGCCGCCATACACGTCTCCTCTTCATTTCGGCGAAGGGGAGATCTGTTTTTATGTGGCGGTGGCCGGGGCTGGGGCGGAGTAGTCGCACTCCTTGTTCGAACAGCGCACGCCGTCCTTGGTGAGCACGAGGAGCTTGCCGTCCTTGGGACATTTTTCCCCGGTCGGCTTTGACCAGAGCGCGAACTTGCAGTCCGGGTAGCGGTTACATGAGTAAAAGGTGCGGCGTTGCCGGGTGCGGCGTTCGACGAGCATGCCCTTCCCGCACTCCGGGCAGGCGACCCCGGTGGACTTCTCTATCTTTTTTATGGTCTTGCAGTCGGGATAGCGCGAGCATGAGAGGAACGGGCCAAACCGCCCGCGCTTCACCATCATCGGCGCGCCGCAGGTGGGGCACTTCTCATCGGTGGTCTCCGGCTCGCCCGAGCCGGGCAAGGGTTTGGTGTTCTTGCACTCGGGGAACGCGCTGCAGGCGAGGAAGCTCCCAAAGCGCCCCATCTTCTGCACCATCGGTTTACCGCACCTGTCGCAGACCACGTCGGTCGGGGTCTCGGTAACCTTCTTCACGATCTCGGTCTTTTTTTTCTCGAGGTTCTCTTTGAACGGCTTCCAGAAATCATCGAGGACGGGCACGAGCTCCTTGGTCCCCTCGGCGATCTCGTCCAGTTCCTCCTCCATCTTGGCGGTGAAGTTGAAGTCCACCACGAGCGGGAAGTGCTCGACCAAAAGGTCGTTCACCACGAGTGCGATGTCGGTGGGCTTCAGTCGGCGATTCTCGATACGCTCGACGTAGTTGCGTTCGATGATGGTGGCGATCGTGGGTGCGTAGGTCGAGGGTCGTCCGATGCCGTACTCCTCGAGGGCTTTAACGAGCGTTGCGTCGGAGTAGCGCGCCGGCGGCTCGGTGAAGTGCTGGATGCCCGAGAGCGCCTCGAGGGAGACCTGCTCTTTCTCCGTGAGCGTGGGGAGGAGCGTTTCCTTGGCATCGGTCGGGTACACTTTGTAGTAGCCGGGAAACGAGATCGTCATCCCGTTTGCGCGGAACGCGTAGCGGTGGGCCTTGCCCTTCGCGCCGACGGTGACCGAGATCTGGTCGAGCACGGCCTCGCGCATCTGTGAGGCGACCGCGCGGCGCCAGATGAGGTCGTAGAGCCGCGCCTGGTCCTCGGTGAGTTTGCCCCGCGCCACGTCGGGGTGACGCGAGACATCGGTGGGACGGATCGCCTCGTGCGCCTCCTGCGCGCCCTTCTGCTTCCCCTTGAACCGGCGCGGGGCGTCCAACCCGTAGTCCGCGCCGAACTCATTACCTATCCAGCCGGCCGCCTCGCGGAGGAACTTGTCGGCGAGGTTCACCGAGTCCGTGCGCATGTAGGTGATGAATCCCTGCTCGTAGAGCTGTTGGGCGAGCATCATGATCTGTTTCGCCGAGTAGCCGAGTCGCTTGTTCGCCTCCTGCTGGAGCGTGGAGGTGGTGAAGGGTGGTGCCGGACTGCGGCGCGCCTGCTTGCGTTCGACCGACTCCACGGTACCGGCGGCGCCGCCGAGGTCCGCGATGACCGCGTCGGCCTCCGATTTCCCGGGGAGCGCGAACTTGTCGAGCGTCTCGCCGTCCTTCCCGAAGAGCTTCACCGGGAACCGTTCATCGGAGCGTTTCGCGCACTCGCCCTCGATCGTCCAGTACTCCTGTGGCTTGAACGCCTGGATCTCGCGCTCACGCTCCACGATGAGCCGCACCGCCACCGACTGCACGCGGCCCGCCGAGAGCCCGCGCGCGACCTTTTTCCAAAGGAACGGGGAGAGTTCGTAGCCGACGAGCCGGTCCAAAATGCGGCGCGCTTGCTGGGCGTCCACGCGCCGCAGGTCGAGCGGCCGTGGGTGTTTGAGCGCCTCCTCGATCGCCTCCTCGGTGATCTCATGGAAGGTGATGCGTTTGAGTTTTGTCGGATCGGCGCCGAGGACCTCTGCAAGGTGCCAGGAGATCGCTTCGCCCTCGCGGTCCTCATCAGTCGCGAAGTAGACCTCATCCGCCTTGGCCGCGGTTTTCTTGAGTTCGGTCACCGCCTTGCGGCTCGCGGTGGGGATCACGTAGGTGGGCGCGTACCCGTGCTCCACGTCCACCCCCATCTTTCCTTTGGGAAGGTCCCGGATGTGCCCGAAGGAGGACTTCACGGTGAAGCCCTTGCCGAGGAACGCCCCGATGGTCTTTGCCTTGGTCGGGGACTCTACGATGATGAGTTTCGATGACATGGTGAAGGTGTATAGCGGACGGCGGGCGCCGTGTCAACCCCGTCCGAGTCGGTAGCGCATCTCCCCCGCATGATGCACGGTGCCCCGGAGCTCGAGCGCGGTGAGGGTCGCGAGCACCACAGGGGAGGGGAGCTTGGTGATCACGGTGAGGTCATCGACGTGCCGCGGCCCCTCACCGAGCGCGGCGAGCACCGCCGCTTCGTTCTGATTATGGGGGCTTGCGGGAGATGCGTCAAAACGTGGGGCTGCCTCCGCGCCGGTGAGGGTGAGGATGAGTTCATGGGGGTCGATGAGCGGCGGGGCGCCGAATTCGATCAACCGGTTGCTCCCGCGCGCGCTCGCGCGAAGCGCGTCGGACGGCACTGCGTAGAGGTCCCGACCAAGCTCAAGCGCGTATTTTGCGGTGATGAGCGCACCGCTTTTCTCGGGCGCCTCCACCACCACGGTCGCCCGCGCGAGCGCGGCGATGACGCGGTTGCGTTTGGGAAAATCCCATTTCTGGGGGTGTGTGCCCGGCGGGTTCTCGGAGAGGATGAGGCCGCGAGCGGCGAGGATCCGGCGGGAGAGGGCGAGGTTCCCCCGGGGAAAGAGGGAAGGTTCGTCGGCGCCGGAACCGAGCACCGCGATCGTCACCCCGTCCCCCTCGAGCGCGCCCTCGTGCGCCGCGGCATCCACCCCGTAGGCGAGGCCCGAGATGACCGCGAGCCCGGCGCGGGCGAACGAGGCGCCGAAGGAGCGCGCCGCTTCAATCGCGTGCGGCGAGGCGTGGCGCGTGCCGACGATCGCCACCCGGGGAAGGGCGAGCGCTTCGAGCGAGCCGCGATAATAGAGGCGTCGGGGTGCGTCGTGAAGGTCCCGGAGCGCGGCGGGGTAGGCCGCGTCCGCGTGCGTTAGCGTCCCTCCCCGATCAGGCATTCGACCTCCGTAGCGGCACGGGCGATAATTTCCGGGAGCTGTTTCCGTTCTTCCTCGGTGAAATGGGCGAGCACGTAGCGATCGGCCGGGATGCGTGGGTCCCTCCCGATGCCGACGCGCACGCGGGCGAATTCCTGGGTGCCGAGCGCGTCGATCACCGACCGCACCCCGTTGTGTCCTGCGGCCGAGGCGTTCCGGGATACGCGCACCTCCCCGAAGGGGAGATCGAGCTCGTCGTGGACGAGGATGAGCCGTCCGGGCGGGATGCGTTTCGCACGCAGGAGCGGGGCGACTGCTTCGCCGGAGGCGTTCATGAACGTCCGGGGAGCGGCGATGAGCGCCCTGACTCCCTCCGCGCGTGACTCCCAGAGCACGGCGTTCGTCTTGGTCTTTACCGGAACGGCGCTCCACACCTTCACGAGATGCGCGGCTACCGCGAACCCGACGTTGTGCCGCGTGCCGTCATATTCCTTGCCCGGGTTCCCCAGGCCGATCACGAGGTGCCGCATATCAGCCCACCGTCTTCGTCGTCATTCGGATCGGGGTCCCCGCGAATCCAAACCGTTCGCGGAGCCGCTTTTCGAGGAAGTTGGTGTAGGCGTCGGGGATGGGCGCCTTGCCTTTGACCACGAGCTCGAAGGCGGGCGGCTCGGTGCCGGTCTGCCGAAAGCGGTACGTCTTGGGGTGCGCGACCCCCATGCCCTTCATCTGTGCGCGCTGGACCGTGCGGAGCCACGTATCCAGCTCCTCCTCCGGGATCTGCTTGCGCCGCTCCTCGACGATCTCGCGCGCGATGCGGTAGAGCCCGGTGACTCGGTCGCCGCTCTTCGCGGAGATGAAGGCGAGCCGCGCCCACCCAAGAAACGGAAAGAACGCGCGCACCATGTCGGTGTATTCCTGCATCGTGTGGGTGGTCTTACCCGGGACGAGGTCCCATTTGTTCACCACCACCACAAACCCCTTGCGGGTCTCTATGAGCTCGCCCGCGAGCCTCCGGTCCTGGGCGGTGGGCCGTGTTGAAGCATCCAGGACGAGCATGACGACATCGGAGCGCTGCGCGCTTTGGAGCGATCGCTGGACGCCGGTCTTTTCGAGCGGACCGTGCCGCGCGCGGCGGCGGATGCCCACGGTGTCGATGAGGATGAACGGGTGTTCGTCGTGGAGCACGAAGGTGTCCTGCGGCTCGCGCGTGGTACCGGGGAAGTCGGCGACCACCACCCGTTCCTCGCCGAGCATCGCGTTCACGATGGAGGACTTGCCCACGTTCGGTTGTCCGAGGAATGCCACCCGGGTCGCCGGTTCTTCCTTGGAGACGGGGAGCCTCTTTTTGGCCGCGCGGAATGCGGCGAGGGTGGAATCCAGAAGGTCGCCCACGCCGCTCCCGTTCGCGGCCGAGATGGCGATCGGCGCGCCCAGGCCCAACTGCCGCCAGCTGGGGAGCTGGGCGAGCGCGCGCTTCCTGGGGCTGTCGCACTTGTTCGCCGCGAGTAGCACCGGGACACGTGCGCCGCGCAGGACCTTCGCGAGCGCGCGGTCTTCGGGGGTGGGGGATTCGGTCTGGGTGTCCACGAGCATCACGATGACCTCCGCGGAACGCATCGCGATGCGGAGCTGGGCGAGCACCTGGTCCTTGAGCTCGACCTCGGGCACATCGAGCCCCGCAGTGTCGACCGCGACGAACATGCGGCCGCGCCAGATGACGGAACCGAAGTTCCGGTCGCGGGTCGTGCCCGCGACGTCCGAGACGATCGCCTTTCTCTCCTCTATGAGACGATTAAAAAGCGTGGATTTGCCCACATTCGTGCGCCCGACGATGGCGAGTGAGGGCGGCGCCGCGCGCGTGGTCTTCATAGCGCGGCGCTCGATCCCACGATGAGGATGAAGTCGAGTTCGGCCGGGGGAGCGCCGTCGATTGAGACGAGCGAGGCGGGAATCGCCGGGGCGACGTTCGCGTTCACGATCGCGCGGAGCTTGGCGAGTTCCTCGGTCCGCGCCCCGTTCGAGAGGTCGTAGAGGACCGACTTCTCGAACCCGCGCTCGTTCGCGTTTCCGACGCGCACCACGCGGTACCCGGCGTCCGCGAGGAGCGAGGCGGTACGCTGGGCGAGTCCGGTCACCGCGGTTCCGTTTTGGACCTCGATCCGCACCTCCGCGCGGCGCTCCGCCGCTCCCTCATCGAAGACGCCGCGGGCGAAATCGCGCACAAGCCCCCAGTCGTTCCCCCGCGGCATGAGCACGAAGGCGCCGTCCGCGTTCACACCGGACTCAAGGATGTTCGCGTTCGTCATGACCCGGAGCGCGATATCCTCGCTCCGCACGTCGGCGGCGGAGCGGGCGAGTCGGAGGAGCTCCCAGGTCTCGAAGTTCATGTCGAGGGAGTCGCGTACCGTGCTGATGAGCTCCTCGATGGTGAAGGGGTTTAGGAGCGTTCCCGCACGGAGCAACTTCTCCCGGAGCGCGACGAGGATTTTCTCCTGCCGGCGCGAGCGTGCGAAGTCAGACCCCTCGCCGTTCGAGCCGTGTCGCGAACGCGCGTACTCGAGCGCGGCCTTGCCGTCCATGTGCTGGGGTCCGGCGGCGAAAGAGACCGTCCGTACTTGCCAATCGTCGCTCGCGACGGGGAACTGGTTGTCCACGAACGGCCGTTCCACGGCGACCTCGACCCCGCCCACCGCGTCGATCGCGCGCTCGAACCCGTTAAAATCGATGCGGAGCCAGTACTCGATCGGCTGGTCGAGGATGGTGGAGAGGATCCGCGCGACCGCGGCGGGGCCCGATCCGCGCTCACGTTGCTCGGCGAACGCGTTCACCGCGTTCAACTTCACGCTCCCGAACTCGCGTGTGTGCACCACAAGGTCCCGCGGGATCGAGAGCAGCGCGACCTCGTCGGTCGAGGGCCGGTAGGTGGCGAGAATGACCGTGTCCGTGAGGTACGGCCCGTTATGGCCTTTGCCGCCCATGCCGAGGAGGAGGATGTTCACCCGGTCGTCCTGCTCGCCGGCCAATGGCTTGTCCGCGGAGCGAACGAGCGTCCGCAGGTGTCCGAGGAACGTGCCGTCGGCCCACGAGACGATGGGGGTATCCGAGAAGATCACGTTAGAGGAGAACGCGATCCCGCCCACGGCGAGCAAGGTGACGATAAAAAAAATGACGAAACGGCTCACTCGTTTCGCTCCGGGACGCATCTCGGGCGTGCGAAGGTCTATCTTCGGCGCGTGCATGGGGTCAGTATATCAATGTAAGGGCGCGAGGCAATAAATCGGCGCTCCCGTGTCTTTACAACGCGTCAAAATGGTGATATTGTGACGTAATTAGGCGGTTTTCGGGGCCCCATTCGTTCCCAGCCCCGTGCACGATTAGCTCAGCTGGTTAGAGCGTTCGCCTCACACGCGAAAGGTCGCTGGTTCGATCCCAGCATCGTGCATGGGATTGATAATGATGCTCACCGCATGTTCTTCGGTCGCAGAGACAAGGTAACGTTCACCGACGACCGGTCGGTGTGGCGGAGCGCGCTCCGGGGGTTGGGCGAGCTCCTTCAGGTGGCGCTCCTCGTCACCGCCATCGTGCTCCCCATCCGCTACTTCCTCATCCAGCCGTTCTACGTGAAGGGGGCGTCCATGGAGCCGAACTTCTACGACCACGAGTACCTCATCATCGACGAGCTCACCTACCGCTTCCGCGACCCGCGCCGGGGCGAGATCGCGGTGTTCCGCTACCCGACCGACCCGAGCCAGTTCTTCATCAAGCGCATCATCGGGCTCCCGGGAGACACCGTGACCATCAGGAACGGGGAGGTGTTCGTCAAAGCAGGCCATGGTGAGGCGGCACGGCTCGACGAGGGCACGTACCTTTCGGACGGGGTGGTCACCTCGGGTGAAGAATCGGTGAAGCTTAATGACGGCGAATACTTCGTTTTGGGAGACAATCGAGGGGCCTCGCTCGATTCGCGCTTCTTTGGGTCGGTCAAGCGCCCGCTCATCGTCGGCCGTGTCATGCTCCGCGGGTGGCCGCTCGATAAGGTGACCGTCTTCGAAACCCCGGAATATAGCTTTTGAACATGTCAAAGAAATCCCCAAAGAAACCGATCAAGCGCCAGTTGCCCAAACCGAAGTTGGCCCCTAAGAATTTTGCTCCTAAGAACGAGGAGGCGCCCAAGCCGCAACCGGCTGAAGTAAAGGAGGGCAAACGTGCGAGCGAATTGCAACCGCTCCGCGGGTTCCGCGACATCCTCCCGGCCGAGTACCACCTCTGGCACCACGTTTTCGATCTGGTGCGAACGTACGCGCGCGCGCATGGGTTCGAGCGCATCGAGACCCCGGTCTTGGAGCCCACCGCGCTCTTCACCCGGGGGGTGGGTAAGCAAACCGACATCGTCGAAAAGGAGATGTACAGCTTCACCGACCTGGGCGGGGACAACGTCTCGCTCCGTCCCGAGGGCACGGCGGGGCTCGCACGCGCGTACGTGAACCACGGGATGCTGAACCTGCCCCAGCCGGTCAAACTCTGGTACTGGGAACCGATGTTCCGCTACGAGCGCCCGCAGGCCGGCCGCTATCGCGAACACCACCAGTTCGGGTTCGAGACCTTCGGCGAGGCGCACCCCATCGTGGACGCCGAACTCGTCACGGTCGGGTTCAACGTCCTTAAGTCGCTCGGGCTCAAGGTCGAGGTGCGCGTGAACTCGATAGGGACCAAGGAATCCCGAGGGGTCTACCTCACCGAACTCGTTAACTACTACCGTGCCCATCGCGCCGAGATCTGCGAAGACGACAAGCGTCGATTGCAGCGCAACCCGCTCCGGGTATTGGACTGCAAGGTGCCGACCTGCCAGCCGGTGAAGGCGGCGGCGCCCCAGATCGTGGATGCGTTGGACGACGAGAGCCGCAACCACTTCATGCGCGTCTTGGAGTACCTCGATGAGGCGGGGGTCACCTACGCGCTCGACCCGCACCTCGTGCGCGGGCTCGACTACTACACGCGCACCGTATGGGAGTTCGTCATTCCCGGGGAGGATGAGGGTTCGACCTCGTCCCTCGGCGGCGGCGGGCGCTACGACGGGCTCGTTGAGGCGATCGGAGGTCGCCCCACGCCGGCGGCCGGATTCGGGATAGGGGTCGAGCGGGTGGCCGCGCGCATGCGTGACCGCGGCCTCGAGAAAGAGATTGATACGCACCCGGATGTCTTCGTCGCGCAATTGGGCGATGCGGCGCGCAAGAAGGCGCTCCCGCTTGTCGAGGAGCTTCGGAAGGCCGGCATCGCCGCCACCTCCAACCTCGCCAAGGACGGGCTGAAGCAGCAGCTGGAGGCTGCGAACCGAGCAGGCGCGCGCTATACCATCATCCTGGGGCAGAAAGAGGTGTTGGACGGCACAATCATCGTCCGCGACATGGATTCCGGCATCCAGGAGATCGTGGACTTCAAGAAGGTGTCGTCGGATCTCATGCGCAAGCTCTCGACCCCTGCGCTCCCGCGACCTACCGCGCCGCCGCCCAACGCCAAAGAAGACGTTTCAGTGCCCGATGACGATGAGGGGACCGGACTGAAGCTTGAAGAAGAGCCGTCCCAAGAGCAGGAGAAAGAGGAGAAGAAAGAGGAGGAGTGACGTTCGCGCGCCGCGATGCGCCGGAATTCGTGCTACACTCTGTGTGCTCGATTCCCGACACGACGTGAAGACCGCCAGCATCATCCCTAACCGTAGGCCTGCGGCCTTTCTCGGGGCCACTCTTGGCGTCGCTCTGCTTTTTGCGGCGAGCTACCTGTGGATCGCCGTGGACGTCCCGGTCGGACTGTGGGGCACGGGCGGCATCGAGCTCGCAGGCGGACTCCCCGGGTCGGACCACGACGAGTACGGCAATAACGTGGTGCGGGACGGGTTCGGGAACCTCATCTATACGTTTTTCGATTCCACCGACGGAGTGATGCGGGCACAGAAGGTGAACGGGAGCGGACAGAAGCTCTGGGGCGCACAGGGGGTGTCGATCGGCACCGCGACCTTCAACGGGCTCTCGTTCGATGCCGTTGACGATGGCGCGGGCGGGGTGTTCGTCGTGTGGTACTACACGGACGTATTCCTTCCGGTCTCCGCCCCGTACGCCCAGCGGGTGGACGCCGACGGCAACCTCGTCTTCCCTACGGGCCATTTCCTCGCGACCGCTTCCCCGTGCAATCTGGGCACCGATTTCCAGACGATGGGCAAGCACGAGACGGTGATCTCTGACGGCGCGGGCGGGTTCATCGCTACCTGGACCCACCAGGACGGGAATGCGGTGTGGGACACGTGCGTAGCTCGCCTCGACGGGGACGGCAACCGGCTCTGGGGTGACGGCGGGGTGAACCTCGACGACGACTCAGGGGCCAACAGCTGGTCCTCCATCGCCTCGGACGACGCAGGCGGCGCCTTCGTCGCCTTCAATAAGGCAAACACGCTCCGCGTATTCAACCTTGATGCGGACGGGAACATCGATGCGGGGTGTCCGGCCGCCGGGGACACCGGGAAAACCGCGTTCATCCAGAACGCTCCGGTGCTGGCGAAGGATGGTTCGGGCGGGGTGGTAGTGAGCGTCTATTCTGCGCAACGGGCGTATCGGATTGACCCAGACTGTGCGCTCGACGCGAACTGGCCTGTGAGCGGCGTGGTGCTCACCGGTTCACCGATCGGGGCGACCTACGACCAATTGGGGAACGTGATGGTAACCACCATCAGCGGTTGTTGCGGCTCCACGGTCTCCCGCGCCGAACTCTTTGCGGTCGCCGACGGAGCGAGCGTGTGGGGCGGATCGGTGCTCGTTTCAGACTCGGGGAACGACGTGGCCAACCCATTCCCCGCAGAGGCGGGCGGGAACCTGTATGTCTGGTTCACCGACGACGACAATGTTCACGTACAGCTTTTGGATTCCTCCGACGGCTCGCCTGACCCGGACTTCGGTTCGACCGGCCTTGATACCGGGATTGATCAGCTCACGTCGGTGAACACGTTCAACCTCACCGCACGTCCGATCGTTGGCGACGGTGACGACGCGGTGATAGCGGTCACCGCGTCAGACGGGGTCGGCGGGGGGATTTTCGGCGATCGCGTCAATCTGGACGGCTCGTTCCTGTGGGGGGCCACCGTTATCGGGGGAGCGCCGCCCTCAAATCCGGGACAATTCGGGCCACAGGTGGTCTCGGACGAGGACAATCACATCATTGTGATTTGGCAGGACGACCGGAACGGGAACCTTGACCTGTATTTCCAAAAATACGACGGCCCGGACGGGAGCCGGTTCCTTGAACCAGAGGGCCGGCCGGTGGTCGAGGCGACGGGTGATCAGTATTTCAAGACACATTCGGTGGTCTCCGACGGGGCCTTCATCTATTTTTGCTGGGAGGATATGCGAAGCGGGGAGCATGACGTGTATGCCCTGAAGACGGACAAGGACGGGAATCCACAGTGGACCGCGAACGGTGTGGACGTGACCGATCTTCCTGGGAACCAGTTCACGCCTAACTGCGCCCCTGACGGCACCGGTGGTATGGTCGTCATTTGGCACGACGAGAACAACAACGTCGTGCGTATGAACAAGATCGACTCCAGCGGCAACCTGCCGTGGGGGCCGAGCGGAGTGGACGTTGGAGCACTTGGGAATTTCCGCTTTATCTCGGGCGACGGAGTCGGTGGAGCGTTCGGTGGATGGGTCTCTTACAGCGGGGATGTGATACTCACACACTTGGATACCGACGGGAACATCTACTCGGCTTTTCAAAGCGGCGGTTTGAACCTCTCGAGCAACGGGGCGGTCTCCGGGAATGCCATCGGTATGGCGCCTCTTGCGATCGCGGGCGGGACGAACACGTTGAGCACGCTTGTCGCGTGGCGCGAGGGGGACAGCATGTATGCGGCTCGTGTGAACGAGGATGGGGGCAACGTATGGATGACCACCGTAAAGTCTGGGGACGTGCAGGACTTTATCTACGAGGATTTTGAGGGACAGACCAGGATCGTGAGCACGGTCAACGATGATTACCCGATCGTCTCATGGAAGGATCAGCGAGAAGGGGGAAATTCGCTTTTTGCGCAACGGCTTGACCTCGATACGGGCGATCCGATCTGGGATTCTGAGGGAATCCAGCTATCCGGCGGGGGAGGGGGTCAGGCGAGCGCCTCGTGGTCGATAGCCGGCGACGGCAACGGTGGCATGGGTGCGGTCATGAGCGACGGCGACGAGATTTATGGGGCCATGCTCGACTCCGACGGGAACCATCTTGCGGGGAGTCCGTTCGTCGTTTCGGCGGAGGTGGGGAATCAGTTCGATCCGCAGATCGCGGACGTGGGGAGTTTCGTCATGGTTTGGACCGACGAGCGCAACGATGCCGCGGGCGATATATTCGGACAGCATTATGAGGCCCAGCCGCCGGCCACTATGTTCGTGGAGGTTTCGGTAATTAACGATGATGGCGGCGATGCGATCCCCTCCGATTTCGCGCTCCACGCGTATCTCGGAGCTACCCGTGAGCAGAGTCTCGTCCAAAATGACGAGGATGGCTTCGGGACTTTCTCCGGCCTCGCACCCGGAGATTACACCGTGCAGACGGGCATTCCTTTCGGCACCTCCTACTCGGTGTCTTTCGGGGGTGACTGCGACGGGGGCGGAAACGTCTCTTTGGGGCCCGCGGAGGAACGCTCGTGCACGGTGGTATTCGATGATGCGGCACCTACCCCGGGGTACGTGATCGAGACACAGACCGGGCAGGCGATCATCCCCGGGGTCACGGACATCGGATTGAACTGCGACGACTGCACTACGGGCGTCTCGCTCCCATTTCCGGTGAATTTCTACGGAGCGGAGTATACCGATATCGTCGTGAGTTCAAATGGGAACATCCAGTTCAATACCGACACGGGTACGCTGGGTGCTTCCTGCCTGCCGACGGGGAATCTCGAGTCAGCCATCCTTCTCTTCCAAGGGGACCTGCACACCGCGCAAAACCCTGGCGAGGGAGTGTTTACCGCTGTGGTAGGTAGCGCGCCGGATAGGGATTTCATCATCGAATGGCGTACCAGTTACTTCGGCTCCCCCGGAGATTCGGCGAACTTTGAGGCGATATTCCACGAGAATTCAGACACTATCACCACTATCTATGGAAATTCGGCGGACGGGGGGGCGAATGAGGTGATCGGCGTGCAGGCCTCTTCGGCCGGCCCGTCGACCGAGTTCTCCTGTTTCTCCGGGTCAGCTACTTCCGGCCTTCAGGTTGAGTACGTGCCGTTCGCCGGGGGGGCTGGAGACCCCGAACTTATCATTCACATCCCCTTTGACGAGGGGGTGGGCACCTTCGCCGCCGACATTACCGGCAATGGCCACCACGCGACCCTCGACCATGCGGGATGGACGAGCCCCGGCCGACTCGGTGCCGCGGCATTCGTAGGGGATGGGAGCAACGTGGCCGAACTCGCCGATACCCTCGGCCTCGATCTCCTTAACGAGCGCACCGTCTCGGCGTGGGTGCGGACATCCACCCCGGCTCCTTTCGGCGTGCAGACCGGTATCGTGAGCAAGATACATTGCGGAGTCGGGGACGCGTGGTACCTTTGGCAGGTCGATCCGGATTTCGACAACCGGGCCGTGTGGGAGGTGCCCGGGGGGAACGATAACGTGGTGACCCCCGAACCCATCACCGATGGCCTCTGGCGCCATATCGTGGGTACCGACAACGGCGCCGTCATAAAAATCTATGTTGATGGGGTCCTCTGGGGCTCTGCGCCCATCATCAGTTTCGCTACCCCGAGCGATGTGCCGATCACTATCGGAAAGCTTTTCGGCGAACCGCTCTGTAGCGACCCGAGCGGATTCGTCGGGAACATTGACGACGTTCGTATTTATGACAAATGGCTCACCGGTGCGGAGGTCGCCGCGCTCTACGCGAGCGCGTTTCCCTCTGGCCCACCCCCGTCTCCGGGGGGCTCACCGATCCGCGGCACGCCGGTTCCCCCTCCCATCTGCGGCAACGCGCTCTGCGAGAACGGCGAAAGCTTCTCGACCTGCGCGTCCGACTGCCCGTTCTCCGAGGTGCCGCTCGCCCCACCGCCGGTGCCCGGCACGCCGCCCTCCCTCATGCTCGCCAAGTCTGCGCTGCGTGCCGACCCCACTCCGACCGCCCTTAACTCGGTGCGCCTCTTTGGGACGGTCCGGTATCGGATCACGGTGACGAACGTCGGCGGCTCCACCGCGTACCGCACGGTGATCTGCGACCCGCTGCCGCCCCAGATCGATTATCTCCAAAACTCTGTCCGGTTGAACGGCACGGCGCAGACCGATGCGGCAGACGGCGATACGACGACCTATAACCCCGTTGCT
>Ga0187892_10000769_pt1 | contig 80505 bp, 73 predicted proteins | sample MA1701073metaG_FD_139345 | JGI IMG/M metagenome (GOLD analysis project Ga0187892, IMG submission 139345) | Bio-ooze microbial communities from a basaltic lava cave in the Kipuka Kanohina Cave System on the Island of Hawaii, USA - MA170107-3 metaG ... | reverse complement strand
TATCGTCGATTCGTTCATGGTCGTGGTTTTCGGCGGTGTCGGCAACCTCTGGGGCACCCTGGTCGCCGGTCTTTCCCTCGGCCTCGCCAACAAGTTCCTCGAGCCCTACTCGGGAGCGGTGCTCGCCAAGATCTTCGTGCTCGTGTTCATCATCTTGTTCATTCAGCGAAGGCCGCGTGGGTTGTTCCCGCAGCGCGGCCGTGCCGCAGAAGGTTGAGGTCAGAGTGGACGCGCACACCTCACGGCGGCCGACGCTGGCGGATGTTCTGGTGCTCAGCATCCTCGGGGTGATGATCGTTGCCGTTCCGGTGATGAATCTGTTGATACCGGCGGAGTCGGCGGCGCACCTTTCGACGTTCAGCGTCACGCTCTTCGGAAAGTACCTGTGCTACGCATTGCTGGCGTTAGCGGTCGACCTCGTTTGGGGTTACTGCGGCATCCTCAGCCTGGGTCACGGCGCCTTCTTCGCGCTCGGCGGCTACGCCATGGGCATGTACCTGATGCGGCAGATCGGCGACCGCGGCGTCTACGGAAATCCGCTACTGCCCGACTTCATGGTATTCCTGAATTGGCAGGAGCTGCCGTGGTACTGGTGGGGTTTCTCGAGCTTCCCGTACGCCATGACGATGGTTCTGCTGGTTCCCGGCATGCTGGCGCTCGTCTTTGGGTGGTTTGCATTCCGATCGCGAGTGACCGGAGTCTACCTCTCCATCATTACGCAGGCGCTGACCTACGCCCTCCTTCTCGCCTTTTTTCGCAATGATATGGGGTTCGGCGGCAATAACGGCTTGACCGACTTCAAAGAGCTCCTGGGTTTCAGCCTGCAGTCGGACGGCACGCGCGTTGCGCTTTTCGTCGTCACCGCCGTCATGTTGGCAATCAGCTACGTTGCCTGCCGTGCCATCTCCGCCTCGCGCTTCGGCCGAGTCGTCGTCGCCATCCGCGACGCCGAGGACAGGGCGCGCTTCCTCGGCTACCGGGTCGAGGACTTCAAGCTGTGGATCTTTGTCGTCTCGGCCGTGATCGCCGGCATTGCCGGGTCGCTCTACGTTCCGCAGGTGGGCATCATCAATCCCGGCGAGTTCGCGCCCTTGAGCTCCGTCGAAGTCGTCATCTGGGTAGCCGTCGGCGGGCGCAGCACGCTTTACGGCGCGCTTGCCGGCGCCGTGCTCGTCAACTATGCCAAGACGCAGTTCACCAGCCTCCTGCCCGAAGCTTGGCTGTTCGTCCTCGGTGCGATGTTTGTCTTGGGCACGCTGTTCCTCCCGCGAGGGGTCGTTGGCATCGGTCGTTGGACGTCGCGATGAATGCCGCGGTTACGCTGGACGCTGCAGACGTCCTTGCTGGCGACGACGAAGCGGCCACCGTCGCGAGGGATCTTTTGCACGGCTCGATCCTCTACCTCGACAACATCACTGTCACCTTCGACGGCTTCCGTGCCCTCGACCGCCTCAGTTTGTTCATCGAGCGTGGCGAACTGCGTTGCATCATCGGGCCCAACGGCGCCGGCAAGAGCACGATGATGGACGTGGTTACCGGCAAGACGCGGCCCGACACTGGCACGGCGTATTTCGACCGCAGCATCGATCTTCTCAGCTTGAGCGAGGCGGAGATCGCAAAAGCGGGGATCGGACGGAAGTTTCAGAAGCCGACCGTGTTCGAGCAGCTGCCGGTACTCGTGAACCTGGAGCTCGCCATGCGTGCCGACAAGGGCGTCTGGGCGACGTTGTTCGCGCGCTTGAGCGGCGAGCAGCGCGATCGCATTGACTCCATCCTCTCCGCGATCGGCCTCATCGAGTGCCGCGGTATGCACGCGGGAGCTTTGTCGCACGGCCAGAAACAGTGGCTCGAGATCGGCATGCTGTTGATGCAGGAGCCGCAGCTCATGCTGATCGACGAACCGGTCGCCGGCATGACCCACCAGGAGACAGAACGCACTGCCGAGCTTCTGGTGTCCCTTGCGGGCGAACGTTCGGTCGTCGTCGTCGAGCACGACATCGATTTCGTGCGCTCGATCGCGCGACGCGTGACCGTCCTCCACGAAGGGCGCGTACTGGCTGAAGGCGACATGGATGCTGTCCAGAACGACCCGCATGTCATCGAGGTCTACCTGGGGGCCTGATGTTGAGCGTAAGAGGCATCAATCAGTACTACGGCGAGAGCCACACATTGTGGGACCTGGGGCTCGAGGTGCCGCGCGGCTCATGCACGTGTTTGGTGGGTCGCAACGGCGTCGGCAAGACGACGACGCTGAAGTGCATCATGGGGCTGCTGTCGCCGCAGGAAGGCGAGATCCGCTTCGAAGGCGAGCTGCTCTCGGCGAAATCTGCGGAGGCGCGGGCGCGACTGGGAATCGGTTATGTGCCGCAAGGACGCGAGATCTTCCCGCGACTGACGGTCGACGAAAACCTGCGCGTCGGTCTCACGGCCAATCCTGGCGCGCGCGGCTGGCGGGCCTACCGCCGCGTGCTCGACATGTTCCCGGTGCTGCGGCAGATGCTGCGCCGCAGCGGCGGCGACCTTTCCGGCGGTCAACAACAACAGCTTGCCATCGGGCGCGCCCTCGTCCTCGAGCCGCGCTTCCTGATCCTGGACGAGCCGACCGAGGGGATCCAACCCAACATCGTTCACGAGATCGGCGACACCATCGTGCGGCTCAACCGCCAGCTGGAGATGACCGTCTTGCTGGTCGAGCAGAAGCTGCCACTGGCGCGCCGTGTCGCCGACCGCTTTTACGTGCTCGACAAAGGGCGCGCCGTCGCCAGCGGCGCGATGAGCGAGCTCGATGACGTGCTGGTGCGCCGCTACCTGGCGGTGTGAGGCATGAGAGCGGCGAATGCCGAAGGCGGTCCAGAAGCGCTCGCGAATCCCGCGGTGTCGTCCCACGCCGGCGTCGGCTGGCGCGCCGAGCTGGCACTGCGATTCGTGCGCCATGGCGAGCGCACCGTGCTCGTCTCGCGACGCCACCAGGGACCGCTCGTGGTGCAGCGTCCGTTCTACCCGGAGGGCGATGGAGTCTGTCATACCTACCTGCTGCACCCGCCTGCCGGCATCGTCGGCGGCGACGACCTGGCGACGACGCTTGAGCTCGATACCGGCGCGCATGCTCTCATGACGACGCCGGCGGGAACGCGATGGTATTTCAGCCACGGTGTCAACGCCCGCGTGCGCCAGCGTGCGTCGCTGGCGGAGGGTACGACACTCGAGTGGCTGCCCCAGGAGACCCTGCTATTCGACGGCGCGCACGCCCGCTTTGCGACGCGTATCGATCTCACCGGCGGCGCCCGCTTCTGCGGCTGGGAAATCCTCGGCCTCGGGCGTCCGGCGTGCGGCGAGCGATTTGCACATGGGCGATTCGATTTCCGCTTCGACATCTTTCGCGACGGCTATCCGCTGCTACTTGAACGCCTGCGCGGCGGCAGCGGCGGGCTCGTGGGATGGCGGGACCACAACGCCTGCGCGACGTTCATCGCCACCCCGGCCGATACCGCCGCTCGCGATTGCGCGCGCACGATTTGCGAGGCATCGCCGCGAGCGCTCTGCGGCGCGACCTTGATCGGCGACGTGCTGGTCGTCCGCGGGTTGGCAGAGCACTGCGAGCCGCTCAAGAATGCGTTCTCGCGGCTGTGGTCGGCGGTGCGGCCGTCCCTTCTCGGGCGAGCTGCCGAGCCGCCCCGGATCTGGCGCACGTGAGCCGAACTCTCGAAAAGGAGCGACACCTCGATGGATCTATCGCCGCGCGAGAAAGACAAATTGCTGCTGTTCACCGCAGCTCTGGTCGCCGAGCGCCGCCACGCCCGCGGCCTCAAGCTCAACTACCCGGAGGCGATCGCCCTGATCAGCGCCGCCATCCTCGAAGGTGCACGCGATGGTTTGTCGGTCGCCGAGCTCATGAATCACGGCCGCACTGTCCTCACCGCGGCCGACGTCATGGACGGCGTGGCGGAGATGATCCACGAAGTCCAGGTCGAGGCGACGTTTCCAGACGGCACCAAGTTGGTGACGGTGCACGATCCGATTCAATGAAGACCGCATCAAAACGCGGAGAGGGCGCGAAATGAAACCAGGCGAAGTGTTTACACCAGACACCGACATACAGCTCAATGCCGGCCGCGAGACACGCATCGTTTCGGTTGCCAATACCGGCGACCGGCCCATTCAGGTCGGCTCACACTACCATTTCTTCGAAACCAACCCGGCGCTGGCCTTCGATCGCGACCTGACCCGCGGTTTCCGCCTCAACATTCCCGCCGGCACGGCCGTCCGCTTCGAGCCCGGACAGACGCGCTCCGTCGAGCTCGTCGCCTACGCCGGAGAGCGGCGCGTCTACGGCTTCCGCGGCGCAGTCATGGGCGCGCTGGACCCGAAACCATGACCACGCTGTCGCGGCGCGCCTACTCTGAGCTCTACGGGCCAACCACCGGCGATCGCGTCCGCCTTGCCGACACCGAGCTCATCATCGAAGTCGAACGGGACCACACCACCTATGGCGAGGAGGTGACATTCGGCGGCGGCAAGGTCATCCGGGACGGCATGGGTCAGAGCCAACAGACCAGCGCCGTCGCTGTCGATCTGGTGCTCACCAACGCGCTGATCATCGATCACTGGGGCATCGTCAAAGCGGACATCGGCGTCAAGCACGGGCGCATCGCCGGCATCGGCAAGGCCGGCAATCCGGACGTTCAGCCCGGGGTCGATATCGTCGTCGGCCCCGGTACCGAGGTCATCGCCGCCGAGGGACAGATCGTCACGGCGGGCGCGATCGACGCACACATCCATTTCATCTGCCCGCAGCAAGTCGAGGACGCCCTCATGTCGGGTGTCACGACGATGCTCGGCGGCGGCACCGGTCCGGCGACGGGTACCAATGCGACCACCTGTACGCCGGGGCCGTGGAACATCCACCGCATGCTGCAAGCCGCCGATGCTCTGCCGATGAACCTGGGCTTTCTCGGCAAGGGCAACGCCAGCCTCCCGGAGGCGCTCGACGAGCAGATCGCCGCCGGCGCCATGGGGTTGAAGCTGCACGAAGACTGGGCGACGACGCCGGCTGCGATCGACAACTGTCTCAATGTCGCCGAGCTTCACGATGTACAAGTCGCCATTCACACCGACACGCTGAACGAATCCGGCTTCGTCGAGGACACTATTGCCGCCTTTGCCGGGCGGACGATTCATACGTACCACACCGAAGGCGCCGGTGGCGGGCACGCGCCGGACATTATCAAGGTGTGCGGCGAAGCCAACGTCCTGCCGTCGAGCACCAACCCGACGCGCCCGTACACGATCAACACCATCGACGAGCATCTCGACATGCTGATGGTCTGCCATCACTTATCTCCTTCGATTCCCGAAGACGTCGCTTTCGCCGAATCGCGCATCCGGCGCGAGACCATTGCGGCCGAGGACATCTTGCACGACCTCGGCGCGTTCTCGATGATCTCCTCGGACTCGCAGGCGATGGGTCGAGTCGGCGAGGTGATCATCCGCACTTGGCAAACGGCGCACAAGATGAAGGTGCAGCGCGGCAGCCTCGCGGGAGATCCGGCGACGCACGACAACGGCCGTGTCAAACGTTATGTCGCCAAGTACACGGTCAATCCGGCAATCGCTCACGGGATCGCCCACGAGGTCGGGTCGATCGCCGTCGGACGGCTTGCCGACCTGGTGCTGTGGAAGCCGGTTTTTTTCGGCGTCAAGCCGAGCCTCATCGTCAAGGGCGGAATGATCATCGCGGCCGCCATGGGCGATCCCAACGCTTCGATCCCGACGCCGCAACCGGTCCACTATCGGCCGATGTTCGGGGCGCTCGGCGCTGCTCGCGATGCGACCTGCATGAGCTTTCTGTCGCGCGCTGCCATCGAAGCCGACATACCGCGGGCCCTCGGCCTGCGGAATCTGATCGGCCGCGTGCAAGGCACACGTACAGTCACCAAGGCCGACCTGATTCACAATCACTACCAGCCGCGGATGGAAGTCGACGCGCGCACGTACGAGGTGCGCGCCGACGGGCAGTTGCTGGTCTGCGAGCCCGCGCGCGAGCTGCCGATGACGCAGCGCTACTTTTTGTTTTAGTGGGGTGAGCCATGCTCGAACTCATCGAACGATTGGCAGCCGATGGCGAGGTCGCGGACAGTGTCAGCCTGCCCTACGACTTGCGCCAGAAGTGCCGCCAGCGCGTGCGGCTCGACAGCGGCCGCGATGCCGCCATCGTCCTGCCCCCCGGAACGCCTCTTCTCAGTGGGGAGCGGTTGCGCGCGGCGGACGGTACCACCGTCCGAATCAACGCTGCGAGCGAAGCCGTGACCATCGGGCGCACCGACGATCCGGTGCTTCTGGCGCGCGCCTGCTACCATCTCGGCAACCGCCACGTCGCCCTGCAGGTGGGACGCGGCTGGGTGCGATATCAGCCTGACCACGTGCTCGACGACATGGTGCGCGGCCTCGGCCTCGCGGTGTCGTACGAGAGCGCGCCCTTTGATCCCGAGCGTGGCGCCTATGACGTCAACTCCCGTCACCGCCATCATCAGGGCGAGGGCGCGTCGCACGGACATCGGAATTGACCCCGCCGCCGCGAGATCTGACGTTGTTGCGTTTGCTACAGCTCGGTAGCCCGGCGCTGCCGGTGGGTGCGTACGCGTACTCGCAAGGGTTGGAGTGGGCGGTGGCGGCGGGGTGGGTGATCGATGAGGCCTCGCTGGCCTCGTGGCTGGACGCTCAGCTCACGCACGCACTTGCTTCCGTCGATCTGCCCATCCTCGCGCGTTTGCACGAGGCTGCGCGCACCGACGACGCGGCGGGGCAATCGTACTGGAGTCGCTACCTCATCGCGCTGCGCGAAACCCGCGAGTTGGTGGGTGACGACTGCGATCGCGGACACGCGCTGGCGCGGCTGTTGCGCGACCTCGGCGTCACGTCCGCGGCTCCGTGGGTGGAACGCGCCGACGCACCGTACGCAGCTCTGACTGCGATCGCCGCGGTCGCCTGGGAAATTCCGCTCGTTGTAACCGCGCAAGCGTACGCGTGGAGCTGGCTGGAGAACCAGGTTCTCGCCGGGGTCAAGCTCATCCCGCTCGGCCAGGTTTCCGGCCAGCGGCTGTTGCTCGAGCTGGCAAGCCGCATTCCCGTGGTCTGCGATCAGGCACTGGGCCTCGCCGATGACGAGATCGGTGGCATGCTGCCGATGGTCGCACTCGCGAGCAGCCTGCACGAAACCCAGTACACGCGCTTGTTTCGATCGTGATCGAGCATGCAATGAAGGAGAGGCGAAGATGAGTGAAACAGGGACGCAGGCGCGACCGGTACTGCGCGTCGGCATCGGTGGCCCGGTTGGTTCCGGCAAGACTGCCCTCATGGATGCGCTTTGCAAGCAGCTGCGTTCCCGCTACGAAATCGCCGCGGTGACCAACGATATCTACACGCGCGAGGACGCCGAGTTCCTCATACGCAGTGAGGCCCTTCCCGCCGAGCGCATCGTCGGTGTCGAGACCGGCGGCTGTCCGCACACGGCGATCCGGGAGGACGCTTCGATGAATCTCGCCGCCATCGACGACCTCTGCCGCCGTTTCCCGGCGCTCGATCTGGTTCTGGTCGAAAGCGGCGGCGACAATCTCGCCGCAACCTTCAGCCCTGAGCTCGCCGACCTGACGATCTACGTGATCGACGTCGCTGAAGGCGAAAAGATCCCGCGCAAGGGCGGACCAGGCATCACGCGTTCCGACCTGCTGGTGATCAACAAGATCGACCTGGCGCCGCATGTCGGCGCCTCGCTCGAGGTGATGGATCACGACGCGCGGCGAATGCGCGGAGATCGGCCGTACGTCTTCACCAACCTGCGCGCGGGCGACGGTGTCGATACGATTGCCGACTTCATCGTTCGCGAAGGGGTCCTGACATGACGACTCGGGAGATCGTTCTCAGTTGCGCGTTGCTGATGATCGCCGGTTGCGCCAGCGTCTCCTTCAAGCGCGGCGCTTCACCCGAAGCGATGTCGGCGGATGAGGAAGCGTGCCGGCAGGCAGGCGGCGACGAGGCTGCTTATGTCGAGTGCATGCAAAAGCGCGGGTTTTATGTGATGGACCCAAAGGGCGAGGGCGCGAGCGCAGTCGCTCCTGCGCCGACGCAGCCTCTGTCAGCGCCAGGCCCCGGAGACGGAGACGGCCCGCCGGATGCTGTCGCGCCAGCTCCGTTGCGTACGCCGCAGGCGACGGTTACACCGACGCTTGCTGCAGTGGCGCCGCCTCCGAAAACCCCGGAGACGCCCGACGCCGGCGAGCACGGGCTGACCAAAATCGAGGTGAAGAGCTGGTGGAAGCTCGGCGGCGGGCCCGGAGATCTCGACCGAGCGATCGACGTGTGTGTCGATCGCCTCGGCCCCGAGCACCGCCCTGATCCCGGCGCAACGCTGGTGACGGCGGAGATGCACGCATGTCTGCGTGAGGTGGGGTGGTACTCGCTCGGCGGGGACAGGTGATCGCCACCGCAACTGCCCGTGCAGTTGTCGCTTACAGTTTCGACTGACTGAGCTTAGTTGCCGCCGTACGTGTCGTCGGCCTGGTTGATCAGATGCTCGATCAGGCGCTGTTCGGCGGCTTGATGGGCGATCAGCTGCATCATTTGCTGTGCCTGGTGGGCGAGGGGAATCGACGCCAGGTGCCCGGCGACCTGGGCCGGCGAGAGACCGTCGATGGCCTCTTCCATCGCTTTCATGACCTCGTCGGGGATGCCCTCGACATTGATCTGGTTGGCAGCGTCGAGCGCGGCCTGAAAGCGCTGGACGAAAAGCTCCTTCGCTTCTGCTTTCTCGTCGTCGTCGCAGGTGAGATTCAACTTGGCGACGGCACGGTCGAACAAACGATCGAAGGCGCGCAGTACGGCCTCTTTTCCCGTCATCGATTCATCAGTAACCGGACTTTGCGGCTCGATCAAGGTCGGACGATGGGTTACGTATAGGGCGTTCATGGGCCTACAGTTTCGAAGCGAGGGTGGCGAGTTGGTATGGGTGCGCAATCCGTTCACCGGCGACGTGACCTACTTCACGCATGTGCACCGCAAGCGCAGCGGCTTCACCCAGCCGGTAAACGCACTCCCTATCCTTGAACGCGATCGTGCCGAGCTCGATCAGGAATTCGAAGCCGCGCGTCGCGGCTGCCCGTTCTGTCCGGGCAACGAATCGCTCTCGCCGAGCGAAGTCCTGCGGGTGACTGAGTTCGACGCCCTCGGCGCGGGCCGACGAGACGGCTGGTTGATTCGCGCCATTCGCAACCTGATCCCGCGCATCCCCGAATGCTGCACCGGAGGCCACAACGAATCGTATGTGGTCATCGAGGATCCGCGGCACTTCGTCGAAGAAGCCAACGGCCACGAGGACCTCCTGTGCAGCTCCATGCTGTCGGCACCACACTTCCAGGCGCTACTGGCAGCCGATCTCGAAGTCGCTCGTCGTGCCTACTCCAACCCGGCCGTCGCCGCCGTCCTGATCCGCAAAAATCAGGGGCGCGACTCGGGGGCTTCACAACCGCACTCGCACAATCAGGTCATCGGATCGGACATCCCGTTTCCGTCCGTTGCGCGCGAATCGGAAGTCACCAGTGCGCATCCGCGCACCTGGCACGACATCATCGAATTCGTACGCGATCACGGCCTGCTGCTCGACGAGCGGGACGGTTGTTACTCGTACTTCTGTCCGTTCGGGACGTTTCCCCGCAGCTACGAGATCGTCTGCCTCGAGGGATGGACACGGGCGATCGACCTACCCGACTTGTCGTGGCGCACATTTGTCGCGATGCTGCACGATGCGATCCGAATTCTCGGCGCGACTCCGCTCGACTACGAGATTCACGAGGGCCCAGGGGTTCCCGTACATGCGCACGTCAATGCGCGTCACTTCGCCTACTCGAACATCGGCGGCACTCTCAATCTGCCTTCGAACCTGGTGGCCAATCGCCAGGCGTTACGGCAGGGACCGCGGCGCTGACCCGATTGACAAGGAAGTGACCCTCGCATAAAAGTTTCGCGTTGGACCGCGCTGCGGGTGAGGTCGAGGCGAGAGGGTGCGGTCAGATCAACAACAATACGTAGTACGAGGGCTCGAGATCGAGCACCTCACTTCCTGAAAGGAGGAGGAGTATGGCAACAGCAGATGATGTGAAGGCGATCTTCGACGCGATGCCTGGGCAGCTCAATGCCGACGCCGCGAAGGGGATGAACTCAGTCATCCAGTTCAATCTGACGGGTGACGGCGGTGGCGAGCATCACGTCGTGATCAAGGACGGCGCCTGTTCTGTGAACAAAGGGGCGCACGGTTCGCCGAACATGACGATGACGATGGCCGCGCAGGACTACGTCGACATGATCACCGGCAAGCTCAATGGGCAGATGGCCTTCATGAGCGGCAAGCTGAAGATCGCTGGCGACATGGGCCTGGCGATGAAGATGCAGAGCCTCTTCAAGCGCCCGTAACAGAAGTCGCTTCCAGACCTTCCAGGAAGGGTAGGTGAACGGCGCGGGTTGCGCCGCTCACCTACCCTTTTTTCGTATCTGCGGTCGTCGGCGCACAGCTCAATTCAGCGCCAGACACTCTTCCTTGGCCGGCTGGCTGCGTTCGCAGGCCATACTGTCGGTCACCCCTGAAGCCAGAAAAGCGCAGGCATTGTTGATGGCGCTCGAGCGCGCGTCTTGCGCGGTCGCCGCCTCGACGGTGCGACAGACGTCGCGACCGCCAAAGCTCATGCACACGGTGCACTGATGCCCAGCGACGTGAAAGCTACGGACGACAACCAGAGCTACGAACGCGAGGAAGCCGAGGATCGCCAACCAACGCGCCGGCCGCAAACTCACTCCTCCTCAACGAGGATGTCGAGCTCGTCGGTGTCGGTGCCGCCGGCGCTGCCGGTGACCACCACCGATGCCGTAAATTCACCGACCTTGGCATAGGTGTGGACCGGCTTCTCTTCGTTGCTGGCCGGTGAGCCGTCACCGAAGTCCCAGGCGTACTTCGGATTCCCCGAGGTGCAGTCGACGTCGGCGCTGAATTCTACCTTCAGCGGCGCCGGTCCATAGTCCGGTACGGCGTCGAGAATGACGAAGCAGTCGGCTTCTTCCGCAGCCGGCGACTGAGCAGCTGGTTGTGCCGGGGCTTGCGCTGCGGGTGGCGGGGCCTCGGCCGCTGGTGCTTGCGCCTCGGGCGCCGGTGGTGCCGTGGTCGGCGCCTGTTCCGGCTGCTCGCAGCTGTTGCACCCACCAATGAGGAGGAGGATCGCGACGGCGATCAGAATGAGCTGTTTCATTCGTTTCCCCTGCGCTTTCTCGTGCGAGTGCCGAATCACGACGCAGCAAGCACGGCGGCGGTAATCATTTCTTCGGTTTCGGCGACTCCTTCGGCCGGAAGATCCGTATTGTCTTGACTGGGCCGGGGTTGCCGTCGATGTCACGCAAGCGCACGCGGAGCTCGGTCGTTCCTTCGGCGAAGGCGTAGGCACGGGCGACGATCAAACAGAACTGTGTCGTCGTCTCTGAATTGAGGAACGCGTAAGAGTCCCGGTCGTCCATGGTGCAAGAGAAATCGGACTCCGTGAAGGTTTCGAAGCGGCAGCCGAAGTCATTGATCGCGTCGCTGATCTTCTGAGTCTCGTTGAAGCTGAGCGGTTGAGTCCCGGGAATGCCACCGATGTTGGGGCGGGATCGATCGCAGACTTCCGCCGAACCGTCGCCGAGGTCACGGCTCGAAATGATTTCGAGGTCCCCGCGGGAAGTTGGGTCCCCGGGTGTGTGGGCATAGAGCCGGCGACCGACTTCGACGTTGCCACTGCCCGGTTTACCTTCGACGACGAGAATGAAACCCGAACCGACCTGGCTCGTGTACGTCGCTATTCCGTCCTTGCCGACCGACGTCGGCTTCACCGTCCTGCCATCGGCGCGGGCGGCACCGAAGTAGGTGATGATCGGGCCGAGCGCTTCGCCCGGTTTCGCCGGCTTGGCGACAGCGACCGGGCGGACCTTGAGCGGCGCCGCTTCCGGCGCTGGCGTCGGCGCGGTCAGCGGTTTGGGCGGTACAGTCGGGACCTCGGTCATCTCCGCCAGGGGAGAAGGCGTCTTCGGTTTCTCGACTCGTTCGGGCTGTTGCGTCGAGCAACCGAACAGCAGCACCAGGCCAGCCATTGGCACCGCCGCAAGTGTTTTGCGCATACCGGCGTTTGTCCTTGCAGATGTTTGCATACGGTGCCGCGTTGTAACGGTCCAGGTTGGACGGGTCAAGACTGTTGCGCTTCAGCGTGTCAGCAACCGCGCTGTCACCGGGGAACGTCTGACAAACAGTTGCGCGGCGAGCAACGCTGTTGCTTGGCCGGGTCAACCAACCTAAAACGCAAGCAGTGGCGCAGATCGGCATAGGACTGATTGGAGTAGGCCAACACGGCATTCGGTATGCCCGGCATATCAGTGCCGACGTTCCGGAGATGCGGTTGGTGGGTTTGGCACGGCGCAACGTCGAAGCTGGGCAGGCTCTGGCGAATCAGTTTGGTTGCCGTGCGTTCGCTGACTACCGCGAGCTGGCGGCACATCCAGAGGTCGATGCCCTGATCGCGGTCGTACCGCCGATGCTGCACGCCGACATCGTGCAAACGGCAGCCGACTCGAAACGTGCGTTGCTTCTGGAGAAGCCCGCGGCCCCGAACCTCGAAGTCGGAATGGGCATGTTGCAGAGCGCGCGCCGGGCGGCGATTCCGGTGATGGTGGCGCAGACCTTGCGCTACAGCGAGGTTGTGCGCGCGATTATCGAAGCCCGACCACGAATCGGAGCGATCCATGCGTTGCGCCTGAGCCAGCGTTTCGAGCCTTCACGCCCCGGATGGATCGATGACCCGGCCCAGGCTGGCGGCGGCATCGTTCTCCACACCGGTGTCCATAGCTTCGATCTCGTCCGCTTCCTCAGCGGCATGGAAGGCGATCGTGTCAGCTGTGAGCTAAGCGCCGTGAAGACGAAGCAGACGGAGGACAACTTCAGCGCCGTCATCCGCCTCGATGGCGGCAAGGCGCTGGCGACGGTCGCGGGCTCGCGCGCCACGGCCAGTCGCTCTGGCCCGATCGAATTGGCGGGCGAGCACGGCCAGATCATCGGAGATCACGTTCTGGGAACCGTACAATTCATCCAGGGGCGGACAGCGACGACGCTGCCAATGCCGTCGGCGCTGCCAACGGTGCGCGAGATCCTCCACGATTTCGCCGATGCGCTTCGTGCCAGCAGGCCGATGCCAATCCCGCTCGAGGAGGGCTTGCGAGCCATCGCTCTCGCACAAGCCTGCTACGAATCGAGTCGCAGCGGAGCGGCGGCCGCAGTTGCGCGTGTCGTCTGATCCCAATAGGAGCTCTGGAATGATGTCTTTGCGCTTGCGCCTGTTGGTTGTGATCGGGACTCTCCTGCCGCTAGTCCCCGGCTGTGTTCTGGTCACCGGAACCTTCAGTCTCTTCGATTCAAAGCCACATCCGCTCGAAGAGCGTGTCATCAGCGGCGAGGCCGCAGCCAAAATCCTTCTGATCGATATCTCCAACGTCATCACCAGTCAGGAGGATGTAGATGGCTTCTGGGGCACGCCGGAGAGCACGCTCGGACGTGTCGAAGCCGAGTTGAATCTCGCCGCCAAGGACGAGGCCGTGAAGGCGGTAGTCGTCCGTATCAACAGTCCCGGTGGAACGGTCAATGCGAGCGACTCGATCTTCCATCAGCTGCAGGCCTTCAAGGAGGCGAAGAGTATTCCGGTCGTAGCGCACTTCATGGACGTCGCGGCATCCGGCGGCTACTACGTAGCGCTCGCCGCCGACGAGATCGTTGCTAGCCCGACGTCGGTGACCGGCAGCGTGGGTGCGGTCGCGTACGGGATCAACCTCCGCGAGCTGATGAAGAAGATCGGGGTCGAGAATCAAACGATCAAATCCGGTGCCAAGAAGGACATCGGCTCGCCGTTGCGCGAGATGTCGCGTGAGGAACAAGAGGTTCTGCAATCGGTGATCGACGGCATGCGCGACCGCTTCCTCGCGTTGGTGCGCGAGCGTCGGCCCGGCGTCGGGGCCGGCGAGCTCGATACGATCCGTGACGGCAGAATCTTTGGCGCCGACCAGGCCCTGGCGGTCGGTCTGGTCGATCGGATCGGTTATCTGCAGGACGCTGTCGATGTTGCGAAACGACGGGCACGCCTTCACGACGCGCGTGTGATCATGTATCGCCGCCCGCGCGAGTACTCGGAGGGCATCTATTCGCGCAGTGCGGCTCCGCAGGTCGAGGTGAGTCTGCTGCGATTGGGGTCCGGTGGATCAAACATACCGAATCCCGGGTTTCTCTACCTGTGGATGCCGGATTTGCTGTCGCCAGAGGTCGGTTCGATTCGTTGAGGAAAGTGTAATAGAGCGGCGCCCATGAAAGCGATCATTCTGTGTGCTGGTTTGGGTACGCGGCTGCGGCCGTTGACGTTCAGTATCGCCAAACATTTGATTCCCGTCGGCAACAAGCCGGTGTTGTTCTTCGTGATCGAGAACCTGGCGAACGTCGGCGTGCGTGAGATAGGCTTGATCGTCAGCAAGGAAAGCCAGCCGATCATAGAACCCGCCGTCGGTGCCGGGCAGCGTTGGGGTGTGCAAATCAGCTACATTGAGCAACCGCACCCCAAGGGCCTGGCGCACGCCGCACAGTGCGGCGAATCATTCGTCGATGGCGATTGCTTCATCATGTATCTCGGCGACAACCTGATCCCGGAAGGGATGGGCGAAGCTGTCCGCCGTTTTGAAGCTTCAGGCGCGGACGCTTTGGTGATGCTCAAGGAAGTTGCCGATCCCAGCGCCTTCGGGATTGCTCAACTCGAAGGAGATCGCATCGTCAAGCTAGTCGAGAAACCGAAGCAACCGCCATCCAACCTGGCGATCGTCGGGGGGTACGTTTTCCGGCCCTCGATCTTTGAGTCGATCCGCCAGATCAAGCCGTCGTGGCGCAATGAGTACGAAATCACCGATGCGATTCAGAATCTGATCGATCGTCGCCTCGAAGTTGTTCCGTACGTGCTGACGAGTTGGTGGAAGGATACCGGCAAGCCCGAGGACATTCTCGATGCCAATCGGGTCATTCTCGAGTCCATCTCCGCCACGCATTCCGGCTCGGTCGATGATGCGTCTACTGTCGATGGGCCGGTTCACATCGCCGAAGCAGCCCAAGTCATCCGCAGCCAAATCGAAGGACCGGCGATCATCGGAGCAGGAGCGCGGATCGTCGATTCGTACGTTGGACCCTATTCCTCGATCGGCGACGGTGTCGAGATCGTTCGCAGCCGAGTCGAAGACAGCGTCATCATGGAAGGCACCAAGGTCGAGGACTTCCCCGGACCTCTGACGCGTTCGCTGGTGGGCCGCAAAGTCAGAATGCGCGGCGGTAGGAGCGCTCAAGCGGTAGCGCTTCTGGTTGGCGACATGTGCGAGATCGATCTGGGACAGTAGACAGGCAGGGAAGAGGGGGCCCCTCCCTGCTGTCAGCGGTCTACTGGCTACTTTCTCACCTTGCCCCTCCAACATGTTTCGGATAGAGGTTGCCTCGTAACCAGTCTGCGAGCACGGCGGGCGTCACGGGGCTGTAGCTCAGTTGGGAGAGCGCCTGAATGGCATTCAGGAGGTCGACGGTTCGACCCCGTTCAGCTCCATTTCACACCCGCCGTCCGCAACTGTTCAGGCACGAACCATGAGTTTGACGCGTTCGCTGTTCCTGGTTTTGATCCTCTTCGGAACCCTCGCAGGTCCGCTGGCGACGACCGGCTGTTCGACTCGTCCGGTAATGACCCGACAGGAGGAACAGGCGAACCGCGAGCGTCAGAGTATCGAGCGTCCGGCCAGATCGATCGACGAAGAGTCCTCGTTTACTGATCGGATCGGCCAGGTTGTGGTGGTGATCGTCATCGTTGGCGTCACCATCGCGGGTATCCTTGTTCCGCTCTTGCTGATCTGAGTCTTGCCGCCGTGCGTGGTTGCCGCGCCTGCGTAGGTAAGGGAGATTTCGTGTGCGTGTCCTGCTGATCTCCGCCAATACGGAGAAACTGCCCGACCCCGTCTTTCCCATCGGTGCGGCCTACATGGCGGCGGTCGCCGAGGAGCATGGTCATGAGGTCGAGACCCTCGACCTTTGTTTTCTCGAATCGCGACGGCCGGCTCTCGACCATCACATTCAACGCGTCAACCCCGAAGTCGTCGGAATCTCCTTGACGGCATTCGCGAGTTGACCGATGCGAAGTACATTTGCGCCGGTGAATGGCGGCGTGTGCGCAGTGGGACACAATGCGCCGCTCCTCTTCCCCGATTCCCCGAGATGTCGTTGCCGATAATCCGCCGCTTGATTGACACACCCCCATGCAGTCGGCACGTGCGGACCCCTATGGGGCAGCAACCTTGAACTCGGTGCAGGTCTCGTCGAGACCGACAGGAGTGATGACGCGATTCTTCACCTGATACACGCCCGTTGCGGCATGGTCGGGAGAGTTGATGTCTACGCCCGAACGCCACACTCCGCTGGTACGATGGTCCACCTTCGGAGCAACAGAAGTTAGCAGCGAGTTCCCCTGAAAGAGCTGCCAGCTTTCCTGAACTTCGACTTCGCTCGTGCCCTCGGGAACGTCGATAGCGTACTCCATCTCTAGACGCAGACGGCCACCAGGCTCAACTGCCCCCGGGATCACACGAACCCTTCGGATGCGCACGCTGACAACGCTCTGACTGCTGTCGGTTGCCGCTTCCGGGGATGTGGCCGAAGGTCGGCGGTCCGCCCGATAGTCGGCGACTGGGACAGAACTCCAGCAATCGCTCAGCGATGCCATGAGTTCCAGCGAGAGTCGACCGGCAACCTCGTGCAATGGTGGCAAGGTATCCTGGGCGACGTACCCTTGGTCGGTTGCCTCGTAGGAGCGCCGCGTCTGGCTCTGGGCCGACCAATGCAGGCTGGAAACGTTGGCCAGCAGGATTCCGGTGTGAACCTCCTTTGCCGTTGCCCGGAACTCGTAGCCATAGGCTGCGCGTGACGAACGGGCAACTAGCAGCTCCACCAAGACATCGGCGTGCGTTTTCAAGGCATCCATCTCTATTCTCTGGACCGAGGGCACCTTGTCGGGCCGTTGGTCGGACGCCTTGGCGCTTGCCAGACGGAGCATGAGCGTGCGATCGACCAGACGGGCACGACCCGTCAGCAGCGGGCGCGTGAAGCCGTCTTCGAACTCCCACATCCACGTTTCTTCAGGATTTGCCCGCGAATCCTGAGGAGCGCGACGCTGGACTGCCGCGACAACCTCGACGTCAGACTCCTCACTCTCGACCACCTTTCCGCCTTTCTTTTCGATCGTCGACGCGTGACTGCCAACCACGATCCGTGCGTCGCTATGCCATTCGCCAACGTCGTCGCTCAGAGCTCGATTGAGGTAAACCGCCAAGCGCGGCCGTTTCTCATGCGCGTACGCATCGTCGAAACGGCGAATGATCGAGTCTCCTGACTCGGTGGGAATACCGTCGCGATCACCGGCGACGAAGGGGACGATCTCCTCGGGAGTCGTGTACAGGCGCGACGGATCCACCACCGCCTGCGGCAATGGCACGGCCGGGACAGTTCCGCGTGGAGTTGGGGACGAGTATTCCGTTGTGCACGCAGCCGCAAGGGCTGTGACCAGGACAGACAAACGCGCAAGCGCCTTCATCAGCGTCCCTCCCGAATCTCCACGGTGTAATAGCCCACTTCATCGGCATGCGTCGAGAGTCCGCGATAGGTAGCGGTCGAGTTGGCAGGTAGGTGTACCCTCGTCCAGGAGGTTGGCGCAGCGAGTGGGACCTGATCCCGATCGAAGAACTGCGTCCTACCCTCGATCTGCATCGGGTAGTCAGTCATGTTGCGAAGAACAGCCCAGACCTCGAGCGTGCCGGTAGGAGTCCGGTGTGAACTGCTAGACTCGACAGATACGCGATCGAGCTTGCCAGGACCGCCTAAAAGAGCATTGTCGACGATGGTAACCGTGTTCAAGCGGTTGGTCAGCGAACCCTGGTTCTCTGTCCGCTGGGAAGGCACGCCGCCTCCCAGCAGTGCCTGCGGCGTGCAGCCAGCGAACGCCAGCAGGAGCAGGTATACAAGCACTATCATTTGACAACCCCCATTGGGGCCTCGATCTCACCGATAGATGACATCGTCGCGGCCACTCTTCTTGAATTCATAGCTCCCACCCCAAACGATCACGCCTGTCTCAAGATCAACCATCTCGAAGATGATCTGGTGGTAGCGGGAGGTCACACCCGACTCGGCACGCACCGAATCGAGTGAGGTGATCCGGCCCGCCAAGCGATAGTCCCCGCCAGCCGGAGCGGTCGTCCCTGGTTTCGAACCCGCATCGACGATTCCCTGACGCTTGAGGTCGCGCTCGTGTTCGATCATCGGAGCAAGCTCGCGTCCGACGAAAACCATGCGTCCAGCGGCGGCCCGACCCAACTGAATCCGAAGGCGATCCGTTATGAGGTTGAGGTTCATACGCGAGGAACTCTCGTTCTTGAAGTAGATGGAATCGACGATCACACGGGGCGGACGGCCAGGGTTCGAAAGGTGCGGATTCGCTAGCATGTCGACCATCATCTGGTCCGTCATCGCCACCAGGTCCTGAGCGTCGATGCCGATCCCGACCACCGCGCCTTGCTCCCCAGGATCCTCGTAAGTTGTCGCCCGCCCGGGTCGGTTGTCGACCCGCGGCGCCAAGCAGGAACAAAACATCAAGGAGGCGATCGTCGCTACGCCAACGCGGTAACAACTGCCGAGCTCATACATCATTCGAGCACCTCTAAATCTCTAAAGTTAGGTGAGGAACTAACCCCGGATGTCGCACCTGTTGCAAGTACGTCGCGTTCGGCTCTTTCTCTTGTTCGGGTGCAGATCAGAGGATCTCACCGCAACCGCGCCGAGGGTGATCTACGAAGCGAAGAAAAGGTTACGACCGGGCCAGAGATCACCCCACGACGCCCATATCAAAAGTTCACGTGTCTGGTCACCAACGTCAATCGAGAAACGCTGATCCTTGCTCACCAGATGCTTGTCGAACTGATTGCGGAACTGAATCCTGACTTGGTGATGTCCAACGCTCAACTGTAGTGGGATGATGTGAATGGAATCGGGGAGCGCCTTCCAGTATCTGGTATCGGCCTGGGGTTTGATGCCGATGCCTGAAGCGGTAACGATCAGCCCCGCGAGTTGAATGGGTGCGCCGACTACTGGGACGGTGAACGACAGCGCTGTGCCAATCTGGTTGATCGTCAACCCCGATTGCTGGCTGAGTTGTTTGGTATATGCCTTGCCGGCAAGCAGAAAATCGAACTGGCGTCCGCCGCGGGTCATGGCCTGAAACGCCAAGTTGCCGGTTTCTTCAGTGCGGAACTGCTCCCCGTGATCGACGGAGACAAGAGCGTGCATACCGTCCTTTGCTCGCCGCCCAACGACCAAAAGCTCGTCGGACTCTCCCTGCCCCACCTTGAACGGGGATGGCCCAACTTCCACGAAGAGGAGAACATTATCCGTCGGTTTCAATGTCGGCACGGTGGTTTTGTGAATCGTCCCGAGCGCGCGAGCCCGCTCGAACGCATCGTTCACCAGATGCTGGTCTCCGCCGCTTCTCATGACGGCTCGGGCCAACATGTACTCGACGACTTCAAAATCGCACTGGTTCTGCTGCTCGTCAGCGAACGCGTCCTGTAGGATCGCCGAGCGGAAGGAGGCCGCGGCGTTCGAGTAATCCCCGGCGCCATAGTCCAGCAACCCACGGTAAAGGTAGACCATCAGCCGTTCGTATGGCTCCCCCTTGAACGGCTTCTCTCGTTCTTCGTGATAGAGCCGTCTGGCCTCGGCGGCGTCGCTGTCCGTGCCCGTGTAGAGTGTTTCGATCTCCGCAATGGCAACATCGAGCTCTCGGCCGGCGAGCGACGCGTCGCCGTACCAGATAGCCAACGACGCGGCCTGCGAAGCATGCAGGACGCGGTCAGGGGAGGGTTTCTCGCTCGCTGACAGCTCGGATTTCAACGGTTCCGGCAAATCGGATTCAACCGCGGAGGACGAAACGATCTCCCGAGAATGCGGGTGGCACCCTAACAGACCAGCAGCGCATGATACGCCCAGCGTCGCTAGCGCAAAGTGGGCGGCGAGACGGCCAAGGATCTGCGACGAGTATGGCGGTAGCGGATAGCCCAACCTCACTTCGATCCTGCTAGAGGCTCGGCGTACACATACGGGGTACCTCGGATCTCCTGACAAACGGAGATGGCAAAAGCGCGCACCCAATTGCGGGGATCAGGGTCTGCTCCAGTCGGGAATGCGATTCCGTAGTGCGTAGTTCGGCTGTCTGTCACGGCATTGATAAGTCCATCGTACTCGTCCCCCAGCGCATCTTTGACGGCAAGATGATTCTGATTGCCCTCCATCGGCAAAGGCCAGATAAGGCCGGTCGAGCCGGACCCGATGGATATCCACCACTGGCAACTTTCCCCGATCGCTTCCTTTCCAACGGTGTTTATTCGCGCAGATGCATCGATGGGTCCCGTCGATGCGACAAACTGACCGGGAACGTTCGCGGTACAGCCGACCAGCGAACCAATGGCCAATGCGCAGGCCACCCGTACCACCATGCTGCATGCATCATCGCTCGACATCGCATTCCCTCCAACTGTTCGCGATTGCGTTTGGGCTAACGGGCGCTGACTACACCGTCACCGCGTACGCTCACACATTGCGTCGCATAGAACGGAAAGCTCGAACTCACGCTGTCGATTCTAACATTGATGATCGCGCTTGCGCCGACTTTCGCTTTGGCGTCCTCGTAGGCGTTATAGATCGGTTCCTCGGGGGACAGGGGAATGCCAAGGAAGAAGCTCTGACAGCTCTCGCCTTGAGTGGTACCAACGAGCCTGATCCCGTCCAAGTCTCCGATCGGAGTCGATTGATCGAGAACCTGGTTGGGGCTGTACACGTAGCAAGCCGTGCAAAGCGAACTCAACGCCAAAGATGCAACGAGCCTTCGAAGCAACTTCATCGCCAACCTCCCTGCAATGGATCGGTCAGTTCCGCGCCGGCACGCCGTGAACGATGGTGCACTGACTCGCGTACACCAACGCGAAAAACACGCTCACGTCCACCGACACGTCCGTCAGCGTCGAACTCCCGGCGCTGCTCTTGGCGGCATCGAGTGCCTCTCTGAGTGTGTTTCCCTTGCCCAGGGGAATGCCCAGCAGGAAGTCTTGACAGCTTTCCCCTTTCACCGCCTTGGTTTCTGACCCCAAGGATTTGGCGGTGACTGGGCGGTTCGACTCCGCCATCTGAAGCGGCCCGTAGACCGTGCAACCCGCGAACGCAATTGAGGTGACGAACAGAACCGATCTGAACCAGAGATTACGCATTGCTACCCTCCATCAGCAAGACGAGATTCAGGAAACCACGCTACTCGATGTCAATTAGTAAACTTGATAGCCTTTCCTTCGACCACGATGCACTGGCGCCGAAATACGAGGTAATCCGTGGCATCCACGTCGGCCGTGACGTCGATCAAAGCGTCGGCATCCGCGTTCGCAAGAGCGGCGTTGCGCGCATCGTAAAGGCGGCCGCCATCGCTGATTGCGAACCCGAACACTCGATTCTGGCACGATTCACCGCGAACCGGCCCAACTTCCTTGAAGGCGCGACTCAGGGTTGGCGCGGTAGTGGGAGCTATATCGTGCGGCTGATAGACAGTACAGGCACTCGCACCTGCCGCGAGTGCGACGATCCACGCATGAGTCAGTAATGTTTTGGTCACGCTATCCCCCTTTGTTTCGACCGTGTGCCCCTGTATGGACCAACTCAACGGCGCCTGTCAACAAAAATCTTGTCCTTGGCGTGTTCCGGATCGCTTTCTTTCCGTGACTCGAACCCGCCTCAACGCCCTGGTTCGCCTTCCTCGTGACTTCTGTGCCCTCACAATCTACCCTGCGCACGCAGACGGACCTGTTGGGGGCATTCAAACAGCACCGCAAGCTAGGTCGGTTCCGGGCTAGGAGACGGATATGCAACCGAGCGGAAGCGGATCGCCAGTCAAGGAGTTCGGAGACTTCCACCTGCTGAGGAAACTCGGGGCGGGTGGAATGGGCTCGGTCCACCTTGCCCATCAAGTCAGCATGGATCGTCAAGTAGCGTTGAAGATTCTCGCACCAGATCTCGCAAATCGCGCTGAGTTCGTGGAGCGCTTTTACGCTGAGGCGCGAGCATCCGCGAAACTAAGGCACCCTAATATCGTGCAAGGATACGCCGTCGGAAGTCACAGTGGCGTTCACTACTTCGTCATGGAATTCATCGAAGGCGAGGGGTTGGACAGGAAACTCTCCCGCGGGCCACTGCCAGTCGAGGAAGCTCTTCGATACACCCTCGACGTCGCCGAAGCGTTGGCTCATGCCCACTCGCACGGTCTCATCCATCGAGACATCAAGCCGAGCAACATCCTCATCGCCAAAGACGGGACCGCGAGGGTTGTCGATCTGGGCCTGACCAAAAGAATCGGCGATGATCGTGGACTCACCCAGGCGGGAGTGGTCATGGGAACGCTTCCGTACATGCCCCCCGAACAGGCGGGAAACGCGAATCTCGCTGACGCTCGTAGTGACATCTACGCGCTCGGCGTCACCCTTTACCACCTACTCACCGGCAAGAAGCCCTTCACAGGCAGCACGGCCACGGAGATCATCACCGCCAAACTGCTCGGCACCTACGTCCCGTTGCGTGACTACAACGAGAACGTCTCCAGCCAGATCGAATCGATCGTCGCACGCATGGTGCAGCCAACTCCGGAAGACCGCTACCAACGTGCGAGCGAAGTGATTGCGGCGATTCGCCCCTTGCTCGACGCAACAGGCCGACCGTCCTCGGCCAGCCGCAGGCGAGTAGGAGTGGCGTTCGTTACAGCGACCGCGGGGATCATCGCCGCGATCTTGTATTTCAATCTCCTCGACGACCACCCAACTGGCCAAAAAAGCAATCCAACCGTGCGCACCCCGGACGCAGTCTCGCAGGCCCCTGACAGTGCCTGGCAAATGAACAGCTACAGTCTGCTACCGCCATCAAACGAAGGCGAGAAAGCCCTCGCCGAAGTCGTTTCGGGGGCGAGCGGGGCGGCACGAGAGAGGCTTGCGCGTGCCCTCGGAGAGCAACCCGCATCGTCAGAAATCAGGGGGTTGCTCAACGAGGTGGAAAGTGGCGTGTTGATTACCTACCAGTATCGGCAGGATTCGCTGGAGTACCCCCATCGACTAGTCGGACTGATTGAGCCGACAACGTTGATGCGGCCGGACCAGTATCGGTTTGCCATAGCACCGACGCAACCATGCTTCGTCTATGCGTTCCGGCGTGATGACCGTCCGAGTGTCTCGTTGATCTTCCCGAACGCCGAGTATTCCCCAGAAACGAATCCGCTCGCCCCCGGACGAGTGCACTGGTTACCCGAAGAGCGAGGGAAGACGGCAAGCTCCTGGATGGATCCGGACAGCCACGACGGGGTAGGACGAATCTACTTTCTGGCAGTCAAGGAACCTTTGGACGATGGTCAGCTCGCGCACTCGCTCCTGACGGAACCCGGCCGCTTCCGCCATCCGCGGCTAAATGATCTCGCTGCCTTCTCGTTAGGGAGCCAGACCCCCCTCCAATCGTGCTTCGCAGATCGCCAACGGGTGATGGCCGTATTGGAGTTGGACAACAGGTAAGGTGGCGATGCGACAACTACCAGAACCGGTTCGATGACTTCACGCGGCGAAGGAACGTGCGATCCAGGAGTGCTGCTCCCCAAATCGATGTTTGACTTTTGCCCTTTTCCATGTGACTTTGCGAGGCGATGTTTCGTTGGTTTCTGATGGGTTGCGATTCCGGAAGACGACGATGGGAGAAGAGATCCAAGGGCTGACTCTTCGATCATCACTATGCCCGGGGCGGGGCTATCGTGGCGGAATTTCGGCGACTCTTGCATCCAGACCGAAGATGGGGACCAGCGCGTGGAGACGCCGAGAGTGGTGCATGCCTTCTCGGCCACTGACTATGCTATCGTGCGCCCGGCTTGCCTGGTGTTGATGATGCGGCCACAGAAGGAGGCTTCGTTATGACGATGTGTACGGCGGAGAAGGGCGGCGTGGGCGCGGCCACACGGGCATGGTCACGTCGAGCTACCGGTTTTACCTCGAGCCTGCTCGTCTCTTTATTCGTCGGAATCGGTATTGCGGGCACTGCGGTCGCAGCAGATCTTGCCAGCGTCGGCATCTTCGGGCGGTCAGAAAACGGAGCCAGCAGCGGCGTTGCCGTTAACACAGGCGGTTATGTAGTCGCATTCTTCTCGGATTCTTCGCTTCTAGTGCCAGGGGATACCAACGCTGTCCGCGACGTCTTCGTTCGCGTTCTCGATCCCAACGAGCCGAGTAACAACGTCACCGCGCGCGTCAGCGTCAGCAGTGACGGGACACCAGGAAACAAGGCCAGCCATCTCGCCGGCGGCGCCCCAGCGGTGAACGGCGATGGTAACGTGATCGCCTTCTATTCGGACGCGACCAATCTCGTGCCCAGCGACACCAATGGTCAGCGCGACGTGTTCGTTCACTTCCGCGACAGCGGAGCAACCGAGCTGGTCAGCGTCGGCATGGGTGGCGAGCCTGCCAATGGGGCGAGCTTGTATCCTAGCATCAGTGCCGACGGTCGCTTCATCGCATTCCAGTCACAGGCATCGAACCTGGTAGCGGGCGACTTGAACAACGCATCCGATATTTTCATCCGCGACCTGGTCAACGGCACGACGGAAGTCGTGTGCGGAGTCTTCGGAGACAAGTTCAGCTCTAGCCCGGCGATCAGCGATGACGGCAATTGGGTCGCATTCTCCTCCGGGGCGACAAATCTCGTGCCCGATGATACCAATCGCTTCCTCGACATTTTTGTATGCAATCGCAGCGCGGCGACCATTGAACGCGTCAGCATTCCGAACGGCGGCGTTGGCGAGGGGAACGGCGATAGCATCCTACCTGCCATCAGCGGTGCCGGCGAAGTGGTCGGCTTCAAGTCGCTGGCGAACAATCTAGTAGCCGGCGACCACAACAATGTCGTCGATGTTTTCGTCCGTGATCGGAGCGCGGGAGCGACCGAGCGAATCAGCGTCAGTCATACGGGTGTAGACGGCAACGACTTTTCATTTCCGCCCAGCGTCAGCGACGATGGCCGTTTCGTTGCCTTCGGGTCATTTGCAACGAATCTGGTGCCCAACGACATCAACCACACGTCAAACGTATTCGTGCGCGATCGGCAGATTGGCCGCACGCTGTTTGCGGATAAGAACGATCGCGGAGAGCAAGCGAACAACGGCACTCCCGACCTGCCGCCGTCTATCAGCGGTGACAGCATGCGGATCGGCTTCGTTTCTTTCGCTTCGAATCTGAGCAACAACGACGGCAACGCCGCCGCCGACGTCTTCGTTAATGGCAACCCATTCTTCGGGCCCGGCAGCTGTCCGGACGGCATGTGCCCTGTTGGCCAGGTTTGCGTCGACGGCTTTTGCCAGATTCCGACGGCGACACCGACGCCGACCAAGACTCTGCCACCCACGGCGACGGGTACGCCGACGCTTTCACCGACGTCCACGCCGACGTTCCGACCATGCATGACTGACGCAGATTGTCCGCCGGGGGAAAAGTGCCGCGGCGGTTTCTGTCGTAAGATCCGCGATTGCGATCCCGACGACCCAGCGGTGGATCTGCTGGCGTGCTTCGAGCGCGAAACGTGCGTCGGCAATGAGTGTGAATGCGGCGGTGATTGCAATCTGGATGGTTATGTCTTCACCAACGAGATCACGAAGGCAGTCAGGATCCTGATGGGAGTCGATACCCTTAGCGCCTGTACTGCCTCCGACATCGATCTCGACGGTCAAGTGATGGGCAACGAAGTCACTCTGGCGGTTCTAAATCTGGGCGACGGATGTCTCCAAGAAGGTCGGCCTCTCATCTTCGCTCACGATCGACAGGAGACCGTAACCCTTGCCGTCCGCAGCCAGACCGCGGGCGACACGGCCAGTGTTGGAATCGACATCAGCGGCGGTCTGGGTGAAGTCGCTACAGTTCAGCTCGATCTGCTCTACGATCCGAGCGTTCTGGAGATCGATGATCCGTCGTCGGCCTGTACGAAGGATCCACGATTGGCAAACCAGATCTTGCTGGCGGCGCAGCCGAACACGGAGACTCTCAATGGGTTGGCCCGGGTGCGACTGTTCGTGGGATCGACGACGTTGCCGATCGGTGTGATCAGCGACGGTCACGTGGCCACCTGCAACTTCGCCATCAAGTCTGGTGCAGCAGGACAAACGGCAGTCGCCCCCGACCGTCTGAATGTGGGCGACACGCGCGGTAATACATTCCGAGTGGTCGCTTCGGACGGAACGGTGGAATTGCCGGTGGTGACGCCTACACCCAATCAGGGAACGGCGGCGGCGTGTGCCGGCGATTGCGATCGAAATGGCGAGGTTCTTGGTAATGAGATCACCCGTGCCGTGCTCGTCATGGCCGGCGACAGTCTGTTGGAAGACTGTCCGTCGGCGGATGCCGATGGTGACGGTGAGGTTTGGGTGACAGATGTGACTCGGGCCGTGATTAACATGGGCTTGGGTTGCCCCGAGTGACGGTTGGCAGCCAATGAGTTTAGTCATGGATCGAAGTCAAACGAGAGCCAACGTTGAATGGCAGAGCAGCACCCGCGGGCATAGGAGGGGCATTGTGATGAACGGATATGGGCGACGAATGGGTCGACATCTGCAATCCTTGCTCGCCAGCATGTGCGTCGTCGCGGCGACGTGGGGAGTTGCCGCAAGCTGTCTAGCGGACGCGACCGTCGAGCTCTCCACCAGTGATGGGATCCCCGGCGGCACAGCCAAATTGACGATGAGCATCACGCGCCAAGCGGGCGACCCGGGTCTTGCGGGAGCTCAGGTCGACCTGATCCTCGACAGATCGCAGCTTGGGGTCGATGCGCAGTGCTCTGAATCGGCGGGGCAGTGCGATTCAGGATTGGACTGCGAGGATGCCGAAGCGTGCGTTCTTCTGTCATGCCAGCGAGACCCGCGTTTGCCGGCGGCGGTCCAACTGATTGCCAACTCTCCGCGCTTTCAGAACGTCAATGCGACGCACAAGAGGCTACGCCTCGGCGTCGTTGGACCAGTAATTCCGGTTACGACCTTCGAAGACGGTGTTGTCCTCACGTGTGACCTCGACATACCAGCCTCTGCCGGCCTCGGAGTGCAGAGCCTTACTGCCGATCGTCTGGTTGTGAGCGACGAGGTCGGGGATATCATTCCGGCCACCGTGGTCATTGTACCTGGAAGTATCGTCGATTCCCTTGGGACTCCGACGGCCGCCATGACAGCGACATCGACGGCTACCGCTACCGGTGGAACACCGACGCCGACATTGACTGGAACGTCCGGACCTTCGACGCCAACATCTACGCCGACCGGTGGAGGCCCGCCGACTTCAACATCAACATCGACTCCATTTTTCGTGCATCCCACGGCCACGCCGGTGACGCCTGTTGGACCGGCGACGGCGACGCCGACGCCGGGCGGTAAGAAAGGTGGTGGTGGCGGCGGCTGCAATTGTGCAATTGCTCCCGAGGCCGACAGCAGCAAGGGAACAGCACTGATTTGGTTGAGTCTGCTTCCGATTGCACTCGTTTCGTGGCGGCGATCGCGCCGTCGTTGACCACTGCGAAGAGTCCAACCGTACCGATCGAGAGGCCTCCGGCGATGCTTGCGGAGGCCTCTCGCCATTTGAACCCTCGATTCCGGCATGTATCGACTTGATTTTGACTGAGTCGATATGGTCGAACGTACCTAGGTTGGCTTCATTGGATCATCTCAAGTCCCTATTCGAATCACGACGGGCTACGATTGGTATTATCGGTCTGGGCTACGTCGGATTACCGCTCGCTGCGACCTTCGCCGAAGGTGGGTTTGCCGTAGTCGGCTTCGATGTGGACCCGGTCAAGATCGACAAGTTACTGACCGGGCAGAGCTACATCCGCCATATCCCGCCTTCACGCTTGAAGGCCGTGCTCCGCCATCAAAAGCCGGAGCCCGGAGAAGCGGGGATGTATCCGACGGTCGATTTTTCGCAGCTGACGAGCTGTGACGCTATCCTCATCTGTGTACCGACACCATTGAACCAGCATCGTGAGCCCGACTTGTCGTACGTGGTCGGGACGGCGGAAACCATCGCGCGATATTTGCGACGCGGGCAGTTGGTGGTTTTGGAGAGCACAACCTACCCCGGCACGACGGATGAGGTCGTGCAGCCCGTTCTCGAGGCAAGAGGCTTGCGCGTCGGGAAGGACTTTCATCTCGCCTTTTCGCCGGAACGTGAAGACCCCAACAACCCGAAGTTCAATACCAAGACGATCCCGAAACTCATTGGAGGGGTTACCAGCGAGTGTAGTACGACGGCCGCAGCGCTGTACGGCGCCGTAATCGAGCGGGTCATCCCGGTATCGTCAGCCCGTGTGGCCGAAGCTGCGAAGTTGCTCGAGAACATCTATCGCAGCGTCAATATTGCCCTGGTGAATGAGCTGAAGGTACTCTTCGACCGTATGGGACTCGATGTGTGGGAGGTGATCGAAGCCGCCTCGACGAAGCCCTTTGGCTTTACGCCCTTCTACCCTGGGCCCGGGTTGGGTGGTCACTGTATTCCGGTGGACCCGTTCTACCTCACCTGGAAGGCGCGCCAGTATGATCTGACCACCCGGTTCATTGAGCTCGCCGGCGAAGTCAATCACGCGATGCCGGCATTCGTCGTCGAGAAGTTGATGGATGCGCTCAACCAGCGCGGGCGCAGTCTGAAGGGCGCGCGGATCCTGGTACTCGGCGTGACCTACAAGCGCGATCTCGACGATACGCGCGAGTCGCCAGCCCTGAAGATCATCGAGTTGCTGCTGCTAAAAGGGGCTGACGTTTCCTATCACGATCCGTACGTACCGGTTCTGGGAAGGTCGCGGAAATATGATTTCAGGATGGAATCCGTACCGCTCACGGCAGAGAAACTGAGAACATTCGAGGCCGTATTGATCACTACGGACCATTCTGAGGTCGACTACGGATTAGTGGTAAGTGAAAGCGCGTTGGTCGTGGACACAAGGAACGCAACTGCAAAGGTGCGCCAGGGGCGTGACCATGTGGTTCGAGCCTAGCGGTGGGGGGGCGTAACAAATGCCCTCTTTACTTTTTGCACTTTGGCCGGATTTCGGTATAAGGGACGCGATGCGGGATTTTGACATGACCGCTGACCGTATCTTATGAGGGCGAACATTGCGTGTTGGGGCTGGCCCAGAGAAGGGCCGGGAAGCCTGGCCGCGGCCGGGTTTAGAGGTCTGGGGTTGCCAGCGAATACGACTGAGACCAGGGAAGGTCAACAGAATCGTCGATATTCCTTGACAATAGCTCGAAATTTTGAGTATGTATGCGCGCGCTCCCGCGTTGCTGGAGGGTGGCGCACTCTCCTCGGTGTAAACACCTGAGGTGAGCGGAAATGTGGAGCAGGTTCGGTCGATTGGAAAGGAGGAGGGCAATGCGAACGGGTAAGTGGAACGCCATTCTCTCAGGTTTCTGCGGGATGGCCGTGGCCCTTGGAATGGCGGGTAGCGCGCTTGCGGACGTAACGGTCGAGAAAGGCAGTTCGATCATAGTCTTTCCAAAAGTCCGGGCCGGCAACGGTTTCGATACCGTGATTCAACTCAACAACACCGGCAACTCAATGGTGCATGCGAAGTGTTACTACGTGAATGCGCTCGGCCCCGGTGGGGTCGTTGACGGCAACACGTGGTTCGAGATCGACTTCGACATCTGGTTGACGAAGCAACAGCCGACACATTGGCTGGTGAGCCGTGGCCGCAACTTCGTGTCCGAATGCGGCTTTGGGGAAGATTGCAGTGGCTTTCCTCCTGGCTTGGTGCCGCCGATGCCCGAGTTCGAAGGTGAATTGAAGTGTATCGAGATCACCGAGTCGGGCGAGCCGATCACGGGTAATCACCTCGAAGGCGTCGCGACCATCAAGGTCACAACCGATAATACTGCTCGTCGCCAGTCCGCTGGTGACTTCGGAATCTACAATGCGATCGGTTTTCGCGGCAATCCTGATGCGGTTCCGTCAAATCCTCTCCTCCTCGACGGAGAAACGTACGACGCCTGCCCGGAGCGGCTGATCCTAAACCATTTCGCTACCGGCGCGTTGGATCCAAGCAACGTTAATGCAACCAACGAGACAGAGCTGACTCTGGTTCCCTGCCGTCAAGACTTCGAGACGCAGACGCCCGGAGAAGTCACGATTCAGTTCCTCGTCTACAACGAGTTTGAAGAGCGCTTCTCGGCGAGCGTCACGGTCGATTGCTACTTCAACGAAGAGATTACGGCCATCGACAGCTTGACGGATCCAACGAGGTCGGTTTTTTCGCGCACCGTGTTGGGTTCGACTGTTGCCACTGCGATAATCACGCCGGTTGTCCAGCTCGACGGGACCTCAGGTGGCGTGATCGGCGTGGTTGAGCGCATCCTAAGTCGTAACGGTGAATTCGCGCGCGGACTCAACAATATCCACGGTGAAGGCAGCTTCGTTCCTCCTGCGGGCCCGGATAGCGTTCGCCTGACCGAAGCGTTCTGATCGAGGCGATGTCAGCAAGGAAAGAAGGGGAAAAGGCTGTGGCTGGTTTCTCCCGCACAGGTGAAAGGAGAAGGGCAATGCGTACGGTGAAGTGGAATCCTTTTCTCTCCGGGGTAGTCGTACTCTTGGGGAGTGCCCTGCTGGCGACGGGCGCCCGGGCGGACGTATCGACGACGAATCCGGCGGCGATACTCGTCTTCCCGAAACTTGAAGTCGACACCAGCACGGGTACAAACACGGTCGTTCAGATCACCAATACCTCCGCGAGTCCGGTGAGCGTGCGCTGCTTCTACGTAAACTCGAACGGTCACTGCTCAACCGACCCGAACGACATCTGCAACATCGAATATCCTCCGGATCCGAATGACAGCGGCCTGCGCTCCAACAACTGCGCAGAGATCGACGGCGTTTGTGAGCCGGGTTGGATCGAAACGGATTTTCGATTTCGCCTGACACCACACCAGCCGATCGTTTGGGACGTTCAGGGCGGCATGGCCGAATTTCCGCTAGCCGCGGTAGCTGGACCGACGGGCGAATTCAACGACCAGAGCAGTATTCCGCGTGCGCCTGAGGACCCATTCCGCGGCGAGCTCAAGTGCATTGTCGTCGGCGATGACGAGTTGCCGATTGATCGCAACTGGTTGAAGGGCGAGGCCTCGATCACGGATTCAGATGGCTCGACCTCCGGGCGGATCGATGTCAGCGTCTACAACGCGTACGGCATCCAAGCGATCGAAGGGGCGAACAATCGAGACAACACGCTGGTCCTCGGTGAAGAGTACAACGCTTGCCCCAACATCGTAGAAATTCTGCACTACTTCGATGACGCGGAAGAGCCGGCGTACGGCGACACAGTGCATTCAGAATTGACATTCGTGCCGTGTAGCCAGGACTTCAACTTCCAGATTCCGAAACGGATCACGGTACAATTTCTGGTGTTCAACGAGTTCGAGCAGAGGTTCTCAACGAGCCGCCCGGTTGACTGCCTGACCACCGTACCGCTTTCCGACATCGTTCCGCGCCCAGGCGATTCGGATGACTTCGCGTCAATCTTCAACGTGGCCGTTCAAGGCACGTTGACCGGCAAGACGCTGGCGCGCGGCGTCAACGACGAATCGGAAGACGCTCCTGGCGGTGAAACCTTCCTGGTTCTGGTCGACGAGTTGCAGGCGGATGGCGACTCCTACACAGCTACATACGCCGCTCATCAGCGCGGCTCACGGGTACAGCCCGACATTATTCAGCTGCCCGCGGCAGCCCCGACGGGGCCGTAAGCTTTCTTGTCTTTCTCGAGCCAAAGGGCCGGTCATCCAGATGGATGACCGGCCCTTTGCTTTTGGAGGTGTTTGAAGAGGCCTGATTCAGAAGGCTAGCGCGAGCGTTACATGGTAGATGTAACGTCCGCGTCGCAACGAGACCAGCACGCTTTGCGCGGAACGGCTCTCGGCCACCTGCCGCCGGAAGCGATCGAGGCTCTCAACCGGGCGGCCGCCCAGCGCGATGATTTCGTCGCCGCTGCGAAAGCCGATTTGGCCTGCCGGGCTTCCGTTTCGTACGGCGACGACAAGCATCCCCTGGTTGCCTTGCTCGACGCGTAGGCCCAGTGCCTGCCAAGCAAGAGCATCTGCACGTTCGGGTGGATAGGCGCGTGCCTGAATCGTCTTGGACAGCCTCTTACCATCCCGGATGAGGTCAATTGTCACAGACGCGGTCTCGAGTTGGGTTCGAAGCTTCTGGTCATATTCGGCAGCTGAACCGACCGCCGTACCCGCGAGGGACACGATTACGTCACCCCGTTCGACTCCCGCGCCGGATGCGGGACTCTCCTTTTCCACCACACTGACGACAACCCCCCTGCCCGGGGCGACATGAAAGAGGCGCGCCAACGCCGGCGTCATATCTTGGACGAACAACCCGATCCACGGGGCATGAACCTCTCCATAGGTGATCAGATCCGCGACGATCCGCCGCGCGCGGTCGATCGGGATGGCGAATCCAATTCCCTGCGCCTTCTGATAGATCGCGGCATTGATCCCGATGAGCTCGCCATCGATGTTGAGCAGGGGGCCACCTGAGTTTCCTGGATTGATCGATGCGTCAGTCTGGATGAAATCGTAGTATGTTTGCTCCTCGGTCTTCAGCGAGCGTCCCAGGGCGCTTACGACGCCGGTGGTCACCGTGTTCGACAGGCCAAAGGGGTTGCCGATCGCGATGACCGTCTCGCCAATCATCAAATCGGCCGACTGGGCCATCTCGACATAGGGGAGGTCGTCCTGCCCTTTGATCTTCAAGACCGCGAGATCGGAATCAGAGTCCGCCCCGACCAGGTCGGCGTCAAACTCGCGGTCGTCGAGAAGCTTGACCTTGATTTGGCTGGCGCGTTGGACGACGTGTTGATTCGTCAACACGTAGCCGTCAGGTCGGATCAGGACACCCGATCCAAGACTGCGGCTCTTGAAGCGCTGCTTTCGCGGTTCGAAGAAATCCCGAAAGAACTCATCGAAGAACGGGTCACGCCAGGCACCGAAGGGACTTCCGACGGAGCGTTCGATGACGGTCTCCGTATATACATTGACGACTGCCGGGGCAATTCGGTGAACTGCGCTGACCACGGGTGTGATTCGATTCGAGTTGCGCGCCTGGACAAGAGCAAGTGTGCCGGCCACAGCGACGAGACCGAGGGGCACATATGCGTACCTCATGAGTCATGTCACGTGCAGCACGAGGCCGAGCATGTCAAGACGCATGCGCAGCCGGATACGGATCCTCCTTTGCCGCAGGCCGGACCGCCGGCGAAAGCGACAGACAGCGTTGAACATTGCGCGTGGCGCATTTATAAGAGGAAGCTGTGCGGAACCACTTCGCGAAGCGTCGCGCGCGAGCGGCCGACATTCATTCGAGCTGACGTCAGGAGATAACGTCGACATGCGTGGTTGGACCATTCGCGACAGCCTTGAGCTCTACAACGTGCAGAGCTGGGGTGCGGGCTTCTATACCATCAACGACGTCGGGCATGTCGAAGTACGGCCGCGCGGTCCCGACGGTCCTGGTATCGACCTCTACGCTCTCCTTCAGGACCTCCTGCGTCGGGGACTTCGGACGCCGTTGCTTGTTCGTTTCTCGGACGTCTTGGCGAGTCGAGTTCGCGGCCTTGGAGCCGCCTTCCAAACCGCGATGAGCGAGTACGGTTACAAGGGCGGCTATCGGGGAGTGTATCCCATCAAGGTCAATCAGCAGCGTCATGTGGTGGAGGAGATCGTCGAGTACGGCGCCGAGTCGTGTATCGGACTCGAAGCAGGCAGCAAACCTGAGCTTTTGATCGCATTGGCCATTTTGGAGACGCCTGGTGCACTGATTATTTGCAATGGCTACAAGGACCGGGCGTATATCGAAACTGCGTTGCTGGCTCAGCAGCTCGGGCGTAAGCCGATCATCGTAGTCGACCGGCTGCGCGAGGTCGATTTGATCATTCGCACGTCCAGGGACCTGGGCATTCGTCCGAATATCGGCGTGCGCGCTCGTCTCACCACGCGAGGCGCTGGAAAGTGGGTCGAATCCACGGGGGACCGGTCGAAGTTCGGGTTGACTGCGGCCGAGATCGTTGAAGCGGTCGAACGATTGAGGGCGGAGAAGATGCTCGATTGCCTGCAGCTTCTCCATTTTCATATTGGTTCTCAGATCACGGCGATCCGAGCGCACAAGGATGCGCTGCGTGAGGCCACACGGATTTTCGTTGGTCTTCACGAAATGGGCGCCCGCCCGAGCTATGTCGACGTGGGCGGCGGGCTGGGGGTCGACTACGACGGCTCGCAAACCAACTTTCACTCGTCGATGAATTACTCGGTCCAAGAGTACGCGAACGACGTCGTTGCCTTCATTCAGGAAGCCTGCGACGCGAAGAAGGTTCCCCATCCCGACATCGTCACCGAGGCAGGCCGGGCCATGGTGGCCCACCACTCCGTGCTTCTCTTCGATGTCTTGGGGGTCAACGAAATGGTAACGGGACGTCCGCCGGAACCAGTTAAGGAAGGGGACCACCGCGTCATCCAGGCTCTCGCGGAGGTCTGGTCGACTGTTTCGCAGAAGAACGTCGTGGAGGCGTATCACGACGCGTTGCAGCTGAAAGAGGAAGCGGCGAGCTTGTTCTCTCTGGGCTATCTCGATCTGCGCGATCGTGCCCGGGTCGAACGTCTGTTCTGGGATTGTTGCGAGAAGATTCTGCGCATCGTGCGCGAGCTACCGTACGTCCCGGAGGAATTGGAACCTCTCGAGAAGGGTCTGGCCGATACGTACTACGGCAACTTTTCTGTCTTTCAATCGGCGCCCGACCATTGGGCCGTGAAACAACTTTTCCCCGTCATGCCCATTCAACGTCTCGATGAACGCCCGACCCGCCGCGGGATTTTCGCCGACCTCACTTGCGACAGTGACGGCAAGATCGACAAATTCATCGATCCGCGTGATGTCAAGGACGTGCTCGAGCTCCATGCTTGGAACAACGGCCCGTACTACGTCGGCGTATTTCTCGTTGGGGCCTATCAGGAGATTCTTGGCGATCTGCACAACCTGTTTGGCGATACCGATGCGGTGCACGTGCGACTTGCCAAGGATGGCCAGTACGATGTCGAGTTCGTCGTTGAAGGCGACGACGTCTCGGGCGTTCTGCGCTACGTGCAATACGATCCCGGTACATTGATCGAACGCGTGCGGCGCACCATCGAGGTCGCGATGCGCGGGGGAGGCTTGAGCTTGGAGGATTCGGCACGGTTGCGGCGATACTACGAGACCGGCCTGAAGGAATATACGTACCTTTCGCGCGACCCCGAGTAGTCCCGTCCGTTCAGTCGCCTTTTTTTCGCCTCCGCCTCTCGTGCGAAATATCCTGGCTCGCTGTATCTCTGTCCAGTAACGCCAGGAGGTTGCGAGCAGCTTGCGTCGGGGTTGTTTCCTGGGTTGTGACTGCTTCCTCGAGCATCGGTAGGAGAGCGCGGACATCGGGTCGTCCGAGGAAGTGCTCCTTCAACCCGTCCTCCACCATCGTCCAGAACCAGGCACGTTGCTGACGCAGACGTTTGCGGTCGAGCTCACCTGACTTGCCGAGCTCGCGTCGATGGCTCTCGATCATCGACCAAACCTCTCGCATGCCTTCGTTTTGAAGTGCGCTGACGGTGATGACCGGTGGGTCCCAGAGAAGTGTGTGGCGGAAGAGTTTGAGAGCGCTGCGGTATTCCGCGGCAGCCTGTTGTGCGCGCAAAAGGTTTTCGCCATCGGCCTTGTTGACTGCCAGGCCGTCGGCGAGCTCCACGATACCCTTCTTGATCCCCTGGAGCTCGTCGCCAGCGCCCGGAAGCAACAGGAGCAAGAAGAAATCAACCATGGACGAGACGGCGTACTCCGATTGTCCGACACCGACCGTTTCGACGATGACGACGTCGTAGCCGCCAGCCTCGCATACCAGGAGGGCCTCTCGGGTACGGCGGGCCACGCCTCCCAGAGATCGTCCCGCAGGGCTAGGGCGGATGAACGCCTCACTCGCTGCCGCAAGGCGCGTCATGCGCGTCTTGTCCCCTAAAATGCTTCCTCCGGATTGCGCACTCGACGGATCGACAGCCAGAACAGCGACGCGTTTGCCGTTGCCGATGAGGTGAAGGCCGAAGGATTCTATGAATGTGCTCTTGCCCACGCCGGGGACACCGCTGATCCCGATGCGGGCTGCCTGACCCGTGCTGGGCAAGAGGAGCTCGAGCAATTGTTGCGCCTGCCGTTGGTGGTCGGTGCGCGTGCTCTCGACCAGGGTGATTGCCTTTGCGAGTGAGCGCCGGTCGCCAGCCCGGACGCCACGTGCGAGAGTTTCAGCGATCGACGTCGCACTAGACCGCGTCGCCATGGCTTCTTTGGATGCCAACGACAACCCGCGGCGATTCAGTTGCCGACCGCAGCCTCGCTGGTTGCCGCTTCTTCTCGATCGTTGATGAGACTGAGGATGCGGTGGGCTGCGACCGGGATCTTGGTGCCAGGACCAAAAACGGCTTTGACACCGGCCCGCTCCAGCTGGGCGTAATCGCGTTGCGGGATGATGCCGCCGACCGTAACCAGAATCTCATGAGCATCCAGTCTCTTGAGCTCTTTGAGCAACTCCGGAACCAGCGTCCGATGTCCCCCGGACTGAGTCGAGACTCCAACGACATGAACGTCATTCTCCACCGCCTGGCGCGCAACCTCCTCGGGCGTTTGAAAGAGGGTCCCTACGTCCACATCGAAACCAAGGTCTGCAAAGGCCGTTGCGATCACTTTTGCCCCGCGGTCGTGGCCATCCTGTCCGATCTTTGCGACCAGCATCCGCGGCCGGCGTCCATGGTCGGCGGCGAACTGCTCGACCTCCCGACGCAGCCGAGCCCAATCGGCATCCTCGGCGAATTGCCCGCCGTAGACTCCGGAGATGGATCGCACCTGCGCTTGGTAACGTCCCCAGACTGTCTCGAGTGCTTGAGAGATCTCACCGACTGTCGCACGTGCGCGTGCTGCGTTGACGGCAAGCTCCAGGAGGTTTCCGTCTCCGCTGTCGGCACATTTGATGAGTGCTGCGAGAGTAGCGTCGACTTTGGACGAATCGCGAGTCGCACGAATTCGCGCTAGCCGTTCGATTTGTGCCGTTCGTACCGCCGTGTTGTCGATCTCGCGGATGTCGATATCCGGTTCGTTTTTCAACTGATACTTGTTGACCCCGACGATGACGTCTTCCCCGCGATCGATACGGGCCTGCCGGCGTGCTGCAGTTTCCTCGATGCGAAGCTTCGGCATGCCTGACTCAATCGCCTTCGTCATTCCTCCAGTCGCTTCGACCTCTTCGATCATCGCCAGAGCTTTCCGCGCCAGAGCGTGCGTGAGCGATTCCATGAAAAACGAGCCACCCCAGGGGTCGATGACCTGGGGAATACCCGTTTCGAGTTGCAGGATGAGCTGTGTGTTGCGTGCGACTCTGGCGGAGGCATCGGTGGGGAGCGCGATCGCTTCGTCAAAGGCGTTGGTATGCAAGCTCTGTGTACCGCCCATGACTGCGGCCATCGCCTCGATTGTCGTTCGGACGACGTTGTTGAAGGGGTCTTGCTCGGTCAGGCTGGCGCCGGATGTTTGGCAATGCGTTCGCAACATCAGCGAGGTTGGTTTCTTGGGTGCGAAATGTTTCTTCACGAGGGTGGCCCAAAGCAACCGAGCAGCACGCAGCTTTGCGATCTCCATGTAGAAGTTCATTCCGATCGCGAAGAAGAACGACAATCGACCGGCGAAAGCATCGATGTCGAGCCCTTTCGATAGCGCCGCACGCACGTACTCGAGTCCATCGGCGATCGTGAAGGCGAGCTCGAGATCGCACGTCGCTCCGGCTTCCTGCATGTGATAGCCGGAGATCGAGATCGAGTTGAAGCGAGGCATGTGTCGGCTGGTGTACTCGATGATGTCAGCGACAATTCGCATCGAAGGGGCAGGTGGGTAGATGTATGTGTTGCGAACCATGAACTCCTTGAGGATGTCATTCTGGATGGTGCCCGTCAGTTGAGCCGCTGCGACGCCCTGCTCTTCGCCGGCAACAATGAAGCTCGCTAGGACCGGCAACACCGCCCCGTTCATGGTCATCGATACCGACATCTTGTCGAGCGGCACGCCATCGAAGAGAATCTTCATGTCCTCGACCGAATCGATCGCGACGCCCGCTTTGCCAACGTCGCCGACTACACGCGGATGATCGCTGTCATACCCCCGGTGGGTTGGCAGATCGAAGGCTACCGAAAGTCCCATCTGACCGCCCGCGAGGTTCGCGCGATAGAATGCATTCGACTGTTCGGCTGTTGAAAAGCCTGCATACTGGCGAATCGTCCAAGGTTTGACGGCGTACATGGTCGCGCGTGGACCTCGGATGAAAGGGAACGACCCTGGCACCGTATCGAGGAACTCCAGGTCGGCGACGTCCTCGGCTGAGTACAGAGGCCTTACGTCGATTCCCTCGGGCGTATGCCACACCAGGTCGTCGCTATGGGCACCCTTGATCTCCTTGCTCGCAAGCTCGGACCAGATCGTGCGAACAGGGCGGTTTTCCTTTTCGGCCATCAGGCGTCTCCTCACCGGAAGGTTGCTTCCAGGTGCCACTGTAACCTAGCAAGGATCCATTGTTGCGGAAAACGGCGGGCGCCTGACGGTCGACTAAAGGGCGGTTGCGGAGCTCGAGACTTCAGAGCAAGCGCTCGAGGTACGCGTCGGTTCTCGAGCGCAGGCGCCTTCTTTTCGCGTCTGGATCCTCTTCGACGAGTTGCTCGTCGGGAGTAACTTTGAACAGTGGTTGCCCCTTACGGACGACGACACCGCTATCTTTTATGAGGACCTCGTCTATTGTTCCCGAGAAGGCGGCATAGACCTTGTTGAACATCTTCATCACCTCGATGATGTACAATGGGTCACCCTTCTCAAAGTGCGAGCCAATTGCAACGAAAAACGGAAGTCCCGGCGCTTCCTGTGAATAGTACGTCCCTCCCATCGCCGCGACGATTTCATCGGCGCGAGTGGCCGGCGGCGGAACGAGAACTTTTCGCATTGCTTCCTGGTGCGCCGGGTCGAGGAGCCTCTCGGGGATGACGAGATTGAGGTCGTCTTCCAACCTGAGGTCATAGAAGCCGACGGCATCGGCGATCAGCGGCAGGAAGCCGAGAATCTCCAGCCCTAGTTGATGCCCCGCGTGCGCTGCCGCAATCCGGTCCCATGTCGCTTGATCGAAGCCGAAGGCGGGAGAAGCTGACCGCAAGGCCTTGTCGAGCTCCCGCCATGGTGTCGTGCGACCGATGCGCTCCGAGAGTCCTGCGTAGAACGCCAGCGCAGTGTCGAGCAGCTGTTTGTCGTGATCCCAGATCCGATGCGCTGCCGCGGGCTCGCTCGTACGGTCGTCGAGGTACAGCAAGTGGTACGTGTCGGCCAGAATCTCGATGGGATTACGCGTCCAAACGACTCGATCGTGCACGACTTCGAAATCGAGGTGGTGCCGGCTCAGCCATGCTGAGAGATGATGCGGCTCGTCGATCAGCAGCGTGATCGGCCTCTCGAGAAGGGTTTCCTTCAACTCGATGAGGCGTTTGGTCGCGCCGACTGCCGCGTCGCTGGCCGCAGTGGCCGCTGCGGTGGCGTTCTGGCCGATACGCTGAAAAGCGTAGTCGAAGTCGACGGATTGCGCTTCCTGGGCCAGCTCGCCGACCAATGTGAGATACGGCACGACGAAACGCGTTGTGGGTTTCGCCCACACATCGCGATTCAGAAACCAGCTGATCAAGCCGCGATGAAAGTCGAGGTTGGTTGCCAGGTCCAAGCCCCGAATCGTCGTCCGTCGGAGGATTTCGGAAATGCGCTCGAAACTCTCGAGTCGACTCGACCCGGCGGCAAGGAGCAGGGCGATGTTCGAGTCGTACGCTCCCGCGAGACGATAGCGCATGAAGAGGCCGGTGTCGGGATTCTTGATCGAGATTCCCTGGTCATCGCGGATCTCCCCCTCCATGGGATCGGACCACGAGCTGATGACGCCGCCTGCATGTGGGTTGAGTGCTCGATCGGTGGCATTGAGGCGCACCTCGATTGCAGCATTGTTGCGCGGCACGCGCGTTGGCTTCGGCAACCGTTCCTTGTGCCGGGCCACTAGAGCCATGCACTCCACGAGCGAATCGACATCGAAGTAGTCGTCGGCGCTGTCCGGATTCGGGAAGCGCAAGGTGTAACACAGCTCGGAGACGCGATGCTCAACCTGGATTCGTGTGTTGACCTCCATGAAGTAGTGGCGGTCTCCCTCGACGATGCATTCGAAGGTGGACGCGGAGTCGAGCTTCACGGCGCGGCCGAAGCGCTCGGCTTCATCCTCCATCCGTTGGAGGGTTACGAGGTCTGACTCCAGGGCCTTGGCCTTACGCACTTTTCCCTCGACACGCGCTGCGTCGATCGCCCTTGTCAGTTCCTCGCGTGTAATTGAGATCTCGACGAGTTTCTGCTCGTGCATCTGCAGCGAACAGTCGCGGCCGCCCAAGGCGATGGCCCATTCTCCGTTTCCTATAATCTGAATCTCATTGTGCCGTGTGTGCTCGACGTTGAGCTCGAGGAGCATGTTCTTGTTGTCACCGACACCAGTGGCTTTAACCTCGTTGAGAATCTCGCGAACGAAGCCCGGTGCCTGCTCCGCCTTCGACAAGATTCGCTGACCCTTTCCGCCACCGCCGCCAATGGCCTTCAGCCGGAATCGGCGGCCGGGATTGGCCTCCAGGAGGCGGCTCGCTTCGTCTTGGAGCTGTTGCGCCAGCTCATCGATCGAAAACAGGTCGATCTGCTTCTCGTAGGCCGCATCGAGAATGAGATCCGCGAGATCCTCGAGGTTGGTCTTTTTGTCGGCGGCCTTTGGAACGTTCAGTCCGTGACGTTTCGCCACCTCGGCAAGGGCTTCGTGCGTTGCGGACTTCCTCAGAAGTGTACGCCCAGTTGCGTTGTTGATGCCCGGAGTTACCGATACGCGATTGGCAATGGCGGTTCGTTTCGCTTCATCTTTGGCGCCAGCAGCAAGCTGCGTCGTCGATCCCGGGCCGATGAAGCGCAGGCCAGCGTCCTCCAGGGCGCGGACGAACACCGCGTCTTCGGCCATGAAGCCATAACCCGCGAAAACGTAGTCGTAACCTTTGTGTTTGCAGATTTCGATGATTTCGTCGATTCGGCGAATGCGCTCTTCCTTCGTTGCACCGGTGTAGTCGGCGACCGGGTGGACATGCTCCGGCTCCATGATGCGGAGCTCTGGGGAGAGCGCGCGCGGATACACGATGCTGTCGCGTTCCGAAAGAAGGATGCCGACGCGCGTCATGCCCATTTCGCGAAAGACGTCGAGCGCTTCCTTGCGAATAGGGCCACGGCAGACGACCAGGACCGACATGTCGTCGCAGGCAAATGAACGCACCCACAACGACGGGTTGCTTGCGAGTTGTCGGTTGCGGTTGACGAGCGGGTTGTTCGCGCAGGCGTCCACCAGTCTGGCCGCCTGCATCAATGGAACTCCCGTTGGATGTCTTGCCACGGACCCGGTGTGTAGTGACGCAGAAGGAATTCGAGATTGTGACCGAGGACCGATCGCAGATCGGTCGGCATCACGATCTCGGAGATCGAGCCGAGACTGAGTGCCTCGCGCGGGTTCATCAGATCGCTTTCATATCGTTGATTGAGCTCTGCTTCGCGGCGGCGGAACCATTCGGCGGCTTCGCGCTGCGCGTCGCGCCGAGCTTCATCGGGTGCACTGCCGGCGTTGATCCGCTCGGCAGTGCCGCGCTCGATCATCGCCGCCACACCGGTTCTCGCATCTTGAAGTTCCTTCTTGAACACGTAGGCCGTTCCGGCGGTTCCCATCACAGCGACTCGTGTCGTGGGTAGAGCCAGCACGATATCCGCCCCGGTGGCGTACGAGTTGAACGCTGCGTAGGCACCGCCGAAAGCGTTGCGAATGATCAAGAGGATGCGCGGCGTCCTTAGGTCGATGATTGAATCGAGCATCGCGCGACCCGCCTGAACGATCCCGCGACTCTCCTGCTCGCGTCCTGGCAGAAAGCCAGTGGTGTCCTCCATGAAGATGACGGGGACGTTATAGATGCTGCAGAAGCGTACGAAGCGGGCGATCTTATACGCGGCGTCGACGTCGATCTGGCCGCTGGCAACCGCACTATTGTTGGCGACGAAGCCGACGACGTTGCCATTGAGACGTCCGAAGGCCGTGATGGCGTTACGCGCGCGGTCAGGCTGGATTTCAAAGTAGTCGCCGTGATCGCAGACTTGCTGGATTATAATCGACACGTCGAGCGGCGTGTTGAACCCTGTAGGCGAGTCGAAGGCCTTGCGCAGGAGCGTTTCGATTTCGGTCGTCCGACGTTCCAGCGAGTCAGAAGTCTCCTCGAACGGAGGCATCGTCTTGTTCGAGTCTGGGAGATAGCTGAGCAGTCGCTGTGCTGTGCGCAACGCTGCAACTTCATCGGCGACCGTCAGGTCCGATACGCCACTCGCTCCGTGGACTTTAGGGCCGCCGAGCTCGTCGGGTGTGACGTCTTCGCCCAATGCGCTCTTCACAACAGCCGGTCCGGTCAAGCCGAAGAACGTACTGTCTGGTTGAATCATGAAGCTGCCTTGCCGTGGCAAGTACGAGCCGCCGCCGGCATTGAAGCCGAACATGCACATGATGCTCGGCACGACGCCGTTGACTTTGCGCAAGGCGGTGAAGGCCTGGGCGTAACCATCGAGACCGCCGATGCCAGCCGGGACGAAGGCTCCGGCGCTATCGTTCATGCCGATCAGGGGAATGCCGCGTTCGCCCGCTAGATAGATGACGTTTGCCAGCTTGCGTCCGTTGGTGGCATCCATCGAGCCAGCGCGAACGGTGAAATCGTGACCATACAGCGCGACGTCGCGACCACGGATCTGCACGACGGCGGTGACGATGGATGCGCCGTCAAGGTTCCTCCCCCAGTTCTGGTAGAGGATCGTCGGCTTGGTGTGGCGATCTTGGAGAACGTCGATACGTTCCCAGACCGTCATGCGGCCTTTGGCGTGCTGACGGATCGTCTGCAGCGTACCGGCGGCGGTGTATGGACGCCGCCGCAACTCTTCACCTTGAACCAGCGCCCGTTCGTAGAGACCCCCGGTGGCTTGGTCGGCTGCAGTACCTAAGTCTGCGTCCGCCAGCGGATTGTCGACCGTGGGCGTGATGGCTCTGGACATGCCGCCCTCCGGTTCGGTTTTCTTAGCTTTGGCGCTGGCTTGCGTCGGCATTTGCGGTCTCCTTCCACCCTGCCCCGATGGGGCACGTCGGGGGAATCCGGCTCTATTTATCAATTAGGCAAACTAGGACAAGCCTAGCGCAAAGGCGCCCAAGGGTGGAGCGGAATGTGGGGGGTGGGCCAACGGTCGCACGCTCGCTTGTGTACGCGCGCGAACTTGGGCTACGCATGCACGCGAAGCAAGGATCCACCCGTTGCGAAGAGGAGAAACGGCGATGCGGACAATACGGCTGACGGCTGCTTTGGGGGTGTTCATTGCGTTTGGTTTCGCGACATCGGTGCTCGGAGCGGATTGGGATGCCAACGCCTTCAAGGAGGCCGAGACCATCGACCTGCGCACCATTGGGGCGGAGGAGGGCGAGTATTGGTTCCCGGTCTGGGTGGTCGTCATCGACGACCAGGTGTTCGTTCGCTTGGGTTCTCGCGCCGCCGAACGGATCCGTGCAAACCAGACCGGAGCTGAGATTGCCATTCGGGTCAACGATAGGCTGTTCGACAAAGTTCAAACGCAGGATGCAGCTGACTACGTCGATCGCGTTGCTGACGCGATGGCAGAGAAATACTGGAGCGATATCTTCGTTCGCTACTTCTCGCATCCAATGACGTTGCGCTTGAGTGCATCGTAACTTGCGCCTGTTGATCGACAACCCTGACTGCGCGACGCGTCACGTCACCTCGCCAAATAGCCGGCCTGCATGTGCGCATTAGCGTCGTTCATGGCTTCGGAGGCGTGTTGCAATGACTGTCTCATTGCTTTAGGACTCGGGCATCCGCACGAGGGTTGGAGCTCCGCATGGCGAGTACGCTGATCTTTAGCGCTTTCCTCATCGTTGGGTTGGGGATTTTCGGACGCACAATGTATCGGCGCACCGCGGTGCTGCTGAAGGCGGCGCCCGCGGCGCGCTTCGACGAAATTGCGAAGCGGATTAATACCGTCCTCGTCTACGCCTTTGGGCAAAAGAAGTTTGTACAGCAGGAGCCACCTCCGGGCACGCGCATCAGCGAGCAAACTGCAGGGTGGATGCATTTCTTCATCTTCTGGGGATTCACGATCCTCGCCATACAAGTCATCCACATGTTTGCGCGGGGTTTCGTCGACGACTTCTATCTCTTCCCGTTTACCCCAGGGCTCCTAGGCGGTCCCTATTTGCTGCTCAAGGACGTCATGGAGGTTCTTGTCCTCATTTCTATCGGCATCGCGCTGTATCGGTGGGGAGTGTCACATCCGGCCCGGTTGTACGGGTACAAGCCGTCCGAAGAACGCCTGGCAGGCCAGTCGCATTGGGAAGCTTACCTCATTCTCTGTTTCATCGGCCTGATCATGATCAGCGGTAAGCTCTATGACGGTGGTCGCATGGTGTTCCTGGCTGACGATCCCAACGTTCAGACAGAGATGATGTGGCAACCCTTTAGCGCCATGGTCGGTCACGTCTTGGCGAGCCTCGGGCCGTCGGCAGCGCGCTTCTTCAGCAACGCCGCGTGGTGGATTCACAACACGATCATCTTGATTTTCCTCAACCTTCTGCCGTTGTCGAAGCACTTCCACATCCTCACGTTCCTACCAAATGTGTTCTTCGCCAAGACTGAGCCTCGAGGAGCCTTGAGCAAGCAGGACCTCGACAACGCCACGTCGTTCGGAACCTCGTACATCAACCAGTTCACCTGGAAACAAGTATTGGACATGTACTCGTGTACCGAATGCGGCCGCTGCGCTTCACATTGTCCGGCGACGATGAGCGGCAAGGAACTAGCTCCGCGACAGTTGCTTCTGAACCTGCGCGACTACTTGTACGAGCGTGAGAACGATCTGATTGCCGCGTCCTCTACTCCTCCGAACGGTGCGGGCGAGGGCGAAACCACCTTGGTCGGTGAAAACATTGTTGGCGATCGGCTCATCAAAGATGAAGTCCTTTGGGCATGCACCACATGCCGCGCCTGCGAGGAAGCGTGCCCGATCATGATCGAGTACGTCGACAAGATCGTCGACATGCGGCGGCACTTGGTGCAGGAGGAGTCACGATTCCCCGCTGAGCTCACGCGTACCTTCAAGGGAATGGAGACGCAGGGCAATCCGTGGGGAATCGACGCGGCTCAGCGCGACGCGTGGGCCCAGGGGCTCGATATTCCAACGATCGCCGACAAGCCTGATGCGGAGTATCTATACTATGTAGGCTGTGCCGGCTCGTTCGACGATCGCAACAAGCGGACCACACAAGCGCTGGCGAAGATCCTCAAGAAAGCAAACGTCGACTTTGCGATTCTGGGCAAGGAAGAGTTGTGCAACGGTGAGACCGCACGCCGCATCGGTAACGAATACCTTTTCCAGTCGATGGCGCAGATGTGCAACGAGGTTATCCAAGGCTACAGTGTCCGCAAAATCATCACCAACTGCCCGCACTGCTTCAATACGCTGAAGAATGAGTTTCCTCAGTTTGGCGGCAACTACGAAGTGGTGCATGCGACCGAGTTTGTTCGCGCGCTCATCGATCAAGGCAGGGTCGAATTCAAACTCGACGGCCAGAAAGCGGTTACCTACCACGACTCGTGCTATCTCGGTCGTTACAACGACATCTTCGAAGCACCGCGGGAGATCCTGGGCCTGATTCCGGGCGTAACACTCAGGGAAATGGAGCGGAGCCGCAAGTTCGGCATGTGCTGCGGCGCCGGCGGTGGACGGATGTGGATGGAAGAGGAGCCCGACAAGCGGGTCAACATTCGGCGCGTCGAGCAGGCCTTAGAGACAAAACCTGACGCGGTTGCAGTCGCTTGCCCTTATTGCATGACCATGATTGACGACGGCCTCAAAGCCAAAGAAATGGAAGGCAAGGTCGAAGCCCTCGACGTCATGGAGCTGGTCGCTGATCACATGGCGTGACGGCGCGGAGCCAGTCCAACCTCGCTGTTGCGATCAGTGTTTGAGCTTCACAACCTCTTCCGTCATCTCAGGCACGGCCTTGAACAAGTCTGCAACCAGTCCGTAGTCCGCGACCTGAAAGATCGGCGCTTCTTCGTCCTTGTTGATCGCAACGATGATCTTCGAGTCCTTCATACCGGCCAGATGCTGGATCGCGCCTGAGATGCCGACAGCGATGTAGAGCTCCGGAGCGACGACCTTTCCGGTCTGCCCGACCTGCAGGTCGTTCGGGACATAACCCGCGTCGACCGCCGCCCGACTGGCGCCCATCGCGGCGCCCAGTGAGTCGACGAGAGGCTCTAAGACTGTCTTGAAATTCTCTCCAGATTTCAGTGCCCTCCCGCCGGAGACGACGATTCGGGCATCGGTCAGGACGGGGCGGTCAGATTTCGTTTCACTGAAGCTCACGACCTTGGTGCCCGTGCTCTGCGGCTTGATTGCCACTTGTTCGACCTGACCGCTGCCGCCTTTGGCCGCCGGATCGAACGCGGTGGCGCGCACGGTGATGACCTTCGGTGAGCCGTTGATCGACACGGTCGCGATAGCGTTCCCGGCATACATCGGTCGCTCCATCGTGCCATCTTCGTTGAACCCAGTTACGTCGCTAGCCATCCCGGCGTCGAGAATCGCCGCGACTCGCGGTAACAGATCCTTCCCCATGGCGGTCGCCGTAGCCAGGATAGCTTCACACCCCTTGTCCTTTGCGACCTGACAAAGTGCAGTTGCGTAGGCATCGGCGACGTAGTTTTCCAGGCTGGGATCATTGGCCACGTACACCTTCGACGCGCCGTAGCTGGCCAGCTCGGAGGCGAGATCGTTGACGTCCTTACCAAGTACGATCGCGTCGCATTCGCCACCGATCTTCCCGGCAAGTTGCTTGCCGGCGGACAGCGCAACCAACGTGGCCTTTGTGAGCTTTTGATGCTGATGCTCGGCGACTACAAGAACGTTTCCCATGATTGTCTCCTCGGCAGGGGAGCCTGCTCAGATGACCTTCGCTTCATTGTGAAGCACTTGCACGAGCTCCTGTACTGACCCGACCTTCCGACCTGCTTGCCGCTTCGGCGGTGGCTCGAGTTTTTGAACCTTGAGCTTTGGAGCCACATCGACGCCGAGACTCCCGACAGGAATCTCGTTCAGCTCCTTCTTCCGCGCCTTCATGATTCCAGGCAGCGAAGCATAACGGGGCACGTTCAGACGTAGATCGACAGTGACGACCGCCGGCAAAGATATCTCCAGAGTCTCTAGTCCGCCGTCGATCTCGCGCACGACTTTTGCGCTGCTGCCCGCTACGACAATGCCCGGCACGCCCTTCTTCTCGTCATCAGATTCGAGGCTCTCGACCTTGGAGGCAAAGGTAGCCTGGGGCCACCCCAGTAATGCAGCGAGCATCTGCCCCGTCTGGTTGGCATCGTCGTCGATGGCTTGCTTGCCCATGATGACGATATCGGCGCTGTTGTCCTTCGCGAGCTTCTGAAGAATTCGGGCGACGGCGAGGGAATCGAGCTCTTCCTCCGCCAGAACCAGGATGGCTCGGTCCGCGCCCATGGCCAGCCCGGTCCGCAGCTGCTCAGCCGCGGCCTTGTTCCCGATGCTGACGAGAACGACTTCACTTCCGGCCTGCGCCGCTTTCAAGCGGAGCGCTTCCTCGATCGCGATCTCGTCGAACGGGTTGACCACGTATTTGAGATTTTCGGTGATGATTCCGCTGCCGTCAGGTTTGACCTTGATCGTTGCGTTCGGGTCGGGGACCCTCTTGACCGTTGCAAGGATCTTCACGGGAGCCTCCTAAGTGGAGATTGAAAGAGAACGAGTTCGAGTATCACGGCGATCTTGCATGGTCAATCCAATGTACTTCAGGATTGGAGGCGGAATAAGCGCACCTGATGTGCGCATAAGCGAGTGGTGCGGGCTAGGCTTGTTCGAAACCCAATCGGCCTGAGAGCTCGCTTCCAGCACGGACCATGAGCGGCACGATCTCCTTTTCGAGCCGCTCTTGTGTGAGACGATATGCGGGCCCGGAGATCGCCAGCGCGCCGACGACAGCCCGCGTGTAGTCGCGTACCGGGACCGCAACCGAGCGTACGTCCTCGATGTACTCTCCCAGATCGATTGCATAACCGTTCTCGGCGATTTTCTTGAGCTGCTGATTGAGAACTTGACCGTCGACGACGGTTCGATCCGTGAACCTGGGAAGGGCATCCGGTAAGGCGCCCCTTGCCTCGTCGTCGGCAAACGCAAGGTGCGTCTTCCCAGCAGCGGTGCAGTGCAGCGGCAGAATATCGCCTATGCGCGAAACGAGACGCACAGGCTGCTCGGCTTCGACAGCGTCGAGCGGCACGATGCCGCCGTTCTGCATCACGGCTATGAATGACGTTTCACGGGCGGCCTTGGACACGTCCATCATGACAGGCCGCGCCTGGCGCAACAGACCCATCTGTTCGATGAAGCGCTGGCCGAGTCGCAGGCAGCGAATACCGAGCCTGTAGTTTTCGGTCAATCGGTTCTGCTCGATGTAACCGCGCGCCTCGAGTGTCGCCAGCAGGCGAAAGACGTTGTTCTTGTGGAGTTTGAGGCGTTTGCTCAGCTCGGTTACGCCGAGCTCGTCAGCCTCGCCGACGAACTGCTCGAGAACGTCCAACGCATGAGAGACTGACTGAATCGTATAGTTGGCTTTCTCGCGCCGGACCATGCGGCCTCCGCCTGTTCGAAAATGGCGTTTTAGCTACTGAGTTGCGTCCGTTATGTCAAACGCCCTCGAGAAGAGCGGACGAGGAGACCCAATCGGCCCGATCGGTGTGTGGAGTCAGCATATTGCAAATTGCGCCGTTCGCTCCTATACGTCCAATCCGCGCGCATGGAGGTAACATATGGAAATTACGGAGAGAATAATCCAGGTCCGAGCTGAAGCTGGTCAAATGCCCGCGTTTGTAGCGGCTCCTCAAGCTGACGGTCGGTACGCCGCGGTCATCGTTGTGATGGAAGCCTTCGGGCTCAACTCTCACATCAAGAGCGTTACCAAGCGCCTTGCTCGAGAAGGCTACGTAGCCGTCGCTCCCGACCTGTACTATCGCGAACCAAACGCGGTCGCGGCCTATGACAATCTTCCTGAAGCCATTCGCATGATGACGAGCCTGTGGGACAGCAAGATTCTGAGCGATGTCGACGCGATCATCTCGTTTCTGCAGAAGCAAGCAAATGTCAGGGGCGATCGAATCGGAATGACTGGCTTTTGTATGGGCGGACGAATCACGTTTCTAACTGCGTGTAACAACCGTTCGATCAAGGCTGCCGTTCCATTCTACGGCGGCGGGACCGCAACGGTCGTGCAGCCTAGTGATCGAACACCGATCGCACCTCTCGACTACGCGGACAAGCTCGAAGCTCCAATGCTTTTGTTCTTCGGCGGGCAGGATGCGTTCATTCCGCTGGAGCAAGTCGACAAGATCAAGGCGCGTCTTCGGGATCTCGGCAAGGACGCCGAGACGATAGTCTTTCCCGAAGCCGATCACGGTTTCTTCTGTGATGAGCGTGCCTCGTACGATCGCACCGCTGCGGAAGAGGCGTGGCGGCGCCTGACGGAGTTTTTCTCGCGCCACTTGAAGTCATAACGGATTCGTCCTTCTTCGCCAGATGAGGGTGTATTCCACCATCAGCGGACAATCGGATAGCCGCATCGTACTTTGCTGCGAGCACGCGACGAACGCGATACCAACCGCTTATGCCGATCTCGGTGTCAGCCAGGGCGATCTAGCCGACCATATCGGTTGGGACATCGGGGCGGCGGATGTGGTGCACTATGTTGCCAACGCATTGCGTGTTCCCGCTGTTCTGGCGGGGGTTTCGCGTTTGCTAATCGATTGCAACCGCGGACGGGACGACGATACCCTGATTGTGCAATCGAGTGACGGGATCCCCATACCAGGCAACCTCGGCATCGATCAGACTGAACGAGAGCGTAGAGTCGCAAGTTTCTATCAGCCGTATCATGATGCAGTGGATCAGATGCTCGCGCAGCACCCAAAGGCGCTTCTGTTGAGCGTTCACAGTTTCACGCCTGAACTGCGTACGCGCGGCGATGCTGGTGCGCGGTCGTTCGATGCCGGCGTGCTATTCGACGAGTATCCGCACCTGGCACGGCGTCTTGGTCGAAAGCTCGAGCAGGCGAGTCTCAGTGTTCGGTACAACGAGCCCTATTCAGGCCTATCGGGTTTGATCTTCAGTGCGAAACACCACGGATTGCGACACCGCCGACGTTATCTCGAGCTCGAGTTGAACAATGGTCGGCTGCGCACAGCCGATTGCAGCCAGTCGATTGCCCGGATGGTTGCAATGGCGATCGAGGGGTTCTTGGAGAAAGAATGAAAATCGTTTTGATTGGCCAAGCGGCCTTTGCAGAGCAGGTACTCGACGGCTTGCGTGCCAACGGTCACGAGATTCTGGCCGTCTATTGCCCAATCGACCCGCCTGGCGGCAAGGTTGATCCCGTCAAAGCTCGCGCCGAGATTCTCGGGATTGCTGTTCGACAGCACAAATCGTTGAAAGCGAGCTCGGTTCGTCAGGAATTCGAGGAGTTTTCGCCAGATCTCGGTGTCCTCGCGTATGTCACGCAAATCGTGCCGCAGAGCGTCTTCGAAGTGCCACGACTAGGAAGCATCTGCTTTCATCCGTCTCTGCTTCCTCGCTACCGCGGCGGCAGCGCGATCAATTGGCAGATCATCCGGGGTGAAACGGAAACCGGCGTGACGGTTTTCTGGGTCGATCCGGGAATCGATACCGGACCGATTCTCTTGCAGAAGCACGCCACAATCTCACCGGATGGGACCGCGGGAAGTGTGTACTACGAAACGCTTTTCCCGCTCGGTGTCGAAGCAGTGCTCGAGTCGGTCGAATTGATTGCGCAAGGCAAGTCGCCGCGAGAGCCGCAGGAGGAATCACTCGCAACCTACGACCCGCTCTGCCGTGATGAACACGCCAGAATCGACTGGATGCGGCCGGTTGACGAAGTACACAACCTGATCCGCGGTTGCGATCCCCAGCCTGGCGCATTCACCGATTTCCGAGGTGCGGAGTTGAGGCTGTACGACTGCCACAAACTGGAACTTAGCCACGCCCAACCAGGCCAGATCTGCGATCTGACGGATGGGTTGGTCGTCGGAGCCTCGGGGGGGGCAGTTCGGATTGGGCGGGTACGTTGGGGCACCGAGAAGATGCGCGCCAATGATTTCATTGCCCGGCAGGCGCTCGCCGTAGGTACCGTGCTCGGATGATCGTACACCCGGAATTCGCTCGGCGCTCGTCAGGTGTATTTGATGACTGCGAGAACCTGACCGCCTTCGACCAAATCACCGGGATTCACGTTGACGGCTTCGATGATGCCCGGTCCTTCCGCCAGTAAGCGGGTCTCCATCTTCATGGCTTCAAGGATCAGGAGGGGGTCACCACCGGCGACACTATTGCCTGGCTGAACCAGCACCTGAATCACCTTTCCGGGCATTGGCGCGAGAATGTCAGGAGAAGAAATGGGATCGACGTGTCGACCCGCGGCCGTCAGTTGCTGCCGCGAGAGCACGTAGGACTCTCCGGCAATCGCCAAACAGAAAGTGTCGCCGTTCTGGACAAAGGTGACGTGATGACGCGTACCGTCGATCTCGATCAGCAGACTCTCGGCATCCACGATTTCGGCACGAACCTGGTGATCCACCGAACCATCGTGCACGCGGTAGCAGGGTCCGTCGCGCTGAACGTCGAACACAAAGTGACGCTCGCCCGTTCTGAGTCCGACGCGCATCGCTAGACGGATCCTCCCCCGAGCCGCCACGCCCCGAGGGTCGTCCAGGGCGACGACGTTGCATTGACAGGCGGAGCGGCGGACGACTTCCGGGATATCGGTTGGGTCGCCAGGATTGCAGCCGCGATCGCAGCAGTGTCCAACGCGCGTGATTGTGGCTGCCAATTTGCGAAGTGCTGGTCGATGAAATGTGTATGGGTTTCGCCGCGAATGAACGCGTCGTGTTGCAATAGCTCGCGGAGAAACGCAATTCCGGTCGTGCAGCCGAGGATGACGTAGTTGCCGAGCGCGGTCACCATTCGTCGCCGTGCTTCCTCGCGATCACTTCCGAAAGCGCAGATCTTGGCCAACAGGGGATCGTAGTAGATCGGCACTTCGAACCCAGGACGGATACCCGAATCGACTCGCAGACCCGGGCCCACAGGCTCTCTGAGTCCGACGATCCTGCCGGGCGAAGGCAGAAAGCCCTTGGCGGGGTCCTCTGCGCAGATACGACATTCGATTGCATGGCCGCGTTGGATGACATCGCGTTGGCGTAGCCACAGGCGCTCCCCAGCAGCCACTCGTAGCTGAGCCTGTACAAGGTCGATTCCGGTCACGAGCTCGGTCACCGGATGCTCGACCTGCAGACGCGTGTTCATCTCGAGAAAGAAATAGTTTCCCGAAGCATCCAAGAGAAACTCGACCGTCCCAACGCCGCGGTACTCGACACTCCGGGCCACGGAGAGCGCTGCCTCGGTCATTCTAGTTCGCAAATCGGCGTCGACAGCTGGGGAAGGGCTTTCCTCAACAACTTTCTGATGTCGCCGCTGAATGGAGCATTCACGCTCGCCAAGGTGAATCGCGTCGCCGTATTCGTCGGCGAGAATCTGGATCTCGACGTGACGAGGTTGTTCCAAGTACCTTTCCAGGAAGACCCGATCATCGCCAAAGGCGGCAGCTGCTTCGCGCGACGCCGCTTCGAAGGCGGCTACGAGCTCACCGCGTTCGCGGACGACGCGCATACCCTTTCCGCCACCACCGGCCGCAGCTTTTACGAGGAGAGGGTAGCCGATCTGATCGGCTGCGTCGGTTAGCGCCGCGGTTTCGCCTGGAGGTTCCTCACACGCTTCTGCTACCGGCACCCCTGCTTCACGGGCCTTCTTTCGCGCCGCGGGTTTGTCTCCCATGGCCGCGATGGATTCAGGCCGAGGGCCGATGAAGGTCAAGCCGGCATTTTCCACCGCACTCGCGAAGGCAGCGTTCTCCGCGAGGAAACCGTAACCTGGGTGGACGGCATCGGCGCCCGTCGCCCGCGCTGCGTCTACGATCCGCTCGATGTTGAGATAGCTTTGCGTGCTTGGTGAAGCACCGATGCAAACCGCTGTGTCCGCAGCCACTACGTGAGGTGCGAGCACATCGGCCTCTGAATACACGGCGACGGTCTCGACGCATCGCTCGCGGCAGCCGCGAGCGATGCGTACGGCGATCTCGCCCCGATTCGCAATCAGAACCCTTCTGAGTGGCCGCATCAGGGCTTACATCCGAAAGACACCCGGGCGCGTGGAGGGAACCGGGGCGTTGCTGGCAGCAGCAAGCGCTAGGCCGAGAACATCGCGGGTCTCGGTCGGATCGAGGATCCCGTCATCCCAAAGGCGCGCCGAAGAATAGTATGCGTTACTTTCCTCATCGTACTTGGCGCGTACCGGTGCGACCAACGCCTCTTCGTCCGCCGGGTTCATCGTCTCGCCCTTCGCTTCGAGTTGCTGCTGTTTGACGGTCAGAAGAGTGCTGGCGGCTTGCTCACCGCCCATGACCGAGATGCGTGCATTAGGCCACATGAAAAGCAGGCGTGGTTGGTAAGCACGTCCGCACATGCCGTAGTTCCCCGCACCGTTCGATGCGCCGATGATGACGGTGAACTTGGGCACCGAAGTGGTGCTCACAGCGTGAACCATCTTGGCGCCATCCTTGGCAATCCCCCCGTGTTCGTATTGTTTCCCGACGATGAAGCCTGTGATGTTCTGCAAGAACACAAGCGGGATAGAGCGTTGGCTGCAGAGCTCGATGAAGTGGGTTGCCTTCAACGATGATTCGGAAAAGAGGATGCCGTTGTTCGCGACGAGTCCGACCAGGTACCCGTGTACACGCGCGAACCCCGTGACCAGAGTTGTTCCGTATAGCGACTTGAATTCCTGCAAGCGGCTACCATCGACGATTCGCGCAATCACTTCGCGCACGTCGTACTGCGTTCGGTGATTCCGTGGGACAATGCCGTAGATTTCGCGAGGGTCGTAAACCGGATCCTCCGGCGTCGCGTAGTCGACCGACGTCTTTTGTCGCACGCCTAGATTTTGGAAGATCGAACGTGTGACTTCGAGAGCGTGCTCATCGCTCATGGCGAGATGGTCGGAGACTCCTGAGATGCGGGTGTGAACCTCACCGCCGCCCAGCTCCTCGGCGGAGACCTCTTCGCCCGTGGCAGCCTTGACGAGTGGCGGCCCACCTAGAAAGATCGTCCCACGCTGCCTAACGATTACGTTTTCATCGCACATCGCGGGAACGTAGGCTCCACCTGCGGTACAGGAGCCCAGGACGACAGCGATCTGCGGAATGGACGCGGCTGACATGCGGGCTTGGTTGTAGAAGATACGGCCAAAGTGTTCGCGATCCGGAAAGATTTCCGCTTGGAGGGGCAGGAACGCACCGCCCGAGTCGACCAGGTAGACGCACGGAAGTCGATTCTCGAGAGCGATTTCTTGAGCCCGTAGGTGTTTCTTTACCGTCAACGGGTAGTAGGTGCCTCCTTTGACAGTTGCGTCATTGGCGACGATCACGGTCTCACGTCCATGGATCAAGCCGATTCCGGTAACGATCCCTGCTGACGGCGCCTCATCGCCGTACATACCGAATGCAGCCAGTGGCGACAGCTCGAGGAACGGCGTGTCACTATCGACGAGTGCATCGATTCGCTCGCGGGCTAGAAGTTTGCCGCGCTGGTGGTGACGCTCCCTCGCCTCGGTCGGCCCTCCTCTCTGTGCTGCACGTATCCGACTGCGGAGCTCTTCCGCCAGCCCTTCGTTGTGTCGGCGGTTGAGCTGGAAGTCCTCGTCCGATGTACGTAGTCGCGTCTCAATCTGGCGCATCGACGCAGGCATACCAGATCTCGGTAGAGGCGCCTACGTCTCTCTCGCGCCGGCTGCCGATGCTTGGCAGTGGCGGGCTGCCAAGGTAAGCCGAAGAGCAAGGACGACCAATGCGACGAATCTGTGTCTTCTGTGGCTCGAGCTTCGGTACCAATCCTGCCTTCCGCGAGGCTGCGCGGCAGGTTGGTGCACTTCTGGCTCGACGAGGCCTCGAGCTGGTCTACGGCGGCGGGAACGTCGGGTTGATGGGCGAGTTGGCTAACGCCACTCTCGAGCACGGTGGCCACGTGATTGGGGTCATCCCGCGTTCGCTCGCAGGGCGCGAGCTTGCCCATACGGGGCTTCCCGATCTTCGCATCGTCGAGTCGATGCACGAACGCAAGGCTATGATGGCCGATTTGGCGGATGCGTTTGTCGCCCTTCCCGGCGGTCTGGGTACTCTCGAGGAACTCTGCGAGATCTTGACCTGGGCGCAGCTGGGATTTCACTCGAAACCGTGCGGGTTGCTGTCGGTCGGCGACTACTTTTCGGGACTGCTCGACTTCATGCAACAGACCGTCAAAGCTGGATTTCTTCGTGCCGAGCACTTGCAGATGTTGTTTGTGGAGGCGAACCCCGAGCTGTTATTGGATCGGTTCGAGTCCTATCGTCCCGAACAGCTGGAGAAATGGATTACGCGTGATCAGACCTAAGATCCAATTCCGCGCAGTTTCGGGATGACCTCGCGTGCAAAGAGCTCCATGCTCTTTACGGCTTTGTCGTGGGACATGTCACCGATGCGCCCTGCACCGATGAAGATCCCAAAACCCAGGCTTGCATGAATATCGGCCAGGCGATCCGCAATCGTTCTAGCGCTGCCGACTAGGAAGTAACCACCCGCGTCGAGCTCTTCGAAGCTCAGCTCAGATGGATGTCGAAGGCCCGTTCCGATGAACTTTCGTAGGGAGTTTTCTGTGATGTATCCCGGTGGCAGGAGGAAGTGGGGCGGAATCTTGAGGCCGCGGTGAAACAGCCACTCGATATGCGGGCGCGCCTCGTTGCGGGCTCGCTCGTCGGTCTCCGCAACGTATATCGGAAGCGCACATCCGATCTGTGAGCGCGGCGCCGAATAGCCGGCGAGCTCGGCTGCGGCCTTGTACTCGTTGACCAGTCTTCTGGACTGGGCTGCTGACGTAAAGACACTGACAAACGGGTAGCGGTGCTGCGCAGCCCACTCGATCGTTTCGTTACTTCCTTGTGAAGGGAGCCAGATTGGCGGATGAGGCCTCTGGAGTGGTCGCGGCCAAACGTTGGCGTAGCGAACCTGGTAGTGTTTACCTTCGAATGAAAACGGGCCATCTTCTGTCCACGCTCTCAGAATCAGGTTGTGGGCTTCATAAAATCGTTCGCGGGAATCCGTGGGGTTGACCCCGAGCGACAAGTACTCGCAACCGATTCCGCGGACGAAGCCGGAAACGATCCGACCGCCTGACATGACGTCGAGCATCGCGACTTCTTCCGCCACACGTAGGGGGTGATCGCGAAGTGGCAGGGCGTTTCCGAGGATCGCGATCTTCGCCCGACTGGTGCGCCGCACAAGGGCAGCCGCCATGAGGTTCGGAGAAGGCATTGTTCCGTAGGCACTCTGGTGATGTTCATTGACGCCAAGCCCGTCGTAACCGAGTTGTTCCGCGAGCTCCAATTCGTCGAGGTACTCGTTGTAGAGCGCGTGCCCGCGCTTCGGATCATAGAGTCGGTTGGAGAGGGTGACCCATGACGACGAATTCTGCCGGTCAAAGTCGTCCGGCAGATGAGGCCATGGCATCAGATGGAAATAGTAGAATTGGATCATTGAAGGTCACTGCTTAGGAACGACCTGACCTCCTGCACGAACTCATCGGTCTTTTCGAGCGGAACGAGGTGCCCGCAGTCGGGGATCAGATGCAATCTGGCGTCCGGGATTCTCGAGACGAATGCCTTCGCATGTTCGCTGGGTAGGAAGCGATCGTTCTCTCCCCAAAGGATCAACGTTGGCGCCGAAATACGTCCCAACCGTCGTTCCAGCTTCGGATTGTATAGATATGGATTCCACGCCAATCGTGCGAGGCTTCCGGCTTCTCGATATGCTTGGACAACGATGTCGACGGTTGGCGTCGATGGCACAAGTTGCGCGGCCCTTGCGGGGTCATGAAACAGATGGAGCAGGGTCTCCTCGATTGGGTTGATGAAGACATCGAAACGAGTCACCCCTTCGACCCTGATTCCTGCCGCTGCCGTCAGTACGAGGCGTCCAACACGATCGGGACGAGCAACAGCCAACTCCGCAGCGATCCATCCACCGACGGAAGTGCCGGCAACGTGTACACGTTCGAGGCTCAATGCATCGAGGAGCTCGACATAATGGAACACTACATCGTCGATGTCCCGAAGCCAGTCGGGGCGTTCGGTCTTGCCAAACCCTGGGTGATCGGGAGCTAAAACGTGGAACTGCGCGGCCAGACCTTCGTGGTATGGAAACCACTTTCCGGCACCGAATTCGGGGTGGAGCACCAATAGCGGTGTCCCTCGACCGCCGCGGATCATGTGCGTGCGCGTGCCCCCGACCGAGACAAACTCGCTCCGGTAAGCCATTCGCTGGCGTTATAGTTCAACTCCCCGCCTGTTCAAGGCGTCGCGGGCACAGTTGGAGGGAATCAGCGACGGGTGGATAGGCGGATCAGATTTCGGTGCAGTGCATCGACGCTCTCTTTGAAATCGCCGACCAAACCGTAGTCACACGATTTGAACACGGGCGCCTTTGGATTCGTATTGATCGCTACAATGATCCCAGCTCGACGCACACCGACCATATGCTCGAAGGCGCCACGAATTGCGATCGCTATATAGAGCTTTGGTGCGATTGCCCGCCCGGTGAGGCCGACCTGATACTGTCGCGGAAGCCAACCCTCATCGGTGACGTCCCGGGTAGTACAAATCGTTGCGCCGAGAAACGCTACCAGGTCGCGGATCAGGCCGATGTTGTCCTTCGCTCCCATGCCCTTTCCTACACCCACGACGATTTCGGCATCGTCGAGGTCGGCTGCGGTTTCAGCGCTTGCGTGAAAGTCCACGACCTCGACTCGCCCTGACGGCAGGTCGTCGGTTGCCAAACGAATCAATGCAGCAGACCTCGAACGCGGTTCGCGTGCCTTGAGCATGCCGGCGCGAACAGTCGCCATTTCCGGTATCGTGCGCGAGAGAATTGGGGCGACAACGCTGCCCCCGAAGGCGGGTTTGTATTGCAGTAGCCGGCCTTCCTGATCGAGACCAACGTCGATGCAGTCGCCTGTCAGCCCGAGCCCTAGACGCGCCGCTACCCGAGGTGCGAGATCTCGTCCCATGGATGTTGCAGGGAGCAGAACGACACCGGGTCCTAGGTCGCGGATCGCTCGCGCGACGATGTAGGCCTGTGGTTCGACCAAACCTGGCATCAGGTGAGGATCCTCGGCAAGAAGGACGCGATCAGCCCCATGCGCAGCCAGAGTATCCACATGACACGCGACGTCTTTGCCTAAGACCAGCGCATTCACGCTGCCACCCAAGGCACCGGCGAGATCGCCAGCCTTTGCCAACAGCTCGAAGGTGACGCGGCGCAGCTCGGACCCCAGGCATTCGGCAATCACCCACACATCCTTCGCAGCCCGCCGCGTCGGTGAGATGCAGATCTCGGCCAAGCTCGGTTGCTCTTCGACCTTCCACTCCGCAAATAGCCCGTGGTCGTCAACTAGGATTTCCGCCAGCCTGGCGGCTGCGTCCTCGATCGACGTTCCTTGGATGATTTGTTGCCGTCGAGTGGTTTCGACGGTGCGCAGGTTCGCAACGACCGTCGGCGAACCCAACGCTCCGACTTCATCTGGCTCCAAGCCGAGATCTTGGAGGCTGACAGTAAGCACCGGCTTAGTTGCCGCAGCTTCTCGCTCCGCACGACTGGGAAAACGCTCCGCTGCGAGGTCCTCGGCGGCGGTCACCACGGCTGGCAGTTGGGTTACGACGCGTTGATAGCCCTCGTCCACTTCGCGTTCTGCGATGAGTCTTCGTGATCCGGTATCGATCTCGAGTCGGCGTACCCCAGTGACTTGCGGTAGGTCGAGAAGCTCTGCGAGTTCAGGACCGACTTGACCGGTTTCGGCATCGACGCTGCAGCGGCCTGCGAGAATCAAGTCTGGATCGATCGTTCTGATGGCTGCGGCGAGAGATCGGGCTGTAGCGAGTGTGTCGGAGCCCGCCAAGCCTGGATCGCAGATGTGTAAGGCGCGGTCAGCGCCGAGAGAAAGGCATTCCATCAAGGAGCTTCGAGCCTGCGGCGGGCCCATTGTAACGACCACGACTTCGCAGTCGTGGTCACTTTTGAGCTCTACTGCTTTGAGGACTGCTCGAAGGTCGAAGGCGCTGACTTCGGTGCGGACGCCCTCGCGCTTCAAGGCCTTCGTTGATGCGTCGAATTCCATGGCCGAAAGGATCGGCACTTGCTTGATGCATACGGCGATCCGCATGTATTCCTCGAAAATGCCCGCTGAATGGGCTCACTCATGATTCATGTGTGGTCGGAGAGCAACCGCTGAGTTGCGCCAGGGGCTAGCCCACGGAGTAGTCACTTGCGCGGTCCGGTTTCATTACCCCGGTCCCAAAACGCTTGCTTCCGATGGCTTGAGAATGCTTTATCGGGGACGATTCGTTTGCTGCTACGCCAAGGAGTCGGTAGACATTTCCGGGGGTTGGAGTACGACCGCGAACCAGGTTGTAGGTGCAAGGAGGAACGTCGAATGATCGCAGCTGATCCCCCACTGAGGACCCCTCGACGGCGCCAAATCGTCCTTCTTCTCGGACTGCTCAGTCTATTCGGATTCCTGGGGTGTGACAGAGGCGGCACCGCCGGTCTGCCGATGCCCAGGAAGATCATCGATCTATCCCCGCCTCTGACGGAAGACGTGGCTGTCAAGCAGTTCGGCCATCGCGCTTGCGAGTTTCTCGGTCTAGCTGAAAAGTTTCAGTTCACACCGGTGATTCCCTCGAATCCAGAGTATACGTTTGGGCTCACTCGATTCGAGATGGTGAGCCATATGGGAGCCCACCTCGATGCTCCAGCGAGGTTGCTTCAGAATGGCGAACGCGCCGATGAGGTGCCGTTGTCAAAACTCTACGGCCCAGCCCAGGTGTTGGACCTGAGATGGAAGGATCGGCAGACAGCGCTACAGGTCACTGATCTCGAGAACTACGAAAGTCAGATCGGCGCCAACCGTATCCTCATTCTCTACATCGGCTACTCGCAACCCAAAGACGAAGACTGGCCGGCGTATCCCCCGTTGTCCGTTGAAGCGGCGAGGTGGCTCGCGAAGAAGGGAATCAAGGCGTTGGCCACCGACATGCCCAGCATAGGTAGCTTTAGTCGCTACGCCGACTTGATGGACAAAGGTCGCCCTCCGGAGGAGGTATGGGAGGAGCGTCTAGCGTTCTTCCGAGAAGGAATTCCGATTGTTGAGGGTCTCACAAATCTCAGCAAGCTGCTGAGTGAGGAGAATATCGTCTTTGCGGGGTTCCCGTTGCCGCTTGCCGATCCAAGCGGCGCCCCAGTGCGCGCTGCAGCCTTGATTTTCTGATTCTGGGCCACCTATTGCTGGTGCCGGGTTCGGGTTGCGGCAACCGTCGGCGGAGTCTGCTCCGGGCGCTTCAGTGCGAGAAATTCTTCGGACGACCTGACAACGTTACTTCTCCATCCGTACCGTCCACTCCGCCTGGGCTAGAGCCTCCGATCGGACCAAAGTCGGGCGCCCCCAACGTTTGACCGGCCAGCCCCTCCATAGCCTTTCTCGCCAATCGGCTCGGTTCTACATGCCCGTTCTCCCACCTATTGACCGTCGACACGGTCACCCCAATCGCGTGCGCAAACTCCTCCTGAGTCATGTTGAGGCGCTGTCGCAACGCGATAATTGATCCGCCCAAAGTCTGCTTGTTTGTCTCCATGCCGTTCCCCTTTGCTCCCATAGGGATTCAGCACAGTCAGTAGCACGGCACGTGCCACAACTCGCCGGTGCTGAAGATTCTTCTGCACCGAGGCTATTTACCGCGTACTGTTACGGAATTGACGACCACCGGCAATGCAACGACTGAACAGGGGGCCTGATTGAAGGGGGGTTAGGCCGGCTCTGTGGGGTCTGCCGCCTCTTCGTCCTTTGAGCTGTCGGAATAGCGCGTCGCGAGCTCGCGTTCCAGTCGCGCGATTCTCTTGTTTAGTGCCCGGATCTCGTTCCTAGTGGGGAGGTCCAGACGCTTCAGAAGGGGTCCAATTCGGCGGCTAGCTTCCTTTTCCAAAGTGGAGAGAAGTCTCTCAGCTCGCGACTCCACGTCCTTGGACGCTCGCTGCGCCCGTTTCTCGAGGTCAGTTCGCAGACGCTGAGCCTGATTGAAGAGTCGATCCAACGCCCGTCGCTGATCACGCGAGATGAGACTCGCCGCTTCCACCTGTGTTCGCTTTAACAGGTCCTCCGCCTCATGCTGTAGGCGCCTCATGTTGTCTTGCAAACGCACGAGGACCTGATTCGAGCCGGGCTTGCGGTTACTCGACTTCGCCTTCGCCATAAAGTGATTGCCTCGGCGCATCTTTACTATCCTAAGGAATATCGAGCAAGTAGTTGTTGACCGCTACCGTTGGCGCCGGCATAGTAGCCAAGTTTATCTGGCCGAAGCGGGAACAGAGGAAGCTTGTGCGGTTCTGGGGCCGTTTCATCGGCGTCACCATCACCCTTTTCTCAACCAAGACCGTCGCCGCCCAGCTCACAGGAGACGTGGATTGCGACGGCGCGATCTCGTCTGCCGACGTTCCCGCGGCTGTTCGATACCTGTTCGACGATGCAAGCGCTATCCCGCCCGAGTGTTCCTCGTCGGATACAAACCTTGACGACCGCATGGGCGCGGCCGATGTCACCGCGGTTGTTCGGCTACTGCCTCCGAAGGGTCCACGGGTCGCCTTTCTCGGTATCGCTGGCGCGGACGGCACGGTGCTTTCCCCAGTCGGTACAACCGCTGATGGAGGCCGCGTTTACCAGCGTACCGCGGGTTCCGGATTCCAAGTCGTCGTAGAAGCGGTCCCCGGTCCGAGTGGGTCATCTGTCGGCAAGGGTGTCTTCAATTTCGACCCGCACGATGCCCATAGACGTCCGGACTTGCAGGTGCAGGTATCAGCTCCATTAGGGGATGGGGATTCTTCGGTATGCACGAATCGCGGAGTGCCCGCGCTCAGCCCGAATGACTTCTCTCTAACCCAGGAAGTCTCCAATGCCCTCAACGACCTCGGGTGCGTCTTCCGTGCCAACGCGAACCGAACTACCGCGTGCACGATAGACGACTTTGGTACTGCCACATTCGTGTCATCCGAGCCTCGCCTGGTCCAGTTTTGCTTCCTGGCTGACCTCGAAAGGAGTTTCCCCCCTGGCGATACTACTGTGCACGCGCGTGTACGCGACGAAGGGGGCAACGTCGGCGCGATTGACTCCATTGTGATCCGTATCGGCGACCGGCCTGTATCGACGCCGACGCCGACGACAACGAGAACGCCCACACGCACAACGAGCCCGACGCGTACGGCGACGTCGATGGCGACGCGCACCGGTACGCCCACGCCGACCACTCCCTCGATGACAACGCCGACCAGAACTGGTTCGCTGCCTCCGACCTCGACTCCTACCCGTACACCAGCGACCCCATTGACTCCGACGCACTCGGCAAGCCCGACGGCAACGAAGACAGCGACGGTGACCGGCACTCGCCCGGCAACGGCAACGCCGACCTGGACCGATTCGCCAACCTGGACGATCCCGCCGACCCTTACGCGGACGCCGACTGAGACCGGAACCGCCACCCGAACGTTTACGGCGACGCGAACCTATACGAGCACAATTACGGGGACACGCCCTCCGACGCCGACTCCGACAAGGACGAATACTGGAACGTCGACGCCGACAAGGACATCGACAACGAGTGCAACGCCCACGGCGCCCCCAGGTACACCAACAGGAACCTCGACCCCGAGTCGAACCCTATCTCCGACTCACACGTATTCCCCGACGCGGACACTCTCGCCGACCTGGACAGTCGCGGGTAGCCATACGCCGACGCCAACACTCACTCGTACGGGAACCCAACTCCCGACTTCTACGCCAACGCGAACAGTTACCCCGTCGCGGACACCATCGGCGACGGCAACACTGACCGGACCACCAACGCTTACCCCTACGGGGACTCGAACTCCCCCGGTCAGCCCGTCGCCCACGCTGACGAGAACCGCTTCGGGAACGCCGACTATCACTGTGACTCCGTCGATAACGAGCTCACGGCCATCCACGGCGACACCTACGCAAACTGCCACTTCGACGAGGACGCCCAGTGCTAGTCAGACCCCGAGGCCGTCGAGTACGCCGACGCGCACCAATACGGGTACGTCGACCGCGACGCATTCATCGACACCGACCGCGACAAATACAGCAACGCCGACCTCAACGCGTACAATAACGCGCACGTTCACGTTCTCGATGACCCCTACAGTCACTCCTACCGCTACGAACACCGGAACCTCGACGGTGACGCGGACGCCGACGAGAACTGCGACGCCGACGCGCACTGCGACCGTGACGTCGACGCCGACAATCACGCGCACGCCGACGGCGACAATTCCTCCGGAGCCGGTGATCACATACTTCGGTATAGCCAGATCGGACGATACGGTCGTCCAACCCAGTGGGGTCAGCGGCGATGGGGTACCGATCTTCGAGCGATTCTTCGGATCCGGCTTCTCGATCGTTGTGGAGGGTCGCCGTGGAGGAACGAACTCACCCCTCGAGCGGTCCACCTTCGAATGGAACCCGTTCGATCCGTCGACACTTCCCGGTCTTCAAGTGCTAGTATCGCGCCCGCTTGGCAATGGGAGCGCGGCGGTCTGTGACGACATCGTTCCTGCTGCTGGTGGCGTCCCGGCAATCGACCCGCCGACCTTCAATATGTCTCAGGCCGTTGCCAATGCGGTGAATGACTTGAGCTGTCGATTCAAGGACGGGCTTGGGTTGCGACGTGGTCGCGACTTTCTCGATGCGTGTACAACTCCCGGCGACGGTACGTTTGCCTTCGTCGCACCGACGACGAGTGTTCAGTATTGCGGCCTGATCAACGAACCGCTGCAGTTTCCAGTTGGCGATACCCGAATTACGGTGCGGATCCGTGATGAGAACGGAAATTTGAGCCTGCCGCGTCAGATCATCGTCCGAATTGCGCCTGCCTAGAGGCCAGACGGTCGCTCTTGCTAGTCTACCGTCCAGGTGTCTCCCTGGTGCAGGAGGCGTTCTAGGCTTCCAGCGCCGAACCGCTCCCTGGCGGTTGCCACCTGATCGACCATCATCTGCTCGTAGGTCGGGCGACTCACTGCCCGGAATACGCCGACCGGCGTTGGAAACTCGGGTGGCCCGATCTGGCTCAGCAGGAAGGCAAGTCCTTGATCCGTTTCATCGTGTACGATCAGGTCGGACTCTGTGATCCTGTCATCTAGGTTGACCGCTTCGAGCGAATGCCCCCGCATTCGGATGCCTTTGTCGCGGTTCTTGCCGAACACCAAAGGCTGCCCGTGCTCGAGGACGATTTGCGTATCTGATCGGCGGTCCTTGTCTGTCAACGAGTCGAATGCACCGTCGTTGAAGATGTTGCAGTTCTGTAGGATCTCAACGAACGCAGCACCGGAGTGTTCATGCGCGCGCTTGATGATGGCCTGCAGATGCTTTGCTTCGACGTCGATTGATCGTGCGACAAACGCGGCGTTGGAGCCCAATACGACGGAGATAGGATTGAAGGGGTAATCGATCGAACCCATCGGCGTCGACTTGGTTACCTTGCCGCGCTCCGAAGTTGGGGAGTACTGGCCCTTCGTCAATCCGTAGATGCGGTTGTTGAACAGGAGGATCTTCAGGCCAACGTTGCGTCTCAAGGCATGAATCAGATGATTCCCACCGATAGATAAGCCGTCGCCGTCGCCGGTTACGACCCAAATCGAAAGGTCCGGGCGGGCGACTTTCAGCCCTGTGGCAATCGCAGGTGCGCGCCCATGTATGCTGTGAAATCCGTATGTGTTCATGTAGTAGGGAAACCGGCTGGAACAACCGATGCCCGACACGAAGACGACGTTCTCTCGGGCCACGCCAAGCTCCGGCATCACCTTCTGCACCTGGGCCAGGATCGAATAGTCTCCACACCCGGGACACCAGCGGACGTCTTGATCCGAGACGAAGTCTTTGCGTGTGAGGCCTACAGTCGGTGCTGCGGTGGACATCGTTTAGGCCTCCAACATTCGATTGATTCGTGCGGTGATCTCGGAAACGCGAAACGGCAGGCCCTGAATCTTGTTCAGGCCGATGGCGTCGACCAAGTACTCTGCCCGCAAAACCCGAACGAGTTGCCCAAGGTTGATCTCTGGAACCAGGACCTGTTTGAACCTGGAGAGAATTCCGCCGAGATCTGATGGAAGGGGATTGAGATGGCGTAGGTGAACATGTGAAACCCGTTTTCCATTTTGCCGCGCCTCGCCGACTGCGGATGCGATCGCGCCGTAAGTGCTTCCCCACCCCACCACCAGAAGATCGCCCTCGTCATCCCCGTAGATTCGCGTCGGTGGGATATCTGCGGCGATTCCCGCGATCTTTCGCGCACGGACGCGTACCATCTGCTCGTGATTCATCGGTGCATAGCTGACATTGCCGCTCAGGTATTCCTTTTCCAAGCCGCCGATTCGGTGCTCCAAGCCTGGCGTTCCGGGAACGACCCATGGGCGCGACAACGTCGCCGGATCGCGTAAGTAGGGATAGTAGCCCTGCGGGTCTGTGCGGAACTTGACGTCCATCGACGTCAGCTCTTCGACATTCGGAATCAACCAGGGCTCGGCACCGTTTGCCAGGTAACCGTCCGACAAGACGACAACTGGCGTCATATACTTGGTTGCGATTCTTACCGCCTCGAAGGCCGTATTGAAGCAGTCGGCCGGAGTCATCGGAGCGATGATGGGTACGGGCGAGTCGCTATTGCGGCCGTAAAGCGCCATCAGCAGGTCTCCCTGCTCCGTCTTTGTAGGCAGGCCCGTACTTGGTCCGCCGCGCTGGATATCGATGATGATCAGCGGCAGCTCCACCGAGATTGCCAGGTTGACGGTCTCGGCTTTGAGGCACATGCCCGGCCCGCTCGTTGTCGTGACGCCGAGAGCACCGCCGAACGCAGCCCCAAGCGCAGCGCCAACGCCGGCGATCTCGTCCTCCGCTTGAAACGTTAGAACATTGAAATTCTTGTGCTGCGTCAATTCGTGAAGAATATCGCTCGCCGGGGTTATCGGATAACTTCCGAGAAACAGGGGAATCCCAACTCGCTGCGCGGCGGCAATCAGACCAATCGACAGCGCCGTATTGCCGGTAATGTTGCGATAGACACCCGGGGCAATCTGAGCCGGTTTGACTTCGTAGGAATGTGCAAAGAGCTCGGCGGTCTCACCAAAGTTGAATCCCGCTCGAAGCACTTTGACGTTGGCATCTGCGAGTTCCGCGTTCTTCTTGAACCGACTCGCAATCCACGCTTCTGTTGCCGCGATCGGACGGCTGAAGAGCCACGATGTCAGCCCCAACGCAAAGAAGTTTTTGCAGCGGCCCACAGTCCGACTTGGTAATCCTGAACTGCTCAGTGTTGCGGCCGTGAGCTTTCCCAGATCGACCTGAAAGACCTGGTATCCGTCGAGCAAGCCGTTGGTTAGAGGATTCTCGCGATACTCGGCCTTCTTTAGGTTCTGTTCGTTGAAGGCCTCACCGTCGACGATCAACACTCCGTTTGGTCGGAGGTCTCCAATGTTCACCTTCAGCGCCGCCGGGTTCATCGCGACCAGCACGTCCACTTCGTCACCCGGCGTGAACACCTCGCGACTCGAAAAGTTGATTTGGAACCCTGAGACGCCAGCCAAGGTGCCAGCCGGGGCCCGTATCTCTGCCGGGAAATCCGGCAAGGTGCTCAGATCGTTTCCGGCCAAGGCTGATTCATTGGTGAACTGCGTTCCTACGACCTGCATGCCGTCGCCCGAGTCGCCGGCGAAGCGAATGACGACGGATTCCAACTCCTCGATCAACTTGCCCTGCTGCAGGCTCCCATTTGTGGCTAGTTCACCCGGCGGGACAACCATCTAAGTTCCTTTCTCGTCTTCGGCACACTCAGTTGTCGGCTGATAAGGGCCAAGATCATTCAACGACCATAACTACTTAGCATATACAGACCGCGCGGCATTTCTTCAACGCCCGGTCTCCAAGGTATGACTCGAGGTGACGTTGTACTCGGTCATTTTACAACCCGAAGCTGGGATGATCGACACGACTCGGCCAATGGCCTTCTCAAAGGTCCGCAGATACTCACCTTCATGCTGCTGCAGGAACTCAACCACGTCTTCGTGAGCTTCGACGCACAGTTGCTTCGTCATCGGATCTACCGCCGCCTCGCGTCTCAGTCTGCGGAGGATTTCGTACGCTATTGTTGCCGCGGACTTGATTCGACCGTCTGCGTTACAGGACCGGCACGGAAGGCAAAGCGTCTCAACCAAGCTTGTTCGCGTCCGCTTGCGCGTCATTTCAATCAGACCCAATTCCGACAGGGGGAGAAGTCTTGACGTCGCTTTATCGCGGCGCATCAACTCCTTGAGCGCTTCGAAGACCCTCCGCTGGTTCGCCGACTCCTCCATGTCGATGAGGTCTATGACGATCAAACCCCCGATCCCTCTCAACCGCAGCTGCTCGAAGATTGCCTTGACTGCTTCGAGGTTCGTGGTGAGGATCGTCTGCTCCTGACTTCGTTTGCCAACAAAGCGTCCGGTATTGACGTCGATGGTCGTCAGCGCCTCAGCCTGGTCGATGATCAGGTATCCTCCGGACTTCAACCAGACCCTGCGATCCAGAGCCTTGGCAATTTGAGGCTCGATTCCAAAGCGTTCGAAGATCGGTTGAGACTCTTCGTAAAGTTGCACCCTTGACTTCAGTCGCGGCATCGCTGCGTCGACAAAGTCAACGATACGAGCGAAGTCATTCGCGTCATCGACCATCAGCCGGCGTGTCTCTGCCGTGAACAAGTCTCTTACAACACGCAACACCAGATCGATGTCGTGGTGGAGCAGAGTGCAGGCGCTCGCTTGGGCGCTTCTTTCGAGAATTCGTTGCCATAGCTTGATCAGGAATCGGATGTCCCGTTGGATCTCGCGCTTGGCCAGGCCCTCGCAAGCCGTTCGAATGATGAAACCGCCTTCCGCGTTCTCCTCTTCGACGATTCTCTTGAGACGCCGGCGTTCATCTTCGTTCTCGATTCGACGCGAGACGCCGATGTGACGTGTGGAGGGGGTGGATACCAAGTGCCTGCCGGGTAACGAGATCATGGACGTGACGCGAGCCCCTTTCGCGCCAACTGGAGGTTTGGCCACTTGGACCAGGATGTCCTGCCCGCTCCTCAGGCGGTCTTCGATTGGAACGGACGCGGCACGTGACCGACGTCCCAGTTTTGGGTCTGTGACAAGCTCCAGTGGCACGTCTTCCTGACCGGGCAGGTCGTCTGCTACTGCCAGATAGAGATCGGAACTGTGCAGATACACCGCCTTTGCTAGCCCGATATCGACGAACGCAGCCTGCATTCCCGGGAGGACCCGCGTAACCCGCCCCTTGTAGATGTTGCCGGTTATGCCACGGTCGCGACTTCGCTCGATGAATACTTCGACGGCTCGACGATCCTCCACCACCGCGGCGCGGGTTTCGTAGGGAGCGGAATTGATGATGATCTGCCGTTCCATGATTCACGCAGGACCGGTTTCGAGGGTAGCGGCCCGCGGAACGACGCGACGTCCACCGGACTTCCGCAAGATCCCGATGATTCCGCAGATCATAAGGTCCGAGTTTGCGGGAGGAACACGTCGTATGACAGCAGACCTCCTCCTTGACTTCACGGGGTCGCGCGGATAACGTTTCGGCAATTTATGCCAAGACTGGTGGGAGAAAGGACATGGGCGCACCTCACCCGGTGCTGAACACGAGTGTCCTTGTTCTGAACCGCTCTTTCCTGCCGGTTCATGTCACCTCCGTTCGCCGCGCATTTTCGCTTCTCTATCAAGACGTTGCTCATGCGGTGAACGAAGAATACCGGACGTTTGACTTCGATAGCTGGACCGATCTGAGTCTGACCGTGCACGACGAGACCATCGGTTTGGTCAATCGTGTCGTCCGGGTACCCAGGGTCATTCTGTTAGTGGCCTACGACCGCGTGCCGAAGCGACAAGTTCGATTCAGCCGACTCAATATCTACACGCGGGATCGCGATACGTGTCAGTATTGCGGCCAGAAGTCTCCTCGTAGCGAACTGAACCTCGACCATGTAATCCCAAGATCGCAGGGCGGAACGTCGCGATGGGAGAACATTGTCTGTTCGTGTCACGCGTGCAATCGCAAGAAAGGGGGGCGGACTCCGGAGCAAGCCCGCATGCGGCTGATTCGTGAGCCGACGCGCCCCGAGTGGACACCGTTCATGCTCCACAATTTCAGCCTGCGCCACTACAAGGAGTGGGCTCCGTTCGTCAACATGGTTGACGTCTCCTACTGGAACACGGAATTGCGCGACTAGGCAACGGGTTGCTGACATCGCCGTTTGCCGCAGTTTATTGACCCCCTGCATTCGCTGTGAAATACTCCGCCCGTGGTTGGGGTTGGGGTATGCGGATCAAGCAACTCGAAATCATTGGCCTAAAATCCTTCGCAAACCGCACCGTCCTGGATTTCCCCGAGGGAATCACCGGCATCGTCGGTCCAAACGGCTGCGGTAAATCGAACGTCGTAGATGCCATTCGCTGGGTGTTGGGAGAGCAGAGTCCCAAACACCTACGTGGCGATTCAATGGAAGATGTCATCTTCAAGGGAAACGAGCGCCTGGCTCCAGCCGGCATGGCGCAGGTTGCGCTGACCTTTGAAAATGATCGCTCATCGCCTGCGGTCGTCGATCCTGACCTGGATGTATCTACTCTTCCGGCGCACTTTCGCGGTCTTACCGAAATCAAGATTTCACGCCGATACTTTCGCTCCGGCGAGTCGGAGTATCTGATCAACAACACACCCTGTCGGCTGAAGGACGTTACCGAGCTGTTCCTCGGCACCGGTGTTGGCTCCAAGGCGTATGCCATCATTGAGCAGGGGCGGGTTGAGCAACTCATCAACGCCAAGCCGGAAGACCGCCGGCTCCTCATCGAGGAGGCCGGTGGAACAACCTTGTTCCGTAGCCGTCGTATGGCGGCAGAACGCAAGATCGAACGCACACGCGAAAACTTGCTGCGCGTGAGCGATGTGCTTCGCGAGTTGGAAAGACAGATTGAGTATCTCCACCGCTTGGCGAAGAAGGCCGATCAGTATCGGGTTCTTCAAGATGAAGTGCGTAACCTCGATCTTACGCTGGGAAGTCTTCAGCTGGCCCGACTGCAGGCTCGTGCGGCTGATTTCGAGGCCGAAGCGGCAGTGCTGCGACAATCGGAAACCGCGTGTACGACCGAATTGGAAGAGATCGAGCGCCAACGTGCGGAGAAAGAGGGAGCGCAGGTCGCTGCCGAAGCCGCATTGGTGAGCCAGCGAGAGTCGGTCGCCGCGTTGCGCGCCGAGTGTCGCAGTACGCGACAGCGCATCGACTTCCTACGTCAGGAGATTGATGAACGCTACCGTCGCCTTGCGAAGCTCGAGGTGGAAGCGGCGAGGCAAGCGGCGCAGCTTGTTCGCCTGGACGAGGCCATCGTCGGCGACAGTGAGCTACGGGCGCGATGCGAGGCGGATCTTCGAACTGGCGAATCGGAGCTCGCCAGTTCCGAGACCACGTTCGAAGCAGCCCGGGTGCAAAGCGCTGACGCGGCGAAGAACGCAGAGGTGTTGAAGGGTTCGATCCGCGAGCTCGCGGCAAGAGAGGTGGAGGCACGCAATCTCCACGTTGCCGGGACACGGCGGAAGGAACAGGCAGTGCGACGCTGGGAACAAGTGCGCCTCGATTTGGCCGTAGCAGATGAACGTCTAGCAGGTGCTCAGCATGCGGCTGCCGCCGTTGCTTGCGATCTTGAGATCCTCCGCGGCAAGTTGAGATCTGCGCAAGGCGAAAAGGAAGAGCGCGCGGATCGCGTTCGGTCGTTGTCGCAGCAGCTCCGCGAACGCGAGCGCCGGGTAGCCGACCTCGAGCACTTGATCGTTCAATCTCGCTCCAGGCTTCAGTATCTGGAGGAGATTCAGCGCAACTACGAAGGCTACCAGCGCGGCGTTCGCTCGATACTGCTCGACGAACAGCGAAGTGAGGGGGTTCTCGGAGTCGTTGCCGATGTCCTGGGCGTTCCGGAAGAGCACGAGCGAGCAGTTGCCGCTGCCCTCGGCGACCGTCTGCAGTATGTGATCGTGCGAGGAGAGCACGACGGCGCTGATGCGGTGAACCGGCTTCGTCATTCTGACCTCGGTCGCGGAAGTTTCATTCCTCTATCACCGCGATCCATTCCCTTGGTCGGTGCTGGGGCCGCGAGCTTGAATGGCAATACACGGCGGTTGCTGGATGTTGTTCAAGTCGACGATCATTTTAGACCAGTGGCCGAAGCGCTGCTCGGAGAGGTTGTCCTCGTTCCCGATCTGAGCGAGGGACTCGCTCTTTGGCAGCGCAACGGCGTGCACGTGACGATGGTGACACCGCAAGGCGATGTCATCGATGCAACAGGGGTCATTACTGGAGGGAGCGAGCGACCGATCGAGGAGGAGATGGTTTCCCGCCAGCGGCTGATCCTGGAGCTCGCGGCGGATATCGGCGTTTGTGATGCAAACCTAACGGGCGAGCGAGCTGAAGTTGACAGGCTCGGTCAAGATCTGTCCTCCGAGAACAACATACTGTCAGAACTCGATCGGGAAACGCACGCGTTGACCCTGCGGGTGGTCGCCGCCGAGAAGGACGAAGAGCGGCTGACGGCTGAGATTCCCGGTTGGATCGATCGTGTCGAAGTTCTAGGTTTCGAGCGAAGAGCGGCAGCACACGAAGAGGGGGAAACAAGGGCCGAGCTGCTACAGACCGCACGAGAGCTGGATTCCTTCGCGGCGCAGATGTCGCAGCTCACAGATCTCTCATTCCAAGCGAATGAGAACGCGACCGCGATGCTTACACAACTCGACTTGCTGAGTGCAGAACAGACCGCGGTGCGCGTGCGAATCGCTCAACACCAACAGCGCTTGGAGGGGGTTTCCGCTGCCGCCCAACGATTACAAGCACAGCGCCAGGAAACCCTTTCGCAAATCGATGGACTGGGTTCCGAGCAGCTGCGGGCAAAGGCGGAACATCTGGACCTGTGTTCGCAGTTGGAGGAAGCGACGGCGCAGAGCAGGCGAGAAGAGGCAGCCTACGTCGCGGCCGACGCGCTGTTGCCTGAGGTGCAGCGAGCGCTCCAGGAGGTGACAGACCTTCTGCACGCAAGCGATGCGCGTGCCCGTGAGCTTCGTGCGCAAATCGATGAAACACGACGTTCTGCCGGACAGATCGACGTGACTCTAGCGGAGAACCGTTTGCGCGTTGAGAACATCGTGCAAAACCTTCGCGAGAAATACGGCCCGGACACTCCGATACCTGAAGGTTCATCCGGGTGTGATCGGTTGGATGATGAGGAAGAAGTTTCACGCCGCCTCGACGCCGCCCGTGGACGGCTTGCCCGAATAGGGCAAGTGAGTATTGGAGCGATCGACGAGCTGCGCGAACTGGAGGAGCGGGCCGGATTTCTGCGCTCCCAGAAAGCTGATCTCGAAGCCTCGATTCTTGATCTAGAACGCACGATCCAGAAGCTCAACCGCGCGTCGAAGACTCGCTTCGCGGAGACGTTCGCTCAGGTGAACGAGAAATTTCAAGAGATCTTCCCGCGCTTGTTCCGGGGGGGCGAAGCACGATTGGTTCTGACCGACGAGACGAACATGTTGGAGACAGGAGTAGAGATCGTCGTTCGCCCGCCGGGGAAACGGTTGGATACCGTAACGCTCCTGTCGGGCGGAGAAAAGGCCTTGGTTGCCGTCAGCCTTCTCTTCTCGCTCTTCCTCATCAATCCGACGCCGTTTTGTTTCCTCGACGAAGTTGACGCGCCGCTCGACGATGCGAACATCGGTCGCTTCACGCAAATGGTGCGGGAGATGAGTGCTCATTCGCAGTTCATTGTCATCACGCACAACAAGCGGACCATGCAGGCTGCCGATGTTCTCTACGGCGTCACGATGCAGGAGCCCGGAGTCTCCAAGCTGATTTCAGTTGCCAGCCACTGAGTCTCCGCGATGGAGACGCCCGAAATCCTGCTCGTGGGTGCGGGAATTTCCGCGATCACGCTCGGTATCGCCTTCATTCTCCTCCGCCATCAACGGCGCGAGTCACAGACCAAGCCTGCGACCGGATCGGAGCTCAAGCGCACCTTGGGTATCACGCTTGGACCCGCACGACAGGCACTTCTAGATCGTGTCAAACGCCTATGGGCGACCTCGAGCTCGATCGATCACCGCTTCGGAGGTCTGGAGGAAGCGTTGATTGAGGCGGATGTCGGAGTCAACCTCACCCGTGAGTTGCTGACCAAGGTTCGGAACCGACCAGCCGACCTCGACGACGCAGAAGGTCTACGCCGAGCTCTACGGGCTGAGATCCGCGCGCTATTGCCGGAATCGAATCGTTCGAACGCCGGTTGCCATCCCCTGGTCATTCTGGTCGCTGGCGTCAACGGTGTGGGGAAGACGACATCGATCGGCAAGCTGGCCCGTCAGTACATCAGCGAAGGCCGCAAGGTTCTGCTGGTTGCCGCTGATACTTTCCGTGCGGCTGCCGGTGAACAGCTTCAACTGTGGGCGACAAGAGTTGGCGCAGACTGTGTGCGGCATCAGGGCGGTACCGACCCGTCCGCGGTTGCATTCGACGGAATGAAGGCCGGGCTTGCTCGGGGAGTCGACGTTGTCATCGTCGATACCGCTGGCCGGCTTCACGTGAAGGGGAATCTCATTGACGAGTTGAAGAAGGTGGTTCGTGTCATCGGCCGCCAATTGCAGGGGGCTCCCCATGAGGTATTGCTTGTCATCGATGCGACCACCGGCCAGAACGCTCTAAATCAGGCCAAAGTTTTTCAGGAAGCTCTTTCACTCACGGGAATAGTTCTTACAAAGCTCGACGGCACGGCGAAGGGAGGGGCGGTCCTTGCGATCGCTTCAACGCTCGGCGTGCCGATACGGTATGTCGGGTACGGTGAGGGATCGGACGACTTTGCACCCTTTGACGCCGATGCGTTTGTCGAAGCACTCTTTGGGCCGAACGACGACTCGCCCGAGAATCCAACTTGACACGTTAGAACTCGTCTTCTATTGCTTGAGTTTCGTGAACCTATGTCGCTGGATAGTTTGAAACTCCTGGAAGCCAAGATCAGCGAATTCGTCGAGCACCACGAACAGGTACGTCGAGAGCAGGATCAGCTCCGCGAACAGTTGCGCGACTGCGACAAGAGATTGGCCGAGGCAAACGCGCAGTTGAAGCGTTTTGAGAAGGAGCGCGGTGAACTCCGAACGCGTCTCGACAGAGTCCTCGGACGTCTCAATTCTCTGCAATTGAGCTAAACTTGGAAAGTCGGGCCGTGTCATCCACGCCGCCGAAACACCAGGTCGAAGTGGAGATCATGGGACAACGGTTCACCGTCGCAAGCGATGATAGCGAAGAACACATTCAACAGGTCGCCAAGTACGTGAGTGAGCACATGCGCCGCTTGAGCCAAGGGCAAAGGGTCGCAACCACTCAGGTGGCGCTTCTCGCCGCATTGAACATTGCAAGCGAATATTGGAAGCTACGAGAGTCTCAGGAGGACTTGCGCCAAAGGGTCGATCGGATCTCACAGCGAGTGCTCGCGCAACTCAAGGGGTAGTCGGGAAAGGGATCCGCTCACGAAAGGAGAAAACGTCGAGGCAAACGCAGCAAGCCAGTGTAACGCGAACGAGGCAACGTGCCCTGAAGCTAGAATGCCCCGAAGTGGGCGGCCGATGCCTTGCTCGAACGGTTCCGCGAATGGCAAGGGGCTGCGGACTTGAAACGGGTCGTTTATGAATTCCACGAGTTGTTCTAGCCGATCGGTTCGAACTTGGGTTGGTTACAGATCGGTTTCTGGGAAAGAGGTTTAGGAGTCAAACTCGGTTGGAGCAACGTTGCGCTGCAGCGCCTGATCCTGAGGTTGCAGCCAACCCCATTGCCAAGTTGAGCATGCCAGGACCCGGGTCTCGACGACCGGACGATGAAGTGCGAAAAGCGCTCGATACGGGAGCAGATCGAGACTGAGCGAAAGTCCCAGTCGGCTCTCGCCGTAGCGGCGGCGGGGGAAGTTATTTTGTCGACAATCCGCTCGCTTCCGTGTTTTCGAACAGCGCGTGTAGTTATCGGCTACGTATCTCGCGGCAACGAAGTGCCTACGGCTTCGCTCCTTAGCGAAGCCCTCCGGCTCGAGCGCGCCGTCTACGTGCCAGTCAGTGGAGGGCAACCGGGGTTCGCCCTCTGCACTGCGGGCGAGTCTCTGTCCCAAGTGGAGGCGGCGGCTGCGAAGGATCCAGCTGCTCTCCAACCTGGGGTTCCGACGGTCGTGCTTGTGCCGTTGGTCGCCTGTACACGCGCGGGGGATCGGCTGGGACGTGGTGGGGGATTCTACGATCGAGCCTTTGAAAATAAGCACAAACTAACGACTTTGATCGGCCTGGCGTTCGAGTTCCAGGTCTTGGCCGAGTTGCCACGTGATTCGTGGGACGTGCGGCTTGACTATGTGATTACTGAGCGTCGCGTGATGTCGTGCGACGGAGAGGCAGCGGGGCGGCGGCCGTATCTTCAGGAGGGAGCGTGGAAAGAAAATGGAGTATGTTTGGATCTTGATTGGGGGAATCGTTCTCGGAGCGATTCTGGCAATGCTCTTCGAGACGTTTCGCCGGTATCAGACGCGCCAGCTATTGGCCAATGCGGAAGAAACGTCTCAACGGATTCTGGGAGAAGCGCGGGGTGAAGGTGATGCCATCCGCAAGGAGGCAGAGATCAAGGCGAAGGAAGTCTTGTTGCAGGCAAAGGGTGACGCCGAGAAAGAGTCCCGTGAACGGCGTCGTGACCTGCAACAGCTCGAACGGCGGCTTGCTCAGAAGGAAGAGGGGTTAGAGAAGAAGGCTGAACAGGCTGAGCAGCGTGAAGCCGAGAGCTCGAAGCGTGAGCAAGGCCTCGGCCAGCAACAGCGCGAGCTGACCGAGCGCGAGCAAACCTGCAAGCAATTGATTGATGAAGGCAGGCATCGCCTTGAAGTTGTCGCCGAGATGACTCGTGAGGAAGCCAAGCGCACCCTTGTCGACGACATGGTCGAAGAAGCGCGGCACGAGGCGGCGAAAAAGATCCGGATGATCGAAGAGGAAGCGCGGTCCGAAGCCGATCGCAAGGCCAAGAAAGTCATCAGCATTGCGGTCGAGCGCTTGGCGGGCGACTTCGTTGCGGAACGGACCGTTTCTACCGTTCATTTGCCCAGCGATGACATGAAGGGCCGTATCATCGGGCGCGAAGGGCGAAACATCCGCGCGATCGAAGCAGCGACGGGTGTCGACTTGATTGTCGACGACACACCGGAGTCAGTCATCGTTTCGTGTCATAACCCTATCCGCCGCGAAATTGCTCGTAGCGCACTCGAGCGATTGATCTCGGACGGCCGGATCCATCCGGCTCGCATCGAAGAGGTGGTCCGAAAGGCCGAGCAAGAGGTTGACGAGAACGTACGTGAAGCCGGCCAAAAGGCCGTTTTCGAGGTGGGCATCCATGGCGTTCACCCCGAGATCGTAAGACTCGTCGGTATGCTGAAATATCGGTACAGCTACGCCCAAAACGTCCTGATGCACTCGATCGAGTGTGCGTTCCTTGCCGGCGCGATGGCCGCAGAGCTCGGCTTGAACGAGAAGCAGGCGCGGCGTGCGGGGCTGCTTCATGATATCGGCAAGGCCTTGACCCATGAAGTCGAAGGCTCGCATGCGATCATCGGCGCTGACGTTGCACGACGGTATGGTGAGTCGGCGAAGATCGTCAACGCGATTGCAGCTCACCACGAGGAAGTGAAGGCCGAGACCATCCTCGCTCCGTTGGTCGACGCCGCCGACGCGCTTTCAGGTGCTCGCCCGGGTGCGCGACGGGAGATGCTCGAAAGTTACGTGAAGCGGCTCGAGGAGTTGGAGCGAATCAGCAACTCTTTTCGCGGAGTCGAGAAGTCCTTTGCCATCCAAGCCGGACGGGAATTGCGAATCATCGTCGAACCGAAGCAAGTGCGGGATGACAAGATCGCCGGTCTTGCCGCCGAGATCGCCCGGAAGATCGAAAGCGAGATGGCTTACCCCGGCCAAATCAAGGTCACTGTGATCCGCGAGACCCGGGCAAGCGACATCGCACGCTGATCAGAACGAGTTGCGGATGAGGATCCTGTTTCTCGGCGACATCGTCGGGAAGCCTGGGCGGCGGGCGGTCGAACGGGTCGTACCCCGACTCATCGACAACCATAACCTCGCATTGGTCGTAGCGAATTGCGAGAACGTGACCGACGGTAGCGGTGTTGATTCAGACGCAGCGCAACGACTTCTTGCCTCAGGAGTCGACGTGTTGACCTCGGGGAATCACATATGGCGTCGCAACGAGATTGTCGAGTTCATCGAGGCGGACGATCGCTTACTCCGGCCGCTGAACTATCCACCCGAAACTCCCGGGAAGGGATGGACCATTCGTGAAACGGCTGGCGGCGTACCAGTTGCGATTGTGAATCTCATTGGGCGCGTCTTTATGGACAGTGTGGACTGTCCATTCCGTGCCATCGATCGGGCCCTGCCTTCGTTGGCGAACCGAGCTCGCGTGATTGTTGTGGACATGCACGGCGAAGCTACTTCGGAAAAGGGGGCTATGGGCTGGTTCCTGAACGGACGCGTTAGTGCCGTCCTCGGTTCCCACACTCACGTTCAAACTGCCGACGAGAGAGTCTTGCCGGGAGGCACGGCTTTCATCACCGACGCCGGCATGTGCGGCCCTTCGGAGGCCGTCATCGGTGTCGACCGCGAAGCGGCGATTCGAAGATTCATCACGCACATGCCGTCGAAATTGGAGGTTGCGCATGGGCCAGTTGCAGTCGCAGGAGTAGTGGTCGAGGTTGAAGACTCGACGGGCCGTGCGTTGAGCATCCAACGAATCCATGAGGTTGCTGAATGATGAAGCCTGCCGAGCAGATACAGCGGATACGTGCCGGCACGGTAGATGTGCTTCCTGAGAAGGAGTTGATCGAGAAGCTCGACACAGGTAGGCCGCTTCGTATCAAGTTCGGTGCTGATCCATCCGCACCTGATCTTCATCTTGGCCACTGCGTCGCACTCATGAAGCTACGGGAGTTCCAGGACTTGGGACATACCGTGATCTTCCTGATTGGCGACTTTACCGGCATGATCGGCGATCCGACCGGCCGCGCCGATGGTCGCAAACCCTTGGAGCGGGAGCAGGTTCGCGCAAACGCGGTCAGCTACGAGAACCAAGTCTTCAAGTTGCTAGACCGGAGCAAGACGGAAGTTCGGTTTAACTCTGAATGGATGGATACGATGTCTGCGTCCGACATCGTACGGCTCTGTGCGCAATGGAACGTAGCACGCATGCTCGAGCGGGATGACTTCTCGAAGCGCTATGCCGAGCAACGTTCGATCGGCATCCATGAGTTTCTGTATCCTCTTATTCAGGCCTACGATTCGGTTGCGTTGCGGGCCGATGTCGAGGTTGGCGGGACCGACCAACGCTTCAATCTTCTGCTTGGGCGAGAGATCCAGAAGGCGTATGGCCTCGACCCTCAGGTGATCGTCACGCTACCACTTCTCGAAGGCATCGACGGCCGGCAAAAGATGAGCAAGTCGCTCGGCAATGCCATCGGAATCGCGGAGCAGCCGGCGGAGATCTTTGGCAAGGTGATGTCGATCTCCGATGTGCTGATGGTGCGGTACTACGAGCTGTTGGGAGTGGCGGGGAGTGCATCTCTGCGCTCGAGCATCGAGAACGGCGCAATGCATCCGATGGAAGCGAAGAAGCGCCTGGCGTGCAGCCTCGCCGAGCGGTTCTGGGGCGCAGAGGCGGCACAAGAAGCTCTGCAACAGTTCGAGCGCCGCTACCAACAGCGTCTGGTTCCGAAGGATGTACCGCGATTCGTCTGGCCCGCTCCAGTGTCCGCTTCGATATCCCTGCCTCAGGTCATGAAAGAATGTGCCTTGGCGAAGTCCACGAGTGAAGCGAGGCGATTGATTTCACAAGGGGCAGTTCGGGTGAATGGCGAGCGAACGACAGACGTTCACCATGGGTTATCTTCGGCATCTGGTGAAATTCTGATCGAGGTTGGATCGAGGAAGATTTGCAGAGTGATTTTTCCGCAACCCGCTCGACAGGGGGCTTGACTGACCAGGGGGCGTTCTCTATAAAGCCTGTTCCCGCCAAGACGCGGTCGGTCTTTGAAAACTAGGTGGTAATGCGCGCTGTCTGCCGAAATCGGCAGACGACGAAGCTCTATCAATTGTGACGGATTCCGTCGCAAGATCGCGTGTTGGAGGCAACTCCAACCCGCAACAGGTTCAACTGGAGAGTTTGATCCTGGCTCAGAACGAACGCTGGCGGCGTGCCTAACACATGCAAGTCGTGCGGGAAAGTTCCCTTCGGGGAGCGAGTATAGCGGCGCACGGGTGAGTAATACGTGGGTAACCTGCCCTCAAGTCTGGGACAACCTGTCGAAAGATGGGCTAATACCGGATAAGACCACGGGAGCTGCGGCTCCAGCGGTCAAAGGTGGCCTCTGCTTGCAAGCTATCGCTAGAGGATGGGCCTGCGTGCCATTAGCTAGTTGGTGAGGTAACGGCTCACCAAGGCAGAGATGGCTAGCTGGTCTGAGAGGATGACCAGCCACACTGGGACTGAGACACGGCCCAGACTCCTACGGGAGGCAGCAGTGGGGAATATTGCGCAATGGGCGAAAGCCTGACGCAGCGACGCCGCGTGGGTGATGAAGGCCTTCGGGTC
>Ga0187892_10000768_pt1 | contig 80510 bp, 56 predicted proteins | sample MA1701073metaG_FD_139345 | JGI IMG/M metagenome (GOLD analysis project Ga0187892, IMG submission 139345) | Bio-ooze microbial communities from a basaltic lava cave in the Kipuka Kanohina Cave System on the Island of Hawaii, USA - MA170107-3 metaG ... | reverse complement strand
TGCGCGGGTGTTTGCTGCTGGCTAACACGTCGGACCCAAGACAGGAGCCGGATGCGGTCACACCGCACGTCCGGATCTGTGGAGGGGGCTCGCCGTAAGGCGGATTCCTACTCCGACCAGGCTCTATGCTGTCGCCTGCTATCGCAGGCTGATTGAATGGTCCAATCGATCTGATCGGCTATGAGAGTTGAGCGGGGGCGCGCTTCGCTTGCCCCCTTCCCAACACAAGCTTACGAGTCTTGGCTGGTTCCTCTGACAAATGGAATCTGCGAATGTTTAATCACAGATGGAGAATGAACCGACCTCCCAACCCTCGATCACCCACGGCTTCGCGACGACCAACGGCATTCGCCTCCACTACGCCGAAAGTGGTCACGGCGAAAACCTGGTGATCCTCCTTCATGGGTTTCCGGAATTCTGGTACTCGTGGCGTCATCAGTTAACATTTCTTGGCAGACGTCACCATGTTGTCGCACCAGATATGCGTGGCTACAACCTGAGTGACAAACCCACGAGGATCTCTGACTATACGATCGACACGCTGGTTGAGGACGTTATTGGTCTCATAGACCATTTTGGCGCAAGCCGGGCGGCCATCGTGGGCCACGATTGGGGTGCGGGCGTAGCGTGGGCGGTAGCTCAAAAGCACCCCGCGCGCGTTTCCAAACTGGCTGTGATGCAGGTACCGCCGGCGGCCGCATGGCGAGCAAATATGACCCTACGGCAGTTGTTCCGTAGTTGGTACATGTTTTTCTTCCAACTACCACGAGTTCCGGAGGCAGTCATACGCCGAGGCGATCTTGCCGGCCTCGATCGAGTCTTCAAGGATCAGGTCATAAGAAAGGGCAGTTTTGATGATGCGGACATCGAGGCTTACAAAGCAGCATTGCGTCAGCCCGGTGCGCTGACGAGTGCGATCAACTACTATCGCGCAAACGTCCTCCGCCTAATGAGGAGATCGAAGAAGCAGACGTCAACTGAAGTCAATTCGAACGCTGATGAAAAATCCTCCGGAGGCATTCGGGTGCCGACGCTCTTTATCTTTGGAGAACAGGATCTCGCTATTCTTCCGCAAACGGTACGAGGGGTCGAAAAGTACATCGATGCACCTTACCGTGAACTGCGAATCCCCGATAGTGGGCACTGGGTCCAGAACGAGGCAGTGAATGAGGTGAACACGGCGCTCGAAGAGTTTCTTGAATGACATGGCTAACGAAACCCAAGCGGTCCTATTCGCCATCGACGGAAGCATCGCGCGCATCACCCTCAATCGACCAGAAAAAAAGAATGCGCTGAACGATGCGATCATCGGCGGTCTCAAAGACGCATTGCGCCAGGCTGATTCGGAGGATTCAGTTCGCTCAATAGTAGTTTCTGGAGCAGGCGACGATTTTTGCTCGGGCGCTGATCTGTCTGCCCTGAGCAGAATTTCTGAAGCCTCAGTATCGGAGAATGTTGCTGATGCACGATCTCTGATGGAGTTGTTTACACTGATCCGGCAAGTTAGCGTGCCGGTCGTCGCTGCGGTTCGGGGCAGGGCATTGGCCGGAGGGTGCGGACTGGCCAGCGCGTGTGACCTCGTGCTGGCGGCCAGTTCGGCTCGGTTTGGTTATCCGGAAGTCAAGATCGGATTTGTGCCGGCGATGGTGATGGCGATTCTGCGTCGTAACGTTCCGGAGAAAATTGCATTTGAACTCATTACCCGCGGCGTTGAAATCAGCGGACTGGAAGCAAAACAAATGGGCCTGGTCAACCAGGTGTTCAGCGACGACAGTTTTGCCGCTGACGTCGATGCTTATGTGGGCGTTTTCGAAACGATGAGTAAGTCGGCGGTTGCTTTATCGAAGGGCCTGCTCTATCAGATGGACGGCATGGCGTGGCACGACGCACTCGAGTCCGGAGTTGATGTAAACGTCATTGCCCGAATGACAGAGGATTGCCAGAAGGGAATTGCCAGGTTCCTGAAGAAGTAGCTGCTGGTCTCACAAAATCCAAAGAACTGTAATCAATTGACCAATTTGAATTTTAAAAGCGTCAATCTCGTAAGGTTGCTATTGAAAATGAAGTTTTTCCTAGTAAACTGTGCACGTCGAGTAAGAAAGCCTTGGGGAACGGTGGTTGCCTAAAAAATTCACGTTGTACCCCCGTTGTTGCATGTAAATCAAAACACGCTCAAGTCTAGGAGGTGCGAAGTGACACTGAACCGAAATACCTTATGCCGAATCCTCACCTTAGTATTCGCGTTAACCATTCTCCTGATTGCTCCGGCTAGTGCCCAGCAAAGAACAGCAAACATCACCGGCCGCGTGCTGGACCAGAACGGCGCCGCTGTGCCGAATGCTTCGGTCTCGGCCCGGCATACAGGCACGGGTCAAAACCGTACGACGCAGGTCAATGACGACGGCAACTACACACTGTCGGATCTGGCGCCTGGCGTTTACGACATCACTGCCGAGGCGCAGAATTTCAGCAAAGCACTGGCGAAGGCGGTTGAATTGAACGTTGGTGAATCGCCGACGCTAAACTTTGACCTCAAGCCCGGAGCAATCTCGGAAACAGTAGAAGTAACGGCTAACGTCGTTGCCATTGAAACCACTAAATCCGAGATCGGAGGAGTAGTAACGCGGGTGGAAGTGCAGAATCTTCCACTCCTGAATCGCACCTTTGCCGCGCTCTCAGTGATCATGCCTGAAGCTCGCCCGGTTGGTAATTTCGATCCAACCAAGACCAGAGTTGGCAACGTCGCTTTTAACGGCGGTGATGGTCGGCAAGTAGACGTCAACGTCGACGGTGGTGACAACAAAGACAACGTGGTCGGCAGCCTGCTGCAGAATTTTTCCTACGAGTCGATTCAGGAGTTTCAGGTCCTGCAACATAGGTGGACCGCCGAGTCGGGACGTGCTGTTGGCGGCGTGGTCAACGTCATCACGAAATCTGGTTCAAACGAGTTCCACGGTTCTTTCTTTGCTAACTTCCGTGATGAGCAATGGCGCACGTTCGATTTCTTTGAGAAGCAGAGGCAGATCACCCAGCCAAGCTTCCAGAAGCCTTCGTTTAGCCGTCAGGAGGTTGGTGGATCTATCGGTGGCCCCGTCAGAAGAGACAAACTCTTCTTCTTTGGAGCGTTGGAAAGGTTCCGAGAGCGGCAAATCAACGCGTTGTCTGCCACTGCGGCAGCGCAGTTGCCCGCAATTCCCGGTGTTGGCACAGTGGGCGATATTCCGACGCCATATGACGATTGGCTTGCCACCATCAAAGTTGACCACCGGTTAAATGACGACCAGACGATGTTTTATCGTTACGCCTATCAAAAGAACAGTTCACCCAATGACCAGATCGGTGTTCCAGCTAACGCGGACATCACCGGTGGTAATACGAACAACAACAAACTTCACAGCTTCATCGTCAACCATAGCTGGACCGTAAGCCCGACGATGCTCAATCAGTGGAGTTTCCACTACCAGGATTTCAGCAACTTCATCCTGGGAGTGACGGATCGACCGAACATCGTTTTTCCGTCAGTTCAGACCGGCCGCAATGCCAACGTCCCGCAAGCTACGCTCGAAGAGAAGTACCAACTACGTAACGACTTTTCGGCGACCGTTGGTAATCATACCTTCAAAGCCGGCGTAAATTACATCCACACGAAACTCGATGGGTTCTTCTTCTTTGGCGCCCAGGGCCACCAGATCACGTTCTTTGCCGATCCTCTCGTGATCCGGAACAATACAAATGGACTGTATCCTCAAGGCTTTGCCACGCCAGGCGCTGTTAGGACGATCAACTTCTCTGACGGACGTGGCGACCACAAGCAACAAATCGATCAGCTGGCATTCTACTTTCAGGACGACTTCAAGATTCGACGGAACCTCACCTTGAATCTGGGACTACGTTGGGATGCCAACATAGGTAACCTGGTGCGTCAGGATAACAATCGCACCATCAGAATCCTTCAGCAACTTAATCACCCTCTGGCACGCGCTATCACCGGGGATGCTGAAAAACTTCGCCGCACGACACCCAGCTGGACGGAATTCCAACCCCGCATAGGCTTTGCCTGGGATCCTACTGGAAACTCCACGACAGTCATTCGCGGTGGCTATGGGATCTTTTACGACCAGCTGTTTCAAAATCTGACGTTATTCTCACTGACTCAGTCGAACCCGGAACTTTTCCAGACCGCGTTGAGTTTGACCAACACCGCGGTTGGTGTGGGCCAACTATCAACCTTCCGGTTTGGAGTTGACCCGCTACCGTTGCCACCGGCTGGCTTCTCGTTCTCCGAACTGGCGGTCGGCGGTTTTGGCCGAATCAACGATCCGGACGCGAGCGAACCCTACATCCAGAAGCTCTCAATAGGTTTTGAGACGCAGTTAGGAAAGGAAACCACACTGTCCAGCGATTACGTTCACACTCTCGGGTTGAACGAATCGCGTGTACAGGTGATCAATCCACGTATACGGCAGCTTTGCGATGCCACTTTCCCCGGCAGCAACCCCGCCTCGACACAATGCGTGCGCGGCGCCAACACTCGGCTGCTGGATCGTGCTTTTGTTGATGCTGGATTGGGGGCGGGCCGAATCGAACAAATCAATATGATTGGGACGACGAATCGCTCGCTTTTCGATAGCTGGTCCACAACTCTTCGTCATCGGACGAAGAAAATGTTGGTGTCAGCGAGTTACGTTCTGGCCAACTCCAGATCATGGGGCGGGCAACCCGTGGCCTCGTATAGCGGCAACGGAATTGCGATCACTCCTGATAATCAGTTCAAGCCCGAAGAATTCGGGCCTACGCGGATTGATGAGCGACATCGGATCGTTGCCAGCGGCGTGTTCGACCTGCCCTGGGAGTTCCAGCTCGCGCCCATCCTGCAGCTAGCTAGTTCACGGCCGTATTCACTGAATCTTGGGCTTGATATTGATGGCGATGGTCTTGCCGCCAATGACCGCATCTGTGCCAACACCGACCCGGCAGCAGTTTTCGCCGCTCGCGGTAACAGCGCAGCGTTGGCGGCACTCAACCCAAATGGATGTCGACAGGCTCAGGTGAACAACGTGCGAGAAGGTTTCGTGGTCTCCGGCGGCACGATATCGGAAACACGGAGCGGCCGCTACTTCAACGTTGATCTCCGGGCGCAAAAGGCCTTTAGCCTTGGTGAGAGGTTCAAGATCAAGGCGTACGCCGATTTCTACAACATCTTCAATACGGAGAATCTCTCCCTGTCCAACCGTCTGGGCAATACAGCTGCTACTTCGGCCAGTCTCTATCAACAGCCGAATTCGCTGTTCGGCCCAGGGTTTGGACCGCCGGTGGGACGTCCGTTGACCGTGCAGTTTGGCGCACGAGTCGACTTCTAAAGGAACTTCTGACGGTAAGGGAACTCTCTTGAAGGCGCCAGGCTTCGGGCTGGCGCCTTTTTTATTTACTGATCGAATCGACGATTTTGAGCGCGCATTCGACCACCGGTTCGCAAACTTCACTGATGAGTCCGATGCTAACCGCCTCTTGACTGGTTACTCGCCGAGCCGTAACGAAAAACTCGAGCGCCGGGGCCTTTCCGATTACCCGTGGAAGCTTCTGTGTTCCGCCCCAGCCGGTAATGATTCCCAGGCGCGCGCCTGGATGACCGAAGATCGCTGAAGGTGAAGCCACGCGAATATCACAGGCGAGAGCCAGATCCAGCGCGCCACCCATGCAGTAGCCATTGATTGCCGCGACGGTTATTTGCCGCGTGTTGGCGATTGTTTGGAATAGTTCCTGACCCCGTTGGGAGAAACCTCGCGCTGATTCCGAATCCAGTACGGCCAGCTCGCTGATGTCTGCGCCTGAAGCAAACACATCACCCATGCCGGTGAAAATGATCGCTTTGATCTCCTCTCGCGGGAGAAGTGAGTCGAGGACGATTTTCAGCTCGACGAGCACAGCAACTGAGAGAGGGTTCCGTTCAGCGGGACGATTGAAGCGTAGGATCGCTATTGAGTCCTGGATATCGGTGACTAGAGCATCGGTGGCTTCAGTCATTGCTTGAAGGTGGGGCGACACTCATATGATTGCCCGAACCGTTAGCCGACGTCGACGGTTCAGGGCCATCTTTTTGTTATTGGCGAGGCTTAACGTTCTCGCGAAGGAAAGACACGATGTCTTCAGTCGAAGTACCCGGCAGGAAAATTTCAGCCACGCCCTCTGCCTTCAACTTTGGAATATCTTCTTGAGGCACGATCCCTCCCAGCAGTACGAGGCAGTCGTTCATTCCCTGATTACGCAATAGCTCGACTATCCGAGGGCAGAGCGTGTTGTGAGCTCCGCTGAGAATTGAAACTCCCACCGCATCCACGTCTTCCTGCAAGGCGGCGGCGGCGATCATCTCTGGTGTTTGACGCAAGCCTGTATAAATCACTTCCATCCCAGCATCACGGAGCGCTCTGGCGATGACTTTGGCGCCTCTGTCATGGCCATCCAAACCAGGCTTAGCAACCAGTACACGGATTCTCCGCTCTTTCATGATCCCCATTCTACCTCAATGCACAAATTGGCCCAGCAGTCCGCCGCGTTTGATATACGGTTTAGCACAACCACGGCGGCAACAATTAGAGTGCGGAATGCTTTAGGAAGGCGGGGATACTGCTGATGAAGGCTGCCGGGTTTCAGAACGCCGGCTCCTCATAGACGCCATAAACGTCGCGCAAGGCGGAGCAGATCTCTCCAAGCGTTGCGTAGGCGCGAACCGCTTCAATGGTGGCAGGCATCGTATTTTCTTCTTTGATGGCGGCTTGTTTGAGTTTCTCAAGCGCGTTAGCAACGGCGCCCGCGTCTCTGGCAGCACGCGTTTGCTGTAGCCTTTCAACCTGATGGTCGCGAACGGACTCATCAATGACGAGCGTGGAAATCCGATGTTCTTCTTCCATTTCGTACTTGTTGACTCCAACAATCACCTGATCGCCCCGTTCGACGGCCCTTTGATATTTGTAAGCGGAGTCTTGAATTTCGCGCTGAGGAAATCCTTTTTCAATTGACGCTACCATTCCACCCATTGAATCAATCTTATTGAAGTAGTCTCGGGTATCCTGTTCCATCTTTTGAGTCAAAGCTTCAATAAAATAGGAACCGCCGAGTGGATCGACAGTGTTGGCGACGCCTGTCTCTTCTGAAATGATTTGTTGTGTTCGCAGCGCGATCAATGCGGCATGATCGGTTGGCAGGGCCAACGCTTCATCGTAAGCATCGGTATGAAGGCTCTGTGTGCCGCCGAGTACGCCGGCCAGTGCCTGAATAGCAACTCGAACAATGTTGTTTAGCGGTTGCTGGACAGTCAACGAAACGCCTGCGGTCTGGGTGTGAAAACGGAGCTTTAATGTTCGTTCGTTGGTCGACCCGAACCGATCGCGCATCTCGCGTGCCCAGATTCGCCGGGCCGCGCGGTATTTGGCAATCTCCTCAAAAAAGTCGTTATGAGCATTGAAGAAGAAGGATATGCGCGGAACAAAACGGTCAACCTCGAGACCCGCACGCACACCCCACTCAACGTATTCGAGTCCATCCCGAAGAGTGAATGCCAGTTCCTGGATTGCCGTGGCGCCAGCTTCGCGTATGTGATAACCGCTGACGGACACCGGATTGTACCTGGGCACTTGAGCATTACAGAATTCAAACGTATCTACGACCAGCTTCATCGCTGGTCGAATGGGATAGATCCATTCTTTCTGGGCGATGTATTCCTTCAGAATGTCGTTCTGTAGTGTTCCGGAAATCTTCTTCCAGTCCGCTCCCTGTTTCTCAGCTACCACAAGATACATCGCCAGGAGTACTGATGCCGGCGCGTTGATGGTTTGCGAAACCGTGACTTGTTCGAGAGGAATACCATCAAACAACACTTCCATGTCTGAGAGCGAAGAAACCGCCACCCCGCATTTACCAACCTCGCCTTCTGATAGCTCCGAATCGGCGTCGTAACCCATCAGCGTCGGGAGGTCGTAAGCGACCGAGAGTCCGGTTTGGCCTTGTGCGAGCAGGTATTTGAAACGAGCGTTGGTCTGTTCTGGAGTGCTGAAGCCGGCAAACTGCCTCATTGTCCATAGCTTGCCCCGATATCCGGTTGGATGTATGCCACGCGTGTAGGGGAACTCGCCGGGAAAAGAAATGTCTTCGACGAAGTCGAGGTCAGAAGTGTCCGCGGGTGTGTAAAGCCGGTTGACTTCTTCCAGCGAAACGCTTTCAAACCGCTGTTTGGTTTCGGAGGTTTTTGCTAGTGCAGGATTAAGAGTTTCCTGTTGCCATCGCGCAAGCTCTTGATCGACTGACGAAGTGAGTTCCTTTGTGTCAGGCATAACCCTCTCAATTTTCCGGGAGTTGTAAGCGCTTCGATCTTAGTAGAGGGCTGGAGGAGTGTCAACGCGCTGCGAAAACAGTTTCTGTCATATAAAGAGGGAGCGCGGCTGCGATGGCAGTCACAGCCGCGCTGTCAGGGAAGGACCCAGTCACGCGTGGATTCAAGCGGGGGAACTAGCGGCGGCGATGGCAGGCGAAAAAGACTCAATCCAGCGCCCTCCGTTGCGAAGGAGCTTCCCCATTTGCTCATTCGACGGGCACTACAATCTCGTTTGAGCGAACCATGTTGAGCCGACTTCTAGCCGCTGACTCAATGGCGCGCGGGTCATTGCGCAATTGTTCGACCTCGAGGCGTAGCGAGTGATTGCTTGTTCGCAAGGCCTGAACGTCGGTTTGAATTCTGGCGTATTGGTTGGAAGCAAATTTCATTCTTGTGCGGGTGCGCATTGTTACCGTGACGCACACCGCAAAAGTAGCCAGGATTATCATGCCGAAAATAACCCACGACGGTATTACTCCACCTCGTCGCCGAACCTCCGCCCGGGACCCAATAATTTCCAGCGAGATTTCTCGCACTGGCGCAAACGAAGACACAGCACGCGGTGCTACACGCTGCGACCGAATCCGTTCGTCCACCCAATAAGTATTTCCCACCCTGCTCATGCAGCACCTCCAAGTCCTTTACTTGATCTCATTCCGGGTAAACCCGCAGCAGTGCTTCGGTTCCGGGACCGAGCGTAAACATTCGCGCCGTCCGGCGCAGTTGCCTTCGACGCAAGCACACGCGCAAGGACGCCATCTTCCTTCGAATCATGACCTTCGATCGAAAATCCCGCCGTCGCTTTACCGCCAACGATAGTCTGGTCTTCATTGGTCAATTCTCCGGGGTCCTTAACAGCAATTGACGCAGCGTTCAGACTGAGTTTTCTCGTTCGCGATGATGCATGAACTCTCTGCGTCGTAAGGAGACCAACGGTCTCGACTCGGCAATTTGAGAGGACATCCACGGCCTCGCTGACTCGTTTCATATTGAGTAGGTTCCTGCCGGGGTTCCGAATGGCATCGCTTGCCTTGTCTTTTTAAGAAGCTGCTTAACTGAATCGGGGTCGCCGACCACAAGATACTTGGTATTTCCGGCCTTGCTGCCCCAAGGGAATGTGCTTTACTGCTGGGCAATCCGTTGACTGTCAATACTTTAGCGTCAACGCGGCGGAATGTAGCATCGGTGCTTAAGGGTGTAAAGGCATTTTTTTACAATCACTTCGCAAGCTAACCTCAACGGTTACTTGAAGTAAGACCGCTTAATGGCCCAAATCGGCGAACGCTGGGCGTACGGTAATCCCGCTGCTCATGACGTTGACCACACCAGCGTTTAAAACTGTTGACACCTCACATGCGGCCGATTAGACTCGAAGCCCGGTCGAGTTTCGACCAGCTGAGTGAACAACCGACTGTTCGCCGGCAACCTCTTGCCTGTGATGTGAATGCGCGGCGCTGCCGCCTTTCTTCTTGCCCGGGTGTCTCACGCCGAAAAGTTAACGATTACGGAAGGGCGGATATGTCTAGCTCGGCGGAATTGCCTTTCAGAACTGTAGAAGAGACTGGATTTCAGCAGAACGACCTTCCCATTAGCTCAATTGTCCGTGCTGTTTGTCAGGCGGCCGATTCGGGGCCCGATCTGCTTTACGAGGTGATGCTCAAACTCAGTCTGATGGTTGAAGCCACGGCGCCTACCTATGGACTATCAATATGGACCCTTTCGACGGGTCAGCATCCTCGTGTGAAGTGGGTAGAAGGTCTTGAGGAAGCGGAAATCAGTGACGGCGAAAGAGTGGTTGCGGACGTGGTATCCGGAGCAGCTGAGTCTCCCGCGATTGCGGCTGGAGATCACGCGTTCTGTTTTGTGCTGGCCAGGCCAGCAGGGGAACGTGAGGGGGCCGCTCTTTATGCCCGTTGCGTTCGACCCCTTACCGAGGAGCAAGTCAAGAACCTCAGGGCCCTGATTGATGTGGCCCACCTGGCCCATTCGCACGCTTCGATAACCAAGGCGCAGCTCGGGAATGGTCCTGCAGATTTGAAGAAGCAGATTGTGGGCGCCACTCTGCCGGGGATGGTGTTCACCAGCCGCTCGATGGCTGAAGTAGCGTTGGCAGTCGAGCGTATCAAGGACTCCGATTCAGCGGTTCTGGTGACTGGCGAATCAGGAACTGGAAAGGAACTGATTGCCCGCGCCATCCACCGTCTCGGAAGAAGATCAGACAAAGAATTTGTGCCATTTAACTGCTCCGCGGTGCCGGCGGAACTCATAGAAAGCATGCTCTTCGGACATCGGAAGGGCACCTTTACAGGGGCGCTTTCGGATCACGATGGATTAATTCGAGCTGCTGAGAACGGCACACTTTTCCTGGATGAGATTGGCGACTTGCCACTTTCGCTCCAGCCCAAGTTGCTTCGCTTTCTGCAGGAAGGGGAAATCCACACGCTTGGCGAGCGTATGCCTCGCAATGTCAACGTTCGCGTAATTGCTGCGACGCACAAGAACCTGGAAGAGTTAGTTCGCGAGAAAGTATTCCGCGAGGATCTTTACTATCGAATCACAACGCTGGCGATTAAAGTGCCACCACTGAGGGAGCGTCGCGAGGACGTTTCCTCGATGATCTCCTATTTCATCACACATTACGCACGAAGGAATGACCGGGCGATCGCGGGTATCACCTGGGAGGCGATTCACATTCTGGAAGAGTATGCCTGGCCCGGAAACGTGCGAGAGCTGGCCGCTGAAATCGAGCGATTGGTGCTGTATGCCGATGAGAACGGGTACATCGGGCCCGAGCACATCAGTAGACACATTCTGCCGCAAAGGTTCCACGATGGCGCCGATCAAGGGTCACCGGATAGTCTCGACAACCTACTGGATGACTACGAACGCCGTGTTATCACCGAAGTCTTGAAGCGTCATGACTGTAACGTCGCCCGCGCCAGTGAAGCTCTGGGACTCGGTTCCCGTCAGACTCTGTACAAGAAGCTGAAGCGACTGGCGATTGACATCGGCGATTTCCTTCAGGAAGACACCGAACCAGGGCTTCAACTCCGTACCGAACGCCACTAATCGTCGAAAGAACACGCAGTAGTGCAAAAGCATTCGAGAAGTACTCTCGAGTGCTTTTTTGTTTGGTAGGCCCGGGTGTAGCCGTCGGGTAGATCGGTCACAGGGTTCCGTCAACTGACGGCGACAACATCCTAAGTCCCAGCGAAACCCCATCGTTTCTCAGTCTCAAAATCCCGCTCGCCTCAGGAAGGCGTGGGTAGTTGTCAACTCAGGGCTACAAAGAGTTGTCGGACCCGGTGGCGAAAAGCTCACTTCGATTGGGGTTTTTTGAATTCGGTCCACTGGCACGACCCTTGTAAAGGTCCAAGTCGTTCGCGATGTCATGCATCGCATCGGAAAACAGAGAAAGTCACCAGGAATCACATGAAGAAAAAGCTAACTACTTCGGAGTTTGTATCGCTAGCAGTAATCGCAGTTGCGGCGCCAGTGCTTGCACTGGCAATTGTAGTTAGTGCACGTGCAATCGCAATTTCAGAGAGCGACCTCCTGTTGTTCGCACTGGCTTTTTTTGGCGCGGTGGTGAGCGGTTTCAATGGCTTTGGTCGCCGCACGATCAGAGCTCGATCCCAATCAACCAATGGCCATCAAAGGTCGAAAAGTGGCGTAGCGCTTCTTTCCTGAGACCTGGCGTCAAATGTCTCACGAGCCCGATCGGGCTCGCCCAAACAACCATTAACCCATTCAGAGGAGCAACAAAATGATTAAGAGATTCTTTCGCGATGAAACCGGTCTTGAATTGTCGGAATACGCCGTTGCCGCAGCTTTGGTTGCGATCGCCGTCGTCGGCGCTTTCACAGCCCTCGGCACCGCCATCAGCGGCAAGATCACCACGCTCGGTACCACCATCTCCAAGTAAGTTCGGTGGGCGCAATCGGCCCGGCGCGCTTTAGTTGAGTCTCGAACTCGAGTAAGGCGCGCTCGTGGCTTTCGTTAGGTCGCATGTGCGGAGCGAGATGAGAACCGTAACAAGAACCTGGAGGCAACGATGAAAAGATTTCTACTCGATGAAACGGGTCTTGAGTTGTCGGAATACGCCGTGGCTGCGGCGTTGGTAGCGATCGCGGTGGTTGGCGCGTTTACCGCCCTGGGGTCGGCTATCAGCGGCAAGATCACCGTTCTCGGCGACACCATTGCCAAGTAAACCGAGCGGCGCCGGTTAAACGCCGGCGCCTCTCTTCACCCCAACGATCCAAGGGGAACCAAAGATGAAAAGCTTCCTTTTAGATGAGACAGGACTCGAGCTGTCGGAATACGCCGTGGCGGCGGCTCTCGTCGCCATCGCAGTAGCCGGCGCGTTCACGGCTCTGGGTGACGCGATTGGCATCCGGCTGAACCAGCTCGTCAGTCGCGTTAGCGGGTAACTAGCCGTGAGAGCCCGGAAGTGAAAGACCTTCCGCGAGCAAGGCAGATCGCAGGTGAACAATTAATGTCCGAAGCGCTGGTCAACATGGCTTTCCTGCTCCCGCTGGCGATCATCATTGCTTACTACGATGTTCGTTATCGTCGGATTCCAAATGCATTTGTTCTGGCGACGCTCGCTAGCGGAGTAGCGATTAATTCAATTTTTGGCGGTCTCGCGGGACTTATTGGAAGTCTCGGAGGCTGCGTTCTTGCATTCGCGCTGATGTTTGCGTTGCACGTCTTTGGAGCCATGGGAGCTGGGGACGTGAAGCTCTTCGCGGCAATCGGAGCGGTTACCGGCGCATCCCTCGTTTTTCCGACCTTCGTGGTCGTGATTCTCACGGGCGGATTGCTGGCCATGGTCTCGATCGTTCGCGCTGGAATAGTGATAACCACAATGCACCGTGTTCTGCAAATATTTGTTGGCATGTTACCCGGTTGGGAGATGCCAAGATTCACGGTGCCGTCAGATCGCCGCCATACGATTCCCTACGGTGTGGCAATTACCATCGGCAGCATTATTTCAACAGCTATTTTTCGCGCTTGAGAACAAGCGCAAGCCCTTAGTCGGTTAACTGTTCACACACGGAGAGTCAACTATGCGCAACAAACGCTTCTTTATCGTCCTTGCCGGCGCCCTTTTATTTGGTTTGCTGGCTGCAGTTTCGGTGAGCCGCTACCTCTCGAGTGCGCAGGCTTACACCAAGAATCTAAACCCCGTCGCTGTCGCGAAGGTGGCTATTCCGGTTGGAACCAAGATCGTTCCTGAGCATGTCATGGTGGTTCAGTTCCCGAAGGAATCGACACCCGATGGCGCGTTTGACTCACCTGACAAGTTGGCCGGACGCGTGGCAATCACAAACATCGGTGCGCGCGAGCCGGTAACTGAAGCGAGATTGGCACCTGTAGGAACCGCCGGCGGCTTGTCTGCAGTTATCCCCGAAGGCTATCGCGCAATGACGGTCAAAGTTGATGACGTAGTTGGCATCTCCGGTTTCATCATGCCGGGGACCCTCGTTGACGTCGTGGTGGTCATTGATCCGCGTGAAGCTGCAGGGATGCAGGATCCTGTCTCGAAGATCGTCCTACAGAACATAAAAGTACTGGCGAATGGTCAGAACATCGATAAACCCGAAGGGGATGACCAGCGAGAAGCGAATAGCGTGAAGGCAGTGACACTCCAGGTTACTCCGGAAGAAGCAGAGAAGCTGGCGCTGGCTGCCACCGAAGGAAAGCTGCAGTTAGTCATGCGTAACTCGACCGACCAGGGTGATGAACCAACCAAGGGAATCAACAAGCGCACTCTGCTAGGTGGTGACAAGGCGAACCTGACGCCTGAGCCGGGATCGTTGAAGAGCGAGCGTCCTCCGGAACCAAGGCCAGCACGTCGCGTTCGCATGCACGCTGAGGCCAAGCCGGCGCCCGTCGTTGTCCCGGAGAAACCGCGCGCGTCCGTCGAAATGATCGAAGGTGCCAAGAAACGCAGCGTCGACTTTCCGCAATAGTCGGTCGGCCCCAAGCAGGCGAACCGAATTGAAATTTGATGAAGCCGGTCATCGACTGGCCACTAAGTTAAGGAGCTACAGATCATGCACAGCAGTCCCTCAATCACACGCCGCCTAACCTTGATGCTGGCGTCTTTGACAATTGTTCTTGCCAGTTCTATCGGGCGCGCCCAGGAAACGTTTTACACCGCCTCTTTCAATGCGAATAAAGAGCCCGTGGCGGTCAACGTTCTCGTTGGGCAGTCTCGCGTGATCAACTTCGATCGACCGGTTGGACGTTTCTCGGTTTCGAACCCGGAAATCGCCGAGGCCGTGTTAGTGACACCCGATCAGGTTTTGGTGAATGGCAAAGCGTTTGGCCAGGTCAACTTCATTGCCTGGGAACAGTCGGGCGGCAATTACCTGGTGTTTGATGTCTACGTCCGGGCCAATCTCTCGCTCATCGATTCGCAGATTCGTCTCTTATTTCCCAAGGACGACATTCGTTTGAGTCAAGCGAATGGTTCGGTAGTGATGTCGGGAAGCGTTTCGGATCCGCAGACTGCGGCGCAGGCACAAAGCGTCGTTGAAGCTGCAGGCTTCAAGACTGTGAACATGCTGAGTTCGCCCGTGAAGGATGCGGTTCAAGTCCAACTTCAGGTTCGCGTGGCTGAAGTAAACCGAAACAAACTGCGTGACTATGGCACTTCATACAGCGCGCTCCCGAGGGGCGGTACTGCGGGCTACATAAACAGCGGCGGCGGACCAAGCGTTCTTGAAGAGGCAGCCACAAGTGCCGCCGGAGCTTCATTGCTGAGCGCTCTAACGCCGGCCCTTAACTTGTTTATCTTCAACCGCCAGATCAATACGGGTGCGATGCTGCGAATGCTGCGAACTGAAGGCGCCTTCCGTGACCTCGCGGAACCGAATCTGATCGCGATGAACGGTCAGGAGGCCAGTTTTCTGGCGGGTGGAGAATTTCCGGTTCCAGTGTTACAGGGCGGTGGGGGTGGTTTGAATGGCATCACCATAGTTTTCAAGGAGTATGGTGTTCGCCTCAACTTCAAGCCCACGATTATCGACGAAGACCACATCCGTCTGGAACTCGAACCGGAGGTGTCAACGATTGACTTCGCGAATGGTGTCAGGTTCGACGGTTTCATCATCCCTGGTCTTCGGACGCGACGTGCGAAGACAGGGGTTGAACTGCGCGACGGACAGTCGTTTGCGCTCGCCGGCCTGCTCGACAACTCCGAGACAAAGTCACTATCGAGAGTGCCGATCATTAGTTCTATTCCGATTCTGGGCAATCTCTTCAAATCAAAGTCGTTCCAGAAGAACGAGACTGAGCTGATGTTCATCGTCACCGCTCACCTGGTCAAGCCCGTCAATCGCGATGATTTGCCGCAGATGCGTGGCATTGATGGACTCAAGAATGGATCGCCACTCGGTCTCGAGCCTAAGGGCGAGGGCGTTCAAGGCAAGACTGGCTACTCAGTTACCGGTCAACAGACCGAGAGTGCTCCGGCAGCTCCGAAGCCTGCGGAACCAGCTAAGGCTGCAGAGCCCAAAGCCACCGATGGTAAAGAGTCGACAGGCGGATCGGTTGGTGGCCACGCAGTCAAACCATTGCCGGTGACGAAAATCGTCTCGGTAAATTTCAAACCGGAACTAATTCACCCATAACTACTGAAGTGTCAACGAGTCTTTTGGGGGAGCCGGTGAGCTCCCCCGCGGAGTGAAGGAGGCAATAGATGAACCGGCAGCTAAAGAGTAATGAAGACAAGCGAAAGGGAGAACGGGGCTCAATTTTAGCGACTGCGGCGATCAGCATGTTAACTCTCGTGCTTGCAGCTGGACTCGCGATCGATATCAGCCATCTCTACACAGCCAAAGCGGAGCTTCAAAACGCAGCCGATGCCGCGGCCCTTGCCGCAGCGTCACAATTGAGTTCGACCCAGGGTGGGATCAAGAGCGCTGTTGCGGAGGCGACCAAGACCTTAAACAAATATAACTTCGGCAACAACGTCACGATCAGCGCTACAGACGTCACGTTTGCTACGAATCTCAATGACACGTACATCAGCCAGGCAAGTGCTGAATCGAACCCAACGACCATTCGGTTTGTGAAAGTCACACTTTCGCCTAAGCCAGTGCCCATAGCGTTCGCGGCCCTGGTTCTTCCCAATCCTCATAACCTGACGGCACAGGCCACGGCTGGAATGTCGGTAGGACTGACGATGAATAAGTTCTACACCGCATACACATTCATTGAGTCATCAGGGGCGCCGTTAGTAAAAGGCAATTCATACGTGCTCGATCCGAAGGCGGGGAACGATAGCTCGCCTACAAGCTATCGCGTTCTGAATGGACCTGATGCTGACTTGATTACCACCGGCACCATTCACGCTTACGGATACATTGGTAGCAGCTACACGGTTGCGAACTTGCCGAGTTCGGAAATGTGTCGTTATGCAAAGATCGGTGTCAATACTCGATTTGGCGACTACTCGGTTCACCCGGGTGTGAATCCTACCGATCAACCACCTGACACAGTTACTACTGAGAACATTTCTTACAACCAGTATGAACTGGACCAGGCGACCAGCGGCGCCAGCGGTATGAAAAACCGTCGCGTAATGACGCTCCCCATTGCCTTGAACACGGCTTACAACACCGGTTCGAGGACGGTGGTGTCAAATCGTCTGGCAGGATTCTTCCTCAAGAAGAAAGTCGGTGCCGACTGCAAGATGCACGTCGAGTACATCGGCGGGGCCATGGCCGTTCCCGTGGGTACTTACACGCCGGGACAACCACAAATGGCTGAGCTGTCGATACCCGTTTTGTATAAGTAGGGGGGGCTAGATCATGAAGAGCATTCTTTCGCCAATACAAAGTATCAAGCGGTTTTTCAAACAGGAGAACGGTACGCAGTTGGTTGAACTGGCCATCGTGCTGCCAATTTTCCTTGTGTTGATGGCCAGTGCCGCAGAGTTTGGTCGATTCTTTTATACCTACTCTGCTTTGGACAATGCGGTTCGTGCGGGGGCGCGTCACGCCATGAAATGGGAACGCTACGCATCGTGGACGTTTCCCGAAACGAGCAGGATGGTCGTCTACGGAGACTTTAGTGATACCTCCGCGGGACCGATTCTGCCGGGCCTGTCGACCACGAATGTGCAGGTGATACCCAATGGTCCCAATGCGCGCAGCATCGACTCGGTCACAGTAAAGATTGTGAACTACCAGTATCAACCTTTGTTCGACCTGGGGCAAATCACTGGTATTCCATCCCTCTCGATGAGCGTGAACATGAACGCGACTACGACGATGCACCAATTGTTCAATGGTCCAGTGGCTGACTAAGGGAGGTTTTAGAAATGGCTTTCATCTCCAGAAACAAAAATGAACGGGGCGCGACGTTACTTGAGTTTGCTATCGCGGCGACAGTTTTTCTGACCGTGCTGTTTGCCATCGTTGAGTTCGGCCGGTTGTTCTTCGTTCACAACGCACTGAGAGACGCGGCGCGGCGCGGTGCCCGTTATGCGGCCTTAAGAAGAAACGATGATGCCGGCGTCCTGGCAGCCAAAAAGATGGTTGTTTATGGCGATCCGAATGCTGACCCTGGAACTGCTCAACCAGTTGTACCAGGTCTAACGATGGCGAATGTCTATCTTGATAAGAATGATGTCAATAGCTACAAGAACTGGAATGGTCTTCAGTTGAGTAGTCGGGTGCAGGTAAAGATCATCAACTACAACTTCCAATTCGCGGTTCCACTGGTTGGAGGATCGGTAACACTCCCTCCGTATCGCACTTCGATGACGGGTGAAAGCGCTGGTTGGGTGCCCTGCAACCTTCCTGGCGGCAGTCCGCTGGCGCCTTGCCAGATTGTTCCGAACTAACTCACCTCGTCTCGGCCCGAACCGCATCCGGGCCGAGACGGAGCAAATCCCCCGACGAGGACCCGAATGACGCAACCAATTTCCATCATTGTCTTGAGCAACAGCCTCGAGAACTTCAAAGCGCTTCGATCGGTGTTGACGAGCGAAGGGCGAGTCCAGCTCCTGGCTGGCGGTGACGATTCAGAACAACTTTTTGACGAGATTGTTCGCCACAAACCATCTGCGGCCATAATCACGCTCGGAGCAAATCCGGATTATTCGATCAAACTAATTCAAAGACTGAGTGTTGAGGCGCCGAAGACCGCGATCATCTCGGCAGCCCAGAATGCTTCCTCCGATCTCTTAATGCAAAGCTTGCGCGCCGGAGCCAGGGAATTTCTCCAACTACCAGTGCGGTTAGAAGAGCTCAGGACGGTTCTGGATCGCGTTAGCCAATTCAGCCAGAGCCACGTCGAGGCGCCGAAGAAAAAGGGACGAATGGTCGCAGTGTTTTCAAGTAAAGGTGGCTGCGGCACGTCTTTCATCGCCACGAACCTGGCGGCCAGCATGGCTGCCCGCACTGTCCTCGTCGATCTCAATCTTCAGGCTGGGGACCTGCCACTCTTCATCGGGGTGGATCCGAAATATTCCATCGCTGATCTGGCGGAGAACCGGACGCGGCTCGACGACGCCCTGATTAAGAGCTTTGTGACGCCCTATTCCTCACATCTTTCTTTGGTGGCCGCACCCAAAGAGGCCGACTCTGCTGACGAGATTGAACCTGAACACGTGTTTGACGTCCTGCAGAAGTTGCGTGAATCGTACGACTACGTTGTGTTGGATCCGCAGCATACGTTTGATTCGATCACCCTGGCGGCGCTCGATCAGTCTGACGAGATCCTGCTCGTCCTGACTCTCGACATACCGGCAATTCGCAGCACCCAACGGGCCCTCGAGATCTTTGATCGGCTTGGTTACCCACGAAAGAAAGTCAGAATTGCGGTTAACCGTTGGAGCAAGCAGATTGATCTGGATTTACGGCAGGTTGAGAAGTTCCTCGGCGAACCAGTAATCGGTTTTGTGCCCAGTGACTACCAGACTGCGGTTACTTCGATAAATCTTGGCCGGCCACTGGTGCAGTCGGATCCAGGTTCCAGAATTGCTATGGAGATTCGCCGGATTGCTCGAACGATCACTACCGGCGAGATTCCCATTCAAGAAGAAGTCAAACCACGACGCACTCTCTGGAACTCTTTTTTTAAGCGGGAAACTTCACAGGCTCAGTTGAAGTTTCAACCAAGTAGCACCGACCTCAGTTGAAACCCTGCAAGCGACCAGGATGATCCTCGGATCAAGACTGAAAGAAGCTTTGGATTGAAGAATCTGTTGAGAACGCGAGACTGATATGGCACTGAGAGAACGACTAGTTAGGGAAACATTGGGTGTTGCTGGCGCGGGCAATGGAAATGGAGCCGACAGCAATGGTCAGCAAGATTTCCAGGAGATGAAGTCGAGGCTTCATCGGGCGTTAATTAACCGCATGGATCTGACCAAACTGGCCGCTCTGAGCCAGGACCAGGTCCACGCGGAGGTTTCACGCCTCGCCGAAACGGTTTTGGCTCAGGAAGGCATGCCACTGTCGACTTCTGACCGCGATCGGCTGATCAATGACGTGCAGCATGAGTTGTTTGGCCTTGGTCCGCTCGAGCCACTCCTCAAGGATTCGACCATTTCAGACATTCTCGTTAATTCCCACAAAACGATTTACATCGAACGAAAAGGCAAACTCGAAGTCACCAACGTCGCGTTCAAAGACGACGAACACTTGATGCGCGTTATTGAGCGCATTGTGTCGTCAGTCGGCCGGCGCATTGACGAGTCGTCGCCCATGGTCGACGCTCGCTTGAGTGATGGATCGCGCGTCAACGCGATTATTCCGCCTCTGTCGATCGACGGACCAGTGCTTTCAATCCGGCGGTTCGGTACCGAGCCACTTCGGATGAATGCGCTGATCGAGAACAAAGCTCTCACCAAAGACATCGCTGACATGCTCGAAATGTGTGTCAGTGCTCGACTGAACGTCTTGATATCCGGGGGCACGGGAGCAGGCAAAACGACCCTCCTGAATGCTCTTTCCGCTTACATTCCAGCAGACGAACGTATCGTCACCATCGAAGACTCCGCCGAGTTGCAATTGCAACAGCCGCACGTAGTTCGCCTGGAAACCCGGCCCCCGAATATCGAAGGACGTGGTGAAGTTACCCAGCGCGACCTCGTCCGCAACGCCTTACGTATGCGTCCCGATCGAATTGTGATCGGTGAGGTGCGCGGCGGTGAGGCCATCGACATGTTGCAGGCCATGAACACCGGCCACGACGGAAGTTTGACTACGATTCACGCTAACACCCCACGCGATGCGTTGGCGCGGTTGGAGACGATGATCCAGATGACCGGCATGCGTCTTTCAGATCGCGCCATGCGACAGCAAATCGCCGCGGCGATCAATATAGTGGTCCAGGTTGCTCGACTCTCGGACGGTGGCCGACGCCTGACCTCGATCTCTGAAATCACCGGCATGGAAGGCGAGACCATCACCATGCAGGAGATCTTCCAGTACGAACGCACCGGCGTCGACTCTCAGGGCCAGGTTATTGGTCGCTTCCGGCCTACTGGCATTCGACCTCGTTTTGCCGAACGGCTCAAGTCTCACGGACTTCAACTACCCCGAGTGTTTTTCGAGGAAGCGTAAATGTTGATATCGTTTCTAGTATTCATTTTCGGTCTCTTCCTGGTATTCGGCGCGTATTTGATTGCGACGCACGGCTCGGACGCCAAGCGTGCGCGCCTGCAAAAGCGACTGGCCGACGCGCTACTCCACTCCGCCCATACAGACGATGTCGACGTGGTGCTTGCTCGCAACGAACTGATGAGCGAAATACCTGCTCTGAACCGCACTTTGGTTGAGTTGCAGGCTGCACTTCAGTTGAAACGAATGCTTGATCAGGCGGATCTCCACATTACGCCGTCGCGGCTGGTGATGTTCTCGGCGATGGCCGGCATACTCGGGGCTATGGCCGCGGCTGTGATCAGCGCGAACAACCTCTTGCTCGTGTTGCCCGCCGGGCTTCTTGCTGCGGCAATGCCTTTTGTCCACGTCTGGTGGAGACGCAAAAAGCGATTTGATTCATTTCTTGAACACTTGCCGGATGCACTCGATTTGATGAGTCGAGCGCTTTCAGCCGGTCACGCATTCTCAGAAGCGCTGCACATGGTTTCTGCCGAGATGCCTGAACCAATCGCAAGCGAATTTCGCAAGACTTACGAGGAGCAGAACCTGGGGTTATCGCTCAAGCTGGCGCTGGAGAATCTGACTCAGCGCATGCCTTTACTGGATTTGCGTATGTGTGTCACCGCGATTTTGATTCAACGTGAAACTGGCGGCAACCTGGCTGAGATTCTCGAAAAGGTGGCCTACACGATTCGCGAGCGGTTCCGCATTCTGGGCGATCTGAAAACACTGACCACGAGCTCGAGGATGTCTGCCTGGTTGTTGTGCGGACTTCCGATATTCGTGACCTTCGCCATTACTGCAATGAATCCCGAATACATGAGCGTGCTCTGGAAAGACCAAAGGGGACACTACTTGATCATGGCCGCTCTGTTCCTACAGGTGACGGGGATGTTGATCGTGAGAAAGATTCTGAGGATCAAGATTTAAGAATAGGACCTATATGTCCTATTAAAAACAGACCAAACACTACAAGAACACCATGCTCCTAATCATTGCAATCTCAACCTTCGTCTTTATCTCCCTCGGGATGATGGGCGCCTACTGGCTTCTTTATCGACCACAGAGCGCTGCTACTGAACGCTTGAAGAGGCTTGGTGAAAAAGGCGTCAGCACGGCCGCCGGTCCCGTGTCTTTGACTGATGAGCGTTCAGCCTCGGAACTCGCGGAACGCCTGGCGTCGCCTCTGAATCGGCTGCTTCCCCCTTCAGCCGCTGAGGCGAAGAAACTTCAGAAACAGCTGATGCAAGCCGGGTTTAGATCGTCGAGCGCGCCGGTCATGTACCGGGCGTTTCAACTGGTAAGCATGGCCGCGTTTCCGGCCATCGTGGCGGTGGGTTGCGCGATTATGCAACGACCCGTCAACTCAGCCGTGCTCTACATCCTGTTCGCATTTGTGATTGGCTTCTTCCTGCCCAGAACTCTGCTGGCCCGGATGATTCGTTCTCGTCAGCAACTCGTGCGTTGGGGCCTCGCGGATGCGCTCGACCTGATGGTGATTTCCATCGAAGCAGGACTTGGTCTGAACGCCGCGATGGTGAAAGTCAGCGCCGAACTAAAGGAAGTTCACCCGGACATCAGCGAGGAGTTTGAACTTGCGAACCTCGAGATCCGCGTCGGACGCGATCGTGACGAAGCCCTGAGGAACTTGGCTGAACGAACCGGGGTGGAAGATCTTCGTAGTCTGGTCGCCATGCTTATCCAGACTGACAAGTTTGGTACCTCGATCGCGCGCGCCATTAGAGCGTTTTCGGATTCGTTACGCACAAAGCGGCGCCAGCGCGCTGAGCAGGCTGCCCAGAAGGCAGCGGTGAAGTTGCTTTTCCCGCTGGCATGTTTCCTGTTCCCGACGTTGTTCATTGCGATTCTTGGCCCCGCAGCCCTCCAACTGATGGATACCCTCGGCAACATGTAAAGGAGTTGGCCATGCAGAAACGCAGACTAATCGCCGTCCTAATCGCATTCGTTTTGACCATCGCCGTCACCGCAATGTGGAGCGCAACTACCCTCGAGCGCGACGGTGATCCGGACGCAAATGCCATTGAAGACTCGGGCTCGCTCGCGGGCGAGGTCGATGAAAACGGCGAAACCGTGCAAAAGAAGAAGGGCGGCAACAAGGTCGCGCGAATTTTCACGGCTCCCTTCCGCGCGTTTGGCAAACTCTTCGGCGGTAAGAACGAGAACAAGCTGCAACGTATGACCGAGAAGGATGCGGAGAAATTTGTCAGTGTCGGAGTCGAGAAGGTCGAAGACTCTCGCAGCGAAGCCAGGAAGATAAACGCGAGTGCGTCGGCGAAAGAACATCTTGCCAGCGGCCGGGCTCTGTTGCTGGAGGGCAGAATCAACGACGCGATTTCGGAATTGTCGACGGCCACCTCGCTCGATCCCAAGCTTGGCGAAGCTCACAATCTTCTGGGAGTCGCATTTGCTCAAAAAGGATTTCAAGATCGGGCCAAGGACTCTTACGAGCGTGCGGTAAAAGTTGATCCTGAGGACGCACAAACTCTGAACAACCTGGGATTTTCGCTCTATCAAAACGGACACTACCGAGCTGCTGTAGATCGACTCAAACGCGCCGCGAAAATGGCGCCGCATGACGAACGTATTCTCAACAACCTCGGGTTGGCACTCTGTCGCCTGGGCAAGTTTGACGAAGCCTACAAGAACTTCGCACGTGCCGGTGGAGAGCTTAACGGCAATCTCAATATCGCCAGGATGCTGGAAAGATTCGGCCGCGAGGAAGACGCAATCAAGTACTACGAAGGGGCGCGCCGCGTGGATCCCAACAATACGTTCGCCTTGCGCCGGTTGGCGGATCTCTATCAACGCCTCGGCATGAATCAGGAATCACAGAACGCGCGGAATTCGTTAGCGGTGGTTTCGGCAGCAGCTAGCGTCGCGATAGGGAAGTAACCGAACTGTCCGACAGACTTTTTTCGCAACCTATGTCAGGCGAAGGAAAGAGAAGATGGTGATGTCGCAAACAACAATACTCTCACGAGCCGAAGTCGAGAGCATGGGACCTTCGGTTCCTCTAGAACTGTCAGAGACAGGGGTAGCAGAAGGGTTCCTTTGTGATCTGGCCTTGAAACATGTGTCGATGGTTCCAGAGCCGACGACCACGGAGATTGCCGAGCGACTACACCTTCCACGCACGCTAACCGAAGATATTCTCCAAAAACTCTTCCGCGAGAAACTAATCGAGGTTCGTCACCAAACTACCGAGGGCTGGACTCGTTATGCCATGCTCGACCACGGTTGGGATCGACTGCCGCGTCTACTTTCAGTGTGTGGATATGTGGGACCCGCACCGGTGTCGTTGTCTGACTACACGCACATGATGCGTCTCCAGTCGGTTCCATCTGATCCAGCTTCAATGGAAGTCGCTCGATCGGCATTTCACGATCTGGTGCTGCCCGACTCGCTCTTGCAGACGCTTGGTTGCGTGATCAATTCGCGACGATCGCTGTTTCTTACTGGACTGCCGGGTACCGGCAAAAGCGCGGTGGCAGAGCGGATTAACGGCGCACTTCCGGGTGCGATCTGGATTCCATATGCCATTGAGATCGATGGGCAGATAATCCGCGTTTTCGACTCCCACTGTCATCGGAAAGCTCCGGACCAGGAACCAGCCGGAGAATACGACGGCCGCTGGGCGTTGATTAAGAGACCGCTGGTGATTGTGGGTGGCGAGCTAACACTCGAGAACACCGACCTGACCTGGAGTGAGTCGGCCAAGTTCTATGAAGCACCCTTCCAGATCAAGTCGAATGGCGGAACATTGGTTATCGACGACCTCGGGCGTCAGAGAGTAGCTGCACAGGATCTCCTCAACCGTTGGATCGTGCCGCTCGAGCGTCGCGTGGACTATCTGGCGCTTCAGACTGGAAAGAAGATCGAAGTTCCTTTCGAACAGTTGGTCGTCTTCTCGACAAACCTTGATGAAAATGATCTTGCCGACCAGGCGTTCCTGCGGCGCATGGGATATCGTGCGCGCGTTGAGCCGCCCACACCGGGCGCATACTGCGAAATCTTCCGTCGCCAGGCCTACACACGTGGTGTCAGATGTGATCAATCGATTCTGGATCACATACTGAACAAGTATCGTGTCGAGCGCCGGCAGATGAAAGGTTGCGAGCCCCGGGACCTGCTGGATCGTGTGACTGACATTTGTCTCTTCGAGGGAGAGCCGCTGGAGCTGTCGCCGCAGGTTGTGGACGTCGCATGGCGGAATTACTTCGGAGCGTCGCACACGTTTGCACCAGTGCAGACTCAAGAGACGATGATTGAACGAACGCTCGCGGATCCGCTTGAGCTGTGACACAAACTAGCACCGACTTCAGTCTGTGCTCTCAATATTGGCCGTCTACGGACGCGGGCTTTGTCACACGCTCCGGCCTGGCTCAATGCAACGCATGAGACCCGATGATCATTTCCTCCAAGGCAATCCGACTCCTGTGGCTGTCGCTGGCAATTGCGCTTAGCGTAAGCCTTCCGGCAGCTCACGCTCAAAGACGTTCAAGATCCAAGGCAAAATCGATCCCGAAAGTTGAGCCTTTCAATGACGAAACACTCGACCTGGTTGAGGGTCAAGTGCGCCTGAAGTTTGTCGACGGTACGCTTCTGTCTGTGGACGAGGCCTGGGAGAGCCAGCAGGGAATCTGGTATCGCCAGAGCGGAATAACGCGTTTGGTTCCTCGCGATCGCCTGAAGAAGATCGAGCGCGGCAAAGCCCAGACTTCATCCAGTCAGCCTCAGGTTGAGAAGCCGACGGAACTAACTCCCCCGCAAACAGCGTCGACCGATCCGCCCCTCTGGATCTATCTCAAGGGCGGCGCACGCTTCGAGGTCGACAATGCAACCGAGTCGGTGTCGGGCGTTTGGTATACAAGGGGGCCAATGTCTGTCTTCATCGAACGGAGTCGAATAGACCGGATCGAGCGGGAGAGTCTGCTCGCCGACTCCGACACAAAGAAGGTCCTGCGATGGAGCACTGGACGCCCGAAGATCGACGCGCTGATCCGTCAAAACGGGACGAAGTATGGCGTTGATCCATATCTCATCTTCTGCGTGATGGAGCAGGAGTCCCACTTCAACACCCATGCACTGTCGCCCAAGGGAGCGCGTGGGCTGATGCAGCTGATGCCCGGCACCGGGGCCAGGTTTGGGGTCCGCAGGCCATTTGACCCCGCTCAGAACATCGCCGGCGGCACTCGATATTTAAAGGAACTCCTCAGGCGATTTAATGGGCGCGTGGATCTGGTACTGGCGAGTTATAATGCCGGAGAGGGCGCGGTGGTTAGGTTCGGACATCGCGTGCCGCCTTACCGCGAAACCCGCAACTATGTGAAACGAGTCGGATATCGTTACCGCCAGTCAAAGTCGCCCTCGAGGCCGGCGCCCGCCAATGGAACGCCAGTAGGCGGCAACTGATAGCCCGCCAGATATAAGTCAGGAGTAACACATCTTGCCTAAAATCATTCTCATGTTGACGCTGAGCGTGGTTCTGACTGCTCCGTCGGTGGCTGGTCAGCAACGTTCCGAAGCACCTTTGACCAACGCATCGGTCGTAAAGCTGGTCCGTGCCGGATTCAAAGAGAAAACGGTGATCGCGATCATTCGTAGCAGGCCCAATCGGTTCGACCTGGAGCCGGAGCGCTTGATCGATCTGAAACGGAACGGAGTCACCGAGAACATCATTCTCACGATGTTGGCCCTCGACGATACGTTTATCGTGGGTGACGACGAATGGAGTAACGATCCCTTCTTCAAAGATAAACCTGCCTCACGAGAAAGAAGGTCATCAAGCCCGCAGTCTGATGAATCTGACATTTTCGGCTCGAGCAGCGGATCAAGAGGACAGACCCGCGGACGGGGCAGGGATGGGTCCAATCAAGGCGTCACTACCACAACCGGTTCTGCTACCGTTCGCATTCTGCGTCCACCCAGTGAAGCCGGCGCCGTACCTAAGCTTGAGAAAACGCCCACCCTTAACAACGACTCGATTATCCAGCTTGTTGAGGCTGGTTTCTCCGAGGGCACCATCATCAAGAGAATCGAGAATTCGCCAGCCGACTTCGACCTCTCCCCGACGAAACTCGGTGAACTTCGCAAACGCCGGGTGACGGATCCAATCATCGCCGCCATGACAGCAGCCATGGACGACTCCAGTCCGAAGTCATCGAGCCCCGGCAGAAGTGGTGATAACTAGCTAATGTCCGGTCGGGTTGGTATCTCCCAGATTCGTGACCTCTAAAACCAACACGCGCGCATTCCTTCTCGTTTTCTGGCTTTTGGCCAGTGGGTTACTCGCTGTCTACGGCCAGAATCCAGTTTCCAGTCCGCCCCCACCGCCGCCTCCGCCGCCGGTCAAACAAGACGATCATGTGGATCCTGATGACGTTATTTCCGTCAACACCACAGAAATCCTGCTGCCGGTGACAGTACGCGACGCCTCTGGCCAGATTGTGACCGGGTTAACGCGAAAAGACTTTCGCGTGTTTGAAGATGGAGTTGAGCAGGTACTGAGTGACTTAAGCTTGCGTCAGGTGCCCGTAGACGTCGTGCTAATGGTGGATGCGTCGTCATCTGTTTCAGGAAATCTAGACGACTTTCGGCGGGCGGCGGAAGGGTTTGCCGCGCATCTGGCGACCGATGATCGGATTAGTCTCATTCAGTTTGATGACCGCGTGCTGCTGCTTCAGGATTGGACCAAAAGTCTGGCTCAACTTCGCCGAGCGCTGAAACGAGTCGTACCCGGTATGTTCACGCGATTCAATGATGCGATGCTACTTGCCGCACGCGATCAACAACCTCGCGGAAATGCCAGACACGCAATCATTGTCCTTACAGATGGCATTGATAGCGGGAGAGGAATAACGTTCGAGGCTGCTTTACGGGCCGCGCTCCAATCTCAGACAACTGTCTACGTCGTCAGCAATTCGGAAATCGAAAGAGCGACGAAGGAAGCCGAACTCGCTACCCTGCTTTCTGGCTCGAGTTCGTCAATACGCTTTAACGAGCTTCGTATTGGCGATCTTCGCATGGGACTCGATGTGCTTGCCGCGAGCGAGCGTAATCTTGACGAACTCACGAGAGCCACCGGCGGCAAACTTTACAAGCCAAGGTTCTTTAACGATCTGGAAAGAACCTACGCCGAGGTGGCCGAAGAATTGCGCTATCAATATGCGCTCTACTATTCACCTCTCAACAAGAAGCGTGATGGTGCGTTCCGTCGCGTTAGAGTTGAAACCACCACTCCTCAGAACCGCGTGTCTGCCAGAATCGGCTACTTTGCTCCGAAGTAAGGAAGTACCTTTCCTCGACTTCTCAGAAAGTGCCCTTGCCGTCAGCCAGGGGCTTTCAACCCTAAAACACTTATCGTCACCGCCTAGGCGCGAAATGCCACACGGCACCGCACCAATCGCCGAGTTGTGCCCTTGTGACACACGGCAGTCGCGCATCCTTTTGTTGCTGCTCGCGAAAGAGGTTGGCCGAAGTCTAACTATTTCTTAACTTGCGGGACTATGGACAGCTATGGCATCGGCGGCACAGCCATTGCGAAATGTTTCCTGGAATCTTGCAAGCACCCGTCCGCTTTCCCGGCTTGCAACCAGCAATCAAAATCTAGATAGAGGAAAACCGAGAGAATCAATGCGACCTATTAAACACGTAGAAAAGGGCTTGACGCTATTTGCGGGCGCCGTTCATAACGCTATTCAATCAGTTAACAAGTACAAGCCCAACCCGTCGTTCACCCCCAAGTGGTCAGACAAGCCACTGCTGAAGTCCTGGCAGAAAAGCAAGCCGACATTGGGTTGGCCGCGAACGACTGATTCGCTTTGCCCAAATTGTGTGATTGAAGCCAGAGAATCGATCCTGAGCGGCAAACAGGACGTTAGTGTTCTGATTAACGAGAAGGTGGGCGAAATTAAAGCGCAGATTATTGAACGCGATGGCGAGATCTGGATGGTTAAAGACTGTACGATCCATGGCCACTTTGAAGACATGATGGCCATCGACTCGAAGTTTCTAACCCACATCGAGAAGATGTTTCCGGGCCGCGATATTGACGCTCACAACGATGAGAAGCTGCACAACCACGGCACCAGCACGATTAAGTATGGCCGTGGTGCCGTGTTGACCGTTGATTTAACAAACCGCTGCAACATGATGTGCGATCCGTGCTTCATGGACGCCAACCAGGTTGGTTTCGTTCACGAGCTGAGCATGGATGAGATCAAGGAGATCCTTGACAACGCGATTTCAATCAAGCCGCGCCGACAGATGTCAGTTCAGTTCTCGGGAGGCGAGCCGTCGATCTCTCCTCACTTTATCGAATCAATCAAATACTCCCGCAAGGTCGGCTACAACAGCGTTCAGGCCGCAACGAACGGAATCGAGTTCGCGAAGAGCAAGGAATTCTGCCGGGAAGCCGCTCAGGCCGGTTTGCGTTACGTCTATCTCCAGTTTGACGGAATCGGAAATGACGCGAACAGCCATCGTCAGGTTGGAAACCTGTTTGACGTGAAGATGCGGGCCATCAACAACCTGCACGAAGCAGGAGTTGAGATCGTTCTGGTGACGACGCTGGTGAATGGTATCAACAACGATCAGGTGGGGTCGATTATCAGGTTTGCTTTGGACAATCCGAAAAAGATTGCCTTCCTGTCGTTTCAGCCCGTTTCGTTCACCGGGCGTGACGAAGAGATTACTGAGCAGCGTCGCCTGCAGCAACGCTACACTCTGTCGCATCTGGCTCATGACGTTAAGAACCAGGTTGGAATTACCGAGCCAACGCGCGACTGGTTTCCTTTGTCGCTGATGGGTGCCTTTGCCGACTTTGCCGATCTTGTTCACGGTCCTGAAGCTGAGTGGGGTCAAGTCTCCTGCGGCTGTCACCCGAATTGTGGCGTTGGCACGGCAGTGATGGTGGACAAGGAAACGCGAGAGATGCGTCCGGTGCCGGAGTTCCTGAATATTCCGGGTCTGGTGAAAGACATGCAGAAGATCACCGACGCTGCTCGAGGCAAGTGGATGTCAAACTTGATGATGGGTCTGGCGCTTTTGAAGCACTACAACCCATACAAGTCGCCATCGCAATTTACTCTTTATGAGCTGTTCAAGAAGTTCGATAAGTCGTTTGGCTTGACCGGTAAAGATTACGGAAAGGTCTCGGGCGATCGGACCACTCAAGATATTGAGATCCGCCGCTCCGATCGTTGGAACTTCCTCTTCATCGCCGGCATGTGGTTTCAGGACCTCTTTAACTATGATTTCCGCCGCACGGAAATGTGCATCATTCCCTACGGCACGCAGGAAGGCGAAATCTCGTTCTGCGCATACAACACTGGAATCGGTTGGAGAAATATCATTGAGAACATGCACCAGAACGCGACCGTGGCCAAGTGGTATGAGGAACACGGCCGCCATGAAATTTTCGCCGGAGGCAAGAACGTAAACATGACTGATGCCTCCCACGGCATGGTGCTTAATCCGATCGACATAACCCGGCCTAACAAGCCTCAGATGGAAGGTCCCAAGACCGCGCATGAAGAAGCTGTGATGATGCGCAAGCTATACCAGGAGCTGGTGCTGAAGAAGCAGTTGGATACTAAGGAAGCCGACAAGCCGGTTCAGATTCAGGGATTAACCCGGAAGAAAGCCGCACCTGCGGAAGCAGAAGTAGTTGCGGTCTAGCTTTGGTCAAGCACGATACTAAATTCGAGTCCGACGTCCACTGTCCAGCATTTTGACTCAGACATTGGACGTTGGACTTTTTCGGTGTCTGAAAGGCCGCGTTTGGCTACTTGACCATAAGCAGCGGCGGCGTGTTAAATTGTCACGGCAAACAATTTGAACAGAAAGATGGAGAAAGAATGGCGATAGTTACTGTCAACCAGGGTGAATCGATCGAAAGCGCTTTGCGACGTTTCAAGCGCAAAGTGATGACTGAAGAGATTATCAAGGATGCGAAGAAGCATGCCTTTTTCATCCCGCCCGGACAGAAGGCGAAACTGAAGTCGGCTCTCGCGCGGAAACGTAATAAGAAGAAGGGCCGCATGCGCAGCACCCCTCGTGACTAATTGAGACCGCCTCCCAGGCAGCGGCCCACGGCCGCGCTCGTCTCTCATCAGTTTCCCAAAGCGGCACACTACCGGAGTAGATGCGCTCGAGAGAACGAGCAGAGGAGAGGCCCGCGCCTGCATGTGCTTGCGTTTATGAAGTGAGATGACGCGTATTCTTTTAACAAATGATGACGGTATCCACTCTGATGGATTGAAAAAGCTCGAAGAGGCTTTGTTGGCCGTCGGAGACGTTTACGTGGTGGCCCCGGCATCGGAGATGAGCGGCGCGTCTCACAGTCTCACTCTCGCGCGACCACTACGAATACGGCAAGTCGACGACCGACACTGGAGTGTAGACGGAACTCCGACGGATTGCGTCACCCTCGCATTGAATAAAATTCTAACGTCTGAAGAGCTTCCTGACATCTGCGTTTCCGGCATCAACCATGGCGGTAACCTTGGTGACGACGCCACTTATTCTGGAACTGTTGCCGGTGCTCTAGAGGCAACAATTCTTGGTGTTCCTGGTCTTGCGATCAGTCTTGTAGCTCGCGAGAATTTTGATTTCACGGAAGCCGCCCAGTTTGCCGTAACTGCGGTGAGGAAAGTGTTGGCGGAAGGATTGCCGGAGGGAACGTTGCTAAACATCAATCTTCCACCGGGAGAGATCAAGGGCGTTCGGGTTACGAGGCAGGGAATCAAGAACGCTCGACCGGTCATTTCCGAACACATCGATCCGCGCGGAAAGCCATACTTTTGGATCGGTGAGGAATATTTCAATACCAACTCTGCAGACGGAACTGACTATAACGCTATCGAGCTCGGTTATGTGTCAGTCACCCCTATGCGCAGCGACATGACCGACCACCAGGCACTCACATCGATCGAAACCTGGAACTACTTGAAGGCGGCTGAACTGGTCCACAAAACCTAACGTCGCCGGAACCTTTACCAGCCTGAAGGCCAGACGAGGGGCCGAAGATTTCAATAGTGCACTCAACCGGTCAAAAGCCCTCAGAGCATTCTCAGGAGTATTCGATCCCTCGGGAACGAATGGTCGCCCGTCTTCGGGATCATTACCACATTCGGGATGAGAGAGTTCTGGAAGCCATGAAGTCTGTTCCGCGTCATGCTTTCGTGCCTGAGGCTCTTCAAGGTCGGGCCTACGGAGATCACGCACTTCCGATAAGCGCCAACCAAACCATTTCGCAGCCTTATATCGTTGCGCACATGACTGAGTTGCTTCAGATTGATAAGAACAGTCGGGTATTGGAGATCGGCGCCGGATCAGGTTATCAAACCGCTGTTCTGTCAAAGATCGCCGGGCAGGTCTATTCAATTGAACGCATCGCTGAGCTCGCGCGCGAAGCTCAGGCAAGAATTCGGCAGCTGGAGATCTACAACGCGACAGTGAAGTGTTTCGACGGCACGCTCGGTTGGGCGGCAAACGCACCTTACGACGCGATTCTGGTAGCCGCCGGCGGCCCCGATGTTCCTGAGCCTCTGGTTACTCAACTAAAAATCGGTGGTCGATTGGTTGTTCCAGTTGGCAGTACACGTGAATCACAGCGACTAGTTCGCGTGATCAAAACTACAACTGGTTCGAAAAAAGAAGACCAGGGCGGATGCGCTTTTGTTCCTTTGATCGGCCAGCATGGTTGGTCGGCTCAGCATTAGTTCTAGACTTAAGCTTGATTAGTGTTAGGCTCCTGTTTCGTGTTGGTTCAGGTGAGGCGCGTGGATCGTCTCATGTGAGACTCGGAATATGGCCCTTACGATTTTTGGAGACCTGAGGGCTGGAAATCCAGACTATGGATACGCTGACGGAATTATTTCACCAACTGCGGGAGCTTCTCAATCCCAAGATTATCATTGAGACACTTCTGGCAAAGGGCGGCGTCTTTGTCTACGTGGGACTAGTCTTCATCGTCTTTGCTGAAACGGGACTGGCAGTCGGCTTCTTCCTGCCAGGCGATTCACTACTGGTAGTGGCGGGCCTTTTTGCAGCAACTGGCAAACTAAATCTCGCGATACTGTTGAGTACCTTGTTCGTGGCGGCCGTGGTAGGCGATGCCGTGGGCTACTTCACCGGATCCAGACTGGGGCCACGTCTCTTCAAGAAACAGAAGTCACTCTTGTTTCGACCCAGCCATCTTCAGAAGGCGCATTCTTTTTATGAGAAGTACGGAGGTAAAACGATTGTTATCGCGCGGTTCGTACCAGTCGTTCGCACTTTCGCGCCGTTAGTTGCTGGAGCCGCACAGATGCCATACCGTCGGTTCGTGATATTCAACGTTGCCGGCGGCTTCCTGTGGGTCTTTAGTATGCTTCTGAGCGGCTACTTTCTGGGAAGCATCCTGAAATCAAAGCTAGGTATTGATTTGGACGAGCATATCGAGTGGGTGATCGTCGTCGTCGTTCTACTGTCTCTCATGCCGCCGTTCATTGAGTTTATTAAGTCGCGACGTGAGAAAGCACGCGAGGAACGTGCTACGAGCGCCGAAGTTTGATTGAGCCAGACCAATGCCTGGCAGTCCCAGGCGTGGTTTGGAGTCGTTTGAATTACAGCGTTATGTTTGGCCTCTAGCAATCCGCGGCAGATTTGACTTAACTCTACGCGTCACCTAGTATCCAGGAGCTTTGAGTTGTTGTCGGGGCGTGGCTCAGCCTGGTAGAGCGCACGGTTCGGGACCGTGAGGTCGGAGGTTCGAATCCTCTCGCCCCGACCATTCAAAATCGAAAGTAACAAGTATTTACGGCTGCCAACTTAGGCGGCCGTAATTTTTTGCTAATGTCCAAATTGTGGCCAGGAGAATTCGGCACTCGCAGCACAGATAACATCGGGTATTGCTCTAGTTGACTAGCAACCAAAACCGAGCAACTGATATACAGCTTTTTCTTGACGGGCCCGTAAAAAAAGATGTAGCCTTCATCGTTCCACTTTTCATTAGCTAACGAGAGTTCCCGTCGCTCCTTTCTTCAGCTGAAGGTCCCGCTCCGTTAGCTTCACTTGCAAGTGTTGTGTCGCACCAGCGCGGAGTTCAGAGCGCCGCGGTCTTTTACGCAGCGCCCGCTCTAACTCTTAGAGTCAAGCTCGGCTGAAACGCTTGGCCATATGACCCAATCACAGCAGCTCTACCTGTTGAGGCGAGCTCGTGTTGAAAGATCGCGACCACTTTAGCGCTACATCATCCGAGGCTTCTGGCCCAAAGGGCCAAGCAGTGGGAACCGGTACGAAGGCAAGCAGAGGAGACGGACTCAGTCCGATCATCTCGCTCCCCAAAGGCGGCGGTGCGATAAAGGGGATTGGCGAGAAGTTTGCAGCCAATCCGGTAACAGGTACCGGAACGATGACCATCCCACTGGCAACAAGCCCAGGGCGGTCCGGTTTTGGTCCTCAGCTTAACCTCTCTTACGATTCCGGTTCGGGCAACGGCGTTTTCGGCTTCGGCTGGAGCCTGTCACTGCCGGCAATTACTCGCAAGACAGAAAAAGGCCTGCCTCAATATTTCGACGGCGATGAGTCAGACGTTTTCATCCTGTCGGGCTCTGAAGACTTGGTACCATTCCTGGTTGAAACAGCCACGGGATGGCTGCCCGAAACTTTGCCGACGCGCAATCTGGATGGCGAGGATTATCAAGTTCGCCGTTACCGGCCGCGAATTGAAGGCCTCTTTTCTCGCATCGAGCGTTGGACGAGTTTACAAACCGGTGATATCCACTGGCGATCAATCACTCGGGACAACATCACCACTCTCTACGGCAAGGACGACAAGTCCAGAATCTTCGCTCCGGCTGGTGCGAATACCGGACAACCGAAACGTGTATTCAGCTGGCTGATCTGCCAGAGCTATGACGATAAAGGCAACGCTGTCGTCTATGAGCATGTCGCCGAGAATGACCAGGGCGTCGATCGCGGAGCGGTTAACGAACGCAATCGGGTGCGCGATGCCAACCGCTATCTGAGAAGTATCAAATATGGCAACCGGGTTTCTCGCCTAATCCAGCCAAACCTTGATGAGGCCGAGTGGATGTTTGAGGTCGTCTTTGACTACAACGAAGGCCGCTATGAAGAACTTCCGCTCAACCCGGCGCTGTCTGAACCCGAACAGCATCGCTTCGTCCGCGCCTCACTGACGCCGGCACTGCCGTGGATCCCACGCCCGGATCCGTTCTCAGTTCATCGCTCCGGATTTGAGGTCCGTACTTATCGTCGCTGTCATCGCGTGCTGATGTTCCATCGTTTTCCGGAACTTGGTGCGGAGGCGTGTCTGGTTCGGTCCACGCAGTTCGAGTATGCAGACCTCGATTACTCGCTTCCTACAACCATCGATCAGGAGCTCGCGCACCAGGGCAGCACTCGGTTCGCTTCTTTCATCCAGGGGGTTACCCAATCCGGATTCGTTCGCGACGCCTCTCGGCCGGTTGTAGCGATCAATGGCGTCAACTTTGTCACCTATCTTAAGAAATCGTTGCCGCCTCTCGAGTTCGAATACAGCAAGGCGAAGATTCAGGACGAGATCCGAGAACTCGACACGAGTAGTGTAGAAAACTTGCCTGTTGGTTTGGACGGCTCTTCGTACCAGTGGGTGGATCTCGATGGTGAAGGCGTAACGGGTATCTTGACGGAGCAGGCGAACGCCTGGTTCTACAAACCTAACCTCGGCGAGGGACGTTTCGGGCGGCTCGAAGTGGTAGCGCCCAAACCGTCGCTCGCTGATCTGAGCAGCGGACGACAGCAGTTGCTCGATCTCGCCGGTGACGGACAATTGGATCTGGTGGCCTTTGCCGGCCCGAGCCCTGGTTTCTACGAGCGAACTCGAGACGAAAACTGGGAACAGTTTAAAGCGTTCTCGAAGCTACCCAGCATTCGTTGGGACGAACCAAATTTGCGTTTCGTGGATTTAAACGGTGATGGGCATGCCGATATTCTCATCGCAGAAAACGAAGTGTTCACCTGGTACCCTTCGCTGGCGGAGGCAGGGTTCGATTCCGCACGATCTGTCCACCAGCCTTTTGATGAGGAAAAGGGGCCGCGCTTATTACTGGCGGATGGTACCCAGTCCATTTACCTCGCCGACATGTGCGGCGACGGCCTGACCGACCTCGTGCGTATCCGCAACAACGACGTCTGTTATTGGCCCAACCTGGGCCATGGACGTTTCGGGGCAAGAGTCGCCATGGAGAACGCGCCGTGGTTCGACAACCTTGATCAGTTCGACCATCGGCGTATTCGTCTGACCGATATTGACGGCTCCGGCACCAACGATATCGTCTATCTGGGCCGCGACGGTGTGCATCTCTACTTCAATCAGTCTGGCAACCGTTGGAGCGAGCCGCGCCGCCTAGGCAAATTCCCACGCGTCGACAACCTTTCCTCGGTGATGACTGCAGATCTGCTCGGCAATGGCACCGCTTGCTTAGTCTGGTCATCGCCACTGCCCGCTGACATTGTCAGCCCGTTGCGTTACATCGACCTGATGGGCGGGCAGAAACCTCACCTGATGATCAAGTCGGTCAACAACCTCGGCGCCGAAACACATTTCCATTACGTGGCTTCGACGAAGTTCTACCTGGCCGACAAACTTGCCCGGAGACCGTGGATCACGAAGATTCCGTTTCCTGTCCATGTGGTCGAGCGCACTGAAACCTACGACCGCATCAGCGGTAATCGCTTCGTTACCCGATCGGCCTACCATCACGGCTATTTCGACGGGGTTGAACGCGAATTTCGCGGCTTCGGCATGGTGGAGCAATGGGACACCGAGGAGTTCGCCGCGCTCAATGCCGGTGAACAGTTTCCGCCGGGGACGAATGTCGAGGAGTCTTCCCACGTTCCTCCGGTCCTGAGCCGCACTTGGTTCCATACCGGGGCATATCTTGGCCGCGATCATGTTTCCGATTTCTTCGCAGGGCTCTTGGACGGCGGTGACGCCGGGGAGTATTACCGGGAGCCGGGGCTGACCCATGCGCAAACAAGAGAACTTCTCCTCGATGACACTGTGCTCCCGACCGGGTTGACGATCGAGGAAGAGCGCGAAGCCTGTCGCGCGCTGAAAGGTTTGATGCTGCGCCAGGAAGTCTACGCCCTCGACGGCACTGACAAAGAACAACATCCCTACGCCGTCACTGAGCAGAACTTTACCATCCGGCAGTTGCAGCCCCACGCCGGCAATCGCCATGCGGTGTTCTTCACTCACGCCCGCGAATCCATTAGCTACAACTACGAGCGTAACCCCAACGATCCCCGCATCAGTCATGCGCTGACGCTGGAGGTGGACGAGTTCGGGAATGTGCTGAAATCCGCCGCTATCGGCTATGGCCGACGCCAGACCATTCGCATAGTCGATGCCCAGGGTGTTGTACAGGAAATACCGAACGAGGCATTGAACCAACTCGACCCTGGCGACCAGGAAAAACAGACCCTCAACATCGTGACCTATACCGAGAACGGCGTCACTAACCCGATCGACGATGTCGCCGTTGACCCCGCTAACTACCGTGCGCCGCTGCTCTGTGATAGCCGGACCTATGAGCTGACGGGATACACGCCGACCGGCGCGGGCGGCCGATTTCATAGCGCTGACTTTGTCCAGGTCGCAGGCGAGGGCCTGACGCAGCTCTTCGATACCGAGATCGACTACGAGGATCCTCCCACCAACGGCAAACAGCGGCGCCTGATCGAGCAGGTGCGCACGCTTTATCGCAAGAACGATCTGACCGATTTACTCGCATTAGGCACTGTCGAGTCGCTGGTGCTGCCGGGAGAAAGCTACAAGTTGGCCTTCACACCTGGGCTGGCGCAGCAGATTTACGTAGACAGCGGCAAACTGAGCACAGTCGAACAGAATAACGTCCTTGCCAACGAGGGTGGATACGTTCACAGCGAAGGCGACGGCAACTGGTGGATCCCTTCAGGACGGATTTTCTTTTCGCCGGGCAGCTCGGAAACACCGGCACAGGAGTTTGCCCACGCCCGCCAGCATTTTTTCCTGCCGCGCCGCTACCGCGACCCATTCCACACAAGTGCCGTCAGCACTGAGAGTTTTGTTGATTACGACGACTACGATCTCCTGATATTGGAAACTCGCGACGCACTTGGCAACCGTGTAACGGCTGGCGAGCGTGATTTGGCGGACACCCTGGCTGCGCCAGGTAACGATTACCGGGTGCTTCAGCCGCGGCTGGTGATGGACCCCAACCGCGGCCGCACGCAGGTGGCATTCGACATGCTTGGCATGGTGGTAGGCACGGCGGTAATGGGCAAACCCGGTGAGAGCCTCGGCGATTCGCTCGCGGGCTTCGAGGCCGACCTGGTCGAGGCTGTTGTCCTCGACCACCTAGCCAACCCGCTGGGAAATCCGCAGAACACCCTGCAACGTGCCACAAAGCGACTCATATACGACCTATTCGCCTACTGCAACACCAAAGATCAGCCTGAGCCGCAACCTGCCGTGGTCTATACCATGGCCCGCGAGACCCACGACGGCGATCCTGTTCCAGCGGGTGGATTGAAGATCCAGCATAGCTTCTCCTACTCAGACGGGTTTGGCCGCGAGATTCAGACGAAGATTCAGGCCGAACCGGGGTCAGTTCCGCAACGCGATGCCGAAGGCCAGATCATCGTGGGCGCGAACGGCCAGCCGGAGATGACGCCGAATGATGCCAGCCCGCGTTGGGTCGGCAGCGGCTGGACGATCTTCAACAATAAGGGCAAGCCCATCCGCCAATACGAACCATTCTTCACCGACACTCACGGCTTCGAGTTTGACGTCCGCATCGGCGTTAGCTCGGTAATCTTCTATGACGCCGTCAAACGTGTGGTCGCGACGCTGCACCCTAACCACACTTGGGAAAAGGTGATCTTCGATCCGTGGCAGCAATCAACCTGGGATGTCAACGACGTGGTCCTGGTGGCCGATCCAAAGATCGATCCTGACGTCGGAGACTTCTTCAGCCGGCTGCCGGAGACGGAATACCTGCCCACCTGGCATGCGCAACGCGAGGGCGGCGCGCTCGGACCACAGGAACAAGCTGCGGCCCGCAAGTCCGCAATTCACGCGGCGACGCCCACCGTTGCCCACACCGACTCGCTCGGGCGCCCTTTCCTCAACGTCGCGCATAACAAGCTCAAGTACAGCGACACTCCCCCGGCTGCTCCGGCAGTCGAAGAGTTCTACCGCACCCGCATCATTCTTGACATCGAAGGTAACCCGCGCGAAGTCATCGACGCCAAAGACTGCGTCGTCGTGCGCTACGAATACGATATGCTCGGCACTCGCATTCACCATGCGAGCATGGAAGCGGGTGAGCGTTGGATGTTAGATGATATTGCGGGCAATCCGCTCTATGCCTGGGACAGCCGCACTCACCGGTTCCGCGCCGTCTATGATCCACTGCGGCGACCGACGGATTCCTTCCTGCGCGAAGGCACAGGCGCGGAGTTGCTCGTGAGGCGAACCGTCTATGGCGAAGCCCTGCCAGACCCGGAGGCCAATAATCTGCGCACCCAGCCAGTGCAGCTCTTCGACCAGGCAGGAGTGGTTACCAGTGACGAATACGACTTCAAGGGCAACCCGCTGCGCAGTCAACGACAACTTGCGCAGAATTACAAAACGACACTGGACTGGTCAGTCGCCACGCCGCTGGAAGCGACGATTTATACAAGCCGTACCGGCTACGACGCGCTGAACCGCCCGACTGAATTGACCGCGCCGGACAACAGCATCATCCATCCCATCTACAACGAAGCGAACCTGCTGGAGCGGATCGAGGCCAACCTGCGCGGCGAGCCCACGGTCATCCCCTTTGTCACTGACATCGATTACGACGCCACGGGTCAACGCACCTTGATCGAGTATGGCAACGGCGTCAGGACTACCGACCAATACGATCCGCTGACCTTTCGCCTGGTCCACCGGCTCACCAGGCGTAACCCGATTGACTTTCCCGACGACTGTCCTCAGCCACCACCCATCGGCTGGCCCGGCTGTCAGGTGCAGGATCTTCATTACACCTACGACCCGGCAGGCAACATTACCCACATTCGCGACGATGCCCAGCAGATAATTTACTTCCGCAACCAGCGTGTCGAACCCAGCGCCGACTACACCTTCGACGCCATCTACCGGCTGATCGAAGCCACCGGCCGTGAGCACCTGGGTCAGGCAGGCGGTGCGCCTACACCCAGTTCTTACAACGACCAAACGCGGGTGCGGATCCTCCTTTCGGCGAGCGACGGCAACGCCCTGGGCCGATATCTGGAGCGCTACGTGTACGACGCAGTCGGCAACTTCCAGGAGATGGTCCATCGCGGCAGCGACCCGGTGAGCCCTGGCTGGACGCGCGCCTACGACTACAGCGAAGCAAGTCAGCTCGAACCCGGCAAGCAGAGCAATCGCCTCACCAGCAGCAGCCTCGGCCCCACCACCGAGACCTACAGCATCGGCGGAAACGGTTACGACGCTCACGGCAGCATGCTGCGCATGCCCCAGTTGCAAATTATGCAATGGAATTTCCAGGACCAATTGCAGATGAGCCAGCGCCAGGCGGTGAATGCCGCCGACGAAGAAGGCATGCAACGACAGGGCGAACGCACTTGGTATGTCTACGGCGCGGACGGGCAGCGCATGAGGAAAGTAACGGAGCTGGCGGCGGGCCAGGTCAGGGAGGAGCGCATCTACCTGGGCAGCTTCGAGAGCTACCGCAGGCAAGGTGTCAACCCACTGGTACGCGAGACGCTGCACATTATGGACGGCGAGCAGCGAATCGCACTGGTGGACACTCGCACACAAGGTTTAGATCCATCACCGCAACAACTAATCCGCTATCAATTGGGCAACCACCTCGGCTCGGTGAGCCTGGAATTGGATAAGGAGGCGCAGATCATTTCCTACGAGGAGTACACGCCATACGGAACCACCTCGTACCAGGCAGTCCGTAGCCAGACCGAGACGCCAAAGCGGTATCGGTATACGGATAAGGAACGTGATGAAGAGACAGGGTTGAGTTATCACGGAGCGAGGTATTACGCAGGTTGGCTAGGGAGGTGGACCGCGGCGGATCCGATAGGATTGGGCGATGGACCAAATGTGTATACCTACGTTTTAGACAATCCTACTAAAGCTCATGACCCTACTGGAACACAAAGCAAGCCTCAAACTCCTGAACAGAATGTGACGTGGAGGACGGATGCCGATTTGAAGCAATATCTTTCTGCGATGACCCCTGAACAGAGAGGGGCGTTCGTTAACAGCGTCGACGGCCCCGCTCTCGAACGAGTCAAAGCCTCTTATAAAGCGTACGACCTCGAGGTTGCGAGGATCGGAGTGACGACCGTGGAGCATGTTCGGCCTGCCCCGACGCCGCCGCCGGAGCCAGTCATCTCCGGCTCAGTATCAGTAGGGGTATCGGGGGCAGTGGCATCGGGGTCAGTTAACGCAGCAACAGAATACCCGTGGACCGGGGTTGATCTCACAGTCGTCTACGGCACCGACGAAACTACTCTGTTTGGGGATCCGCTCTGGGACGCACGCGCAACGACCATAAACGAACTCGACATGACGAGCACGAAGAATTTGGTGGATAACGTGCTCGGCGCCGCGGGCGACGAACCTATCTCAAGCCTGACAATCTGGTCGCACGGCGGTCCGGGGCATTTCCAGACCGGGGAGGGTGAGGCCGTCACGTTAAATGATTTGGATGAGGAACCGACGGAGCTTGGTCTGGAGTTAGCACGTCTTCGCGGCCATTTCACCAGTAACGCAATCGTCGAGCTGATGTCGTGTAACACTGGAGAGGACCCAAAAATGGTCCAAGCCTTAGCAGATACGCTCGGCGTTCCGGTGGTCGCTTACGAAGGTCTGATCTCGCCCCTGGTGGGCAACTTCGAGGCCAAACCCATCATTATCTGTAGGCCGCAGGGAACCTGTGAGCAAGCGCACGGTTGGGAGATGGGCAAGATGATGTTTTGACCGACCGCTCACGACGAAATTTCTACCTCGATTAAGAATGGATAATCCTCATGTCAAAGAAAGAAAAGAACCTCGAAATCACCGGCCGCATCATCAATCGCATCACGCGAACGCCTCTCGGCGGTCTGCGCGTGGAAGCCTGGGATAAAGACTTAATCTGTAATGATCAGGTTGGTAGTTGTGTCACCGACGCTGAGGGCACATTTAAGATCGACTTTAATGAGGACTATTTCAAGGAACTGTTCGCCGACCGCCGGCCGAATCTGTTTTTTAAGGTGTTCCAAAACGGCGCAGTGCTACAGAGCACCGAGGATTCGATTCTTTGGAACATGGAAGCTGATCCGGCCGAGATCGTCATCGAGGTTGGCCCGGCCCGCGGGGAAGCTTTTGACGTCAAAGGCGCGGTCCGACTTGCTGATGGTTTTCCGGCTCGTGGGTTCATAGTTGCAGCGTTCGATCGTGATCTGCGGCGTGAGCAGAGGCTCGGCACTACCCGCACCAACAAAGACGGTCTTTATCAAATTCAATACTCGGCCTCACAGTTTCAAACACCAGAGGCGGGAAGTGCCGATCTGGTTGTCAAAGCGCTTGCTGACAACGGATCACTGTTAGCCGCTTCGCCGGTGTTGTTCAATGCACCGTCGTCAGCCGTACTGGACCTGACGATTCTGGCTACAGTGCTTGAGCCGCCGGCGCTGTTCGACAAGATCGCCTTCGCTTTGGGACCTTTACTTTCAGGAGTGAAAGTAGAGGAGCTCGAGGAAAACAGGGAACATCAGGATCTGAGTTTTATCTCCGGCGAAACGGGCTTTGAAAAAAATGAGCTCGCCCGCTTCGTCTTTGCCCACCGGCTGGCGCAGCGGCAACTCCCGGCTGAATTCTGGTTTGTGTTGCTGAGAGGCTCGTTCTACCAATTTACCGAAGATCAAAGCCTCAAAGAGCAGTTGGCGGTAGCACTGGATGCCTTGCCTTCGCTCGATCGCAAGGCCGTTAGCAAGTCGCTCACGCGCGGTTTTAACAAAAGAGAGATTTCCGAGTCCTTGTGGGATAAAGCTGCCGGATGGATCGATGCGTTTCTACAATTCATCGCCAACCGATCGGTGAGTGAATCGGTCAAGCCTACCTTTGTCAAATTGGCGCTCGACCATGCCGGTATCGGAGACCCGAAAAAGCAAGAGACATTCGCTTGCCTGTTCAACGAACACAAGGCGGTCACGCCGGAACTGTTAGACGCGCTGGAAAAGGACCCCTCATTCAAGCAGGAGGAAATTGCCGACCTGCGCACCTCCTTCCGGTTGGCGGAACTTACCCAGGGCGATTTCTCAGTCGTGAAAATGGTCAAAGAGGAATTCCGTGTTCGCCAACCCGAACAAGTCCGCAAGCTGGCAAGAATTAGCAAAGACGATTGGGTAAGGCTGGTGCAGGCCAAGCGTGCTGCCGGCGAGATAAAACTACCCATCCAGGTAACCAATATTGCCGGCGTGGCAAGCTTGCCGGAAGCAGAGGTATACGGAAGTGTTCTGGAACGCCAGTTTCGCGAAGCGTTCCCGACGGCTGCTTTCGCTGGCGGCCTCGAGCGGGCGTTGCGAAATGGTGGCGCGCGGGGAGTCCCTCGCGCTGAGACCGTAAGCCGATTTTTGGATCTCCACGAGGACTTCGAATTCCTGAACACGCCGGTAGATGATTTTTTGAAGGCTGACATTCACGCCGATTTTCGGGAGCTTGCCAGCGATGAAAGGTTCAGGCTGGAAGTAAAGGCGGTGCAGCGCGTATTCAAACTCGCTCCGAGCTTTGAGGCGACGGATGAGTTACTGGCGGACGACATTCATTCGGCACAACAGGCCTATCGGGTAGGCAAAACGGAGTTCGTGCGTCGCTACAGCGGTCGCGCGGGTTTCACTGCCGAAAGCGCTCGACGCACTTGGAACAGGGCCGCCGACACACACGCTGCTGTGTTGACGATTGTGGCCGACCTAAAGGCTCTCGAATCCAACTCCTTGCCCCAAGCGCTAAAAAACGGCAACGAGGCGCTTTCGACCTTTCCCAACTGGAATAATTTGTTTCAAACCGGTGACCTCTGCGAGTGCGAGCATTGTCGATCGGTGATTAGTCCAGCGGCTTACTTTGCCGACCTGCTGATGTTCCTCAAAGACCGTGATGCGGTCCCAACCGGGTTTACAGTTAAGGATGTTCTCTTCAACCGCCGTCCTGACCTGGGCTACATCGAGCTAAACTGCGAGAACGCCCTGACGCCTTTTCCTTACGTCGACACCGTCTGCGAGGTGCTGGAAGACGTAGTAGATGCGGCAGGTGAGAACGATCTGGAGCTGACAGGTTTGAACGCTATACCGGTGGACGCTGTCGCGGCGAAGACTGCAGTGGCCCAGGCGTTTGCTGGTGCTCTCTCTGATCCGGCGAATGATGATAAGTGGAAAATAAACCTCGGGGAAAATTTCTCGCTCTCGCAAGTAAACTCCTCGGATCCCGACCTTTGGGTAGTACACAGCGAGGATGTGACCTACCTCTTGAAGAAAAAAGCAACGCCCGACTTCTTCGCTAAAATCCTGCGCAACACAAAAGCGAGCGCCGACGAATTGCGGTCCTACCCACAATACGTAAATCCGAAAGCGTACGAAAAACTGCGTGCTGCTAAATATCCCCTGAGCTTGCCGTTTGACTTGTTCGCGGACGAAGTGAGGGCAGCGTTTAAGAAAACGAACCTCGAACGCTGGGACTTGATGCGCACCCTCCGAGGCGTTGCCGCGCCCAACAATCCCACCGAAGGAGAGATTGCCGCCGAGTACTTCGGGATCAGCACCGACTCGGCGGGGGCTTTCGATGAGCAACGTTTGATTTTCGTCGCCGACACGACGGTTGCTGGACAACAGGATGTTTGGGGTGAAACAGAATCGGATTGGTTGACCAAAGTGGGTAACGTAAAGGCATTTCTGGAAAAGACCGGCTTGGAATACAACGATGTGCTGGCGTTGCTCGACCTTAAGTTCATTAACCCATCAGGTGACATCGCCATCCTCCACCTCGACCCCTCGTGCGATACCGATCAGAAAGTCGTTGAAGTCTTGAGCGCTGAAGTTCTTGACCGCATCCACCGCTTTCTGCGGTTTTGGCGAAAACTCAAAGGCTGGAAAATGTGGGAGCTTGATCTGGTTATCCGGCATCCCCGCATCGGGAACGGCGCCCTGGACGAGTCATTCTTGATCAGCCTGTTCTATTTCAACCGATTGCGAAGCAGGCTGGGGAATAAAGCTACGGTCGAACACACTTGCGCACTCTTCGGCAACCTGAATACAGAGACTCGTTTCACCAAGCTCCACGAGAAAAGAGACGATGCGCTCTACCAAAAACTTTTCCTGAACAAAAGACTCATAAACCCACTCGATCCTGCGTTCCAGTTTGACTCAGTGTCTGGCGAGCTGCCGGCGGGTGAAACCATTACCGCGCATCACCCAGTCGTGCTGGCAACACTGGGTTTACGGGAAACCGATCTGCTTCTGCTCAAGGGACTGACTAAAGCTTCGGATGGCACAAGCTACATCGATGACGACCTAACTCTAAGTAACCTTTCGTTTCTCTGGCGCCATGCCTGGCTTTCCAAACTGCTGAAGTTCAAGGTTGCGGACTGGAAGATATTGCTGAAGGTTTTTCAGCAGGACATCACGCACTTTGCGAACCCAGTGGGGGCCTTGAAGTTTGTGGAAGGAGTTGACCAGCTCAAAGCATCCGGTTTCGCGCCCGACGAACTTGGCTGGCTGCTGGGCGCTGACCTTACGGCGAAGGCAGCGATAAAAGAAACCGACGCGGCTCGCTTCCTCTCGGCTTTACGCAAAGAGTTGCGAGGGATCAGCGCCGAATACGATCAGACGCAATATGACTTTCTCGCTTCCCCCACAGACGTCGATAGTCTTACCCCACTGCTGGCATCGTTGCTGCAAAAGCTGAACCGCAACGAAGCCAGCGCGGGCGCCTTTCTGAAGACACTTCGAGGCGGCGTGCGTTTGGAAGCGAGCGTGCAGGAATTGCCGTCAGGTTTTGTATTTTCCGCGGCGATCACGTCGGCACCGAATCACATACCCATCGAGTATGACGAGACGAACCAAGTACTCAGCTTCACTGGCTTGCTGACTGAGACACAGCGAACACTTCTCCTGAACGACCCTTCGCTGGCAGCCGTAAGCGGTCAATCAGCTTACGTAAACGCTATTCAAGAACTGTATCAACAGTCCCTCGGAGCGGCTACGAATTATGTATCCGCAGAAGTAGAGGTGCTCTTACCAGGTGGAGTGACACTACCGGACGATGGTCCTTCCCTCCCTATTCGATACAATTCTATAACCAGCAAGCTAAGTTTTACCGGGGTGATGACGGATGCGGAACGGTTAGCGCTGATCGCAGCCGGCAACCCGGCTCCCGCAATTGATGAGCTTTTTCTGTTTCCCCGGATGACGGTGAAGTTTTACGAGGTGGTGTTCATTGTTCCCCTGGTTACGCTCCCTCCAGCCGTCGATTTCGGCGCGCAATTGCCCGCTGATCTGGCTGCGAAAATTTCCTACGATGCCGAACAGAGACTGCTTCGCTTTACCGGCATCATGAGTCTCGCCGAACAGTCGGCGCTGAACACCCTTGCGCCCAGCATACTTCCGGAAGAGGTGGCATACCACGTTGCCGTCAACAGCCTGGCCGCGCAGCCCCATACTATTGTTCCACTCGACGAGCGCATCTGGCTGGCAGATATAGATCTCGACGTCACACAACCGGCCAACGATACTCTGGCCAAGCGCCTCGCAAACGCTGCCGCAAAGGCTCTCGCCTATTTATCGAGCACTCTTGTGCAAAATGCTGTCGTGCAGCAAAGCAGCGCCCAATTGGGCCTGACTGAGTCGGTTACCCGCTACCTGCTGAGTAACTACGCTGTGCTGCCCGACAGTCTTCTGGCTCAGTTCAGTGGACCTTTCACAGCTTCGACAGGTGTGGTGGATTATGCAACCTTCAAACCCATCTTCGATGGCTGGTATTGGCTGAACAGAGTAGCCACCATGCTGAAAAAGTGGAAGATCACTCTGCCGGAATTGGAGAAGTTCAGGGCCTTGACAGCAGGGGCCCAGCTCCTTGATTTCCTGACTCTGCCCCTGGACAGTGCTGGGACGATTGCCTCGATAGAACGCTTTCTGAGAACCAGCCGTCTCCTGCGCTTGCGGGACATCTTGCCGGAGGGGGGAACTACGCTCCTCCAGGTGCTCGAAAACCTGAACAGCGGAATCTACGATGCCGAGGCAGCAAGTAGTCCACCTAGCACCGCGCAGCAACTCTTCGCCGCCGATGTACAACGGCTGAATGAAGCATGGGCACCTGCCGATGTGGAAGCGCTCACGGACGCACTCGATCTCGCCTATCCTGCTGACTACCTCCTGGCTGAAAACTGGGAACGCCTACGCCGGGTATTTTACTTTCTCGATAATCTCAACGCCGGCGCCGATACAGTGAAAAGTTTTGCTGCAGCTTCGATGAGCGCTGTACAGGCCCAAACGCTCAAAGAACTGTTGAGGTCGAAGTTTGGTGAAGAGACGTGGTTGGTGCTGAGCGCAGAAATTCAGGATGTGCTTCGGGAGCGCAAGCGTGATGGCCTTGCCGCTTATCTGCTTACTCATCCGCTCACTGACCCGATGCCTGTCGATGCTCCCACCGGCAAATGGGAGAACACGAATGATCTTTACGCTTATTACCTGCTGGACGTGGAGATGTCCTCCTGCCAACTGACCAGTCGCCTGGTCCAGGGATCGGGATCAATACAACTGTTCGTACAGCGGTGCTTTATGGGGTTGGAGCCGGGAGTGGTGGTCGAAGCCGACGGTGATAGTGGCGACAGCGCCTGGCGGTGGTGGAAGTGGATGCGCAAATACCGGGTCTGGGAAGCGAACCGGAAGGTGTTTCTCTGGCCCGAAAACTGGATTGAACCGGAGCTGCGAAAAGACAAGTCCCAGTTTTTTAAGGATCTCGAAGATGAGTTACTGCAAAACGATATCACGCAGTACACGTCAGAGACTGCGATTCAAAATTATCTCGAGAAATTGGACGGCGTGGCTCAGCTCGAGATTGCGGGCTTCTATCATGAAGACGATGGCGATGAGGCCATTGTCCACGTGTTCGGTCGTACCAGGCGCGCCGAACCTCATCTTTACTACTACCGGCGTTACGATTATCGGCAGTGGACTCCCTGGGAGAAGGTCGAGTTAGATATCGAAGGCGACTATCTGATTCCGGCCGTCGTTAATAAGCGGTTGTTTTTGTTGTGGCCCCTGTTTACTGAGGTGCCGGATGAGGAGGGGAACAATAAAGTTACGATACCGGCTGTTTCTACCAGCGCACAACCAAACACTGAAGTGCAGAAAACCAAGAAGCGACTGCGGCTAAAAATGGCGGTCAGCGACTACCGGCAAGGGAAATGGACGCCGAAAAAAGTCTCGACCGATTTCCATGAAAGCTGGTGGTACGACATCGAAATCGCGAAGAAGCATTATCGGTTCCTGGCCATCGACGGAAGCGAGGTGGACGGTCGTTTCGCTGTTGAATACGACGGTTCCGGTCTCGGAAGTGACGGTGTAACAACGAAGGCCACTTTGTCCGGGGCTTTTGAGATTGCTGGCTGTAGAGGTGTGCCCGAACAGAGGAGCAAGCTGTGGGATAACTTTACCCCTACTGTGCGGGCGGAAGAGGAATCGACGGGTCTTCGGACTCAGTTGTTGAAGTGGGTGGAACTGGCTACTCGTGACGACAACCCCGAGGAAGACTTCACTCTCCAGAACTACTTTCCGAACCTGCCTTCAGACTATTTGTACCTCACGTGGATCTTGATGCAAACGCCAGGGATTTTCACCATGACCCCACCGTGGCACTTGTCTTACTTCGACAAGTTGATCTTCGACGGGAAACTGGGGTTCCCCCAGGACGTTCATATTAGTCGGCTCCCAACGCCAGTAGGGAGCTGGTTGCCATTCTTCTATAACGACAGGAGACGCTCCTTTTTCGTGCTGCCTGCTTGGGCAAGACAAAGAGACAGGCGTGAGCGGAAAGGTTCGATCGCTCCAAAGTACTACCCGGAAATCAAGAAACTCTTTCGCCAATTCGAAGACTACTTTGAGGACTTGGTGCAGACCTTTCTCAACACTCTCGATTTCTCAGCTATGCCGCCGCCTACCAGACAGGCGTTAGAGCAGTTTCTTTCCCCGCGTTTTCCGGAAATGCCAAAGCCGCCTTTTACCGACCAGCAGGTTGAAGACTTGATGAAGAGGTGGTTTATGAGGTTTTTTCATTGGCACATGGGTCTCTCCTCAACACAGTTGCAGATGCAGCGAAGGTTCCATTTCAAGAATTTCTACCATCCGTTCGTCTGTGATCTCGCGAAGCTGGTTTATGATCCCCTCAAGGGCATCCCTGCACTCATGAGCCGGGAGACCCAGTTGAAAAATTCAGGCTTCAGCTTTCGTCAGACTTACAAGCCTGCTTTTGCGGTTCTTGAGCCGCAGACTGACGAGTTCTATCCACAGGAGGTCGTGGACTTCACACCAGACGGTGCCTACTCGGCCTACAACTGGGAACTCTTCTTCCACGTCCCACTACTGATTGCCAACTCCTTGAGCAAGAACCAACGCTTCGAGGAAGCACATGAATGGTACCACTTCATATTCAACCCCATCGGAGTTGAAAGTCCCGTGCCGGGTGGGTCGCCGATGAGTAAGTACTGGATCACTAAACCGTTTTTCGAGACCACTGACCCGCAGTACATCCAGCAGCGCATTGAAAGCATTATGCGCATGTTGGCAGGGGATACGACGGTGCCGGGGTTTTCCGCGCAAACCAAAAAAGACCTCGAAGACCAGGTACTGGATTGGCGCACTTACCCATTCGAGCCACATCGCATTGCCAACTACCGCACAGTTGCTTATCAGAAAACGGTGGTGATGAGATATCTTGACAACCTCATCGCCTGGGGAGATTACCTTTTCCGCCAGGACAGTATGGAGAGCATCAACGAGGCAACCCAACTCTACATTCTGGCGGCCGAAGTCCTCGGTCCCCGTCCGCAAAAGATTCCACCCCAGGCGAAACCGCCGGTGGAGAGTTTCAACGAGTTGGAAGACGACCTTGACGCGTTTTCAAATGCGCTGGTGGAAGTGGAAAACCTCATTCCGCCCTTACCTGCCAACGAGCAGGACGGCGAAGACCTGGCGCCGCTGCCGATGCTTTACTTCTGCATTCCGCAGAATGAAAAGCTGTTGAGTTACTGGGACACAGTGGCCGACCGGCTCTACAAGATTCGCCACTGCATGAACATTGAAGGCGTTGTGCGTCAACTCTCCCTGTTTGAGCCGCCCATCGATCCCGCCGCTTTAGTGAAGGCCGTCGTCGGCGGCCTTGATATCAGCAGTGCCCTTGCAGACTTGAACGCTCCGCTACCGCTCTATCGTTTCAACGTTCTGTTACAACGTGCCAAAGAGGTCTGCAGCGACGTGCGCTCTCTGGGCGGCGCTCTCCTGTCTGCTTTGGAGAAGAAGGACGCCGAGGCACTCGGACTGCTGCGGCAAACTGTCGAGATCGACCTGCTTAAGGCGGTGAAAGCTGTTCGTGAAAAGCAGATCGCAGAAGCACGAGAGAACCTGGAAGCGCTGAAGCGGTCCAAGGCCACTGTAGAAGAGAAGCGGGATTACTACCGCCTTATCGAGAAGGTCATCGACGGAGAACAGCAGAGTCTGGATCAATTAGAAAGAGCGCAGCACCATTCGAGCAACGCCCAAACCATCAATATCGGAGCTTCTATCCTGGGCTACATCCCCAATCTAACAATCGGTGGATCTGGTTTTGGCGGTTCGCCGCATGTTAATGCGCAGTGGGGGACGGGCAACATCATCAGTGCCCTGCAAGCTGCGTCCGGCGCTGAAAATCAACTTTCCAGCCTGGCAGCCTTCCAAGCCAGCAGGGCTTCAACATCGGCTTCTCATACTCGAAGGTTTAGTGATTGGAAGCTGCAAGAGACTCTTGCTGACCGAGAAATGGCACAGTTGGACAAGCAAATCGACGCAGCTAATGTGCGAATTTCAATCGCTGAGCAGGAATTGGTAAACCACAACCTCCAGATCGAAAACTCCCAGACTGTCGATGAGTTCATGCGCTCAAAATACACCAACAAGGATCTGTACCAATGGCATATTGGTCAGATTTCGGCCGTGTATTTTAAGAGCTACAAGCTTGCTTACGATCTGGCGAAGCGGGCCGAGAAATGTTTCCGCTTTGAACTCGGTTTGCAAGATAGCAGCTTTATCAACTTCGGCTATTGGGACAGTTTGAAAAAGGGACTGCTGTCCGGGGAGAAGCTTCAGTATGACCTGCACCGGTTGGAGACCGCGTTGCTCGAGAAAAACCGCCGCGAGTTTGAGTTAACCAAACACGTCTCAGTTGCACTTCTAGATCCGCTGGCACTGGTGAGACTCCGCGAGACTGGTAAGTGTTTCTTCCGTTTACCAGAGGAAATTTTCGACCTTGATTTTCCCGGACACTATTTCCGTCGCATCAAGTCAGTCAGTCTGACGCTGCCGTGTGTAGTCGGACCTTTCACGACGATCTCCAGCACACTCAGGTTGCTGAAAAACAGCATTCGCATCAACACCGCCAATGGTGATAATGGCTATGCACATAACGCTGATGATCAGGGTCCCACCGATGACCTGCGCTTTGTCGAAAACAACGTTGGTGTCAAAGCCATCGCCGCCAGTAGTGCTCAGAACGACAGCGGAATGTTTGAGTTGAACTTTCGCGACGAGCGTTATCTTCCCTTTGAGGGGGCCGGCGCTGTTAGCGAATGGTCTCTGGAATTGTTCAGCGACCCGGCAGATCCAGATTTTGGAAAGCCACTTCGGCAATTCGACTATGGCACGATATCGGATGCCATAGTCCACATAAAATACACGGCCCGAGAGGATGCTGGTCCATTCAAGAATGGGGCCGTCCAGAACCTTCGAACCTACTTTAGCGAAGACGGAACAATGCGCTCCCTACGTTTGTTCAACTTGCGACAGGAGTTCCCTGGACAGTGGCATCGATTCCTCAACCCAACAAACCCGGTAGACGGAAACGTTTTTGAATTTGAAATGTTACCGGCCTTGTTCCCATTGAAGGATGTCGACAAGACCCTGAAAATCAATGCGGTCTGGTTGCTTGCCCGCTGCACGGATCCGGGAACTTACAGCGTGTTGCTGAACCCGCCGCTGCTTCCACCGCCACCACCGGGATCTGACGTAATGACATTGGCGAAAATCAACCAGTACGGTGGGCTGCATTTTGGACAGAAGAACGTTTCCGAGTCGGACATCTCAGTAGCGCCTACGGATCCTCCGCTGCAATGGGTACTAAAGATGACCCGACCCGGAGGACAGAACCTGGAGAAGGATCCGCTCACCAACGAGATGGAGGTGGAGGATCTGATGCTGATGGTAGGTTACGACTGGGAAACGTGATCACTTCCTTTTTCATTTCGGCGATGGAAACTCAAGGTTGTACGGGAATCGGAATATGCTTCCCCACTGAAGAGGGTTATCAAGGGAGATGCGTGGTAAGAAACACAGAAGACCAATTCGAACACGATAGAAAACCGCGGCGCGACATTACTCAATACTCCGCAAACGCGTCATCGGGATAGCAATACAACCAACGCTCTCCCGGCTCCGCGGAGGAAATGACCGGATGTCGACTGGCGTTAGCGTGCGCCGTGGCGTGGCGATTCGGAGAATCGTCGCAGCAAAGCGTGGCGTTGCACGTTTGACAGGTACGAAGGTGCATCCATTGGGCACCAATCTTGACGCACTCTTCGCACTCTCTTCGCTTTGCATGCCTAACGGTTGTTATCGCCTGGATATGAGAGCAGGTTGTGTGAGCCATAGTTGCGCCTCTATTCGGACAGCACCTGGTGGACGTTCAGATGTGCTTCAAACCCGGCGAGTAGATTCTAATTCTCTCGATTTAGAAATGCCTTCGCGCAGTTCCTCGAATGCTTGCTTCTTAGGATATTGTAGAAGCCTTCCCAACCTGAGCCGTCCACAAAACCACCGTGTTGTTCTCCTGGAGTGTATTGACCGGCAGCTTGTTTGATAAAAATTTCAAACATTAAGTTCTAGACTGAAGCAATCGATTAAACCCTTTCATGGTCTTGATACATGACTACTCGAAGGTATGGTGATCTCACGCCTGCCGAACATACGCGCATCAAGCGAGAACGCACCTGGGCCAAGAAGAACTATTGCTATAGATAGAACAATTAGATTGATGATCGCCAGATAGGCGTTGAATAGATCCTGGACCGGTAAAGCAATCCCTGAAGAAGCGACAACAACACCACCTATTGCCACTAAGCCAGCGACCAGAGGGGTCATCAGGCCGGCCAACAGGAAAGCGCCGCAGGTGAATGCCAGGGCTGCCACGCCCCACACCGCTGGACCGCGATTCGGCGACTGAACGCAGGCTACTCCCTGGACAATCAGTGAACAACCAACCAGCGCTCGCAGGAGTAGCAGTCCCACGCCGGGCCATTCGCTGGGAAAGGTGGAAAATAGCTTTTGCAGATAACGCTCCTTCGCTACCTAAGACCTTCTTGGAACTCAGGAGGAAGATACTTTGTGGAGCAACAGAAAGAATCCGTAGATCAAGGTAATTTTCAATACCTCTTTGGTGGTACTGGAATTCTCGGATGGGAGGGAAGTTCAGAGCTGGATGATTCCTCGACGGACCCCGATGGCAACGGCCTGAGTACGGTCACTGGCACCCAGTTTCTCCATAATATGTTTGATGTGCACTTTGACAGTTTCTTCTGAGATGAAGAGCTGATCGCCGATATCCTTATTCCGGTTTCCTCCCGCGAGACGCTGCAGGACCTCTACCTCTCTTGGAGTCAGCGCCTCATCACCCATATGTTCGGCGAGGTGAGCGGCTACCTCCACGGGGATTCGTTTTTTGCCGGCGTGGGCCTGGCGGATAACCTCGACGAGTTCTTTCGCAGGCGTGGTTTTGAGCAAATAGCCGCGTGCGCCAGCCTCCAATGCTCTTTGGATTTCCACGTCGCCTTCGAAGGTCGTGAGCATCACAACGCAAGCGTCCGGGTATTCAGTGCGGATGGCGATGAGCGCATCGATGCCGCTGATGTCAGGAAGTCTCAAGTCCATCAGAGTGACGTCAGGCTGGTGCTGGCGAAACTGTTGGATGGCCTCATGGCCCGTAGATGCTTGACCTACCAAAACCATGTCCGGCTGATTCTCGATGAGTACGGCAATTCCTTCCCGCAGCAGCGGATGATCATCGACACTGAGAATGCGTATAGAAACTTGCGGGCTCATTGTTTCATTTCCTTACTATTTTCCGCAGCATCTGCCGGCGATTTGCGGCCTGATAATTTAGTAAACCACTTCAGTCTCGACTCACGAGACTGATCCTGAAAAGCGACTTTGCTGGGGACAGACAATTCCACTTCCGTGCCTGATCCGACACGGCTACGCACTTTGAGACGCGCCTTAATTCTCTCCGCTCTCTCACGCATTCCAGATAATCCCCAGTGACCGTCGCGCCCCCACTGCAATACTTCAGAGTTGATCCCGCAACCATCGTCAGTGATCAAAAGGCGCAGCTGATTCTCGAGATACGATACTTCCACAGTGATGTTCTTTGCCCGCGAGTGGCGAAAAGCGTTGACCACGGCTTCACGGCCTATCCGATAAACTTCGTCACGCACAATCGGGTGCAACGGCCTGGATGAACCTTCGACGATTACTCTAAATGCCGAGTCTTCGGCGCCCTTTAGTTCGCGGCTGATACTGGAAAGTGCGAGTGCGATGTCTTGTGAACCATTGTTCGTCAACCGCAGGCCTCGCAATGCGTTGCGTCCTTCCTCATCGACTTGTCTCATTAGATCAAGAATCCTCACGAGACGCGGCTTAGTCGGCGACGCTTCCGGCAATTGGTCTACCGCGACGTCCAGTTGCATCGACGCACTCAGAAAGCCCTGCAGCAGCGTATCGTGCAACTCCTGTGCGATCAGTGTGCGTTCGGCGAGTCGTTCTTCGAAACGCACATTCAACTGTCTCGTGACTTGCAGCAAGTGGATGCGGTAGATAGCCAGCACCATCAACGCAAAAGCGAGCAGGGCCAACAACCTGAACCACCATGTTTGCCAGAAGGCTGGAGCGATTCCGAATCCGAGCACCTCCTCCGCACTGTTCCACGTGCCATCACTGTTACTTGCCATCACCCGAAAGCGATACGAACCAGGACCTAAGTTGGTATAGATCGCTTCGCCTGCTGAAACTGGATTGCTCCACTCGTGATCGAAACCGTCGAGTCTGTAGCGGTACTTCACTCGCTCCGGTATTGCCAGACTAAGACCTACAAAACCGAACGCGATGCGCTGCCGACCCGCGGGGATAAGAATGCTTCCACCTAATTCGATTGGACTGCCATCGACAGCGATCGACTTTATGTGAATGATGGCTGGAGCCGAACTTCTTCTCAACCTGCCAGGATCTACAACCGAAAGCCCACTGCTTAAAGAAAACCAGATCATTCCCGTGTGATCTTCCGCTACTGATCGGCTCCGTCGTACACCTTCGGTCCCGGGTAGGCCATCGGCAATGCCAAACTCAGTTATGTCGGGAGTAGTAAGATTGCCAGTTAGGAGATTATCGCGCGCCACTCGCAGCACATGATTGGTCGTTGCGATCCAAAGTGACTGAGTGCCGTCAACAGCCATGCCGAGTATTTGATCGTGCAGCGACGCCGGGCCTGTTGCTGGAACGTGGAATCGACCGGCATTCAAAAAGGCTATACCATCGTCAGTTCCCACCCAGAGTACGCCCGCGGAATCTTCCAGCAAGCAGTTCACCCGGTCCGCGGGTAAGCCATCTCTGACCAGAAAAGTCTGCCAGCGATCTTTTGAGAGAGAACTGAGACCGTTGGGTGTGGCGAACCACATTGTGCCGTCTGCGCTTTCGAGGATGGCATCAATTGTATTCGACGTTAGTCCGTTTCTGGTTGTGTAGTTTCTAAACTTGCCACCGCGGAACTGACTGGCGCCGCCGCTCAGAGTTCCGGCCCACACAGAGCCGTCGCGATTTTGATTGACCGCGTACACGCTGTTTTGAGCGAGTCCTTGTGCCTCGGTGTAAGTCTCAGTCTGGTAAGATCCATCTTTGTAGCTCAGGTGTGTGAGCCCGCCCTTTTGTCTGCCGATCCACAACCCGGTCTTGTCTCCCGTGATCGAGTAGATTACATCGTCACTAAGTCCGGCGCTGGTTACTCGTTCGACTTGTCCACCCTTAAGCCAGTAAAGTCCCCCGGTTGCGGGACCAAACCAGACGCGATTTTCGCCGTCCACATAAATCGGTCCATTGTTCTCAGTTGAAATGCCTTCGTCGGCTGAATAGGTAACAAAGACGCTTTCTCGCAGACGTTCAATACCTTGAGATGTTCCTGCCCAAAGATTGCCTTCGCGATCCTCCAACAACGCAGTCACTGGAACAGAGTCGCCAGCGCGCTTCGAAAAAGCTACGGTGCCCTGAGGGCTTACCCTTATGAGTCCGTTGTTGGTACCGATCCAGACGTTGGCGTCGCGATCTCTGATCATCGTCAGCGCTTGAACATTAGTCAGAGACGAAGACAAACCCGCAGTGGTAACTTCGAAGCCGTTCCAACGCACGACTCCATTGTCGGTACCGATCCACAACTCCTCGTTAGTGACTGGTAAGAGACAATTAACTTTTCGATCAGGCAGGGACCTCCCGATACTGATGACATCCCCGCGCATCGCTTGAAAGAGTCCTAAATCGCGAGTGCCAAGCCAAAGCTTTCCGTCGCGCGATTCGGCGAGGGAAATTACCAGGAAATTCGGGAGCTCGGGCGCATCTACAAGCTTGACGAATTTGCCAGCGGTATATTTGAGGGTGCCGTTTACAAGTGAAGAGATCAGGACCTCTCCATTAGCGCCGCGGCCCATTGCAGTGAAAGAGGGCTCGGATTGTGGAAGCAAGGAAGCAGCATCTTCAAACTTGCTGTTAGCGTAACGAAGTATCCGTGGTCCCCCTGGGTGGATCCATAGACCGCCTTCAGCATCTGCCACAAGGGCTCGAATTGGACCAACCGGAATCACAGGCGTGTTTGCATGCTGAAAAAGGTGGAAATTCACACCATCGAAACGGACCAAACCCTTCTCAGTGCCGATCCATAAATAGCCGTCGCTCGTTTGCGAGATCGCGTAAACCTGACCACCCGGAAATCCACTTGAACTTCCCCACTGGTCGCGGATGTATTGCGAGAGTTCGCGACTCGGATCGATCGCAGAGGCAGTGTGGGCCCAGCACACCAATACGAGGCTTGCCAATAGCCAACTCAGTGTCTTGTGATCACGGCAAATACTCGAATTTTTCAATTACAACCTCGGCGTCTTTTTGCAGTGGGTTTTTTGCGTTTCCGAAAATATACAAATCCAGGTGAATTGATTCGCCTCCCGGAGCCGGCACACCCGATGTAAAGACGTGGTCGGCGACCAAGCTTGGTCCATCAGCTACCGAGCCACGAACTGTTTTGAAGGCTACCCGGCCCGGGTCCCAGCGAAAGGAGTGCGCCAGAACTCCGGCAGGAACATTGAAGCGGACTACGTTTGCAGGTACGTAGTAAGGCTGGACCACATACTGTGCATTCTTGCTGGCAGCATCACCCCACTTCGCCAGTTCAATATTCATCTCCCGGTGGTTCTGGCCCGCGTCAGCCTCGTCCCACGTGAAGATACTTAAGACTGCGGCGGGCTCCAGGTGTGAAACGTCACGCACTACAAAGCGGTATGAACCGTAACCCAAACTCCGTAAGAGCCTGACCTCCGCACAGGACCACTGGCCGGCATTATTCGAGATTCGTAAATGTAGGAAGCCGTTGGCATCAGTCCAGGCGTTAGCCGAATCGTAATTATTGTCCCTGCCACCACGAGTGCTTCTAACGTTCCGAACGTGCCATTCATAACCGCTAAACTGAAGTGTTCCTTCAACAGCTTGTTCCCCCTTTTCTCCGTGAACACTCTTTACCGCGACTACATCACCACCTTCTGACGGCAAGACTTCGATCGTTGGTGGCGGACGATAGCCAGGCTCAACAAGCAGCGCAGCATACTCGGTGCCGAAATGAGTTGAGTTGTTCCAAGTGGAGTCGGGTTTGATAGCGGTGAAGGGCTCATCAATAGTCGGCTGCACCCACCAAATTCCGGACTTCGCAAAACAGCACGATCTGTTGACCGTTACGAGCGCCGATCACGCGCCCGGCAATAGGCGCGCTCTTATCGGGCCCACCTTCCGCTGCCTGAGGAGTGACGCTGAACTCGATGGATGGCTTGGTGATCGGTTGGCGCGGAGCGCAGCCACTAAGCAAGAAGGGAAGGGAGCCTAAAGCTAACGCCGGAATCCATCCACAGCGGGCCTTCGGTCGAGACCACTTCATGCTACTTCATCCTGGGGTTCGCCAACTCGATTCGCGTTGTCATGCGACATCAAAATTGGGCGGGGTAGAGTTGAAAACTACAATTGAAAACTGGATCCTTATCCTACAACGCTAACTGTCAGCTTTGCCAGTTTTTGAGATTTACTAGTTTAATAAAACGATTAGGTCCAAATGGCGTGTTTAGCACAACTATCTGAACGCGGAATTAACAAGCCAATCGCTTTAGTGATTGAGCTGCTAACAGCTCGTCGGTCGCCCTTTGGTGACGGTCAGTGACCCATGCCTTGATTGTTCTCGTGATCTGCAAAGGCGATGCTTCCTTGGCTTCATTGCGCCCTGACGCTAATGCCTTTTCGTTCCTTTCCGCTTGCAACAGATCTCGCTCGGCGCGCTTGATAATTTTGATTTTCTTGTTCATTTCCAACCTCACACTTCGCGTTCCACATCCACCGTCCAAGTTGATGATGTTTATTATGAGGAATTTCGTTTAAGAGAGGATCACGAGATAGAAGGCTTTTTTGCTACAACTCAAGCCTAATACCGAGCTAACACGATCGTGGTAATTTGCGACGGGACGACTAGAGGTGAGTGGGGACCGCGCTTAGTCTTCAGACTCCGTTTCTTTTTCGGCGAGTAGTTTCTGAATTATTCGCTCGGCCTCGTCATAGCCCCCTTCACCAACGTGCCTCCAGCGAATTCGACCTTGCTTATCCAAGAGAAAGATGGTTGGCCACGCTGCGACATTGTAGGCATCCCATGTTCGGTAATCGTTATCCGAGACTACCGGGTAACGAATCCCCAGTGAATCAACCTCGCTGCGAAGATTTTCGACTTTTCTTTCGAAATCGAATTCAGGCGAGTGCACCCCAATGACGGCAAGGCCTTTCTCGCGGTAGCGATCATCCCAGCGTTTGATGAACGGCAACGTGTTACGACAGTTAATGCAGCCGAAGGTCCAGAAATCGATTAGCACGACGCGACCGCGCAGATCCTTAAGGGTTAGCGCTTCTGAGTTTATCCAGTCACCGGGGGTAAGCTCCGGTGCGGTTGAAAGATTCAAACTTTTATGGGCAGTGATCATCCGAAAGGGACTAAGCAATCGCCTTGTGAAACCCGTGGCGGCTACCGACGCCCCGACAATAAGAACGCCTACAATAATTCCAATCAACAAATTCCGTCGTCGATCCATGATGCTTCCTTCCCGCGTCAGCTCCCGAACAGTTAGCGCGCTCAGACTCAGTCCCTATCCCCAAATACGGCTGTGAGCTTGCGTGCGGATGTTAGATGCTCCTTACAGGGTTCAATTACCAGAGCACGGCAGTACTTGAGTTTATTGGCTGAGTACCAGCAGGATCAGTAAGGCCACAAAACCAACCACCAGCAGCAGGCCGTTGAACTGCGGCGAGTCGTAAAACGCCTCCGGGATCATCGTTTCCGAGACCAGCGCCAGGATCGCTCCCGCCGCGAACGCCTCGACCGTCCCGCGCACCGCTGGCCCGGTCCCTTGGAGCAGAAGCCCGGCAACCGCCGCAGCGACGCTGATCATCAAGGCGATTCCAATCCACACGCCAAACACGTAGCGCCCGGAGCGCCCCGCCCGTCGCATTCCGGCGCTGCTCGATAGGGCTTCCGGGATGTTCGCCAGGAAGAACGCCGTGACCGTTCCCAAGCCGGGAGCGCCTTGGTGCAGCACGCTCAGCCCCAGCACCACCCCTTCGGGAACGCCATCGAGAAACGTGCCTGCCGCGATGGCCAGTCCGCTACCGGGGCGCTGCTGTTCTTCCGGCTGTTCCACGCATTCACCGCAGCGTTTTCGGTGCTGTGCCCCGCGGAGCGAAAGTAGCCAATTAACCGAACTGAAGACCGCCGCGCCACAAAGCAGACCGACGACCGTCCAGTGCAGGCTTGCCGCGCCACGCGCGTTGATGACCAGGTCCACCGCCACCACAGCCAGAAGTACGCCGGCCGCGAACGTCATAACGCGGGCAATGGTCGTATGCTGAAGACCCGTGTAGTACCCACCAAGGGCGCCGATCAGTAAGCCGGATGCAGACAGGAGGCCCCAGCCGGCCGCTTGTAACCAGCCCGGCAGTTCGACAAGTGGTCCTATAAGCATATGATCTTTCACTTGCTTCCTTAGGCACTAATCCGCGGTTAAAATCCGGCTGTCCCGTCGGGCGCAAAGCGGTTCGCCCCTAAGCCTGCCGGATGCGCAGCGTCCAGTCCACGAGGCTTGGTAGCAGCCGGCGGACGTACTCCCTCGTCGCCGCTGCCGCGCTCAGCGTTGCGCTGTTGTAAGACTCGCGCCTCAGGCTCTCTGAGACGACGAGGATGCCGCTTTCGCCGCTGGCTGGTACTTCCCTACTTCCGGCCGGAAGGCGATCGCGAGCCGGTTCCATCCGTTGATGGCGATGACGGCCATCGTCAGCTTGACTAACTCTTCCTCGCTGAATTGGGCGCGGGCGGCCTCGTACTCTTCGTCCGCCGCGTGGGTCTGGGAGATCAGCGTAACTACTTCGGCCCAGGCCAGCGCGGCTCGCTCGCGCTCGGTGTAATAAGGCGACTCGCGCCACGCGTTCAGGCCGTAGAGCCGCTGCTCTGTCTCGCCCGCGGCGCGCGCGTCCTTCGTGTGCATGTCTATGCAGAAGGCACAGCCGTTTATCTGCGAAACCCGCGTCTTGACGAGTTCGAGCAGCGAGTGCTCCAGCCCCGACGCGTCCACGTACTTCTGTAGTTTGTACATCGCCTGCACCGAACCCGGCGCGGCCTTGCTGTAGTCCAGACGAGTCTGCATCTCTTCACCTCCCTTTCTGCGGTTGATTAATTAACTGGCATCGTTCCCTTTCACGTTGGACCATGTGGCGCTGGTTGCTCTGAACTGCTGCCTCGTGACTTAGGTTTGATATTGTTCTCTCCGAGTCGTCGCAGACTGGTTCGATTAGGCGGGCGACGCGCGCTCAGCACACCACCCGCCCCGCATTCAGGAACTAGAGCAATGATTTGAACCCTGCGCGCACCTCGTTCACGAAGAGTTCTGGCTGTTCCCACGCCGCAAAGTACCTTCCCTTGTCGACCCCGTTGTAATGGATGAGATTGGGATACGCCTGCTCGGTCCAGCTCAATTTTTTGGCTTGTGGTTTGTGTGCGCACATCGACTTCATTCCTCTTCTGCTGTGATTCTCAGTATCAAGGTGAGTACCGAGTGAAGATGAAGTCGCGATCTTTGACAGCCTGGTGGCACGGGAAGCACGTCTTCATCGCCACCTCGTCCGTGGGTTTGCCGTACTTATCAAATGACGAGTACCCCCAGCCGCCCGTCGCGGCATACTTCTTCGAGTCCTTGACCATAAATTGAAGGTAAAATTCTGTGGGTGAGCCGGCCACGAAAGACTGGTCACGGCCAAAGGCTTTGTTGTTTTCCTCAGACGAGACGTAGCTCCAGGCTATTCGACCAACGATTGCACCTTCTGGAAAGGGAAGCTTGCTTTCCCGGTATGCCTTGATCGCTATGTCGTTCCCCAGAACGGCACGAATATCGTTGAGCTCGCCTGCTTCGTGAGTCACTGAGACCACCTTCCAGTCGCGATATCCCGGTGGAATTTTCTTTACGAAGATCGGGGCGGCCTCTTGAGCTGTGTGTCGAGATGCGGGCGCGCTGAAGGCGACAACGCCAGCCAGTGGTGCAATGGCAATCAGCAAGAAAGTGATTCTCTTCATGATGGTCCTCCTTCGAATATTTGGTAACTGAACCCACTCGAAATCTGGCATCACGAATCAAGGTTCAGCACCAGCGTTAGGACGCCTGACGATTTGTCACCGCAGCAGCTTGAACGCTGCCCGCAGCTCCGACGCGAACAACTCCGGCTCCTCCCATGCCGCGAAGTGTCCGCCCGTGTCGACCTCGTTGAAGTAGGCGAGGCCGGGGTAAACCGTCTCAACCCAGCTGCGCGGGGCAGCCCAGATCTCGCCGGGGAACGTCGTGAAGCCGACCGGAACCGAAACCGGCGGAGGAGCCTTGCCGGATGCACCGGCTGCGGCCAGAAACCGTCCGAACTCCCAGTACCACCGGGCGGCCGAGGCGCCTGTGCCCGTCAGCCAGTACAGCGTGATGTTGTCGATGATGTTGTCCCGGGTGAGATTGCCCACCGGTTCGCCGTCGACGAACGCGCGGGAGATCTTGTAGTAGCTGTCCGTGTCATGGTCGAGCAACCAGGCCGCGAGCCCGACGGGTGAATCCACCAGGGAGTAGCCGATCGTCTGTGGCCGTGTGGACTGCTCCAGGAAGTAGCCGAAGCCATTCGTTTTGAACGTCGCGACCGCGTTACGCGCCGCGCGTTCCTGCTCGGATTCCGACGGCAGTTGATCGACGATGCCCAACGCCCCCGCGAGCAGGTTGAGGTGGATGCCGATGAGCCCCTCGGGCGCCTGGCGGCCCATCGCATCCGTGACGTCGGCGCCCACGTCGCCCCCTTGGGCGACATAGCGCGTGTAGCCGAGGCGCTTCATCAGCTCCGCCCACGCGCGGGCGATGCGGCCGGAGTCCCAGCCGAGTTCGGTCGGCTCGCCCGAGAAGCCGTAGCCAGGCAAGGACGGCAACACCAGGTGGAATGCGTCCTCGGGTGTGCCGCCGTTCGCAGTCGGGTCCGTCAGCGGGCCGACGGTCTCGAGCAGCTCGATGACCGACCCGGGCCAGCCATGCGTCATGATCAGCGGCAATGCGTTCTCGTGCCGCGATCTGACGTGGATGAAGTGGATCTCCACCTCGTCGATCTCGGTCGTGAACTGCGGAAGCGCGTTCAGTCTCGCCTCGCACTTGCGCCAGTCGTACTCGGTCGTCCAGTAGCGGGTGAGCTCCCGCAGCGTCGCCAGCTGCACGCCCTGCGATCGGTCTGAGACGAGCTCCTTGGTGGGCCAGCGCGTGGCCGCAAGCCGCTTGCGTAGATCAGCAATATCAGACTCGGAAACATTCGCGCGGAACGGCCGTATGGCGTCTTTCTTGGCGGCCTGGTCGCCGCCCAATTGTGTAGCACTGCCTTGCGTCATGGTGTTCTCCTTTTTGATAGTTCCGGATTTCTCAAATTGGACCACTTGGGCTGCGTTTGATTTGTGTGGGGTCCGTTGCTCATTCCTTTCGCAAATGCGAACCAACGATTTCCCCCCGATCTCCTCTCAATGGGAGAGGGAGGTAGTAGTCTTGGATTTCGAATTTGCAAATGCCTGGCCGATGTTTGCCGCCCGAAGTAGAACAATCCATTGCTGCTTACTCCTTCCGGCGGATTCACTCATAGGTGCCTGACAAAATCCTGCGCTTGCAGTTTCATTGTGTGTGAATCTGATGAATCGCACATCACGCGATCGAAGTCTTTCTAATTACCTCTGATGGAGCAGCGGTTAATACCACTATGGTGGTAAATCAGTATTTGGATTGGCGATTGAGGGAATTCGTTAAGGACAAATGGAAGCGAGCGGCGACTATTCTCGCAAGCACTCAAGGAACGGTCGCCGCCACGATGTAAGACTCTTACGCGGGCCACAGTCGACCATTCCGTTTCGAACAAATTTATTTTTTCCAGGGCCACCCTGGACCGCTCTGTCTGCATCCATAATTCCAGACGCACATTTGGATTCTTACCTGCGTCCCGTTGCAAACGTAGATCTTTCCTAACCTGGTCTCGCCTCTCTGTAAACTGACAATTCAACTTCTCTAGCGCTGTCCGAGTCCTGACTGTGCCGGGTTGAAGTCTGCTCCTAACGGAGGTTTTATGAAGCGCAACTCTCTCCCGAGATCGACTTTACTGGCTTTTGTATGTCTACTGTTTGTCGGTTTATCCGCGCGCGAGAATTCGGTGATGGCCCAGGCGAGCACGACAGAAGGCTCACTTCAGGCTGTTGACGCGAAAGGCAATATCGCCGGCCTATGTCCTCTCAAACACACTGAAGTAAAAACTGAGATCAGCGGGTTTCTCGCCCGCGTGACTGTCACCCAGCAGTTTGAGAATTCCTTTTCCGACAAGATTGAAGCTGTTTACATGTTTCCGCTGCCCCAGGCTGCGGCTGTTGATGACATGACGATTCTCGTCGGCAATCGCGTAGTGAAGGGAAGAATAATGCGCCGCGAGGATGCCAAGGCGACCTACGATGCGGCGCGGGCGAGGGGTCAGATGGCGGCCTTGCTTAACCAGCAGCGCCCCAATGTTTTTACGCAGATGGTTGCTAACATCCTTCCCGGGCAGCAAATCAAAGTAACAATCAGCTACGTGGAAACTCTCAAGTACGACGAGGGCGCTTATGAGTGGTCGTTTCCCATGGTTGTCGCGTCCCGTTACAACCCTGGGCCGGAGCCGGAAAGCGAACCCTCACGGTTACCCGCGACAGCAACCGTCCAGGCTGAACCGAAATCGTCAGAGGAAACCGAACGCGCGTCGGATGCGGACAGGATATCTCCTCCAGTAGCGCCTATCGGTGAGCGCGCGGGGCATGATATTTCCATCGAAGTGAACATCGATGCCGGCGTCCCATTGGTTAGTCTGCAATCGGGGACTCATGAGATTGAGGCACTACAACCAGGACCAGGGAAGGGAATTGTGCGTTTGAAAGATCAAGCGACAATTCCCAACAAGGATTTCGTCCTCAAGTACCTGGTAGCCGGAAAACAGATCGAAGACGCGTTGCTCAGCCATCGCGACCATAAGGGCGGTTTCTTCACTTTAATTCTTCAGCCACCACAACGAGTCTCAGCTCCCGACGTGATGCCAAAGGAGCTTGTGTTCGTGCTCGATACCTCTGGCTCGATGGAAGGATTTCCGATCGAAAAAGCCAGAGAGACCATGATGCTGGCCCTTGATGGTCTGTATCCGCAAGACACTTTCAATGTGATCACTTTCGCAGGTGACACGAAAATTCTTTTTTCCCAGCCGGTGCCGGCAACGTCTGTGAATCTCCGCAAAGCGAAAAAGTTTCTTGCCGATACGAAAAGCGAGGGTGGCACGGAAATGATGAAGGCCGTTCGCGCGGCGCTGGAGCCGTCTGATTCACAGGACCACGTCCGCATTACTTGCTTTATGACTGATGGCCTGGTCGGAAATGACATGGCAATAATCAGCGAAGTGCAGAAGCACCCAAGAGCGCGCGTATTCGCAATGGGCTTTAGCAGCGCGCCTAATAGATTCCTGCTCGACAAGATCACAGAGTACGGGCGTGGCGAAGTGGAATACGTTACTGACGGCGACACATCCGCTGTGGCCAAACGCTTTCACGAACGCATACGTAATCCCCTGCTTACCGATGTTTCGGTTGACTGGAGCGGTTTACCGGTGTCCGATGTTTACCCTAAAGTGATTCCCGATCTTTTCAGCGCCAAACCTGTAATGATTTCCGGCCGTTACTCCGCTGGCGGCAAGGGCGTAATTCGTCTAAAGGGGATGATGTCCGGGCGTGAAGTTGTCAGAGAGATCCCTGTAGAACTGCCGGAACAGGAAACTCAGCACGACGTGCTGGCGACTCTGTGGGCGCGTCGCAAAGTAGATGATCTGATGGGCCAGGATATGAACGGAATGCAGTCAGACAAAATGCGCGACGATGTGAAATCAGAAATCGTCAATCTTGGTCTAGCTCACGGCATAATGACCCAGTTCACATCTTTCGTTGCCGTCGAAGACACGACCACTGACGACGGCGTTGAGCCGCGTCGCGAGGATGTCCCCGTCGAGGCGCCAGCCGGATCAGGGTGTCCCCCTGGAGCGCTTTGCGAACTCGTCACCGTGTCAGCTTCGGTGAGCACGCAGCAGTCGTGCATGACAAGCACTGTCACCACGCGATCGGTTCAGGAACTGCCGCTTCAGGGACGGAGCCTTCACGGTTTTCTCGTGCTAACGGCAGGAGCCGTTTCACCCGGACCAGCCGAACAGACCTCAGTGGAGCTAGCAAATATTTCGGTAAACGGAAATCGGTCAAGATCGAACACATTTATCGTGGACGGTGTCAGTGCCAACTACGGAATTGCTGCGGGTGGGCAGAGTCCCGGCGCTTCGGCCTCGGGAAGTAGTCCTGCACTAACGGCGACGGGCGGAGCGAATCCGATTGTGTCGGTTCACGCCGTGGGGGAATTCACTATCAATACTTACGGAAGCTCTGCCGAGTATGGGCGAAATTCTGGCGCACAAGTTTCTATCGTCACAAAGAGCGGGACGAATGAATTCCACGGGTCTTCGTTCTACTTTCTCGGCCATGAATCGCTAGATGCAAATGACTGGTTCGCCAACAGTCGGGCTATCTCGAAGCCTCGTCACCGACTTGGTGAATTCGGCGGCACACTAGGCGGGCCCATTCAGCGCGATCACTGGTTCTTCTTTACTTCCTACGAAGGATTTCGCGTGCGTCAGCCGATCATCGCCCTAACTGACGTGCCCTCTCTTACTGCAAGGCAAACCGCGCCTCCGAATGTTCAACCCTTGCTCAATCTTTATCCGTTGCCAAACCGTGTGGAGAGCTCCGACGGTTTTGCGGAGTTGGCAACCAGTTTCGCCAATGTCGGACGCCACGACTCCGGAAGTTTGCGTGTGGACGGAATGCCGAACGAAAGGCTGTCGCTATCGGCTTACCTAAACATCACTAACTCAAGCGCAGACGAACGAGGTGCTGGCGGATTTTCGTTGAACACGCTCAATCGAATTTCGAACCGCGCCCGTACAATCACCGCCACGGCGACCTATACGATATCTCCAACCGCAGTGGCCGAGTTTAAGGCTAACTACAGCCACTTCTCCTCGCGGAGTTCTTACTGGCTCGACACCTTCGGTGGAGCCATTCTGCCCGACCTCTCGGTTTTTACTCAGCCTGCATTTTCGCGTGACTCTTCCTTATTTAGCGCCGACCTGAACGCGCGGAACACAAAGATGGCAAGCGGCACAGCAGTTACCAATTCCCAACGCCAGGTCAACGTGCTTGGGTCAGCAACCATGATTAAGGGTCCTCATGCAATCAAGCTTGGAGCAGACTATCGGCGAATGTTTCCGATCATTGGTCTCCGTCAGCAAGAGCAAAGCCTGCTCTTTGACGGTCTGACTCAAGCGCTCACTGGCAATGCCGCGCGGATTACTTTCTTTACACGTTCACAATCTCAGCGGCCAGTATTCAATGATGCTTCTATCTACGGCCAGGATGAATGGCGTGTGACACCAAAATTGATGCTAACTTACGGTTTGCGTTGGGAACTGGCTCCGGCTCCAAGTACCTCCGACGGAGCGGCGGCGCTAGCCGTGAATAATGTGGATGATCCTGCAGGCCTGGCGCTCGCGCCTCCAGGTACACCATTGTGGACGACCACGTTCGGAAACTTTGCTCCGCGAGTTAGCGTTGCTTACCAACCGTTGCAAGATGATGACCTGATCATCCGCAGCAGCTTTGGAATCTTTTACGACCTGGCGAATAGTGCTATCGGCGATGTCTACTCAGATTCATTTCCGTTTCTCAACGGGTCATCAGAGTTCAACGTACCGTTTTCTTTTGGCGGTACAAGTACGACCAGTCCGACGGTCGTCGGCGTTCCGTTCTCGGCTTTCGATCCTCATTTAAAGATGCCTTATTCGATGCAGTGGGCCGCTTCCGTGCAACGTGCGCTTGGTTCCGCGCAGAGCATTTCGGCAGCTTATGTTGCCAACGCGGGAAGGCGGCTGCTGCAAACCAGCACCTTGTTAAATCAAAACCCCAATTTTGACTTCGTGCGTTTGACCAATAACAGGACGTCGTCGAACTATCACTCATTGCAGCTGCAGTTCAATCGGCGGTTTTCAAGCGGATTTGGGGTTATGGCTAACTACACTTGGGCCAAGTCCCTGGACTATTTCTTGCAGGACTCGGCCGCGCGCGCCTTGCTTAGAAACACCGATTCCGAACTGGAGCGCGGTCCTTCCGATTTCGATATTCGTCACTCGCTGACAGGTTATGTTTCCTATGAACTTCCTGCCATGTTCGCTTCAGGCTTCCGCAATCTGGTGACGCGCAACTGGGGCATCGACTCGGTCTTTAGCATCCGGTCCGCACCCCCAGTCAACGTTGTCTATGGCATGCCGACGAATTTCGGATTTCTTTACGTCCGCCCTGATTTGATCTCGAGTGCTCCACTATATTTGGTTGACCCTAACATTGCTGGAGGGAGACGCATCAACGCGGCGGCCTTCAGCGTACCGCAAGACCTGCGCCAAGGAACGCTCGGGCGAAATGCTCTACGCGGGTTTCCGCTATCACAGTTGAATCTCGCATTGCGCCGCCGACTTATTTTCAGCGAAAGCGTCAGCCTAACGGTCGGAGCGGAAGCTTACAACCTCTTCAATCATGCAGATTTCGCCGCACCTGCCGGCAACGACGCCCGCATTGGGACCAGATTCGCGGTGTCGAGTTCGCTTCGCCCGAATCCAACTTTCGGTCAGTCGTACAGCAATGCTGCGCGAAACCAGTGGGGTATTCCGGGTAGCAGCTTTGGCGCAAACTATTATGCCGGCGGCCCAAGGACAATAAAGCTAACCGCGAAGTTGCAGTTTTGACGACCTCCTCAATCACCCCCCGCCCCGAAGTCGTTCGTACCTCCCTACGGGCGACTTCTTCACGTTGATTACTGGTTTTGGGAATTCAGACGATAGCGAGATCTGAATCCCGAGGCTTCTGACACGGTCGAATGAGACCGTGAGGTTGGTGGTTCGAATCCACTGGCCCCCAGGGCCTTGCCCAAAAACTCTTGTTTCGTGTTCTTCGTGTAATTTCGTGGATCGTGTGGCTCCGAATCCTAAGCACACGATCCACGAAATTACACGAAATCTCACGAAGCAGTACTGATCTTAGCCGTCCGCAGCGGTTCCGTTTCGAACTGGGCGGTGACTTTTTGTGCAAAGCCGGCCCCGAGTATTTCGTCTTGATCTCTTCTTTACTGGAGCGAGCTCTCGAGTTCGTGGTTCGCGCTTCACAGTCTGGGACCTCTCAGATTGTGTAATCCCTGACATTCGACTATTTTTGTCCTTCCATAATTCGGTTTGCAAAAGGCGTGAACGTTGGTCATGAGTGAAGCCAGGCCCGCCCGACTGATTGTCGGTATTACCGGTGCCACCGGCACGATTTTTGGTGTCCGTCTGCTACAGATGCTCCATGGCTCAGGCGTCGAGACACATCTGGTGATGAGCAAGTGGGCCGGCCGCACACTCGTGCACGAAACGCCGCACACGGTCGAAGAAGTTCAACGCTTGGCGACGCAGAGTTACCCTCCTGCCGATCAAGGTGCGGCGATTTCAAGCGGCTCCTTTATTACACTCGGTATGGTTATCGTGCCTTGCAGCATGCGCACACTGTCGGCGATCGCACATGGGCTGGGAGACAATCTGATCCACCGGTCGGCGGACGTGATTTTGAAGGAGCGAAGAAGGTTAGTGTTGGTCGTTCGAGAGTCGCCTTTCAATGACATTCATCTTGAGAATATGTTGAAGCTATCTCGCATGGGCGTGACCATCTTGCCGCCAGTGCCGGCGTTTTATAACCACCCGCAGAATCTTGACGATCTGGTTAACCACATCACGATGCGAATCATCGATCAGTTTGATATTCACCTTGACGTCATGAATCGTTGGGATGGCACGATGCTTACGGACAGGACACGTGTAAAAGAAGATCAAGACTAGAATCGGGAGTTTCTATGGCAGGTCAAATGGTTGAGTTCTCCAGCAACGGGCGGAAGGCGAGTGGTTATCTGTCAGTTCCGGAAAAAGAGAACGGGCCTGGAGTGGTTGTGATTCAAGAGTGGTGGGGCCTGGTCGATCACATCAAGAACGTTTGCGACCGTCTTGCGCGGGAGGGTTATGTTGCATTGGCGCCCGATCTCTATCACGGAACGACTACGAAGTCGCCTGACGGAGCTGGCAAGTTAATGATGGCGCTGCAAATTGATCAGGCAGAAAAAGATCTTCGCGGGGCGATTCAATATTTACTCGATCATGAGGTTACGACCGGAACAAAAGTCGGAGTTATTGGATTCTGTATGGGAGGAGCACTGGCGCTTTACGCTGCCACCAAAAACCCACAAGTCGGTGCCTGCGTAGTTTTCTACGGTATACACCCGAACGTGAAACCGGATCTGCCAAACTTGCAAGCGCCGCTGCTTGGAATCTATGCCGAGCGCGACGGCTTCGTCACGCCTCAGTCCGTCCGTGAGTTGGAACGTCAGCTGAAGACGCTTGGAAAGTCAGTCGAGGTCCACATCTATCCGAATGCGGACCATGCGTTTTTTAATGATGACCGGCCTGAGGTCTACAACGAGAAGGCTGCCCAGGATTCCTGGAAGCGCACTACTGAGTTCTTGGCCAGTCATCTTAAGTGAAGAAATCGACAGTCTTCGTCACTGGACTGCTGCAAGCCCGGCTTGGTCTGGGATCGTCATCTCCCAGATTGAATACCTTTCGGAATCATCTTCGCAACGCTGGCTTGACCTAATCGGCACCGATTTGCTCATCGAAAAACTCCTACATAATCTTGTCGGACGAAGAATCTGCTTAGTGATCCAGCGGTTTATGTGGTAGAAGAACCGTCTCAAGTTTTCCAGCACAACCAGGAGGCCGTCAGATGGAACGGAAAATCGTGAGTGTGGCTCTTCTTGCAGCACTATTGGCCGTCCTTGGTCCGAGGTGCGCAGCCCAGAACAGCACTGCTCAGGTTGTGAAACAACAGGGCAGCTACACCCTGTCTCTGGAGCTCGAATTTTCCAGAAAAAATCGGAATGGTCTGCAGCGAGCGATGTCGGTCCTTCTTGCCCTCGGCCCCAATGGGCATGCCACTGGCTTCCTGGTAGGCGATGGACTGGTTATGACCGCGTATCACGTGGTTTCGGGCGAGCTTAGTGACTCTAAGAAGATTGCTTTGGGTTTCCGGCCAAAGGACCAGCTCGAAGTGAAGATTTTCGTAAACGGGTGCCAGGCCACAGTTCTTAAGGTTGATAAAGATGCAGATCTGGCGTTGCTGGAAATTTGTGGATCGCGCAAGCAGGTTAAGGCACCGGCATTTCAGGCCAGTCCCAGCAAGGATGAGCGGCTCTTGTTGATTGCCCGACCTCACGGCGACAAGACAGTCAGTCAGGGCGTCTTCCATGGTTCATACACTTTTCGTGGACAGGAGTTTTGGTCGGCCAAGATCGATGGTCGCGACGGATTCTCCGGCAGTCCAATCTATAATCAAAAAGCCGAGGTCGTGGGGATATTCAGTGGCTACGACTGGTCGCAGAAACTAGCACTCATTAGTCCAGGAGCGAGGGCGCAAAAGCTCCTTGACGACTATAACTCGAGCGCCAAACCTTAAGGGGTCCCCGACCCTCCAACTCAGCTACGCACTCGGTCGGTCTTTTCCGACAGAGTGCAATTCCTCACACCTAAGAATCTTCCCCGACATGGGCCAACCGAGGGTTGGTCTGCAAGCAATTTGACCGAATTGACTGGTAGGGAAGCTCCACTTCGTTTACCTGTAATTTTCGACGCGTCGTGCTCGATTTAGTTCACCTTTCTAACGATGCTCGCCGTCTAAAGTTATTGACTCAGGTTGTGGCCAACATGGTATAGTACCGTTCAACCTGGATCTTGGCCGGGTGCCCCGCCAATCAATTTGAATTACCCCTCACAGTTGTAAGAGTCGCATTAACTTTGTGACGGAGAGCCCATCTATGACAACCAGTCTCCCTTGTTCTATGCCTAAATCGTTTTTTGGGATTGCTTGTGTTGCGTCTCATTTCGCTTTGCTCTTCGCAATTAGCGGTGGGCTTAGTCTTGTAAACGCCGCCACGAACAAAAAGCCAAAGCTTATTAGCCAGGCTACTTCAACACGCGCAGTCGCATTCGAGTCTGTGACGATGATGGCTGAGCCGTTTCAGCTCACTGCGTCTGTCCCCTTCAGTTCTGACACTCGAACTCGCATCGCTATCTTCGCCACTGATCTCGAGCTGTTAGGCACCGTCAATGGTCGGGATTTTTCCGAGGGAGCGAACGCATTAACTGCCGATGCTCAGGATGCGGCAGGCAAGCGATATCCACTTAGAGTTGAGTTCATGGGTAAGGTGCCCCTGTTTACGGGCGTCACGATGATCATTGTTCGACTCGCTGACGATATGGGAAACGTCGGTGATGTCTTGGTGGGGCTTAATCTTCACGGAGTGCAGAGTAACCGGGTAAGAGTTGCCATAGGTCAGATGGGTGGTGGACCACCCGACGACTCAGGCGCAGTACCAACGCCAGCGCCGTCGACGCCTCCACCAGACGATCCACCGCTCGTCATCGATCCGTTTACCGGCCCGACGACAGATGACGCCGATACGGTACGTTTTCTCGAACAAGCCTCTTGGGGACCTACCAGAGCGGAAGTGGACCGCGTTAAAGCGATGGGTTTCATGGCTTATTTGAATGAGCAGTTCAACCTGCCGGTTGCGAACCAACCTAAGGGCTCGGATTATCCTGACCTGACATTCCCGCTGGACGATTCAAGCCAGCAATGCCCGTCGGGTCCAACCCAGGCAGATTGCCTTCGCGACAACTACAGCATTTACCCGATACAGAGGACCTTTTTCACCAATGCTCTGAACGGTCAGGGCCAGCTGCGAGCGCGCGTCGCGTGGGCTCTGCACCAGACTTTGGTCGTTTCTGGACTGAGTCCGATAGACAGAGCCAGTTGGATGACGATTTATTTGCAGGCCCTCGACCGAGGTGCCTTCGGCAATTACCGCACTCTTCTGGAAGACATCACTCTTAACCCGTCGATGGGTGACTATCTCGACATGCGTTTGAGCCGAAGAACCGATCCTAACGAAAACTTCGCTCGCGAAATTCTTCAGCTCTTTTCGATCGGCGTGAACGAGTTGAATCTGGACGGGACTCCTCAGCGCGACGCGCAGGGGGCGCCTATTGCATCATACTCGCAGACGACAGTAAACGAGTTTACGCGACTCTTTACGGGATGGAATTTCGCGGCTGCGATAAGCCCGGGAATCACCAACTGGCGCGACCCGATGGTGCCTCGAGGTGGCACAAATCACGATTTCGGTGCGAAGACCCTGTTGAATGGCGTGACCACAGCAGCTTGTTCCAGTGCAAGTGGACAGCCGAATATTGACTGTGCGCGGGCCGACTTAGCCGCAGGTCTTAACAACCTCTTCAATCACCCAAACGTTGGGCCGTTTCTCGGCAGGCAGTTGATCCAGCATTTGGTCACAAGCAATCCAAGTCCGGCCTACGTTTCGCGCGTGGCTCGCGCTTTCAATAACGATTGCGATGCACTTTATCCACAGGGTTGCACCGGAGGTCGCGGCAACATCAAGGCAGTGGTGCAAGCGATTCTGCTCGACCCAGAGGCCCGTGGCGACGTGAAGACTGATCCCCACTACGGGAAACTCCGCGAGCCTGCGCAGTACATCAACAACGTGCTGCGGGCCTTCAGCGTCAAGTCGTTCGACAAGACTTCGACGAGCGACGGTGTGCTGGCCGGCAGGTCTACGGTCAACTTCACCGGAACGCTGGATCAACCAATCTTCCAGCCACCGACGGTGTTCAGTTATTACCAACCTGAGTATGAAGTTCCGGGCTTCAAAATGCTGGGCCCGGCTTTCGGAATCCTCTCGACGTCGACCACGCTCAGGCGCGCTAACAACGTAAACACGCTCATCTTTACTGGCGTGTCGGCGACAACGCCACCCAACACTGACCGTCCACGAGGTACGTCAGTTGACCTTGCGCATCCGGGCTTTAATCTTGAGGCGCTCGCGTCAACTCCTGACGCGCTCCTGGACGAACTCAACCGGCTCTTGCTGCACGGCACTATGTCGACGCCAGTCCGAGACTCAATCCGAACGGCGATCCTGTCGATTCCAACTTCGGATGCAAACTTCGCGCGCAAACGGGCCCAGATGGCCGCCTATCTGGTCACAACCTCTTCGCAGTACGACGTACAGAGATAAAAACAATGGCTACAACACGCAGAGACTTCCTTCGCAATACGGCTTGCGCCCTCGGGGGCATGGCTTTGGCTTCTACTGTCGAGAATCTTGGCATCGTGCATGCGCTTACTCCGCAAGCGGCGACCGGCTATAAAGCATTAGTTTGCATATTTCTGAACGGCGGAAACGACGGCAACAACATGGTCATCCCGTTTGACCCAAACAGCTCGACGGAGTATCCGGCGTATAGTGCCGCGCGGAGTGCAGCCGGCCTGGCGATTCCGCAGGCGAACCTCCTACAAATCACGCCAATTGGCCTGGGCGGTCGGACGTTCGGTTTTAACCCAAACATGGTTGACATGCAGACTCTCTTTAATCAGGGCCGATTGGCAGTGCTGTGTAACAATGGACCACTGGTTGAACCGCTGACCCGTACAACCTATCAAAATGGAACTGGCAAGAAGCCGCTACAGTTGTTTTCGCACTCCGATCAGGTAGGGCTGTTCCAGACTGCGGTTGCAAATGAAGTGTTTCAGACTGGCTGGGGCGGACGTATTGCAGACAAGGTTTTCGGCCTTAACGGCGGCGCCAGCTTTCCGCAAAATACATCCATCGCCGGGGTTAACCTTCTGCTCACAGGAATCAACACGCGTCAGCTCGCCATCGGCGATTCCAACACAGCTCTCAACGCCGTTCTGCCTCTTAATAATGCTCCCGGTTCCAGCGGATTCACGACAGCTCAAAATACCGCTCGCCGGACATCCTTCGATGGGCTTCGGGCGTTGGATTTGGATGTCAAGTTAGTCAAGGCCGCCAGTGATACGCGTTCGAGTTCACTTCAAACGAGCGCCGCGCTCGCAAGCGTGAACCCGTTGCTCATGACCGTGTTTCCTAATACCTCGCTTGGACGGCAGCTTTTGCAGGTTGCCAGGCTTATAAAGGCGTGTACCGATCCGATCGCCGGCATAGACATGAAACGACAGATTTTCTTCTGCCAGATCGGCGGCTTTGACACGCATTCAAACCAACACCCTGCGGCACTCGGCGGTCAGGACTCACTCTTGCAGCAAGTCAGCCAGGCGATGAATGCTTTTTTCTTGGCGACGCTGGAAATGGGAGTGCAGAATAACGTCACCACTTTCACCATGTCAGACTTCGGCCGTACCCTGGATCCCGCCGGAACTGGAAATGCAGTCGGCAGCGACCACGCTTGGGGTAATCACCAACTGATAATGGGTGGTTCGGTATTAGGTGGTACTTTTTATGGAACTTACCCGACGCTCGTAAAGGGCGGACCGGACGACACAGACGGAGGCGCTAGCCCACGTGGTCGTTGGATCCCGACCACTTCGGTCGAGCAATACGCGGCCACACTTGCCACCTGGTATGGTTTACCATCAGCCGATCTAACGGCTGTCTTTCCACTGATTGGACGTTTCGCCGCACCGAACCTTGGTTTCCTGGCTCCTTAAGAATATAGAGCACCGGTAGCCGGTGATGATAAAAATAGCCTAGCGACCAAACCGCTAGGCTATTTTTTGAGCACAAGGTAAAGTTTCGTCATAGAATCCCAGTCGGGCAATACCAGCTGTGATCAATCGAACTGAAAAGCTTCGCCTCATCCTCTTTCCGGCAATACTTGCTGCGCTTCTTGGTTTCTTCCTGTCGCATACTAATCTTTTCACACCGGCTCATGCTTTTTCATCGGGACCTCCCCCAGGCTCTACCGGCGCTCCGAACGAGGAGCCGGAAGCATGCGCAGAGTGTCATGTGCCTCCTGAGGCAGGAACTGGGCAAATCTCAATCACCGCGCCACAAACATACATTCCGGGCAATACGTACGAAATAACAGTTACCCATACCAACGCCGATCCCACCCGCAGACGTTGGGGGTTTCAACTAACTGCACTCGATCCTTCGGACGAGAAGACCGGAAATCTTCAAAGCACAGATGGACTGACGCAGGTATTGAACAACGCGGGGCCCGGTGGCTCTCGCCAATACGTTGAGCACACGCAGGTGGGAACCTTTGCGGGTCAAACAGGCGGAGCAAGCTGGAAATTCAACTGGACTGCCCCACCGACCGACGTCGGAACAATCACCTTCTATGCCGCGGGCAATCACGCTAATAACGACGGCAACACTTCTGGAGATCACATCTACCGCACGTTTGTCGCATCCGCTCCATTCGCTGCTACGCCGGATTTTGTTATCAGCGCCACTCCATCGTCGCGGGCCACAACCCCGGGCGGAAGTGTCCAGTACACCGTCACCGTAACGCCCTTAGCAGGTTTTACCGGCGTCGTTACCTTGGGCGCGACCGGTCTGCCGACCGGCGCGTCGGTTGGCTTCAATCCGCCTACTCTCAATATCACGGACGCAAATCCTAAAAGCTCGACGATGACAATAACGACCGCAGGGTCTACTCCACTTGCCGACCACACGATAAATATCACCGGAGTGGCCGGCATGCTCATGCATTCGACGCCGGTAACACTTAAGGTAATCAATGCGGCTAGTGTTGACCTCTCGTTGAGCAAGAGTGCCTCACCAAATCCCGGTCAGGTAGGCGTGAATCTTTCCTATCGTTTAGTAGTCGGGAGCAGCGGGCCCGCTGCGGCGACGAATGTCGTCCTCACAGACAACTTGCCGGCAGGTGTCAGCTTCGTTTCGGCGACGCCGCAAGGGTTGTGTATGGGCACAAGCACCGTTATCTGTAACCTTGGCAATCTGGCTGTCGGCGCTAATACGGTCGTGACAATCGTGGTAACTCCTTCGGCCGCAGGTCAGATAGTCAACAGCGCCTCGGTGAGTGCAACAGAAACCGACTTTGACACTGGCAACAACTCGGCCGCTATCACCACTTTGATTCAACCAGCCGCGTCGACGCCCGTCATGATCGATCCGAACCTTGGAGTCAGAAGTGTCTTTACTGGCTTGGATCAACCAACCAGCATGGCATTTCTGGGCTCGAACGACTTTCTCGTGCTGGAGAAGGCAACTGGAAAGGTCCAAAGGATCATGAACGGTGCCCTGCAAAGCACCGTCCTCGATCTGCCGGTTAACTTCGCTTCTGAGCGAGGTCTGCTCGGCATCGCGCTGCATCCGCAGTTTGCTATGAACGGGTTTGTTTTTCTGTTCTGGACCGAGACCATGTCGGGCGCCGACTCCCTCAACATCGACGACATAACGCTGCTCGGCAATCGAGTTGATCGTTATGTTTGGAACGGCTCGACTCTGACGTTCGATCGCAATCTAATCAGATTGCGCGCCTTGCAGCAGGACGCCGGACAACCTTCGAGGGGGAATCATGATGGCGGTGTCTTACGGTTTGGACCCGATGGGAAGCTCTACATACTATTTGGAGATAACGGCCGGCGCGGTTTCCTTCAGAATATCGTCACCGGCGGTCCTGTCCCTGACGATCAGTTTGGCGGACCAGAACCGGATGACGAACACATGACCGGCGTAATTCTGCGTCTTAACGATGACGGTTCAACGCCAACCGACAATCCATTCTTCAATGCAAACAGCGGGCTGACCGGTGAAGCCGCGGACAACGTCAAGAAGATTTTTGGCTACGGTTTTCGCAACGGGTTCGGAATGGACTTCGATCCAGTGACTGGCTCTCTCTGGATACAGGAGAACGGAGACGATGCGTTCGACGAAATGAATCGCGTTGTTCCTGGATTCAACGGCGGCTGGATCCAACTTATGGGTCCGCTAAGTCGAGTTAGTGAATTCAAATCAATTGAAACTACGTACGGCAACGGCAATTTGCAGCAGCTGCGCTGGCCGCCCAGCAACATTGCCGATACGCCTCAGGCGGCGCTCTCAAGACTCTTCAACTTGCCGGGCTCGCAATACACTGATCCCGAATTCAGCTGGAAGTATGCTGTAGCTCCAGCGACATTGGGTTTTGTCAGAGGCAGCGGACTTGGGCCCTTGTACGAGTCAGACATGTTTGTGGGTGCTTCGCGAACTACGTTGCTGAACGGATATATCTTCCGTTTCGAGTTCAACAGCAATCGTCAGAAATTCGCGTTTACCGATCCGCGCCTGGTCGATCTGGTTGCAGACAATACAGATAAATTTGACGTTGCCGAGAGTGAAAGTTTGGTCGCCGGCCGCGATTTCGGTATCACGACCGACATTCAAACTGGTCCAAATGGAAACGTATACGTCGTTTCGTTATCGAAGGGTGCAGTTTACGAAATTTTCTCACAACCGGCGCTCTTTGTTGCTAACCTCGACGGCCTTCAGGAGACACCTCCTCACGCTACTCCGGCGCGCGGTACCGCAACTCTGTTGCTGGACAAGAACCAAACCACGGCGCAGGTCACGTTGCGCTTCCGCGATCTGACCGCCGCCCAAACGATGTCTCACATTCACGGTCCGGCATTACCTGGACAGAGCGCTCCGCCGGTCGTGGACCTACCGCTGGGCAATTTCACGAACCTTCAGATCAATCTGACTCCATCGCAAGTGGCTGACCTTAAGGCAGGGAAGTGGTATGTCAATGTTCATAGCACGGCTTTCCCGAGTGGAGAGATTCGTGGTCAGCTTGGACTTGTTGCACAGACATCTATTCTGCAGCTGGATGTGGCGGATCAAAACATCCCCGAGAACGCAAACTTCAAAACTATTAACGTTATTCGACTCGGAGATACGTTATCGGCTGTGACGGTCGACTATGCAACGTCTGATGGGACTGCCAAAGAAGTCTCAGACTACACGGCTGCTAGAGGTACGCTTCGCTTTGCTCCGGGTGAGACGCAGAAGTCGTTTGACATTCTGATCACCGACGATGGGTTTGTGGAACCAGCTGAAGGTTTGGTCGTCACTCTTTCGAATCCGTCCGGGCCGGTTCTACTCAACACCCCCTCGACCGTGGCATTGGCAATCATCGACAATGATACGGCACCGGCTACCAATCCGATTGATGAAACTCAGTTCTTGGTTCGTCAGCACTATCACGACTTTCTCCATCGTGAGCCTGACACGGCGGGCTTTAATTTCTGGGTTAGCGAAATCGAATCGTGCGGCGCAAATGCACAATGCCGCGAGGTAAAGCGCATCAACGTCAGCGGCGCTTTCTTCCTGTCGATTGAATTTCAAGAAACGGGTTACTTCGTCTACCGGATGTACAAGGCCGGCTACGGTAATTTGCCCGGCGCACCAGTCCCACTAACGCTTATTGAGTTCCTTGCGGACAAACAGAAAGTAGGCGACGGTCTTGTTGTCGGCGCGGTAGGTTGGGAGCAGCTGCTGAATACCAACAAGAACACCTTTTCCGCCGAGTTTGTAGCCAGATCCCGCTTCACCACGGCGTTCCCGACCTCGATGACGCCCGCTATCTTTGTCGATACGCTCTACGCCAATGCCGGCGTTACGCCTTCAGCCTCGGAACGTGCTTCGGTCATCGCCGAGTTTGGCTCGGCCATCAATACTGCCGACAATGCTGCGCGCGCGCGCGTGGTGCGGCGGGTTACTGAGAACCAGATGTTTGTTCAGCAGGAATTGAACCGCGCCTTCGTCCTGATGCAGTACTTTGGCTATCTGCGTCGCAATCCAAATAGCTCGCCGGACAGTAACTTCGACGGCTATAACTTCTGGCTGGCCAAGCTCAACCAATTCAACGGGAACTTCGTCGCTGCAGAAATGGTCAAAGCCTTCCTCTTCTCGATCGAATACCGCCAGCGCTTCGGACCGTAAGCATCGGACTTTATTGTCGCTCGGCTCATACGCGCCAGCAAGGTTTAAGTGGTGTTGGGGCTTCGAACTCAGATGGCCTGTTGACAGTCGTTTTCGGCTTGGAGTAAAGTTTGCGCGTTCCTTCCCCCATTAGTTCTTCGTTTACGTGCGCCCTTCCACGCTAGAGCGTTGCCTCACGTTAACGAATCCACTCATAAATTGATAAACCACTCGCAAGGCCTTGACACTCGCAGTGGGTCGAACCATCCTGGAGTTGGACATGAAGCACCTTTCCTGCTTGAC
>Ga0187892_10000767_pt1 | contig 80532 bp, 61 predicted proteins | sample MA1701073metaG_FD_139345 | JGI IMG/M metagenome (GOLD analysis project Ga0187892, IMG submission 139345) | Bio-ooze microbial communities from a basaltic lava cave in the Kipuka Kanohina Cave System on the Island of Hawaii, USA - MA170107-3 metaG ... | reverse complement strand
TTTGACTCAAAACGGGATTGACTTTTTCATCGCCGTTTCTGGCGTATAGTGCTGCTATTTAAAAACCAGAGGACATCCGTTCAGCACCACACGTGTTGAGTCGGTTTATGAATAATGCAGGTTTCACTTCTTTTTGGCCGAGGCTTGTGTGCTGCAATTAACTATGGCAGGTGAGTATACGGTGCGCGCCATGTTGCATTTGGCTTCCCAACCGGCCGGCGCCGTCGTGCAGATTTATGACATCGCTCAACAATGGAAGATTCCGGAAACTTTCCTGCGCAAGATCGTGCAACTGCTGACGAAAGCGAATCTCGGCTGTCGCATCGCGGCGTCGGCGGCGGCATTGAATTGGCAAAACCGGCGGAGGACATTACGCTTTTGGAGGTTATCGAGCCGCCGAAGGAAAACTGGCGTTGAACAAATGTTTAATCACTCCCGGCGTATGTTTTCGCGAGTCGTGGTGCGCCGTGCATTTGGTGTGGCATGAAGTTCAGGAAAATATGAAAGAAGTCTTGCAGAGCCGCTCGCTGGCAGATTTGGCCAGGCAAACGCGGCAGCGCCAAAAACAAGTTTGGGATGAAATCGCCCGCTGCGCATCGCAAGCGGCCGACCGCGAATCATGCTGAAATTTCCCCACAAGCATGTTAATGAAACGGCGAGGACGATTGGCCGGCGTCAGTATGGAGAAAAATTTTGCCAAAAGCATGACGGGCAGGTATCTGTTCGCGTTGGATATTTTGGCGCTCGTCGCCATCGTCTCCGATTACGCGCTCCAAAAAAAGATCACGGCCGAGCTGAAACGCGGCGCCGTGATCAACATCAGCGGCCAACAACGCATGCTGTCGCAGCGCATCGCGTTTTGCTCGATGCGGCTCGCCGACAGCCGGTTGTCCGGCGAACGCCCGGCTTGGCGTCGCGAGCTGGCGGATGCCATCGCGCTCATGGAATCTTCTCTCGCCGGCTTGGTCAACGGCGATTCGACTTTGAATTTGTCCGCCCAATCTTCGCCCGAGGCGCAGGCAATTTATTTTTTGCCGCCGCATTTGCTGCATGAGAAAGTCCAAAAGTATTTGGCCGCCTCCAAAAGCCTGTGCCAGGCGCCGGAAAGCGATCTCGCGTTGGACAATCCTCATTTACAATATATTTCCTCTGCCGCGGCTCAGTTGCTGGCTTCGCTGGACGAGCTGGTGAAATTGTATTTAAAAGAAAGCGAAGCCGGCATCGCCCGGGTGCAGCGCCTGGAGCGCACCGTCATGGTCATCACCATCTTCGTGTTGCTGATGATGGCGTTGTTTATTTTCCGGCCCATGGTCGGGCGGATTGAGGCTTACTTCGTCGAGCGCCGGCAAGCCGAAGAGGAGCGCGAGAAACTCATCACCGAGCTTCGCCAGGCTCTGGCGAATGTGAAAACTTTGAGCGGCCTGATTCCGATTTGCGCCTACTGCAAAAAAATTCGTGACGATCGGGGCTATTGGAATATTCTCGAAGATTATATTGCCCGTCATTCCGAAGCGGATTTCACCCACAGCTTTTGCCCGGAGTGCAAGAAAAAATTTGATGATGAGGAATAGCCTTTCACCCTTAATTTTGCACATATAAAGCCAAACCCCGATTTTCCTTAAGATAATTTTCATCATTTTTTCGTTCATTATTTTGCTTTAAAAAAATCCTTGACATTCTCCTCAATCTTCCCATATTTGAGAATACTGGCGTTGATTATTCCTATATTTAATAAATTGCCCCGGATCCAACCGATTGCGCTGAAAAATCCTCCTGTTTTTCAAAAAGTTAAAGCCGCCATTTATCAACCAGCTTTTGGCACTGACTTTGCGTTTTGAGATGCAAAAGTGTGACGCATTGTTTCAAAGTGGAAAATGAGGAAAGGAGGTGATATTGAACAAGGTCACTTAATCTTTGTTTTGTTGTGAAATTCTGATCTAATTCACTCGTAAACGTCGCTATAAACTAATAGGAGGCATCGTTATGAAAAAAAGCTTTTACAGTTGCGCGACGTTGACGCTGTTGGTTGGGTTGGCGAGCTTTGGGTTCGCCCAAACACCAACGGCGATCATCAAGATTGAAGGTTATAGCCCGCAAGAGATCCACGATTTGGGCTGGACCTCGCCGCGTTCGACCGGCTTGTCGAATGTCGGCGTCAACCAGTTGGTCTATCTGGTCGGCAACAAAGACGCGACCACATGGCAGTGGGCGCTCACTTCGAAGCCAACCGGATCGAACGCGGTTTTGGATAGCACCGACAAAATGCAAACCACGTTCAAGCCGGACGTCGTTGGAAAATTCACGGTTGAGCTGGTGGTCACCACCGCCGGCGGCGCCAGCGCGCCGGTTTCGGTGACGATCAACGCCGCGAAGTTCGTCGGCGTCGGCGGGATGGACGGCCTGCCCACTGATGTCGCTGCCGGGCAGTGCGCGCTTTGCCACAGCACCAATTTCAACCAGTGGACCAAGACCGGGCATTCGGATATGTTGAAGCGCGGTCTCAATGGGATTCTAAGCCCCAATTACAACGAAAACTGTATCGAGTGCCACACCACTGGTTATGACCACGATGCCAATGGCAACGACGGCTTTGACGATGTGCAAGCGGAAGTGGGTTGGAAGTTCCCCACGACGCTGAAAGCTGGGAATTATGACACGCTGTTGATGAAATATCCCAAGCTGGCGCATCGCGCGAACATCCAATGCGAGAGCTGTCACGGCCCGGGCAGCGCTCACAAGGGCGACAAGAGTGGTATTGCAATGAGCTTGGATGAAGCGGCTTGCGGCTATTGCCACAATGTCGTTTATAACGCGACGGCCAACACTTGCGCGGGCAGCTATTGCCACGGCAATTGGGGATTGCTCAAATCGCAATCACAATACGCTTTTATTTACACCGCCGATAAAATGGAAGGCATCAATGCCGCGCCAAAGTGGACCGACTCGGCTTCCGCCGCCTGCGGCACTTGTCATGGCAACCCGCCGGTTGGGCATCAGCCTCATGATTTGACCAGATGCTTTGTTTGTCATGCCGGTGTAGTTGATGAAAACGGCAAGATCGCCGATAAAACGAAACATATCAACGGCAAGGTGAATGCGTTTGGGCAGGAGTATCCGATGTTTTGATGTCGCCTCTGCGAGGATTTGCCTGAAAAAGAAATGGGCCGGTCACTGCGAGTGGCCGGCCCATTTTATTTTGAATAATTTTTTTGAAGCCTGAGATCAGGCATTTTCCAGCATACGCAAATATTTTTGCGCCTTTTTCGCCGAATCGCTTTGCGGATTGAAGCTCATCAGCATGTTCAGCTCGGCGCGCGCCATTTCCTTCTCGCCGCTTTTCAAAAACGCCAAACCGATCATGAGCTGCGCGTCGTTGGTCTTGTTGCTCTTCGCGAAGGCGTAAACCTTTTGAAATTCGGCAACGGCGTCATAATATCTGCCCATGGCGTAATAAGATTCGCCGATCCAATATTGGCAGTTATCCGCGAGCGGATGATTGTCGTTGTTGGCGATCAGCTCGCGAAACTTGCGAATGGCGCTGTCAAAGCGGCGAACATGATAATCGTCGAGCGCGTCTTGATAGGCCAGGCCGTATTCCGAATTGAGCTCGGGCGACTCGACGCCGCGCGGCAGCGGCTTGCTGTTCATCTGCCGCGTGCTCGCCGCGGTTTTCATGGCCGCCGCCTGATAGGTTTTTTCTTCCACCTCGGCGCGCAAATTTTCAATGGTTTGATCTTTCTCCGCTGCCACCGTTTCCAGTTGCCGGATTTCCGCGTTCATGCCCTGAAAAAGTTCCGGCGTCAAAAATGAGCTTTCAGCGTCGTTGGCCGGCGACGCTTGGCCGGCGGCGCTGATCATCACGGCGCTGTCGGCGCTGGAATTCTCGGCTACGCCGGTGGTTTGACTTTCGCTTTCGAGAAGCTCCAGTCGTTTCAACAGATCGTCTTTATAAGCTTCGTCGCTGCTTTCCTCGGCGAGAGGATCATCTTCGATGAGCAACTGCTGCCGGCTGCCGCTGCAGACGACGAACAGGCCGACGACGACGAGCAGCAGCGAAAAAATCGACGTGCCGACAATTTTTTTGAACGGGGTCATGATGCAAGCTCCAAGTTGAAAAAGGCGTTAGCCCATTTGTTTGTTGGCCTGTTCGCCCGTTTGCCTGTTAACTGGCAAACGGGCTAACGTATTGCTTAAATCGTTTGCCCGCTTTCGGCGAGCAATTGACGGGCGCTGTGTATATGCGTCTCCGAAATCTTTTCGCCGACGAGAAGCCGCGCGATCGCTTCCGGGCGTTCCTTGTTTTGCAGTCGGCGCACGGCGGTGACGGATTTGCCGTCGAGAATATTTTTTTCAACCAAAAAATGATGCGCCCCGGAGCTGGCGATCTGCGGCAAATGCGTGATGCAAACGATCTGATGCGACGCGGCCAACTGCTGCAGTTTTTTGCCGACGGCATGCGCCATTCGCCCCGAAATTCCGGCGTCGATTTCATCAAAAATCAAAACCGGAATGTCGTCGCGCTCGGCAAGAATCGATTTCAGCGCCAGCATGATGCGCGAAATCTCGCCGCCGGAAGCGACTTTCGCCAGCGGCGCCGGCGCCTGCCCGGGATTGGCCGAAATAAAAAACTCGACGCGATCGATTCCCGTCGGGCCGACTTTGACCGGTTGGCCGTCGATTTTCACAAACGTCTTGTCGTCCGGCTGCGTCTTGACTTCGACCTCGAACTTCGCGCCGGCCATTCCTAACTCCGCCAAAATCGCCGGAACGGTTTCTTGCAACGTCGCGGCGGCTTGGCGGCGCTGCGCGGACAATTCCAAACACAACTCGGCGTAACGCTGGCGCGCCGCATCGAGCTGCTTTTTCAAAGCGGCGACTTTTTCGTCGTAATTTTCCAAATCGGCCAGCGACGCCTCGAGAGCCGCGCGGCGCTCGAAAACTCCCGCCATCTCGCCGCCGTATTTGCGCTTGAGCTTGTTGAAATTCGCCAGCCGCTGCCGGATTTCCTCAAGGCGCGCCGGATTGAATTCGATTCCGCTTTTGTACCGCTGAATCTCCTGCGCGGCTTCTTGCAGCGTCAAGTTTGCGGCAGCACAATCCTTTTGCAAAGCCTGCAAAGCGGAATCGATGCCGCTCAGCTCCTCCAGCGACGACAGCGCCGATTTGAGCTGGCTTTGCACCGATCCTTCGGCTTCGTATAACAACTGATAAATTTGCGAGCTGAGCTGCACGCGCTTTTCCGAGGTGCTCAACAAGCGTTCTTCCTGAACCAAAATCTCCTCTTCCCCCGGCTGCGGATCGACGCTCTTAATTTCCTGCAACTGAAAGAGATTAAACTCGCGTTTTTCCTGCAAATCTTTCTGCCGAGACAGCCATTCCGTATAGCCGTCTTGCGCCGCGCGCACGTTGGCAAACGCCTCGGCGACCTGCGCCGCAAGCTCTTCAAGCCCGCCATACGCATCGAGATAACGCAGATGCGTGCGAGCTTGCAGCAGCGATTGATGCTCGTGCTGGCCGTGCATATCCGCCAGCAGCTCACTCAGAGCATCGAGAATCGCCGTCGAGATCGGTGAATCATTGATAAAGGCGCGGCTGCGTCCGTTCGGCATAAATTCGCGGCGCAGCAGAAAGTCGCCATCGTCACCAATCTCCAGCGCGTTTTCACGCAAGAAGTGCTTCAGCCGGGGAGAGGAACAGTTGACAAAGAGCCCTTCGATGACCGCCTTTTTCTCGGGGTCACGGGGATAATGAAATGCGGCGCGCTCTCCTAGCAAGGCCGCCATGGCGCCGATGAGAATCGACTTGCCGGCGCCGGTCTCGCCCGTGAACACATTCAATCCTGGCCCGAGCGTCAACTCCACGCGATCAACGAGCGCGTAATTGTGCAGAGAAAAAGTTTGAAGCATTTTCCCGGACGGAAGAGTTACTGGCAAAGTTCATGCCTGTCGGTAACTTCGATTCCACACAGCCGATCGGGGCTACAAGTGATGGTAGCATCTTTTCAATAGCCCCAATGGGTGTGGTTTGCGTAAGCGCGACGGTTTGGATTTATTGGAGATACTGTAAAATTTTATCGCGGTTTTTTGAACCGCGAAGACGATTGAAATTTTGTTGCGATTCTGAAAATTTCTCTCACTGCGAATCGCGTTCCTGATGCCGTTTTAAGGTGAAACAGTCGGATCGAGGCAAGTACGAAAATGTAATTTCCGCTTATTGCCGGTCAACAAACGCGACATCGTATTTTTCAGTAAGTTTTCGGGCCAAAGTTTTGTCACGATTATTAATCTCAACAAGCTTTTGCCCGAGATTGAAAAAATAGGGTTGGTATTTCACTTGTAACTGCTGATAAGAATATTGTTTTTGCCAATCATCGATCCAAGCTTGTTGAATTTGCAGCGCTTCAGTTTCATAAGCCATGTGCAGGTTTATCGCTTCTATATAAATGGCAATCGATTCGTTGATGTGTGTAATTAAAATAGGATCAACCTCGCTCAAATCTATTCGACCATATAAATTGGCCATCTGTTGGAAAGTTGCCGAGCTAGGGGTCGTGGTAATTGATGCGACGTCAATATTTTGCATCTCGTCCCATGCTTTCAGAGTCGCCTGTTTTCGGCGCTCAAATTCCGCATCAACAGCAGGAATAAGCCGTTGAGGAACTTCTGGTGACGTGACGTTGGATTGGGGCGGCCTCGAGCCACTTTCCGATTCCTCGGGAGGAGAAGAGCCCTTTTGAAAACCAAGATAATACAATATTACCGTAGTAAGGACGGTAGTGGCCACACCGATAAAAATTGGTTTGATAACTCCCTTGTCCTCGCTCATAGCAATTATTTCTCTGCTTTCTTCGGCCCAAATTGATAAAATGAAAAGACGCGTATTTCAATTTCACCGCCTCACTACCGCCACCTTCCCCACCGCACTGGCGCCGGTTGATTCGACGAAGGCAACAAAAAGATAAACCCCGCTCGGCACCATCTTGCCGGACTCGTCACGGCCATCCCAGCACACTTGCGCGCCCGGCACTTGGTCGGTTGAGTAACTCCGAATCAAATCGCCGTTCACGCTGTAAATTTTCACCGCGCTTTCTTCGGCCAGATTGGTAATGCGAAAACCGCCCGGCGTGCCGCAGGTCGCAGTGCCGTCGTGAAGAATAAACGGATTCGGATAACCCGAAAGCTGGCTCAAATCCGGCTTCGGCTCGGTGAACGGCGTGCGAAAGCGCGACAGCCCGGTCGTCGTGCCGAGCCAGGCGTCGCCGGTTTTGGTGTTGAACGCGATGCTCGTCACGAAATTGCCGACGAGCGGGCTGTTTTCTACAGTATAATGTGTGAGCGAGCAGTTATCCTCACCGGAAAGCACGGAAATGCCGGCGCCGGTGCCGATCCATTTGTTATTGCGCGGATCGACTTTCACGATCTTAACGTCGTCGCTGATCAAGCTGTAACAGAAACGATCGTTCGCCCCGCCGCTGCGGAAAAAGTAATTCAGGCCTTTGTCCGTGCCGATCCAAATGTAGCCGTCGCGATCCTGGGCGATGCTGGTGACGCGGTTGCTCAATAGATTGTCGTCCAAATCCAGCTCGCCGCTGAAATCATCGTCGGCTTTGTTTTGCAAGGTAGCGTTATAATCCAAGACGCTGACGCCGCTGCTGAACGTGCCGACCCAGATGCGGTCAGGGGCATCTTCGCGCTTTTCGATTTCAAGGACGTTCACGTCGATGCTGCGCAATCCGTCGCTTCGTGAAAAATATACAAATTGATTCGCCGGCGTGCGCGCCAGCAACGCATTCGTATTCGACGCATTAAAATTGAGAATCCAAATATTGCCTTGCGCATCCGCCTTGAGAAAAGGCACAGCCGGAAAATTCGTTTCACCCAGCGCGGTGGAAAGCTCGCCCGAGCGGGCATCGATGCGCCTTTTGATCGTCAACGCCTCGGCTTTGCCTTCGATGACAAAAACTCCTGCTCCCCACGTCGCCACCCAATGCTCGCCGTTGGCTAAATGCACGATTTGCCTGACATCGGTGGCGCCGGGCGGCAATAAGTTGCTGGTGTTGTAATTGTACCACCGCGCGCCGTCATAAATTTGAAATCCATTCGTTGAAGTAGACCAGAGATTGCCGTCCTGATCCAAGCTCAACGAAGTGAAACTGTTCGCCGCCGGGCCGTCCGGCTCCCGCAAGCGCCAGTTTTGCGCGCTGCGGTCAAATTCATACAGGCCGTTATCATACGTCGAAGCCCACAGCGTGCCGGCCTCGTCGATGACGATGCCGGTGACGATGGAAATGCTTCTTCCCACCGCGCTCCAAACGCCCAGCGTTTCCGAGCGAAAGATGCTGAATGGCGTGGCGGCATATAACACAGCTCTGCCGTTTTCTTGCGTGCTGATCAATTGCAAAACTTGTGAACCAGCCAAGCCGGCGTTGCTCCAACGCTGGCCGTCAAACGAAGTGACGCCGCTGGAAGTGGCCGCAACAAGCCGTTGCGAGAACTTCGCAAAGCCGCGCACGACGTTCGAGGGCAAACCATTCGCGGTGGTATAATTCGTCCAACTCTCCGGCGCCAAAAGATTCGGCAGATTCAGCGAGGTGCGGGCGATGCCGCTGTTGGTTGCTGCCCACAGGTCGCCGCCGTCGATAAAAAGCGCCTGCACCGCCGTGCCGCGCGCAAAGCTTTTGCCGAGATTTTGATAGGTCTCCTTCACTTCATTGCGGCCAATGTCATACAAACTGATGCCGCGGTCGAGCGCGATATACATCGAGTCGCCGCGCGAGGCAAAGTCGTAAATGTTGCGGTTGATGTAATCATTGATGCGAACGAAGGCAGACGCCTGTAAGGAATTTTTCGCCGGATCGAAAACATCGATGAGGCCGGTCGGCTGCGCAATCGTGCCGGTCGCCAGCACGATCCAAATCCGGCCACGATTGTCACGCCCAACGGCTTTGGTGATGTTCTGCCGCAGGCCGTCGGTGTTGGTGATTTGGCGAAAAGCTTGGCGGTTGGCCTCCCACAGCAACAACCCGCCGGCCGTCGCCGCCCACACGCCCTGCGGCGAGCTGACCATGAGCCGCGAAAAGATGTAGGTTTGATTGTTCGGCTCGTGATAGCCGCGAACGGTGCGCATGTTGGTGAAGGATTGCCAGAGTTGATCTTGGGCGAGAATAGTAGACGGCAAAAAGGACGCAAAGACGATGATTCGATAAAAAAATTTCAGGTATTTTTGCATGTAATTCACGATTCTTGTATGATAATAAACTTTGCACAAAGGTATCTCCCAGCGGATAGAAACAACGCCGGATAAAATTAAAATCCGTTGCGTTGTTTCAATCCGTTGGAAAATTTTTTATATTGAACTCGATTCATTAAGCGCAAGTTCATTCAAATAAAATCCATCGGCGTATTTTATTCTTTTATCTGCGGCAATAAATTCGCCATTTCGATGCCTGCCAGCGCAGCGTCCCAGCCCTTATTGCCGGCTTTGGCGCCGGCGCGCTCGATGGCTTGCTCGAGATTGTCGGCGGTGACGACGCCAAAAATCACCGGCACGCCGCTGGCCAGCGAAATCTCGCCGATGGCTTTGGAAACGAAACCGGCGATGTGATCGAAATGCGGAGTTTCGCCGCGAATCAGCACGCCGAGGCAAATGACGGCGTGATACTGCTTGAGATTCGCCGCGCGGGAGGCCGCGAGCGGAATTTCGTACGAGCCAGGCACGCGATACACGTCAATATCTTTCTCGGCAACGCCGTGACGAATCAGACAATCGCTCGCGCCTTGCAAAAGCTGCTCGGAGATAAAACTGTTGAAGCGGCCGGCGATCAAAGCGAAGCGCTTGCCCTGGCCGTTGAGGTGTCCTTCGATGATGCGCATATAAAATTCACTTTCGAGTCTTGAAAAATTTTATAAAGCAGCTCACGCCTGTGCTTTTATATAGAAATATAAACACTCCAGCCGCCTTTGTCAACGGCTATTCCTTGAAAATAGTAAAGCTTCAAGTCTTGGGTGGAGGATATTGTCATTCAGGAGGAATCCCTTTCGAATCAAGCACTATGCTCGAAAACAAAAAAGATGCTTCCAGCATGACATGAATAGTAGTCCAGCGCTAACTGAGGCATTACCGAAAATAAAACAGCCTTGCTATCTCTTAACAGTAAAAGAACGCGCCGTTGTGGTCCAGCCGTCGAGCGTGACATCTTCGGCGCCGCGAGTTTTGCCGAGCGCGGCGTTTTCCAGTAATTGGCTCAAGGGATCATCCACGCGCGACTGATTTTCCGGACCTCGGCCTCGAATCGGGCTTTGATTGAGAAAGGCAAAATCGATTTTCTGAGTAGTGGCGAAAATTTTGAGAATATCTTTTACCGAATCCCGGCCCGGCGGCACACTAAGCCGGAGCCTTCGCGCCAGGGTTTTTCCTGGCGCCAAAGCATCGACGGATTGTGAAGCTTTCGGATAAATGACGTCAATGCTGCCATTGCTGGACAGATCGAGAATGTTGATATAAACCGGCGTTTCGGAATCGTTTTTAATGGCGCATTCGATAACGTCACCGGCTTTAAAAACGCGCTCGCTGCTTTGATCGCTATTCGTTTGGCCGCCGGCAAGAGTGAACTGAATGTTCAGCAAACTGGCTTTGTTTTCAATCGAAAGAACGTTGAACCATTTTGCCCATTCACTGACTTGCTTAACGACGCGGTTCACGACGGCAGGATCGCTGACCGCCACCGGCGGCGCAATGCGGGTTGTATCTCCTCCCTCGATCACAATCTTGTTTTCCGCCTGCCGCAGCAACAACTGGTAATGGCGCGGGGACGTCATCGCTTCAATATGCTGATAACCATCCAATTGCGCCTTGATCGCCCGCAGCGCCGGTGAATTGGCCAAGCCTTCATAATAAACCCGCAGCTTGCGGTCGGCGTAATGATGCCGGCTTTCAACGGCGCGCGAGGCCGATTCAATGCGGCTGCCGGATTTGATCACGCCTTTGGCCTCGAAGTCTTGCACTTCGGTCAATTCGATGGTGGCCGCCGGCTCTTCCGGCGCTTGAAATTTTTTGACGCCGGGTTTATAGATTTTAAAAACCGAGCCGGAAGTCAATCCTTGCGCGGCGCCGGCTCGCAAGATCACGCCGGTGGCGCCGCTGGGGTCGGCGAGAATATACGGCTGCGCCACACTCACGGAATCGCTAAAAACGTAATGCGCGGCGCGCGCGCCCTGCAATTGCGGAGACTGCGCCGGATAAGCGGCGTTGACTTTGCGGATGACGTTGTCCATGACATCCTGATAGGTGATGGCGCGGCCCGCTGTTTTCGCGCGCTCCAATTCGCGGACGAGGAAATACGTCAAGGCGCCGTGCTCTTTGGCGCCATCCTGATGCTCGAAGGCGCTTTGCTCGGAGAGGCAGGCCGAAATCACCGCAAAGTTTTCGCTTTCGCGCATGTCATCCGCCGCGCCGCGCAGACCCCGCTTTCGGCTGGTGTATTGCGGCAAATCCGGCACCGGCCGCGTATCCCGGGGAATTTTGCGCACGGCGCCGGCGCCGCGCACCGGCGTGCCGGAATTGCAACAGTCAAAAATGAGCGTGACATTTTTGGTTTTCTTCGTCAGCGCGTCGACCAGATCGTTCAGCTCGTCGTCGCTGATGTCAAAGGCTTTGCCTTCCGGATCGCGCGTGTCGTGGGGCACGATGGTTTCATCCCAGCCGTCGGGTTCGTCTCCGGAAACATCCTTCATCTGGGAGCCGTGGCCGCTGTAATGAAAAACCACGATGTCATCGCGCTCGGCTTGTGCGATGAGATGTTGTTGGAACGCGCTGATAATTCCGGCGTGGGTGGCTTCGGCGTCGGTCAAAATCTTGATGTCATTTTCGAGAAATTCGTATTTTCCAATTAAAAGCGTTTTCATGTTCATGACATCGTTGACGCAGCCGGCAAGATTGGAGAAATCCTGGCGCCCGTTGTAATATTTGTATTTGTTAATGCCGACCAGCAGGGCGATTTTTTTTGCCGGCCGCGTGACCGGCATTGATTCATTCGGCGCGGAAGCATCTGAAGTTGGCGGCGGCGTTTCCTGAGATTGTGATTCGGTTTTCTTTGAGCAAAAAAACACTGCCGGCGCTGCAGCAAAAACAAAAAACAGCAGGCATCGGAAATATTTGTTCATGACACGATCCTTTCCGATAGGGAGCGTGGACTTTCCAGTCCACCAACACATTGCGGACAAGAAAGTCCGCGCTCCCTTCTCGTTTTCATTAAACTTTTGATACCACGTGAAATGGAATCACTTGGCGATGGCGGCGCCGACAATGAGACCGACGGTTACGCCGGCCGGGAAAGCGAGCTTGCGCAGCGCTTTTTCGAAAAAGCTGTCGCGATTGATCGCATAAAGATCTTTGTAAAGATCGCCGCGTTTTTGCAGGGCCTCGCGCATTTCAGAAAGCACCTCGATCTTCTTGTCCTTGACCTCGAGCGCGCCTTCCATCTCGGCCATCAATTGTTTCTGCAGCTCGGCCTGGCTGCGATAACCGGCGAGGGTCTTCTCATATTCCGGCTCGAGTTTGATCAGGCGCGCGTAATCGCTGATCCACTTGCCGGTGAGAATCAAGCCGGCCGTGTTGTTGGGATCGCGAACGCGCATGGTCGCATCCGGCGTGAGGGCGAGCTCGATGAGGGCCGGCTCAGCAGCGCCCGGCGCAGCGCCGCGCGAGCGCGGCCGCGGGGTTGCGCCTGGCCGCGAAGTGATCAAATCGAGCTGCGCCACCAGTGAGGTATCGCCGGCGGCGCGCGCCGATTCGAGCAGTGTTTCATTGCGCTCCATCTGCTGGCTCAATTTGCCGAGCGCGTCGCGCGTGGTTTTGGGGGCTTCACTTTCCTGCGCTCGAATCAGGCACGGCGCCGCGAACACGATGAGGAGACCTAGCGCCGCGGGTATGCCTTTCGATAACGTCAAGCGCTTCGTCAAGATTGATGATTCGGTTTTTGATCTCATTGAGATTCACCTCGCGTTGTGTGATCATTTCCTGGACTTCGGCGATTTTAGATTTAAGGGCGGCAATTTCTTCCAAGCGTTTTTGCTCTTCGACGTTGAGCCTGGCAAGTTCATCTTCAAGCTCGTCGGCGTGCTGCTCCTGTTCTTTGATTTGCTTCTCCAAAACCCTGATCAATTGCGCCTTGTCGCTAAAGAAACGCTCGTAAAGCGAAAAGGCAATCGCCGCCGCGGCGATCACCACCGCCAGGGTGACCGCCTGCGTTTTTAATTGGCTGAGCAAGCTCATGAAACTCCTCCGGTGTTTTATCGATTTTCAACGACGCTTTTGTACAGCAGTGGATAATAATTTTTAAAACGGGACCACGTGCTCCAATCATTGCGAATCACCCGGCCGGCGCTGCCGGAGGCTTCGTAGACGATGGGATTGCCATCAGCCCGATAACCGGCAAAAAGCACGATATGATCTCCCGGCTTGTTTAGGGCATCGCCCGGTTTCATTTTGGTATACCAATTATATTTAGGCCGCCCGGCAATGGCGCGAATCGTGCTGGTGGAATAATCATGCGTCGGGCGCTGTCCCCAACAATACGATACAAAACCGGAGCAATCAATTCCGGCGGTGCAATTGGTAATGCCATGCCGGCTGTGCGAACCGGCGGCTTGCCTTTGCGCCAATTTGCGGTCAAAGGCCTCCGGATCGTCCATGCCGCCCCAATCGTACGCGATGCCGGTCACCGTATCATTCACGCTCCAATCCGATTCATAAACCGCGGCAGTGACACACGGCGCGCGACGGTTGACTTCACGGCAAATCCAGCGATGCTGCGCCAGACGTTCCGCTATGGCCATGATCTCATCACGAGTCCGCGCCGGCATCTGCGGCTGGCGAGGGCTTGCAGGCGGCATGAAAATAACCGCGACGCAATAGAGCAGAAAAATCCTCCGCATTTTTAACCTCGTCTTCGTTTATGGATTGGTGTTCCAAACATTGATGATCACTTCCTTCTCTTGCGGCAGCAGTTGATAAACCTGGCCGGCGCGAATCCGAAATTCGTTCACCGGCGGGACGTAATAATCCAGCGGAATGTCCGTGATTTGGCAGAGCAGCGTGTTGTCGGCGGCGTATTTGCGAATGATTTTGTCAATGTCGATGACGTCGCTGCCGCGCGCGGCTTCGAGAGCGACATACGTATTGCCGCCGGCATCGACGCCGAGATTTTGCAGAGAAACCATCTGCGAACTGTCGCTCGCAAAATCAACTTGCAAATCGCCCGGGGCGCTGCCGCGCGTGCGCTGCCTGGCGATGACGCCGCGATTCAAATCAAGCAGACGCGCTTCGGCGCCAGCGCCACGGCTGCGAACGGCGGCGCGCGAGGAAAGGTGCTGGCCGGCTGCATCAAAAAGAACGATCTCGCCGGATTTGGCGTCCCGCAATTCCATCTCGCCGCCGGGCAAAGCGGTCACACTATTCGCGGCAAATCCAATCGGCCATTCAGCGCGAAAATTTCCCAGGCTGTCATAAAAAACCAGCCGGCGCTGCAGCGGATCGGTGATGGCGAAGCCGCCGTCCGGCAAAACCTCAAAACCCTCCGGGCCTTGCGGCAGTTCATCCTCACCCTTTCGCGTCACCGTCAGCACGCCGGGGTTCTGCCCCGCCGCGAGATCGGAGGTTAAAAATTGCGCCGGAATTTTCACGACGCGGCTCAATGAAACGGCGCGAACAGTTTGTGTTGAGTTGTCCGCGTTTTTATTCGGACAACCGATGATAAGGAGGCAAATAAAAAGCAAAACCTCCAGTAATTTTTTATTGGCCATCACTTGCTCCGTTTTTTAATCTTCTCCAACCAAGGCAAAAGCCGCCCAGTAAAAAGGCGCAGGATATTGCGCGAGCGCGCGCAATTGCGCCTGCCGCAACGCCAGGGCTTTGCGGCCGCCGCGATGGTATTCTTGATAAAATTCCGACATGAGAAAGCTGGTGGCTTCATCATCGATACTCCACTGCGTCACAATCAAGGCCGGCGTGCCCGCATAAAGGAAGGCGCGGCTGAGGCCCAAAATGCCGTCGCCGGTAATTTCACCGCGGCCCGTCTGACAGGCGCTTAACACAATGAGATCGGCATGCAACTGTGGCATGTTGAAAATTTCGGCGCAGGTCAGGTAGCCATCATCAAGGCTGTCGGCAGCAAATACCAGGGCGGAGAGCATCGGCGCGCGTTCGTTGAAAAGGCCGTGCGTGGCAAAATGGATGATGGTAAAATCCGGCGCGGCGCGTTTGACTCTGCTTTCATAGGCCAGCGGGCCGGTTAAAAGAACGCTGCGATCATCCGGGAAAAGCCGGGTGATGACATTCGCTTCCATTGCCGCGCCTTGTAATGGTCTCAGGCCGCTCTGCTGAGGATAATGCGGATTGCCGACGATGAGAAGATGCGGATCTTGTTGCGACACCACGAGCTGGCGCTTTTGCCCGGTGAATTTCAGAACGCCGGCAGCCGGCGCCGTCGCGAGAGTATGTTTTTCGACCAGATATTTTTTATCGCCGTCCAGCAGCGCCGGAAACGGCAACAGAAAGAGAACGTCGTGCGGAATGATGGTGATAACTTGATCTTCATCCGCCGGGAGATAGGATTCTATTGGCGCAATCAGCCAGCTATATAATTGCCGTAGAGATTGGGCGCCGGCAAGGGAGTCAGCGGGCGCGGGGACATCGTCAACCAGCGTCACATCACGCCAATCGGCGCGCGAGCGCCGCGCCGTGATTTGCGACAGCAAATCGGCAACAGTTTTCGTCAGCGAGTCGCGAGAGACGCGAACGGTGTGATAAGCAAATCTCCCATTCGGCTTGATGATAAAAATTGCCAGGCTGTCATCCAACACGAAATATTCCAGCAACGTGGTTTTCTTCGTTTTGGCAAGGTCGGCCAAGGCTTGAAAATTGACCGGAACAACGGAGGAAAGACTGCGCAGTTCCGGCGAGAGCTGGGGAGAAATCGGCGGCAACGCGGTATCAAGGCTGCCGCGCAAAATCTTTTCAGGCAGAGTTTCCGGCGAGTGGGCTGAAAATTTTTCTTCATCAAGTGAGGCCAGCAAATTTAGCTCGCGCTCGTATTTGCGCCTCGAGGCGAGACGCAGCTCATCGGGCGCGCGCAAGTTAATGCCGCGTTCCTGCAACAAATCGAGGAAGGCGCGGGCCCGGCCGCGCTCGGCTGCCTCCAAAGCTTCGCGAGGCTTTTGCAGGCCCAAATTAATCCCGACCATTTCGGCAAAAGCTGCCTGGCGATGCTCGAGGTAATGACGTTTGATGGCGTCGCTGGAGATCTGCCACGTTTGCTCCTCTAAAATCCTGATCGCATTTTTAGCCGGCTCTTCCGCCTCCCAGCGTTTGTTTTGCGCCCACAAGCTTCGCGCTTCGCCGAGGTAGGATTGCCATTTGACATCTGCGCTTTCGAGATTGCGGCCGATCAAACCCGAGATTTGTTTACGCGCATCAAGAAATTTTTGCAAGGCGGCAGAAAATTCTCCCTTTTCATAGAGCAGCTCGCCGCGGTTCAATGCGCTGAGGGTGCGCGCATAAATATCACGCCGTCCCCAGGCCGAGCTATCGGCGCGAGCATACCATTCTTGCGCGCCGGCAAATTCTTTTTTAGAGGCGTGGGCAAGCCCGAGCGACATCATGCACAACCATTCCCCGCGCGGAATTTGCAGGCGCTGATAAAGCCCGAAGGCTTGTTGATAGAAGGAAATCGCGTCATCATAATGCTCCTGCATGAAATGAAGATTGGCGCGATAAGAGAGATAGCGCGCTTGCAGGGAATCTCCCCAAGCTCCGCCGCCATATCCTGCTGCGCGGTCGAAGTAATATTCCGATTGATTGAGATCGCCGATCTTGCCTTCCAAAACGCCGAGCCGCAAAAACACCAGGGCTTGATGGCTGAGCAAATTATATTTTTCTGAAAACGACTGAGCGCTTAAAAAAAAGAATTTGGCGCTGTCCAAGTTGCCCTCATATTCATGCAAAATTCCGATTTTCAAAAGCATTTCCCATTCGACTCGGCGTTCAGCTTGCCGGCGAGCCTGGGCGAGCAAACTATCATAAGCCATCCGAGTTTGTTCCCAACTGCCGTAATGCGCGACATCATCGTATACATTTATGCCGGGAAGCTCATCCCAAATTGGCGGCGGTTCCTTTTTTGCACAACTCAAAAACCAAATTAGCCCCACAGCAAGCGTGGTGAAGATGAGCAGAGCAAATCCTGATTTTAAATACGCTTTCCGAAAATGACCTTTAGAAGCAGGCATTTTAAACTCCGTAATCTCATAATCATTTTTATTCCGCCATTCCCATCAGCGTGAAAGCCGCCCAGTATTTAGGCTCCGGATAATCCCGGCGCGTGCTCTGCATCGCCTTTTGCAAGGCCAGGCCTTTGTTGCCGTGCCGGACATATTCCTTATAAAATGCCAGCATGAAATCTTTTGTCGCTTCATCGTCCACGCTCCACAAGCTCACCACAAATGAACGCGCGCCGGCGGCCAAAAACGCCCGGCTCAGGCCGATATTGCCTTCGTTCGACAATTGTCCCAATCCCGTCTGGCAGGCGCTCAACGTCACCAAGTCGGCCTTCAAATGAAATCGGCTGATAATCGTCCGCGCCTCCAGCACGCCCGGATAAAATAATTCCGCCATTCCAGAGGTTTGAGGATCCGCTAAAAACTGCTGCAAGCTGTCGAGTGTCACGCGGAAACGCGCATCAGCGGCGGATGAGACGGTCTCGGCGTTTTTATCAAGCCGCAGTTGAGCGGCGTTCAAAGCGGTGAGAACGATGAATGAGCTGAGCGGGTCATCGCTGCAGGCGAAGCCGTGCGTGGCAAAATGCAGGACGCTAAAATTAGCGTGCCAGGCCTCCAGCCGCAGACGATCTGCCTGATTGCCAATGAAAAGTTCCGCTGCATTTTTGCCCAGCAAGCGCGCAACCTCTTTTGCCTCCTGTTGGGCGCCGGGCAAAGATGAGACCGTCACAGTGTTGCCGCAGGCGGGCAGCGAGGCCGGCATCTTGGGATTGCCGGCGATCCAAGCGCGGATATTTCGATGATCGGCTTGGCGCTTACGACGGGCGCCGCGCCGCCAGCTCGATTCGGAGGCGGCGTAGGTCAAGACATGCGCCTGGCCGAAAAACCCGTTGTCCGCATTCCGCAAGGCGGCAAAGGGCAGTTGCCACAAGGATTGATGCGGCACGATGACAACGACCTGCTGTGTATCGGCGGGAAGAAATGAAGCGACCGGCGCAATGAGTTGTTGAAAAAGCTCCCGTGAAATTTCGGCTTCGTTCCGCTTCACTGCGATCATGTCCTCTTTTTCCGGAATCAGCTCCACGTCACGGGTAAATTTCATGCCGCGCGGCGCGTCGATGGCGATAGCGCGGCCGTAATCCGCGACGAGATCGCGAAGCGAGTCAGCCTTGATCGGCACGAGGGCGCCATGAACCGCGCCGTCTTTCGATTTCACAAGAATAACAATGCGCTCGGGCAAAACATAATATTCCAAAAAAGTGACGGGCGGCGGCGTGACCGTATCCGTTTCAGCGACGACAGGTTCGATGCTGGATGGCACCCCGCCGGAAAATACATTGGACAAATTGGAAGACACGTTGGGCGCCATCTGCCGAACGTCCAGACTGCTCGTAACGCCGCCGGATAATTTGATCCGCAAGTCAGGCCATTGTTCACGAAAAAAGAAGTATTCGGCGGGCAAGTGGCCAGCTATCACTCGCTTTTGCTCTTGTTCTCGCTCTGCTTGCAAGCCACTCAATGCGCGGCCACGGATGCGCTCGATGGCGTTTCGCGCCAGGGCGAAATTCCCTTTTTGCTCCGCCACTGCGAGCGCGACTTTTACATAATCTTGAAAAATTTCCTCGTGGTTTTCCAAAATGGTGACTTTTCCTTGATCGGTACCCCAGCCCCCGCCAATTTGCTCGATTCGGTTTAAATAGCGCTCGTAATACCGCCCCGCTTGTTCCAGCTCGCCGAGACGATGGTAACACTTCGCCAAGCCGCCGTTGGCATGCCAGCCGGTTTCGTCATCCTGCACATTTTCATTAAGTTGCAACGCTGTGAGATAATTCTTTTCCGCATGGCGAAGATCATTGGCGTACAGATAAGTCGTTGCCAAATGCGCCCTGGCCCGACACTCGCCGCGCGTGTCGTTGGCCGCTTTATATAAAGAAAGCGCCTGCTGCAAATAACCCACGGCCTTGTTGTAGTTGCCTTGCTCGCGCCACGTCACGCCCACCGCCAGCAACGCCCGGCGCAGCTCCGCCGGCAGAGACGAAACAGGCGCGGCCAACAAAACCGAATCCAACCAAACGCTGGCTTGCTCGAACTGGCGGTTCTTGATGGCGCTCCAGGCGAGGTTCGACAAAAGCTGCTGCCGCCATCGGGTTTGCGGCCCGCGTGCTGCTCGCAAGGCCTGCGCATAAAGAGAATCAGCCTGGCGAAATTGGTATTGCTGCAAATACATGTTGCCGACATTGATCATCAGCATAACCGCCAACTCCTGATGGGCTTTGGCCTTGTCCTGCCGCAGCAGCTTGCGCAAATCGGCGATTTCACCGCGATACAGATCCGCGCTGACCGGCGCGCCGCTTCCACCGCGGTAAGTTTTTTCCATGCCTTGCAATTGGCTAATAATCTCGTCGACAGACGCGCCAAGCTGGCCGGCCTGCTTGGTCTGCAGCGAGCCGAGGCCAAACTCATATTGCTGCAACGCCCTTTGATAGCGCCCGCTTCGTTCGAGCAAATCCCCGAGCAGATTTTGCAGCGCGGCGGCGGACAGATAATCTTTTTGGGATTGCGCCAGCTTCACCGCGTTGTCATAGAGCCGCCCTGCCGCTTCCACTTGACGCCGCTCCAGAACCTTTTGCGCGCTATCCACCATCGCATAAATTCGCTCGCGCGTGGGCGTGTCAAAAAGGGGTTGTTGCGCAGCGGCGCGTGAAGCGGTTAAAAGCAGCACATTCGCCATCACCACGGCAACAAAAAGGCGGGACTTTCGCGGCGGTTGGTTGTTCGGCTTCATGGTTTGTTCCTCTAACGAAAATGGATGACGCACTATCAAAATTCACCCACAAGCTAATAAATCTTCGGCCAAAAAGCAACTTAAAACACGCGTTGGCCGGCAGACTATTTCCTTTAAAATATAATAATTACTCTTGCCCGAAAGAAAATTTTTTATTAAACTTAAGGTGTTGTTTTGCTGTGCCTGCTGGCTTGTCAGGGCGGCGGGAAATGGGACTGTGAGGTTTTGCGGGATTTTGACAAGTACGTCACACAAAAACGAGTTCTCCCTGACGGGGCCGGCTCGGAAACCGTTGGGGGAAATCGTGGGAGGTAGCAGGGTTATGGCAGACCGTAAAGCTGCTCCGGCTAAGCAGCCGGACTTGACGCCGTTGCTCTTTTTATTGTTGGCTTTTGTCGTCATCGGTTTTGGTGGTATCCAAAATTGTGTGAAACCGCCCCCACCTCCTCCAGGCGATGAACAACCCCCAGGCGGTGGCTGCATCCAATCGCGGCCGGTGATGAATGAACATGCGCTTAAAAAGAACGAACACACGGTTTCGGTTGGGAGTTTTGCAAGCGAAAAAGAGGCCTACTGGTTGGTGGGACGGCTGCGAGCCTCGAATATCAACAATTTTTTGATGCAATATCAAGGGAAGTGGCATGTCTGTGTGGGAAAGAATTTTTCGAAGCGGCGAGCCGATCGGATGTTTAAGATGCTGCAGGATTATGGGTTCAATGAAAATGCCCAAATGCAAATCCTGCCCTTGCCGCAGCCCGAGAAATAAGAGCGCTTTGAGTTCGTAGGATAGGCCCATTTGAAGAGGCACGATGGGCTGCACCTGTAGGATGAATTGTTGGAGACAACACGTTTATGGCAGACAAAGGACCACCGGCCAATCAACCGGATTTGACGCCGTTATTCATTATCTTATTGATCATCATCATCGCCGGGCTGGGGAGCGTTCGTTCGTGCGGGCCAAGCGAGCCGAACACGGGATGCGCCATGCCCCCGCCGACGCAGACGCCGGCCCCCACTCCACGGCCGGGACCGCCAGTGACGACGAATCTGAGGCAGTTCACGGTGCAGGTGGGCAGCTTTCAAACCAGAGACGAGGCGAATAGCTTGGCGACCACCTTGCGCAGCAAAAATATCAATAATTTTATTTTGCAAGCCGAGGGGCAATGGCTGGTTTGTGTGGGAAAATATGTCTCAGCCGACCGCGCCACTCGCGCCGCGAACGACTTGAAAGCCCGGGGTGTGAGCAATCCGGTGGTGTTGCCGCCCAAAAAGAAAAAATAGAAAACCCCGGCTTTCCTTGAATAAAAATTTAAAAAGGGAAATCGGGGCGCGGCCGCTGCATGATGAACCAACTTAAGGATGGAAAGTGATTTCACATGAAAAGGGTGAAAAGATTTTTTCGATTCTTCTGTTTATGCGTCGCCTTGACTGTCTTCGTGGGCTGCACAAGAAAAACCGAAGAACAGCCGCCCACCAACCGCACCGAAACGCCGGCAAAAGACGGCAAAGACCGCGCTGATCGCAGCGACGGCCAAGAGACGCCGCCGCCCGGCCAGTCGCGTCCGCCGCGCGGCGAAGTGAAAAGCAACGAATACACGGTTCAAGTCGGGCTTTTCAAGCGGGTGGAAGAGGCGGATCAGCGCGCGTACGAATTGCGGGCGCAGCGCATCAACAATTTCGTTCAGCAGACCGGCACGCAGTGGCGCGTGTGCGTGGGGCGTTATTATTCCGAAGGCCGGGCCGCTCGCATGGCAAACCAGCTCAAGACCTTGGGTTTCGCCGAGGCGACGGTGATTGTGCCGGGGAAATAAGGTCCGAAGTCCAAGGCTACGCCCGGAGGGTCGAATGTCCGAAGTCTTACGATGAGGTCCTTTGGCCTGAACGGCAGAAAACCCGATATAAAAAAGGCGAACGCTCGGTTGAGCATCCGCCTTTCGCGTCGTCTAACGTTGTGCTGTGCCAGCTTGGCGCCGGGTCAAGTTTTCTTCTGCGACAGGATTTTGTACATGCCAGTGCCGCAGACGCCGCATTTGCCGCTGATTGCCGGGCGCCCATTTTTCATGGTGACGCGTTGGGTTTCGACCATGGGGGACTTTTTACGGCATTTCACGCAATAAGCCATTTCACCACTCTCAGCGCCGGTTTTACCCATTTCGGCCGGGCTTCCCATCCCTGGCGTTTCATTCATGTCATTCACAGGCGATTTTCTCCATAAATTTATAAATTGTTTATTTTGATGGCCTCGTCTGAACTCAGGTAGTAAAATAGTACATTTTGCCTCAAAGTCAAGCTAATTTTGCCCAAAATTGTCGCAAAAAAGCCTTTGCAAATGCGTTGGAAAAGTTTTATATTTATAACTCGTTATTTTTTTATCAAAATTTATGCGCGAAATTTCGCAACAAAAGACTTCAAGAAATTATTCATAAAAATAATAAGGAGGTAGATTGTGGCTGCGGTTATGCATGCTTACTCACGTGAGAAAGAAGCCTTTCATCTCGCGGCTGAAACAGCGCGGAAATGGTATCAATTGATGCACACCAGCCGTCTGATCGACGACAAAGCCTGGCTGCTGTTCAAGCAAGCCAAAGGTTGGAGCTATCTGGCCACTTGCGGCGGGCACGAAGGCATTCAGTTGGCGCTGGGCCTGTCTTTTCGCCAGAACAAAGATTTCCTTTTCCCTTACTATCGCGACCAACTAACCTGCCTTGCCGGCGGCATCAGCATCGACGAAATTTTTCTGAATGGACTGACCCGGCGCGACGACATTGCCAGCGGTGGTCGACACATGTCCAATCATTTTGCCAAGCCGGCGATCGGCATTCAAAACGTTTCGAGCTGCGTCGCCAATCATGCGCTGCACGCGGTCGGCGTGGCGCGCGCGATCAAATATTACAAATCGGACGCCGTGGCGTTTGCCAGCTTCGGCGAGGCCTCGACCTCGGAAGGTTATGTTTACGAGGCTTTCAACGGCGCCAGCCGTGAGCGCCTGCCGGTTATTTTCGTGATTCAAAACAACAAATACGGCATCAGCGTGCCGCTGCACGAGCAGACGGCCAATGAGTGCGTCGCAGATAATTACACCGGCCTCAAATACGTTCACATCGTGCGCTGCGACGGCACCGATCCGATCGACAGCCGCAACGCGATGGATGAGGCGCTGGATTATGTGAAAACCGGCAGCGGCCCGGCGATTGTGCATGCGCAGTGCGTTCGCCTCGGCCCGCATTCCAACAGCGACCGCCACGAGTCGTATCGCCCCGAAGAAGAATTGGCTGAAGCGCGCACGAAAGATCCGCTCGTTCATTTTCGCGCTTATATTTTAAAGGAAGGCTTGATCAGCGAAGACGAGCTGGCCGCCATTGAGGCCGAGAACAAGAAGCTGGTCGATGCGGCGGCCCAACGCGCCGAAGCCGCGCCAACGCCTGATCCGAAGTCGGTTTATAATTTTATCATTCCCGCGCCGTTCGAAACCGAAGAAACGCCGGCGCCGGCTGAGGGGAAAAAAGAAAAACTCCGCGAAGCGATCAACCGCGCGCTGCACGAAGAGTTTCGGCGCAATCCCAACACGTTTTTGTGGGGACAGGACGTGGCGACCGGCGACAAGGGCGGCGTCTTCAATGTGACGGAAGGCATGCAGAAGGCTTTTGGCCGCGGCCGGGTTTTTAATGCCCCGCTCGCCGAGGATTTCATCGCCGGCACCGCCAACGGCTTCTGCCGCTTCAGCGAAGACATCTGGGTGGTGATCGAAGCGGCGCAGTTCACCGATTACATCTGGCCGGCAATGGAACAGATCGTGGAAACCACGCACGAATATTGGCGCACCAACGGCCAGTTTACGCCCAATATCGTGGCGCGCATGGCGTGCGGCGGGTTCATCGGCGGCGGGTTGTATCACTCGCAGTCCGCCGAAGGCGTGTTTGCGAATCTCCCCGGCCTGCGCATCGTCATGCCGGCCTTTGCCGATGATGCCGCCGGTTTGATGCGGACGGCCATGCGCTCGCGCGGCTTCACGATTTTTTTCGAGCCGAAGAATCTTTACAACCTGCCCTCGGCGCAAGCCGTGCAAACCGGCGCCGATCATTTCGTGCCGTTCGGCAAAGCCCGCATTCGCCGGCCCGGCAAGGATCTCACCATCGTCACCTACGGCAACGCGATTCATTTTGCCTTGAAGGCAGCGGACAAACTCGCGGCTGAAGAGGGCATCGACGCCGAAGTGATCGATCTGCGCTCGTTGGTGCCGATGGACATGGAAACCGTGCGCGACTCGATTGCGAAAACCAACCGCGCCCTGGTGGCGAGCGAAGACCACAAAACCGGCGGCTTCGGCGGCGAGATTTTCTCGCGCATTGTCGAAGAATGCTTCGAGCTGCTCGACGCCCCGCCGCAGCGGGTGTGCTCGCTCGACATTCCCATCGGCTTCAGCCGCATTCTCGAAGCGGAGATTCTCATCGACGACCGCAAAATTTTCAACGCGGCGATGGAGTTGATGAAATACTGAAAAATTCTCCCACAGAATTAAAAATCCCACTGAATATTTTTAGAACTTCAATTCAGTGGGATTTCTGTTTCTATGGGCGGAAAGCTGATGAAGCATTAAAAAATTCGCCCACAGAATTGAAAATCCCACTGAAAGATTTTAATTCAGTGGGATTTCTATTTCTGTGGGCGGAAAAGTTTATTCTCTTTTTATTTCGGTTGTTTAGGCATTTATTCCCGCCAAATCGGCCTTGTCAAACACGTCGGCCCGCCGGCGCCTTTCCGTGAAATTTCCTCGCCGGCGTATTCCCACACTTCGACGCCCTCGTTCATTAGCAGCGCTTTCGTGCGCGGATTGCCGGCTAGCATGATACATTTTCTCGGCGCGACGGCCAGCACGTTGCAGCCCATGCTCTCATATTCTTCATCCGGCACCTCGAGCAGCTTGAAGCCCCGCGCCAGCAGCCACTCGCGGAACGGCACGGGCAATAATTTGGAATAAACCAACGCCAGATCATCATCAATCGGGCTGATGAGTGACATCAGATGCAAAACTTCATCCGGCCCGCGCCAATGCGGCAGCGGCACCACGATGACTTCATCAACCAAATCGTTCAGAAGCTGCTGCAATTGCCGGATGCCTTCTTCGTTGGTGCGATAGCCTCGCCCCACGGCCAGCGTCCACTCGTCGATCCAAACCACGTCGCCGCCTTCCAATCGGCCTTCGCCGGCAATCGCGCCAAGAATCGGCACGTTCATCTTCGGAAAAAATTCACCCATCGCCGCCGGTTCGCCGCGGCGTTGGGCTTTGCCCATGTTGCAGAGAATCGCGCCGTGATTAGTGATCAACGCCGGATCGTGGACGTAAATTGAATCAAGCCCGGCCGCCTCGTTTGTGGGGAGAAATTCGATTTCAGGTTGGTGTTGCTTGAGGAGATCAACAAAACGTTCATATTCTCGCAACGCCGCCGCAAAATCCGGCGCGCCGGCATAGTTAAGTTCCTGCCATTGAGCGTCGATATTTTTCACGCTCACAAACGCCTGCTGCGGAGATTTGAGCAAAAGACGTTTGATTGTTCCCACTTCGGATTGGCCGCCGAATCGCATTGTATCACTTTCCCAAATACCTCACCGCCAGGATCGTAATATCGTCCGCTTGCGGCGCGCCGTTTGAAAAGGCCTTCACCGCTTCGATCACATGGCCGACGATATTGGGCAGCGTCGTGTCCCGCCCGGCTTTCAGCTTTTCATCCAGGCGTTCTTCGGTGAATTGTTCATTGCTGCGATTCATCGCCTCGGTCACGCCGTCAGTGTAAAGAAAAATCCCGTCGCCGGTTTGCAGCGTCATCTTCTTGGCTTTGTAAGCGGTATTTCGCATCGCGCCCAACACCAAGCCGCCGGTGGATTCCGCCATTTCGATGCCGCCGCCGGCGCGCAAAATATACGGCGGATTGTGGCCGCCGTTGCAATAGTCCACCTCACCCGTGCGCGTGTTGAGAATGCCGTAAAAAATCGTGACGAACATCGCCGAGACGCTTTCCAAATACAAGACGCGGTTGATTTGTTGCAGGCATTCTTCCGGCGGCCCGCCTTTTAACGCCGTCGCCTTCAACAAAGTCTTGCTCACCGCCATGAACAGCGCCGCCGGCACACCTTTGCCGGAGACGTCACCAATCACAAAACCCAGCCGGTCGTCGTCGATGAGAAAAAAATCGTAGAAATCCCCCCCGACGTCTTTGGCCGGGATCATTTCGGCGTACAAATCAAATTCTTTCCGCTCGGGAAACGCCGGAAATTTGCGCGGCACGATCGATTGCTGAATTTTTCGCGCCACTTCCAATTCCTGCTGAATCGACAGGAGTTGATTGCGGTCTTTCACTGCCTGCTTAAAAGTGAGCGCTTCGTGAATGGTTTTTTTGAGCGTGATCTCGAGATCGTTGAAGTCGATGGGTTTGGTCACAAAGTCAAACGCGCCGCGGTTCAAGGCCGTGCGAATGTTCGACATGTCGCCATAAGCCGAAACGATGACGGATTTGATCAGCGGATATTGCTCGCTGAGCTTGGCGAGCAGCGTCAAACCGTCCATTTCCGGCATGTTGATGTCCGTCAAAATGACGTCAGGCTCGCCGTTTGCTTGCAGCTTGTTCAGCGCCTCGACGCCGCTTTTGACGAAATCGAACTGCAGCTCTTTGTCGCGCACTTGTTTGCGGAATTTCTGGCTGATCATCAGCTCCAAATCCGGCTCGTCATCTACGACCAGAATTTTGGTCGGCATCGTCATGTCATCCTCTTTTTACTTGGTAAAACCAGTGATCGCGTCTTCTTGAGTGGCAAAAACGGAAAAAACCGTGGAAAAACCGGCGATGTCGAAAACGGTTTTAATCGATGGCCTGAGGGAGCACAAAGCGATCTTGCCGCCGCTTTCGCTCAATTTTCTCGCCGCCAGCAGCAACACCCGCAGGCCGGCGCTGCTGATGTAATCCAATTGCGAAAAATCGGCCAGAACCTTTTTGTGGCCCTGGTCGATAAGCGGCATCAGGCGGTCTTCGAACATTTTGGAGGTGTTGGCGTCCAGCTTGCCTTTCGGGCCAATCACCAAAATGTCGCCCTGTTTGGTTTGCGTGATTTCCATAAACTCTCCCGGTTGATCATAATTGATTGCGTCGCCGTCACCCTAACCCTGGTGATCGCTGGCGATTTTTTTTCTCATTGCCAAAATGTTTTTCCCGCGCTCGCGCCGGTAGGCCACGCTATCCATCATCGTTCGCGTCAAATGAATGCCCAAGCCGCCGAGGGGTTTTTCCGCCAGCGGCGCCTCGACATCCGGCGGCGGCGTCTCCAGAGGATTGAACGGCTTGGCGTCGTCTTCGATCTCGGTGACGAAATCGCCGGCGTCCACGTCAAAACGGACGATGATTTGATGCTCGCCGTCATCCGCATATCCGTAGGAAATAACGTTGACCAGAATCTCTTCCAGCGCGAGGTTGACGGCATATAGCGCTTCAGCCGAGACGCCGTGCTTTTGGCCCAAGTCCTCGACGATCTCGCTCACACGCGCCATCTCCGCGAGATCGTTCTTGATAACGAGGGAGGCGAGGTTTTTGGTGGCGGTCATACGCGACGACCTTGATAGGTTGTGAGGTGCAACTGCTTTTCGCAGCGTGAATCATTGTGGCGATTCTTCCTGAACCGGCGCCGATGTGTTGCCGCCTCAGGATATTTTCAACGTGTCGTACATCTTCGTCTTCAACTCATTGAAATCGATCGGCTTGCTGACGAAATCATCGGCGCCGGCGTCGATGGCCTGTTGATAATTGTATTCATCGCCGTAAGCCGTGACCAGAAAGACCTTTTGGTTGCCGTTTTTTTCCTTGATTCTTTTCAGCAGCTCCAGCCCGGTCATGCCCGGCATGTTGATGTCGGAAAGAATCAGCACCAGCTCGGTCAGGCCGGCGTCTTGCAGAATTTGCAGCGCTTCTTCGCCGGAACGCGCAAACCGGAAGATGAATTTGGCCTCTTTGATCTCGCGCCGGAACTTTTGTTGAAACAGCATGTCAATATCCTGCTCATCATCAACGACGAGGACGATCATGGTTTTCCTCCTTTACCGTAACGTGACTTTCGAGCCGCAACTAAAAAGCAAAATTAAATCGACGAGCCGGACCGGCGGCGTTACTTCCGCCCCAACATCTGCAACTGCCACAAATCCTGGCTGCGCGCGCTGACAAAAGGCGAAACCGCCAGAATGCCGGTTTTGCCGATGCTTTTTTGCAAATACGCCAGCTCCTCGAACATCTTTTCGAGATCGGCATCGGGGCCGGGTTTGAAGCCCGCTTCCCGCATCAACAAAAAGCCTTTGGCCTTGATCGCCAGCTCCAGGCGCAGGCGCAAATAACACAGAATATCCACGACGATTTCCGCCGGAAAAATTTTGCGCAGCGATTGCAGATAGACGCCGACTTTCGATTGCGAAACGCCCTCGCTCGTAATCAATTCCAGCAGCTCGCGATCGGTGTCGAATCCCACTTCCAGCCAATCGCGGGTGGAATTTTCGCTTTGCTGGAAGACCAACACCATCAACAACGGCAGCGTGACGAGCAGCAGGACGGTCAAAAACAGCGGCGGCAGCAGAAAATGATTGTAAGAGGCGTGAATAACAACCGCCGCCGCCAACGCCGGCAGAAACGCGCGCCAGCCGGCGGCGCGGCGATCAGTCCGATTTTTCGCCATCATCGCGAAAATCGCCGTCGTGCCGCCGTGCATGATCGCCGTGCCGAAGCCGCGGACGATCCACAGCAGCAGATCGGAATCCGGCAGCGATTGCAAATAATAAATATTTTCCAAACAGGCAAAGCCGGCGCCGGCGGCAAAGCCGTGAATGGCGCTATCGACCATAAAGCCGACGCGATGCGTTTTGATGAGAAAGATCAAATAAAGCGCTTTGCACGTCTCTTCGATAATCGGCGCGGCATAGCGCGAATATAACAAACGGTCAGCGCCGCTCCATTCCAGAAGAAAACTGTTGCCGAATAAACTGATGAAAGCCGCAGCCCCGCCGGCAGCCAGCGCCAGCAAAACGGCGCGCAGTCGAATCAATTTAAAACTGTCAAGCCAAACCAGCATCGCCAGAAACACCAGAACCGGCAACAGGCCGATAAGGATGTGAACGAGAACTTGTTGATCGAAATGAGCCGGGTTCATCTGTTGAATGATATTGACCGGCCGCTTAAGACTTTCTCTTCTTTACAATAAAAGAGTCTTCCGCGACCGGCCAATGAGCTTCTTATGACACGCCATTCTTGGAAATATAATTCGGCAACGTCAGGGAAATCCATTCATCGGCAAAATAGCCATAATGCGTCGTGATCGTCCGCTCCGTCAAATTGCACAACGAGGTGGCGCCGTTGATTTGCACGGTTTTGCCGTCGGAACTGGGAATATTGTTTTTGTAATACTCCGGATATTTGCCGTAGGGCGCCAGAAAATCGATGATGTCCCGCGCTGTCGTCGCGTCGATCTTGCCGTAGGCGTCCAAAATCAATTTGTTCAGTGTATCGTAGCGCCATTGCAAATTATCGCAATGCGAACCCGCCACCTCCACCGTCCACGGATCCATGCTGCACAGCCGCATCGACGGCGTCAAAAACATGTTGGTCGCCAAAACCACGTCCGGTTTCGTTTCGCGCTGCGGCGCAAAATAATACGCCTTCGGGCAATTGGCGTCGCTGTTCGTCGGATTGATGAAACCTTTCTCGCCGAATTCCGCCGGATCGTACGGCTTGCCGTATTTTTTAAACAGCTCGGGATTGAAGCGGAAAAACGCCTCGGGATATTGATAATCGTTCCAACGCGCCATCAAGCCGTTTTGCGGTTTTTGCGTTTCGTATTGATTCAAAAAATTTTGATCCGGCAGCAGGCCGCTTTCTTTAAGCTCTTTCGGCGGAAAATCCAACGGCTGGAGATTGTCGGTATAAGCCCCGGCTTCGACGGCAACCGCCTTGTTGTTCGTGCCGTCGGCGATCATATAAATCCAGCTCACGCCACGCCGCGCGTCGATCATGGTTTGCAGCGCCGACTGCGCCGAATCGCCGCGCTGGCCTGCCTCGCGCAACAACAACATCGAGTTGAATCCCGGGTGCGGATGATTGATATCGCCGGCCGGCGCCATATCGACGCCGATGCCGACGCCGTTGGCGTTCATAATCGTGATCGACCCCACGAAGCCCGGCGCGGTGACCGCTACTGCCGGCAGCAAGGTTTCGCCGCTGCCGTCCGGATCGGGATTATAAATCACCGTGCACGCCGTGTTTTGAAAAACGTTCGCCGTCGGAAACATAAAATCCCGGCCAAAATAATGCGCGCCGTCGGCGGTGGCGTTGCCGAACGCCGCAAAGGCATTGCAGAAGATCGGCGCGTGCACGTGCTGGGGTTGAATGCCCGGAATTTTTTTCCACAGGCCTTCGACATTGTAAACAATCGACAGCAAAAAATCAACCCCGACGTTGAGCGCGAAGACTTTGTCGAAAGACACTTTGGTTTGGCGATCCGCCATGCGGCAGCCGTCGACCAAACCCTGCATTTCGTCCAGCAGCCGCTGCGGCACCACGGCGCGCATCTTTTTGTCAAGATGCTCGATGAGATCGATCGCCAGCTTCCACAACCATTCGTGCTTCGGTTTGGTTTCGCTGGAATGAAAAAAAGACGGAATGATGTCGTCCAAAAAGCCTTCGGTCATCGCTTCGACTTTCGGGCAAGCCAACAGCCCCATCAGGTAGCCCATTTGATAACCGCTGCCTTCGAGATAATAAACCGTTTTTTTCTCTTTGGTTTCGTAATTAAACGCCGTCCGGCTTTGCGCTTTGAGGCCGCGTTTTCCCTGAAAATTCGCCCGGGTCACAACCTCGTAGCCGTCGTCGGCAAAGGCTTGTTCCAGCGCCGTGGTCGGCATTCTATTTTTGGAATTTGACTGAACATTCGTCATGGCTTACTCTCCGAATATTTTTGTCTTCAGCGTGTCAAAATCAATCGGTTTGGTAAAATACTCGTCACAGCCGAAATTTTTTGCCGTCCGGTATTTCTCTTCGTCATTATAGGCCGTGATCATAAACACCTTAATGGAAGCGTAACGCTGCTTGATCTCCCGCAGCAGCTCCAGCCCGCTCATCCCCGGCATGTTGATGTCCGCGAGAATCAGCACGATCTCCGCCGGGCCGTTGCTCGTCAATTGGCTCAACGCTTCCTCGCCCGAAAACGCAAACTGCAGCGCGATCCGGCCGGCTTTCGCTTCTTTGCGGAATCTTTGCTGAAACATAAATTGGACATCTTGCTCGTCGTCGACAACCATCACTCTCATCGGTGGCCTCCTTTGGTGCGTGAAAAGCGAAACGTGATGCGTAAAACGCAATCGCCAATTGAGTTGATGAATGTGAACATTTCACCCGGTTTTTAAATATGCAAAGCTTGAGGTAAAATTCCAATCGAATTTTGAAAAAATTGGCGTTTTTTTTCTCGTCGCGCTCATGTCGTTATCTTCGGCGAAAACCGTTTCACCGACGCCTTTCGCAGCAGCCGCACCACAAACTCCGTGAATTTTCTCCTCTGTTTCGACGTTGATCTCGCCTTTGTGCTCCGAACGAGCGCAACCTGCACATCGACAAACCCCAACCTGTGCGTCCAGCGGTCAGCCTGGTCTCTTGAAAATAAAACCAGCTTTCAATCCTTCACCTTCATCACCACGAAGGTCACATCGTCCTCCTGGGGATGGCCGTTCGCCCAGGTCTCGCCGGCCTTGCTCAAATGCGCGATGATCTCGTGGGGCGAACGCGGCGCGACTTCCGCAAAAATATCTTTCGCCGCCGGATAATCCAAAATCTCGCCGTCCGGGTTGAACATTTCCGGCAAGCCGTCGCTCATGAGCACGATGGTGTCGCCGGGAGCAAGCTCCAACTCTTCCTGCCGGTAAGGGAAACTGCTGAAGCTGCCGAGCGGCATGGCTTTGATATTGATTTCTTCGACACTCTTCGTAGCCGCGCGGTAAAGCAGCGTCGGCGGCATGCCGGCCGCGGCAATTTTTATTTTGTTGTCCTTGAATTTGATCAGCGTCATCGCCATGTACATGCGGCCGAGATTCATGCTCTTGAGCGTCTGCGTAAATTTTCTAAAAATCTCCGGGCTTTCGCCGTTCTGCGCCAACACTTGAAAGAGGCTTTTGGTGGCGGTGACGACTATCCCGGCCTTCGTGCCGTGGCCGGTGGCGTCGCCAATCGCGACGGTCAGCGTGCCGTCGTCGTTATGATGAAAATCATAATAATCGCCGCCGACTTCGGCAGCGGTTTTCATGTACACGGCAATGTCGAGATGCGGCAATTGCGGCACGGTCTGCGGCAGCATGGAAAGCTGCAATTGTCGCGCGTCCTCCAGCTCTTTGGTTTGGCGCGCGTTTTCGGCTTCCAGCAAAGCCCGTTGCACTTCCATTTCTTTGGCCTGCCGCTCTTGCGCCAAAGTTTTTGCGGAAAGCTCCTGCACTTCGACGAGCTTCTTTTCAAGCGCCTTGTTGGTTTGCGCAAAACTGCGGGAGAGATAAAGCGACATGGAAGCCAGCAAGCAAAAGAATCCCGTCATGATCAGCAGCCCGGAACCAGGCAACTTTAGAAAACCGAGATTGCCGAGCATGGTCAAAGTCGCAGCCGTCAAAAACAAGCCGAAGCCGATGCCGATGATCCAAGCGCCTTCTTTTTTCCGGCGAATCGCCAAGACATTGACGCGCAGCATTTCGAGCAAGCCGAGGAGCACGAAAATCCACATCGGTGTGTGATCGTAGAAGGATCGCGGCCAAAACCACAGCACAAATGCGGCGGCGCCGAGCAGGAACAGCCAGAATTGTTTGGGCAATGTTTCATGAAAAAGCGCATACGCAAAGCGTAAACCGGCCACGATCGTGAACAAGCCGAACAGATCCTGCAAACGAGTCAACCCCAAAACGAGCCTCGGATCGCTTATAAATGCGTTTTGCGCGCCGCAAAAGTACAACAGCGCAAACCCCAGCGCAAATAGCGCAAAGTAGGCATTGGCGCGCAAGCGCGGGTAGAACAGAAACAGCGCGAGGTGCAATAACGCAAACGCCAGCGGCACGACGGCAACCAAGATTTGCAGAATGCTCGCATAACGAACTTCGGCGGTTCGCGCCGCGACCATCTCCTCCATTTTCCCCAGCGCCAGGCCGAATCCCATCGACGTGCCGTGCTGCGAAAAATGCCGTGTCGAAAAATTGGAATAGCGCACCGCCAAGCAGCTCCGGCTTTTTCTAAAAACGATGGTTTGGGGATTCCGCTCCCAGAAGATTCGTTCATCAGCGGGCGAGCTGCCAACTTTTCCGAAACGGTGAATGAGCTCGCCGTCGAGATAAATTTCCGCCGCGCCGCGTTGATTCATCAACAACGCCAGCGGTTGATTCACGAGAGAAGAATCAATCGTCAAGTGCAAGCGAAACCAGCCGAGGCCGGACCAGCCGGAGAGCGGGAGACGGCCGGGCGCAAGCCAACTCGAAGCGATTTCCCAATCGCGATCATCGTAAGCGGGATCGGCCCACGCCGAATCATCGCTGGGATGGTATTTTAAATTGTTCCCTATCCAGATTTGCTTATACTTGTCCAACGTGTCGGCATGGAGAAAGAAATTGCCGTCGGTTTGCGCGCGCAGGCCGGTTACAGACCATGCGAACGTCGCCGTCAATACTACTAAAGAAAGCAAGATTCGATTCATGTAGAAGCCGGTATCTTGAATTTATTCTTTCGGCAACCTCACCACAAACTCCGTAAATTCCCCTTCCTCCGTTTCCACCGCAATCTCCCCGCGATGCTCCTGCACGATGATGTCGTAGCTGATCGACAAGCCCAACCCCGTGCCTTGTCCGGAAGGTTTCGTGGTGAAAAACGGATTGAAAATCTTCTCGCGAATATCTTGCGGAATCCCGTCGCCGTTATCGCGAATGCGGATTTCGACGCAGTCGCCCAGTCTTTTGCTGGTTACCGACAACGTCGGCGAGAAGCCTTCGCCTGATTTTTTCCTTTTTTCATCCAACGCGTAACAGGCGTTATTGAGGATATTGAGAAAAACCCGGCTCAAATTCTGCGGCACGACTTCCAATTCACCGACTTCAGGATCATACTCCCGCTCGATGATGAGATTGAACGTGGCGCTTTGCGCGCGCATGCCGTGGTAGCTCAAGCTCACGGATTGATCGAGCAGGGCATTGAGGTCGGTCATTTCACGCCGGCCGGAGGAGCCGCGAGAGTGCTGCAACATGCTGCGCACGATGCTGTCGGCGCGCTTGCCGTGCTCGTTGATCTTGCCGGCGTTGAGCCGCAGCTTGGAGAGAATGTCTTCGATCAGCTCGCGCTTTGCCGCGCTGAGCGACTCGCTTTTCAGCTCTTCTGCAAGCTCGTTCGCCAGATCGATGGACAGTATCGCGAAATTGTTCACAAAGTTCAGCGGATTCTTGATCTCGTGCGCGATGCCGGCGGAAAGCTGCCCCAGCGAGGCGAGCTTTTGCTGCACGAGAAGCTGTTGCTGCGTGGCTCGCAGATTTTGCAGCGTCGCATTGAGCCGGCGATACGCATCGGCGTTGTCCAGCGCAATGCTGGTGTATGCCGCCAGGTTTTGCAGCAGATTGAGATGATGCGCCGTGTAGGCGTTTTTCTGAAAGCTTTGAATCGTAATGACGCCCAGCACGCGATCCTGCGAGATCAAAGGCAAATAGATGAGGGAGAGCGGCTCCTCCGGCAGCGTGCCGTCTTCCAGCACCATGCCGTCCACATTTGCCGACTTGAAGTCGCTGAGATACCGGCGATATTCCTGCGTCACATCATTGATAAAAACCGGCTGCCGGTTGTCGATGCACCACACCGGAAATTGATTTTTATCGCGGGTGTCGCGCGTGTACGGCGCGTAGCGTTTGCCTTTTTCAATGGCGAGATGGTATTCAATCTGCTCTTTCTCCGGCAAATAAACGCCCACGCCGAACACGGTGGCGTCGGCAAGCTGATTGACGTGCTCGTGCAGCTTGTAAAAAATCGTTTCCATATCCAGCGACGCCGTGATCTCTTTGCCGATTTCGCTCAGCAGCTCGACATTTTTCCGGCGCTCGTTTTCGGCCTCGGCGCGCAGCCGGGCTTCACGGAATTGGGCGCGCTCGCGTTCCTCCTTGATCAGGCGGCGCCGCTGAATGCGATCCACCGTGAAAACGCCGGTCGCCAGGATCAACCCGTAAATCACGTATGCCCACCAAGCGCGGTACCACGGCGGCAAAATTTTGAAGGCATACACCGCTTCTTCGCTCACGTGCTGATAGATATTTTGGGCGCGCACGCGAAAGCGGTGGTCGCCAAAAGGCAGGTTGGTGTAATCGCGCTTGGTTTCTTTGCTCCAGGCCGACCAATGATCGTCGAAGCCCTCGAGCATGGATTGAAATTGATTCTCGCCGGGGTTATCGTAGCTCGGCGCCGCGAACTCGAAACGCAGCGTGTTGTGGGCGTAGGGCACTGTTGGAACGGCCGGACCGGACGCGGCTTCTGATCCGCAATAAAGCGCCGAATCATCAGCCACCGTCACGCGCCGGATCAAAGCTGAAAATGGCGCGGCATAATCCTTCTGCACGTTTTGATCATAGCGCACCAGCCCCTCGGCGCCGCCATACCAAACAACGCCGCTTTTCCCATTCGGCTCGAAATCATCGTCGGGATAAACAGCCCATAGCGCCGATTTGGGAACCCGCAGAAAGGGCGCGCGAATCCGCCCGAAAGATTCGTTCGGCTGCCGCAACAGGAGATTGATCTCATCACCTGCTTCTGACGTTGCCACCAGCCAAACATTCCCTCGCTTGTCCGCTGCAAGAACTTCGACCCCGGCCGTGCCATCGGCGAACGCCGTTCCGAACGTGGAATCGGGTTGGAAGCGTTGTTCTTTCTGATCATAACGAAAGAGGCCGTTGCGACTCGCGAAAAACAGGCGCTCGCCAACCGCATAGACGTTGATTTCCCCCTCCGGCAATCCCGCGTTGACACCGAAGCGATCCACGCGCGAGGTCACCGGGGCGGGGGTGAAGGTTGGTGGCGCCAAGCGCAGAATCCCCTGCGATTTGGTGCCCAACCAGATTGCGCCGCCTTTCTCCTCCGCGATGCTGCGAATTTCTTCCTCGATGCCGGAAAATTTGCCGGCATTGATCCATTTGCCATTGTTCCATCGCAATAACGCCAACCCGAATGTCATCCCCACCAAAATGCAGTTGCTGTCTTGCCGGGAGCGATGCAGCGCGGCAGCGCCCTTAAATAATCCGAGGCTTGTTGCTTTGTTTTTTGAAATTTTGTAAACGCCGTCGCCGGTGGCGACCAGCAAGTCATTGCCGAGCGCCAGAAAGGACCAGCATTGCGTCGCGATGCCGGTAATGGGCTGAAAGGCCGTGCTATGCGGCCTGGCCGGGTCCAAATAGAAAACCCCGAGGCTGGTTGCCGCATACAAAATACCTTGATGCCGACTGAGCCGGACCACCCCGCCTTTAAGCCCCGACTCTTCTCCAAAAAGCGAGAGTGGCGCCGGCGTTTCAACATGCGCGATGCCGTTAAACAGGCCCAGCCACAATCCCCCTTGCTGATCGGTTTGCATGGCCAGCACGGTATTATCCTGCAACCCGGCCGTCTTATCCACGCGTTGCCGCAGTTGCCCCTGTTGATCGAGAATGACGACGCCGCCGCGGAGGGTGGCCAATGCGATCGTGCCGTTGGGCAAAAGGATGCCCCGGTAAAGTTGATTTTGCCTCAGCAATGAATCGGCTTCGGTTCGGAACGGCTGAAAAGCAAAGCCCTCAGACAAAAACAAACCGTTTCCCATGGTGCCGATCAAAATTTGATGATCGTCGTAAGGCAGCACGGCATGAATCCGCTCCGGCGCGAAACGGTCGCCGCCGGGGACGAGCTGCAGCGAATCGTTGGCCATCCGCATCAACCCGAGGTCTTTTTGACCGACGTAGAGCGTATCACGCACGACTGACGCAAACTGAAATCCCGTCCGGGCTTTCCAAATGCGCATGCCATGATCTGCCCAACGAAAAAGCGCAGTGGGAGTGAGGAAGTAAACGCCTTGCGAAGTGACGCACGTATTCAACACATCCGCGAATTTGCGCTCTTCCGGCGGCGCCTGCTCCAGCAGTGAAACAAAGCGCATATTGCCCAGCGAATCCGGCGCCAGATAGCCGAAGGTCCCAACTTCTCCCACATAAATTCGGCCGCTCGGGCCAGCGGCCAGCGAGCGAACAACCGTGCGGTTTGGCGTCGCAATCCGCCGCCACGAAACGCCGTCATATTCCAACACGCCCTCGGCGTTGCCAAAATACATGACCCCGCGTCGATCCTGCGCGATCGCCCAGTTCGAAGGCGCGGCGCCCAATTCTTTCGGCGTGTAGTTGCGGATAAAGGGCTGGCCGGTTTCGCCCGTCCGCGCCCCCGAAGCCGGGGAATCCGCCGCCGCGGCGCGGGGGGCAGCCGGTTTTTGCGCCGGCGCTGCCAGCGGGAGAAAAAATAAAATGAAAAAGAAAACGTTCTTCATGAGCATACATTCTTCAGGCGGCGGGCCTGCATTCTATGGCATTCGCTTAACAAGATCAAGGAAAATCGGGATTGGCTTTTGGCGGGCGCAAAATCAAGGGATAATAATCGTCGGCGGCGAGTCGCCGGTGATGTACGTTGAATCCGCCATGTTGAAGATCGCGTATTTGTACGTGCCGCTCGCGCCTTTCACTTTCAAAGCCAACGTTTGGGATTTTTTCACGGTATAGGTGTATTCTCCAAAAAGCACGTCGTCCATAAATTGGAAATACAGATCCGAAGTTGAAGATGACCACGCGACGACATCGTCTTTTTTCGCGGTTATTTTGTCGACTTTCCACTTCTTCTTGTCGACTTTCTTGATCGCCGCGCTATGTGTTTTCACCTGCATGGCTTCAGTGAAGACCTGATGCGGTACAGCCAGGAAGCCGGCAACCGAGATCACCAAAGCCGTTGCAGCCAACAACAAAAAGCGTTTGCGTTTCATCTTACCCTCCTTTCGAGTTAAGTGAACGTCTCAATAGGTTAGCAAAACAGTTTGCGCCTTGATCTTTCGCCTAAAAAGTCAAGTCCCGATTATCCTTGAAATTGTTATTCCAGAAAGAATTTAAAATTTTCGTGAATGTCAAGCGGAATTACCCTGCTTTTACGCATTCCGCTGACTTGCAATGTACCGTTGACCATAAAACGTTCATCGCCTTTCATTTTTCCCACAAGCGTTTTCCGTGCAGCTCGCCTGGACGGCGGCAAGCACAAAAAGTTTTCGCTTCGAGCAACTTAGGATGGCATCATGAAACCCGCGCTGTTTTCCGTTCTTATTGCAATTCTTCTGCTCGCCGCGGCAACGGCCACGCCTCCGCATATCTTTTCCTCGCATCGTGAATCAACCGGGCAAGACAATGGCCACGCCAACAATTCAGCGGAGGCGGGCCAGCGCGTGATTTTTCTCTTGCAATATCTCGCCACCGATTACGAACGCGCCGTGCAGAACGGGCACATCATCGATTTATTCGAATACGACGAGATGCAACGGTTCGCCCGAAACGCGATCACCATCTATCAAGCGACGGCGACGGCTCAACGGCAAACGTTAAATAAATTGCACAAACTCGAAGGCCTGATCGCCGCCCGGGCTGCCCTGCCGGAAATCCGCAAAATCTGCGACGAGGCGGTCGCGAGCTTGGTCAAAGAAAACAATCTGGCGGTGGCGCCGCAGCGCACGCCCAATCTGGATTATGGCAAGAGCTTGTATCAAGAGAATTGCACGCCCTGCCACGGCGCGCTCGGCGCTGGCGACGGCGCCTCGGCTGACACGTTGAATCCCAAGCCGCGCGATTTTACCGATCCCGAACGCATGAACGCCTGCACGCCCTGGCAATTTTATCACGCCATCACCTTCGGCGTGGAAGGCACGGCCATGCCCTCCTTTTCAGAGGCCTGGTCGCCGAGGCTGCGTTGGAATCTCGCGTTTTATTTGATAACATTGCGCCGCGATTTTCAACCGGTCGCTCCAGCAACGCCGCAAAAATTCACGCTGCACGACTTGGCAACGAAAAGCACTGCCGAATTGACCGCCGCCCTGGCAGCGCGGAATCGTTTGTCGCACTCGGACTCATCGTCGTCTCCCAAGCAGATTGTTGATTACTATCGTCAAAATCCGCCGGAATTGACGATGGCGGATTACATGAACATTACCGAAACGGGTTTGCAGCGAAGCCTGCTGGCTTATCTCCGCGCCGATTCCGCCTACGCCGCGCAATTGGCCGAAGACGCCTACTGGAACGGTTTTGAGCTGATGGAAGGCGATTTGTCTTCAGAAATTTATTTTGCGTTCGAGCGCGCCCACGCCGAGTATCAATCCTGCCTACAAAAAAAAGCGCCGCCGGAAATGGCGCAGGAATCGGTCAAGACTATGCTGAACATTCTGCAGCAGGTTCGCACTCAAAAAGGTTGGCGGTGAAGCGGCATGTATTGTGACGCATTTTATCACAGGCTATAAACATGCCACGCCGCTGGCGTTTTGAATTTTTAGGATGGCGCGTGGGCTATAAACATTTCACGCCCTACGGGCGCAGCCTCCGGCGTTGGCAGTCGATTCTATCCATTTTTCGGCAGCCGCACCACAAACTCCGTAAACTTCCCCTCCTCGGTTTCCATTTTAATCTCGCCTTGGTGCTGCTGCACGATGATGTCGTGGCTGATCGACAATCCCAAGCCCGTGCCTTGCCCCGTCGGCTTCGTGGTAAAAAACGGATTGAAAATCTTCTCGCGAACGTCCGGCGGAATCCCGTTGCCGTTGTCGCGGATGAGAATTTCGATTTTATCTCCAAAACTTTTCGTGCTGACAGCAATCGTCGGTGAAAAACTGCCCCCATTTGCTTTTTGCTCTTTGACCTCGGCGAGCTCGGTCGAGCCGCTTTTTGCCTTTTGCTTCTGAAAAGCTGCATAGCACGCATTATTCGCCATATTCAAAAACACGCGGCTGATATCCTGCGGCACGACTTCGAGCGGGCCGATCGACGCGTCGTACTTCTTTTCAATCGTGACATTGAAGGAAGCGTCTTGCGCGCGCATGCCGTGATAGACCAAATTCACCGCTTCGTCCAGCAAGTGGTTGATGTCCGCCGGCTCGCGCTGGTGGGAGGAACCGCGCGCGTGTTGCATCATGCTCTTCACGATGTTGTCCGCGCGCTTGCCGTGGTGGTTGATCTTTTCCGCGTTTTGCTGAATGTCCGCCAGCAGGCTTTCAATCGCGGCGCGTTTTTCAGTGTCAAACGACACACCGTTGTTAAACAACTCTTCATGCAATTCACCGGCGAGATCGACGGAAAGCTGAGCAAAGTTGTTCACAAAATTCAGCGGATTTTTGATCTCATGCGCGATGCCGGCGGTGAGCTGGCCGAGCGAGGCGAGTTTTTCCTGCGTGATGAGCTGCTGTTGCGTGGCTTTCAGCTCGCTGTAGGCTTTCTCGATCTCGCGTGCCTGCTCCAGCTCGCGCTGCATCGTGCGCTCGCGTTCTTTGCGGATCAGCCGCCGGCGCTGCACGCGATCAACCGCAAAAACCCCCAGGCCGAAAAGAACGGCATAGGCTCCGTACGCCCACCAGGTTTTCCACCAGGGCGGCAGGATGGTGATGCGCAGGCTGGCGCCCTCCATGTTCCAGACGCCGTAGCTGTTGGCGCCCCGCACCCGGAACGTATACTCGCCTGGCGGCACGTTCATGTAGGAGGGCGTCTCGCCGTCCCGGAGGTCTTTGCGCCAGCCCGTGCGGTCGTAGCCTTCGAGCATGAACTCGAGTTGGATGGATTTCGGGTCGAAAAAATCAAAACAGGCAACCGAGAAAGCCAGTACGTTTTGGTCGTGCGCCAACCGGAGAGCGGGGGTTTGCCAGACGGGTTTTTCCAAAATGCCCGGATGAAGGTTGCCGGCGCTATTGCCTGGCGTCACGGATTTGCCAAGCAAACGGAAAGCGGTGATGCGCACCCTGGGCGGGCGGTTGTTTTTTGCCCGGGCGATTTTTTCAGGATAAAAAGCCAGGAAGCCTTGCCGGCCGGCAATCAGCATCTCTCCGTCAGCGGCGACGTGGAAAGCGCTGTTGGGCGCGCCCAGAGGCCGAACGCCAAAAGCTTCACCGTAGGCATAAAACCGCTCCGTTTCGGGGTCGAACTCAAAAAGCCCGTTCCGCTCGTACAGCCATAAACTGCCGTCGTTTCCTTTCGAAAATGAAATATCCCCCGTACCGCCCGACCTTTTCAGGTTAACAATCGGGTCACTGAACTTTTGGCGACTCCCGTCCGCCAAGCTTAACTTTTGCAGGCTGATCACCTGGTCAACGAACCAGATATTGCCTTGCCCGTCGCCGGTGATGTTCGAGGCGGCGCCTGTTTCTTTTTCTTTGATAAAATGGGTGAAGGTTTGCCGGGCGGGATTGAAGCGGTCGAGAAAAAGCGGGTCGTCGTTAATGTTGCCCCATTCGCCACCGCCTACCCAGATGTTTCCATTTGCATCCAGCCAGGCTCCCTGTGCTGCGTTGCCGCCGATGCTGTTGGGGTTGGCGGGGTCGTGCCGGAAATTGATATGTTCGCCGGTTTTGGGGTCGAGCCGGTACAAGCCAGTCGCATTATCGGGCGCCCAGACGTACCCTTCCCGGTCTTGCACGATGCTTCTGAACCAGGTATCTTCGAGGTGGTCGAGGTAGCGCCGAAACTTGCCCCGCCCACCGGCAGGATCACGCCGGAACAAGCCTCGCTCCGTGCCGATCCACAGCGCCCCTTCCCGGTCAACCGAAAGACAGGAAACCAGCCGGGCGCTCAACCCATCGTCACGCTTGCCATCGGGGTTGCCGGTTGAAGCATGGAACACCCTGCCGGTTTTGCGGTCGTACCGAATCAGGGGAATGCCGTTGCTAAACCCTAGCCAGATATTGTCTTCGTGGTCTTTTGCAATGGCGGTTACATTGTCTCCGATGGACGCGTCCTTTCGAAAATCAAAAAACGGGAATTGCTCGTCCTGCCTTTTTACCTTGAAAACGGTGCTGCCGCCGGAGCCGGTGGCAATCCAGATGACGCCGTCGGCGGATTGAAAAGTTTGCCAGAGAAAATTAGTGGTCAGGTTGTGTTCGTCCTTTTCAGCTTCGAAATGCCGAACGGCGCCGGAGGCGGGGTCAAAGACATTCAGCCCGCCCCAAACGGCGGTTATCCAGAGGCGCCCCTTCCAGTCTTCGAAGATGGAGGTAATGTGCCTACTTGGCGCTTGGGCCACGAGACCCCGGAGCCTGGGGCTGCTCAATTTGTTGGGGTTTGCGGGGTCAAAGGTCAGGCGGGTGAACGTGCCGTTTTCCCGATCCATCCGGTGCAGCCCGTCGCCGCCGGTTCCGATCCAAAAATTGCCTTTGCTGTCTTCCAGCATCCCCCGGACTTTGTTGTCGATGAGGCTGTTGGGGTCTGCCGGGTCGTGCAGGTAGCGGGTGAAAGTTTCGGTTTTCGGGTCGAAGCGGTTCAGCCCGCCGAGTTCGTTCGAAGTGGTGAATAGAAAGCCCGTGCCGACCCAAAGCGTGCCTTGCTTGTCCACATAAAGCGCCCGCACCAGGTCGTAGGAGAGGCTGCGGGGGTCGTTGGGATCGTGATGAAATTGCCTGAACTTGCCCGTTTTCCTGTCGAGCCGGTCCAGCCCGCCTTCGCCGCCGACCCAGATGTAGCCCTGCCGGTCTTCGACGACGACGGAATTGATGTTGTGGCTCAAGGATTCGGGGTTGTTGGGGTCGTGGCGGTAGCGGGTAAAGGTTTCCGTCGCCGGGTCAAAAGCGGTCAGGCCGCCGCCAGTGTAGTGCGTCATCCAGAGCACGCCCTTGCCGTCAAGAAAGATATACTCGACGTAGTCGCTGGCGAGGGAGTTGGCGTCAAGCGGGTCGTGTTGGTAGGTGACGAAGTTCTGCCCATCGTAGCGGTGCAGCCCCGCCTGCGAGGCGAACCATAAGAAGCCTGCGCTGTCCTGCACGACGCCCTGCACGCTGTTGCCGCTGGCGCCGCCGGGCAGCTCGAAGATTTCGAAACGGGGATTGAAGTTTTGGAAATCGGCGGCGTCAGTCTGTGCAAAACTGGCGTTGACAGCGAAAAGCAGCAGGAAAGTTAGTTTTTTCATTTTCAGTTCTTTTTGGAAAATAAGTGAATGACAAACTCCATGACTTTTCCATCCTCGGTCTCAACACGAATCTCCCAGCGACGCTCCCCCACAGTAGCCGTCATATTTGTGCAGGCCGTACTGGGCGCCCAGCCAGAGAAAGCCCAGGTGATCCTGCAGCATGGACATGACGCTGTTTTCCGCCAGCCCGTCCGAAGCATTCAGCCGCTGGATCGCCATCTCGTTGCGCTGGGCCGAGAGACTGCCGGCGCCGCTCCCGATCCCCGCCAGCACGAGCAGGAGAATTTTGGGTAATGGTTTCATGAGAGTCTCGTTTGCTTTGAAATTTCAGGCAGCAAGATTCATTAAAGAAATATTGAAAATTTTTGTTTGCGATTGCCGTATAAAAAAGCTAAATTCTGTTTAACAAACAAGAAAATAACAGCTTTGATTCGAGGTGTTATATGACGGAGCTGCAAATTAAAGTCGAGCCGGAATCGGCACAGGAATTCAAGACCATTACACAAAAAGTATTTCGAGGCAACGACAGCCTCGCCTTTGCGCGCGCGGTGCAATTTTTGCGTTTGTTGGATGACGATGATCATTTCGAGCGTTTCTGGAAAATTGCCGACCGCATGCGCAAGCAAGTTCAAAAAGCCGGCGGCCTTTCCGCAAAGGAAATTGATCGTTTGGTTCGTGAATCGCGCGAGCGGCGGCGGAAACGCCATGCGCCATGATTGCCGTTATCGATACCAACGTTTTTATGGCGGCGTTGCTGAACCCATCCGGCGCACCTGCCAAGATACGGCGACGATGGCGGCAACGGCAATTTGCAGTCTTGATCTCCGAAGCCGTTCTTGAAAAGATTTTCCCAGTTTGAGCGCCTCGTTCATCATCCGTCGTCCTACACCTGTCTCGGCAACCGCACCACAAACTCCGTAAACTTCCCTTCCTCCGTTTCCACCGCAATCTCCCCCCGATGCTGTTGCACGATGATGTCGTAACTGATCGACAAGCCCAACCCCGTGCCCTGCCCCGTTGGTTTCGTCGTAAAGAAAGGATTGAAAATTTTCTCGCGAATGTCTTGCGGAATCCCGTTGCCGTTGTCGCGAATGCGGATTTCGATGCCGTCGCGCAAATTTTTCGTGCTCACGGAAATCGTCGGCGAAAAACTATCGCTACTTGCTTTTTGCTCTTTGCCGTTTGCTTTTTTCTCCTTTCCGTTTGCCTTTTGCTTCTGAAAAGCCGCGTAGCAGGCGTTGTTCACCATGTTCAAAAACACCCGGCTGATATCCTGCGGCACGATTTCGAGCTTGCCGATCGATGCGTCGTAATTCTTTTCAATCGTGATATTGAAGGAAGCATCTTGCGCGCGCATGCCGTGATAGACCAGATTCACCGCCTCGTCCAGCAAGTGATTGATATCCGTCGGCTCGCGTTCGTGCGAGGAGCCGCGGGCGTGCTGCATCATGCTCTTCACAATGCTATCGGCGCGCTTGCCGTGCTCGTTGATCTTCGCGTTGTTCATCCGCAAATCCGCCAGCAGTTCCTCCAGCGCGCCGCGCACTTCCGCGACGGTTTTGTCCGCGTTCGCCTCCAGCTCTTTTACAAATTCGTCCGTAAGCTCCGCCGAGAGCTGGGCAAAGTTATTCACAAAATTCAGCGGGTTCTTGATCTCATGCGCGATGCCGGCGGTGAGCTGGCCGAGCGAGGCGAGCTTCTCCTGCGTGATGAGCTGCTGTTGCGTGGCTTTCAGCTCGCTGTAAGCTTTCTCGATCTCGCGGGCCTGCTCCAGCTCGCGCTGCATGGTGCGCTCGCGTTCTTTGCGGATTAGCCGCCGGCGCTGCACGCGATCGGCCGCAAACACTCCAGCGATGAAGAGCAAACCATAAAACCCATACGCCCGCGCGGTCTGATACCACGGCGGCGTAATCACAATGCGCAAGGAAGCGCCGGCTTCATTCCACACGCCGTCGTAGTTCGTGCCTTTGGCGCGAAACACGTACTCGCCGGGATCGAGGTTGGTGTAAACCGCAGTGCGTTCCGTGCCCGGGGCGCGCCAGTCGTCGTCATAATTCTCCAATTTGAACGAATAAAGATTGCGTTCCGGCATGCTGAAGTCCAGCGCGGCAAACGTGATCGCAAAATCGTTTTGATCGAACGCCAGCGTGATTTCTTCGGCCACGGCAATATCTTTCCGCAAGGGCGAGTCCTTGCCGATGGCAACGGGCCGGTTATTGACCCGCAAATCCGTGAGCACAACCGGCGGCACGTACTCGCTGTCCTTGATGCTGTCCGGATAAAACGCGTTGAAGCCGTACTGTCCGCCGAAAAACATCTCCCCCCGCGAAGCGGGGCTTTTGTGATGCGCGAAAAAACGAAATTCATTGTCCTGCAGGCCGTCTTCCTTGAAGTAATGGTGAAACGTCCCACGATCGGGATTGTACTTGCTCAATCCCCGCGCCGAGCTGATCCAGAGATTGCCGTGGTTGTCTTCCTCGATCCCATTTATATCATGGTGGAGCAAACCGTCGGCTTCCGTAATGATTTTGGTCACGGTTTCGCTTTTCCGGTCAAACAAAGCCAATCCCCCAATACCGAGACCACAAATCCACAGCCGGCCGGCGCGGTCAATGAGAGGACGGGACAAAGAAACATTGTCGAATGAATTCTTTTGGAAGCCCTTCAGCTTTCCAATGGCGGGGTCGAATTTCACCAAGCCGTCTCCGTCTGTCCCCAACCAGAGCACGCCCTGATCGTCTTCCACAATGCCAATTATTCCGGTGCTATACCAGTCACCATTTTCTACAAATTCGCGATAGCGGGTGAAGGTCTCAGTCGCCGGATCAAAGCGATGCAACACGCCACTCCAGGTGCCCACCCACAGCACGCCGGAGCGATCCTCATAAATGCCGCCGATAGCATTCGAAGCGAGGCTGTGGGGATTTTGCGGATCATGTTGATAACGCTTGAAGTCCTTTTTGCCAGGGTCAAACTTTTGAAGTCCTTCATCAGAGCCGATCCAAATCGCGCCACTGCGGTCTTCAAGAACAGCATAAACCCATGTCGCGCTCAGGCTGTCACGGTGAGTCGGGTCATTTTTAAAATAGCTGTATTTGCCACTTTTCCGGTCGAGCCGGTAAAGCCCCTCCATTTCGCCGCCCAGCCAGATATTGCTGTTGCGATCTTCGCAGATGGCCCGTATATATTTTCCGGAAAAACTGTTGGCCTCATCGGGTTGCATGGTGTAATGCGGGAACTTCAGCGCCCTGGGATTCAGCTTGAATAAGCCATCGTTCCAACTGCCGGTCCAGAGGAGACCGGAACGATCAACCAGCACGGACACCAATCGATTGCTCAGAGCTATTGGATGTCGGGTAACCTGGGAGGTTTGGGGGTTGAAGCGATTAAGCTGGTTAGAAAAAGAACGGGGGACACCGGCAACAATCCAAAGCTCCCCGTTGGCGTCTTCATCGATCCAATTTATTTCATTCCCGCTGAGACTGTGCGGATCATTGGGACCGTGCTGATAGCGCGTAAACGTTGCTGCGGTTCGGTCAAACCCTACGGCAGCGCTCGCGGAAGTATCTGGCGCCGGGCGGACAAGTTTATTCAGCCCGCCGCCCCACGTGCCGATCCACAAGGCGCCCTGGCGATCTTGATACATCGTCGAGATAATATTACTGCTGATGCTATGGGGATCGCGGGTGGGAATGAAATTGTGGGTTACGCGATCGGCTTTGACGTTGAATCGCAACAACCCGTTTTCGTAGGCGCCCACCCAAAGGACGCTATCGCTTTCACAAAAAACACTTGAAAGATTAGGCTTGGTTCCCTGCCAATTCAGCGGCAGGAGATTTCCCAGCAGGCGCAAGGAATCACCGGGTGCCAGGGGCGGCGTCAAGCGCCTAGCGTCGACTTGAAAACGGAGGGTGGTTGGTCGCGCCCGACCCAGCGGGGCAGTATGAGCGAGATTGCCCGCTCCGGAACCGGTCGGGACGCCGAAATCAACCGGAGAGAGATCGATAGCCCCGCCGCGCAAAATGATCGCGCGGTTGCCGTTCGGCGAATTGGCGGAATTGGGCAAGTCTTCTGATTGCAAGGCACCATCGGCGCGGCGCACCGCAAATTTATATTCCAGGGTATCGCCATAATAAAAGGCGGGAAAAGTGACGCGGGTTTCACAAATGCCGCCACGGTCGGCATCGGTCATTCGCATGTTATCGACAGCACTGCTGAGCAAGCTATTGACGCTCTCGACCGGAACCAGCGCCTCCCGCACCGGATCAAATTGGTAAAGCCCGTGCTCCCAAACGCTCACCCAGAGTCTGTCCCGCTTCGCGAGATCTCCGGTAATCCATCTCACGTGGTAGCGATCGAGGTTTTCCGCTCCGACTTGCAGCGGATAGTGCTGAAAGCGGTCGGAATCCCGCTGGTAGCGGTGCAGCCCGCCGTCACCGCCGATCCAGAGATTCCTGTTGGCATCTTCATAGAACACCTCCTCGTAACGGTCGAAAGTTCTGCTTCGAATACTTCCGGGGTCGTCGGGGTTCGGCAGGTAGACTTTGAAGGTGTAGCCGTCATATTTGTGCAGGCCGTACTGGGTGCCCAGCCAAAGAAAACCCAGGTGATCCTGTAGCATGCATTGGACGCTGTTTTCCGCCAGCCCGTCCGAAGCATTCAGCCGCTGGATCGCCATCTCGTTGCGCTGGGCCTGGAGACTGCCGGCGCCGCTCGCCATCCCAGCCAGCGCGAGCAGGAGAATTTTGGGAAATGGTTTCATGAGAACTTTGGCTTAGTTTTGTGAACGCGAAATGCCTGCAAACGCTTGGGCTTGCTTGCATTTTAAACAGAATTTTTGTATATTACCACAACGATTTAAACGAGTGAACGCCAAATGAGCACAACTGCAACTGTTTCCCGCGCGCCTTCCGTCGAGGCGCCCGCCTTTACTCAAACGCCGCAACCCAAGATCGATGCGGAGACTGCGAAGCGGCTGGCCAACCGTTTCATTCTTGAAAACCTGCCCGACCGTTTTTGCGCCGGAGCGCCGCGCTTTTTGCAATTTCCGCTGCGCACGTTCTGGGCGGTGCCGGTGGTTCTTTCTTATCCGCGCCTCGGCCCGGTCGGCCAAACCGGCATTCTCGCGGTCGATACCGAAACCGGCGCCGTTGTCGGCTGGACGCCGCTGGAGGAAATCAAAGAAATCGGCAAAACGATTTATGATGAAAGAAAGGCCGATATCGAAGCCGCCTTTTTTGCAGGCAAGAAACGCCTGATTCCTGCGCGGTAGCTTGTTTGCGCTCGATTCTACAAAGTTATGGCCATGTTGTGTATCCGCAGAAACAATAAAGAATTTACTGCGCTTTTCGGCTTTTTGCCCTATACCTTCGGCAGCCTCACCACAAACTCCGTGAATTTCCCTTCCTCCGTTTCAACACGAATCTCCCCGCGATGCTCCTGCCCAGTAGCCGTCATATTTGTGCAGGCCGTACTGCGTGCCCAGCCAGAGAAAGCCCAGGTGATCCTGCAGCATGCAAAAGACGCTGTTTTCCGCCAGCCCGTCCGAAGCATTCAGCCGCTGGATCGCCATCTCGATGCGCTTGGCCTGGAGACTGCCGGCGCCGCTCCCGATCCCAGCCAGCACGAGCAGGAGAATTTTGGGAAATGGTTTCATGAGAACCTCGTTTGCTTTTTTGAACATGCCACGCCCTACGGGCGCAGCCGACGGCGTTTAAACTTTGATAATGGCGATAGCTATAAACATAAAAATTTTATTTGCAATTGATTCACAAATCAACTAACTTTTATTTAATCCACAAGAAAAAACATGATGACCATTGACAAAGCTGCTTTTTCCAATTAAGTCGAGGTGAGTCTATGACAGAACTGCGCATTAAAGTCGAGCCGGAATTGGCGCAGGAATTTCAACAAATCTCGCACGCCGTCTTTCAAGGCAACGATAGCCGGGCGTTTCAGCAAGCAATTCAACTTTTGCGTTTATTCCAAGACGGCGATCATTTCGAGCGATTCTGGGAAATTGCCGACCGCATCCGCAAGCAAGTCCAAAAAGCCGGCGGCCTTTCGGCAAAAGAAATCGATCGTCTCGTTCGCGAAGCCCGTGCCCAGAAGCGACAACCCGCCGCCCAATGACAATGACCGCCGTCATCGACACCAATATTTTTATGGCCGCGCTGCTGAATCCTTCCGGCGCTCCGGCAAAGATTCGTCAGCGCTGGCGGCAGCGGCAGTTTGAGACCTTGGTGTCGGCGCCGATTTGGACGGAGTACGCGAATGTTCTCTTTTATGCTCCAACGATTTCGGCAATCGATGTAACCCTGTTATTAACTGAGCTCAGAGCCTTTTCCCGTCAAGTTGAGATAGGCGGCTTGTTGCAAGTCTGCAAAGACCCTGATGACGACAAGTTTCTTGAAACCGCCGTGGCCGGCGGCGCGGATTTTCTCGTGACCAAGAACCTCAAACACTTTCCTCGCAAATCGTATGAAGGCGTGCGTATCGTGAACGTGGCCACTTTTCTGAAAGAGCTTGAAAAGATTTTCCCAGTTTGAGCGCCTCGTTCATCATCCGTCGTCCTACACCTGTCTCGGCAGCCGCACCACAAACTCCGTAAACTTTCCCTCCTCCGTTTCAACTTCAATCTCCCCGCGATGCTCCTGGACGATGATGTCGTAGCTGATCGACAAGCCTAATCCCGTGCCTTGTCCGGTTGGTTTCGTCGTGAAAAACGGATTGAAAATTTTGTCGCGAATCTCCGCCGGAATGCCGTTGCCATTGTCGCGGATGCGGATTTCGGCTTTGTCGCCCAGGTTTTTGGTGGAAACTAACAACGTCGCCGAGAAATCATCGCCGTTCGTCTTCTTCTTTTGATGCGCGGCGTAACACGCATTATTCAAAATATTCAAAAACACACGACTCATATCCTGCGGCACGATTTCGAGCTTGCCAATCGACGCCTCGTAATTCTTTTCAATCTTGATATTGAAGGAAGCATCAATAGCGCGCATACCGTGATATGTGAGCTTCACGGCCTCATCAAGCAAATGATTGATATCAGTCGCCTCGCGTTGGCCGGAGGAGCCGCGCGCGTGTTGCATCATGCTTTTCACGATGTTGTCTGCACGCTTGCCGTGGAGGTTGATCTTCTCCGCGTTATGCTGAATATCTGCCAGCAGACTTTCAATCGTGGCGCGTTTGGCGGTCTCGAATGAAGCGTCGTTGCTGAACAACTCCTCGTGCAGCTCCGCCGCCAAATCCACCGACAGCGCGGCAAAGTTATTCACGAAATTCAGCGGGTTCTTGATCTCGTGAGCGATGCCAGCAGTAAGCTGGCCAAGCGAGGCAAGCTTTTCCCTTTGCACAAGCTGGGTTTGCGTGGCTTTGAGGTCGTCGAGGGCCTTGGCCAGCATGAGATTTCCGGTTTGCAGTTCGTCCCGTTGGGCTTCAATGATTCTTTGAGTTTCCTCCAGGCGTTGCTTTTTTTGCAGCAGTTCGTTGGTGCGCGCGTTAACCTGACGTTCGAGTTCAACGTTTTGTTGTTCGATCAAACTTTTCTTTTCCATCTCCTGGGCCAGTGTTTTCTCAGAAAGTAATTTGACTTGAACAATTTGCTTTTCCAGGTTTTGGTAGGTGCGGCCAAAGCGTCGCGCCAATAATAACGACAAGGAGATCGGCATGATCACGTAGACGCCGAATCCGAGCAGAACGAAGAGCAACCGATTGGTTTCGCCCATTGACCATGCCCCTAACAGGATAAAAACGATCACGGTGATAAACAGCAGGATCCCGCCGCCGCCAATAATCCAGGCACCATCTTCCTTTCTGATGATTGCCCGTACGATGACTCGCACCAGTTCCACCAAATAAACAGCCGACGCGGCCATAATCAATTGGTTTGTATATCGAGGCTGCCAAAAGGAAAGAACGATAAAGATCATCGTGGCTAAAAGAAAACCCCAAACCTGTTTTGGCATGCGAGGGTAAAACACCGAATAAATCGACATCAAAATAAACTGGCCTGTGAAAAAGACCGATATTTCAGTCAGCCACCGTATCCAAATGGACGTTTCGACATCCAACGTGACATACCTAAACAGATGGTTGGTGAAAATAAAACAGGCTAACAGCGCGCTGGAAATGGCGAAATAAAGGTTGGATTTTTCCCGAGGGTAAAAAATAAAAAGCATCAGGTGAAGGAATCCCAGCACCGCCACAACGCCGAGAGAAACCATGACAATAATCAATTCAACCGTTAAGTTTTCGAGTGTAGAATTGATTCTTTGATTAAGCTCCGCCAATTCCATTATAAACCCTCCGGTCAAAACCCTCGCGCCATACCGGGAATGAAATAACTCCGCGTCAAGAAAAGAATAGCGTATGGCAATGACGTGCTCCGGTTTATTGTCAAGGTAAAGGCCAATAAAAGAATTGCGTGGGTTATGTCTTTTTTCGAGTGGCTTGGTTGCACTGACATTCCCGGAACGATGAATGAAGTTGCCGTCAAGATAAATTTCGGAGGCGCCGTGGTGAATCATCCACAAGGCCAAAGCTTTGTTTCGCAAAGTTGAATCCACCGTCAAGCGCAATCTGAACCAACCTATTCCCGTCCACTCGCCGCGGGCAAGGCTGTCTAGCCGCATCCGTGGAAAAACCGCGGGCCATGATGAATCGTCAAAAGTCGAGCGTGCCCAGGAAGGATCGTCGCCGGGATGATACTTCCATTTTACGTTGCCCAGCAAAATCCTGCCGTTCTTTTCAAGGCTGTCTGCCGAAAGATAAGCTATGGCGCTCTCTTGAGCCAACAACGGAGCAGCCGAGATGAGCAAGAGCACAAAGGTGAATGTATTCATGTGATTTCCTCCAGGACGCTCTTAGGGATTATGAGTTGCGATAAAGGTCTTACCTTGTCGGCAAGCTGATCACAAACTCCGTAAACTTCCCATCCTCGGTTTCCATTTTAATTTCCCCGTGATGCTCCTGCACAATGATATCGTAGCTGATCGACAAGCCCAACCCCGTGCCTTGTCCGGTTGGTTTCGTCGTGAAAAACGGATTGAAAATTTTGTCGCGAATGTCCGGCGGAATGCCATTGCCGTTGTCGCGAATGCGGATTTCGATTTTGTCGCCCAGATTTTTGCTCAGCACCGACAGTTTTGGCGAAAAGCTTTCGCCGAGCCTCGTTTTCTGTTCGTGCGCGGCATAGCAGGCGTTGTTGATGAGGTTGAGAAAAACCCGCTGCAAATCCTGCGGCACGATTTCGATCTTGCCGATGGTTTCATCATACTGCTTTTCAATGGCAACATTGAAAGAAACATCCTGCGCCCGCAGGCCGTGATAAGTGAGATTCACCGCTTCGTCGAGCAGATAATTGACGTCCGTCATTTGGCGCTGCCCGGTCCGGCCGCGCGAGTGCATCATCATGCTGCGCACAATGCCGTCCGCCCGCTTGCCGTGATGATTGATTTTTTCGGCGTTGTGCTTCAAGTGATGCAAAATATCTTCGAGCGTGGCAAGTTTTTCCGCGCTGATTTTATCCTTTTCCGGTTGCAGCGTCTCTTCCAGCTCCTTCGCCAAATCCACCGAGAGCGCGGCAAAATTATTCACAAAATTCAGCGGGTTCTTGATCTCGTGCGCGATGCCGGCGGTCAACGCGCCCAGCGAAGCGAGTTTTTCCTGGGTGATGAGTTTTTCCTGGGCGCGGATGATTTCCTGATTCTTCAATTCCAGTTCGCGGTTCTTCTCGTCTTTCAGCCGGTTCAATGCCTCCAGCTTTTCGCGCTCGGCGCGTTCCTGCATCGCCGTTTCCTGAAAACGGATGCGCGCCATGGCGTTGAACGCTTCAATCGTCAGCGCCGCAAACAGCTCCAAATCCTCCTGCAAATACTTTTCGCCGGAAAGTTTCCGCCCCAGCAGCAGAATCCCCCTCTCGCCGGTGTTCATGGTCAACGGCAAAAGAATTTCCCAATTGGCGCCGGCAAAGCTCTCCTTCAGCACGGTGCGGGCTGCGATATGGCTTTCTTTGCCCGTGTCTAATTCGATTTGTTTGGCCAGTCGCAGCATAGCCTGGCCCTCGGAGGAAACGAGTTCGTCTTTCTCGGCTTCCGTCATGCCCTGGCCGGTAATGATCTCTAATTTATCCTGTCCGTTAAACAAAATCGCCATCTTTTCGAGCGGCACGGCGGCATGAAAATGCTGCGTCAGCAACGCCATCACCTCGGCCTGCGTTCGCGTCGCCACCATCTGCTGGGCAAATTCTTTGGTGACCAGGCGATAATTGTATTTGGCGCGATAAAACGTGCGGTCGACGAAATTCTGCATTTTTTGTTTGGCGGGATTGAACAGCAGCGCCGCCGCCAGCGTGCTCAGAATCGTGATCGTCCGGCTGGTGTCGGGCGTCATCGCCATCAGCAAATGGCCGGCAAGCCCGGAAAGAATGGCGTAAGCGCCGACGATCAGGCCGGTCAACAAGCCGTAAACGATGCTGCGGTTGATAATGGCGTCGATATCGAGGAGCTGATATTTGACGATGGCAAAGGCAAAGCTCAACGGCGTGATCAACAGCGCCAGCGAGGTGATTTCTTCGGGAACCAGCGGCGCCGCGCCGAGAGCGAGCGGAATCGACCACAGCACGATGAACGGCGCGCAGCCCATGGCGATGCCCCAAAGAATCCAGCGGACCTTGTCTTTTTCGCCGCTCGATTCGGCGGTGCGATAAGAATGAATCAGCGTCGCCAGCGCCGCCAAAAAGAAAATGATGATATAGAAACGATGAAAATTGAAAACCTGATAGTACTCGCGGAAATGCTCGACCTGCCGGCTGCGCAAAGCGGTGAGATGAAAGAATTGCAGCAGCGCGACAAAAACGACGGCGGGGCTGTAGATGAGCAGCGCTTGCAGCTTCTGAGACCGCAAGGCCGATTTTTCCCGCGGAAAGATCGTCATAAAATGCAGAAAAAACGCCGGGAAAAGCGGATAAATAAACCAATACAACACCGGCAAAATATAAATCCACGGCTGCGGCCCGGCCGGAAGCCGCGCCGTCGAAATCAAAATCGCCATGCCCAGGCTGAAGCCGAGTCCGAAGAAAATGCGCGCCGGCTGCTCGTGGCTTTTGTTGAAAAAAACCCACGCGCCGATGGCGATAATGAAAAGGCCGAGGATGAGATTGACGAGGGTGTAACGCCAGGTGTTGCGATGGCGCAGGACCAGCCTCGCCTCCAGCTCGCGGCCGCCGCGTTGCGCGCGCACGGAAACCGTGTCGCCGGCGGCCGTGCCGTCGAGAGCGAATTCGATCTCTTCGCCGCTTTGCAAAGAAATGTGGCCGATGCTCAGCACCACATCGCCCGCCAGCAAAACCTCCGTCGGGGCGAGCGCCTCGGTGACGACGACGTGGCCGCCGCGATTTTCCCATTTGAACGGCACGTCGGAGCGCACCCAAACGCGCGCGATTCCCCACAGCCCGATGCTGATGGCGCCCAGAAGCAAGAAAATAAAACCGATTTTGTAGGCAACCCTCACAGCAATCATCCTTTCGATAAAAAGCTTCGTAAAAATTCCGCGGCTTCCGGCGGTATCGAGGTGAAATGAACCCGAAAGCGCATTTGCTCATTCGCGATGATTTTGCCGTAAATGTCCGCGGGGATTTCTTTGCCCTCCGCATCGCTGAGCCGCATTTTAAGCGAGGACAAAAGCGCCAGCGGCTGTGATGACAGCACCTCTCCTCCCCTGGCCCACAGCTTCACAAAACTCGCCGTGAAACTCGCGCCGAGCGCGTGCTTGCCTTCCAAAACGGTGCAGAGCAGGGGAAGCGGCCTAGCCAGCTCGACGAGAGAATCGTCTCGCTCCGGCAAAAAAAGATTGTGCTCGCCGGCGATTCCTTTCACTTCGTGCAAGGTGATCGGCTCCTCGAAACCCTTGGCCTCCATTTTGATCTGCCGGCTGATGCTGATTGCCGGCCCGGCTTCTTGTAAAGTCGAGGCTGAAATGAGAATCTGCTGGCCGATAGTGTAAGATTCGATGCGGGAGGTGAGATTCACATGGCGTCCGACGATGCCGTATTTCGTGCGCTTGAGCGAGCCGATATTTCCGGCCACCACTTCGCCGGTGTTCAAGCCGATGCCCATCTCCAATTCGGGCAAGCCGCCGTGTTTATTTTTTTCATTGACTTCGGCCATGGCAAGCTGCATGGCGACGGCGCAGGCCACGGCCCGGCGCGCGTCGTCTTGCCGCCAAACCGGCGCGCCAAAAATAATCAACATCGAATCGCCAAGAATCTCATTGATCGTTCCGCCGTGCTGCAAAATAACGTCGACCATCGCTTCAAAATATCGGTTCAACAGCGTGACCACTTGCTCGGGCGACAAGCGCTCCGAAATGGAGGTGAAGCCGCGCAGATCGGACATCAGGATCGTGACCTGGCGCTTTTCGCCTCCCAACTGCAAGGCTTCGGGAGATTCGAGCAGAATTTCCACCACTTCGTCGGAAACGTAGCGCCCAAAGAGGCTGCGAATAAATTGATTGCGCAGCTCGAGCGCGAGTTTTTCCTGCTGCAGCCGCAGGCTTTCTTTCAATTGCTGCACGGCCTGCAGGGTTTTTCGGATGGTGATTTCCAGGTCTTCAAAATCAACCGGCTTGATCAAAAAATCAAAAGCGCCGCGGTTCATGGCGATCCGGATGTTCTCCATATCGCCGTAGGCCGAGATCACGACGGCGCGAATCAGCGGATGCAGTGCCGGCAACTCTCCGAGCAAAGCCAGGCCGTCCATGACCGGCATATTGATGTCGGTCAAAACGATATCGATCGCGCCGTCCTGCCGCAGTTTTTCCAGCGCCTGCGCGCCGTTCTCGGCAAAAACGAATTGCATCTCCTCCGCGCGAATCCGCGCCGTGAACTTCTGCGAGATGAGATCCTGAAAATCCGGCTCATCATCCACAACAAGAATCTTGGCTGCCATAGCTTGTCTCTGCATCGATTTATAGGAAGCACGGATTGAGTTGTCGCACTCGAGATGAAAAAATCGTTTTGCTGTGCCGAGATAAAGTTGCAGAGAATTTTTTTCAAATTCAATGTTTATCTTCGTCCCGTAACTCAATATTTATGTTGAGAAGAAGCAGAGCGCGCGACATGAATGTTGCGTTACAAGGCTCACCGCACGAAAGACAGCTTGCGGCTCTGAATGGACTCTCCTGCTTGCAGGCGATAAATATAAATGCCCGAGCTCACTTCCTTGCCGGACTCATCCCTGCCATCCTACACCACCGAGTTCACACCGGCAGGCTGTCGCGCATTGACCAGCCTACGGCCGTAGGCGTGCGCACTTCCTGGCCAAAGATATTGTAGATCTCGAGCACGACCTGAGTGGTTTTCGGCAACTGGTAGCGAATGGTCGTTGCTGGATTTCCCGCAGAGCGGGATGTCGCTTCGCTCCAGAACGGATTGGGATAGTTTTGTTCCAGCGTAAAACCAACCGGTACTTGACTGAAATCATCTTCAACTCGAGTAACCATTTCTGACAGCGGACGCCGCCACACGCCGCCGCCAGAAGTTCCCGCAAAGAGATTCGAGCCGCTCACGGCAAAGCAGTGAGCCCAGCCCCCGTAGGGCCCATTGATTTGAATCCACTGCGCCTGCAGGCTTTGTGCTCCAAGCAGGACGACGGCGGCGAAGAAAGAAAGCAAGCGTTTCATGTTTGTGCCTCCCTGGTTGAGGTTAGAAAATAATTGCAATGAACGGAATACGAAGCGGTCCGTTCAATGAATTTCTTGGTTCAAAAGAACTGCTTGCAAGTTAATGAGATGATGTTGTATATTATATTGCATTAAAAGTCAAAACAAGAAAGTTATTCTTATGCGCGAAGAAGTCCAGGATCGTTTTGGCAATACGATCTACTTGACGGATGAACGATGGAAGCATATTGTCAAAACTCATCCTCAGTTGAATGGGCATCGCGCCGAAGTCTTGAAAGCGGTTCGTTTGGCAAAACGCACGCAAGATGCCGTGCTTCCTTATAAATTTTATTACAATTATCCTTTTCAATTTTTAGCTCCGTTTCAAGAAATTGAAGTCGTTGTCGTCTTTCGCTGGAAACAGAATCAACCTAATAATTTTATTGTAACCGCTTATCCGGTTTGATGGGAGAAATTATGTTTCTTTCTTATGATCCAGTTGGCGATATACTCGAAGTTGTTTTCGATGAAAACCGGCATCGTGCCAAGCAAGTGGCGTACAAGCTGCGCCAAGGCATGGTCTTGTATGTTACCGCTGAACGGTTGAAACCGGTGCAACTCACACTTGGCAATTACCATGCACTGATGCAATTTCCACAGGTGAAATTCGATGGCTGGAAAAAATTGCCGGCTTCCGAGAAAAAGCTTTTAAAGCCGATTCTCGCTTCTTCCATGGTATCAGCTTTCTTGCGGCTTGATCCGGAAACCGGCTATGGCTACATTGCCAGCCCGGGGATGCCGGAGATTCTTGCGATTGCGGCTTGACGTGATTTAGCCACCTCGCCATGTGCCTTTGCCCCAACTGCGTAACCTCTGTACTGCCACCACGATCGAAAGATTTACCAATCGTTGAATTTTCAAATCACCCAAACCCGTAGGGTTGGCATGTTTATAGAAACATATTGCTAAAGCGGGCTATAAACATTTCACGCCTACGGCGTTATCGTTGGCGAATGCGTTATTAATTCTTCGGCAGCCGCACCACAAACTCCGTGAATTTCCCTTCCTCGGTTTCGACGTTGATCTCCCCCCGATGTTCCCGCACGATGATCTCGTAGCTGATGGACAACCCCAGGCCCGTGCCTTGTCCGGCCGGCTTGGTGGTGAAGAACGGATTGAAAACCTTGTCGCGAACCTCCGCCGGAATGCCGTCGCCGTTGTCGCGGATGCGGATTTCGATTTTATTTTGCAAATTCCGGCTGAAGACGGACAGTTTCGGAGAAAAATGATTGCCGAGTTTGATCTTCTTGTCGTGCGCCGCATAGCAGGCGTTGTTGATGATATTGAGAAAAACCCGCTGCAAATCCTGCGGCACGACCCTGAGCTGGCCCACGGTTTCGTCGTATTCTTTTTCGATGCTGATATTGAACGCCGCATCCTGCGCCCGCAAGCCGTGGTAGGTCAAATTCACCGATTCGTCGAGCAGATGATTGATGTCCGTCATCTCACGCTGGCCGGCCTTGCCCCGCGAGTGCATCATCATGTTGCGTACGATGCTGTCGGCGCGCTTGCCGTGATGGTTGATCTTCTCGGCGTTTTGCGCCAACGTATCAAGTATTTCTTCGATGCTCTCAAAATCGTCGTGATTGCTGTCCGTTTCACGTTTTACGTTTTTCGTTTTACGTTTTGCCAGCTCTTCTTTTAACTCATTCACCAATTCCACCGACAGCGCAGCGAAATTGTTCACGAAGTTCAGCGGATTCTTGATCTCGTGCGCGATGCCGGCGGTCAGCGCGCCCAGCGAAGCGAGCTTTTCCTGGGTGACGAGTTTTTCCTGCGCCCGGATGATCTCCTGATTTTTTAATTCCAGCTCCCGGTTCTTTTCATCCTTCAGTTGATTCAACGCCTCCAATTTCTCCCGCTCCGCGCGCTCGTGAATCGCGGTTTCTTGAAAACGGATGCGGGCGATGGCGTGGAACGCCTCGGTCGCCAGCGCGGCAAAAAGCTCCAAATCCTCCTCCGAATATTTTTCACCGGAGAGCTTGGGGCCGAGCAACAAAATGCCCGATTCGCCCGCGCTCATCGCCACCGGCAGCAGCATTTCGAAATGCGTCTCCGCCAACGGCGGTTCCAACACGGCGCCGGCAACGCTTTGGCTGTCGCCTGCGGCCACCAGCGCGGATTGCAGCGCCGGCTTCAACCTGGCGACGCTTTCGGCGGCAACAAGCCGGCGGCGCGTGTCTTCCCCGATTCCAAAACCGGTGACGATCTCAAAGCGATCATAGGCATAAGATAAAATTGCCATTTGTTCAAACGGCACGGCGGCGCGAAGCTGCGCCACCAACTCATCCAACACTTCGGCCTGCGTGCGCGTCTTCACCATGCGCTGCGCAAATTCCTTGGTGACCAGACGATAATTGTATTTGACGCGATAAAACGTGCGGTCGATAAAGTTTTGCACTTTTTGTTTGGCGGGATTGAAGAGCAAGGCCGCGATCAACGTGCAGAAGATCGTGACGTTGCGGCTGGCTTCCGGACTCATCGCCAGCAAAACTTTTCCGGCCAGCGCGGAAATCAGCAAATAAGCGCCAACAATCATCGCGGTGAGCACGCCGTAAACCAAACTGCGATTGATGACGACGTCGATATCGAGAAAACGATGCTTGACGATGGCAAACGCGATGCTGAGCGGCGTCAGCAACAGCGCCAGATAAGTGAAATCTTCGTGAACCAACGGCGCCGCGCCGAGAATGAGCGGAATCGACCACAGCACGATGAACGGCGAGCAGCCCGCTGCCAGCCCCCAAAGCACCCAGCGCACTTTGTCCTTGTCGCTGCCGGTTTTGGCGGTGATATAGGAATGCAGCAAAGTCGCCAGCGCCAGGAAAAAAAAGACGACGAGATAAAGCCGGTGCCAATCGTAAAGGCGAAAGTAGCCGCGAAAGTGTTCGACATCCCGGCTGAGCAGCGTCAAGAGGTGGGAAGCCTGCATCACGACGGCGAAAAAAAAGGCCGGCGCGTAAATGAGCCGCGTTTGCAGGCGCGCCGAGCGGAAGGCCAATTTCTCTTGCGGAAAACTGGTGATAAAATGCACGAAAACGGCGGGAAAGAACGGATAAATGAACCAATAAATCCCTGGCAAAATATAGATCCACGGTTTCGGCCCGGGCGGCAGCCGTTCGGTGGCGATGAGAATGGCCACGCCCAGCGTGAAGGTAAGCCAAAAGAAAAGGCGCGCCCGTTTTTCGCGTGATTTGCTGAAATAAACCCACGCGCCCATCAGCATCGTAAAAACGCCGAGAAAAAAATTGATCGTGATGTAACGCCAGGAGAAACGCGGCCGCAAGGCCAGTTCGACGGCCATTTCATTTTCGCCGCGCCGGACGACGGCCACAACGCGCTCGCTGCGAGGAACGCCGTCAAGGGCAAATTCGATCTCGCTGCTGTGCCGCACCGGAACCTCCCCGAGGCGCAGCAGCACGTCGCCCGGCGCCACGGCGCTCGACGGATCGATGAGTTCGGTGACGACGACGTGATTGTCGCGATTTTCCCATCTGAACGGAATATCCGCCATCACCCGAACGCGCGACATGCTCCACAGCCCGAGCAACAGGGCGCCGAGCGAGAAAAGAAAAAGGCCGGCTTTTGACGTGAATCTCAATTGTTTCCTCCGGATCGAAAAATTTGTTTGCGATTGCAATGTGAAAAGGCTAAATTTTATTCAATCAACAACAAAAATAAGAGCTATGCTTCGAGGCGTTTTATGACAGAGTTGCAAATCAAAGTCGGGCCTAAATCCGCGCAAGAATTTAAGGCCATCTCACAGAAAGTTTTTCAAGGCAACGACAGCCTCGCCTTTCAGCGCGCGGCGCAATTTTTACGTTTGTTGGATGATGAAAATCATTTTGAGCGCTTCCGGGAAATTGCCGACCGCATTCGCAAACAAGTTCAAAAAGCCGGCGCCTTGCAGCGAAGGGAATAGACCGTTTGGTTCGTGAATCGCGCGAGCGCGTCGGCGAAAACCCAATGCCGAATGATTGTCGTTAGTGATACGAATGTTTTATGGCGGCGCTGCTAAATACGAACCGATCCGTTCAATGAATTTCTTGTTTCAGTTATTGCGAACAGTTATTGCGAACAATCTCCTTGACAAATAGGCAAAACTTTGCTTAAATTTCAAGTGTAAATTCTTGTTCAACCAGCCGGACTTTTTATGCGTAAATGGTTTGTGCATGACAGCGACGGACGCGAAATCTATCTCACCGAAGAGAGGTGGGAACACATTCAGAGCCGGCATAGCGAACTAAAAAATCATTTAGAAGACGTGCTTGATACTGTTCGGCAAGGCAAACGGCGACAACAACCGCAAGACCCACAAGCTTTCGTCTACCGTTTGCGTTGCGACACTTTACGGCCGCCTTTTAACGGCATTCTGGTTGTTGTGGTTTTCCGCTTTGAATCGCAAGAGAACAATGGAAATGTGATTCCAAACAACTTCATTGTGAGCGCCTGGGGTATTGTGATGCGTCAATAAAGGTGAACCGTTATGAATCTAGAAAAAAAAGAGCTCAAACTCAGCGCCGGCAAGACGGCCTGGTATGAATATGATCGCGATGGTGATGTATTGGAAATTATTTTCCGGCCTGGCGAAGCCGCCGGCGCAGTTGAGTTGACCGAGAGCATCATTTTGCGTTTTGATTGGGAGTCGAACGAGCCTTTCAGTCTGAGCATCATCAGCTTTTCGCGGCTTTTGCAAGCGAATCCGTATGGCGAAGTGCATTTCCAATTGCTGACGGATGAATGGCCGGACGAAGTTCGCGATAAAATTTGGCCGATGTTGCAGAAAGCGCCTTTGTCGGAGTTTTTGAAGCTCAGTGGTTATGCTCCCGCTCATGCACAGCAAATTATTCCGATGGCAGCCATCAAACAGCCCTATCTGATGCCACAAGCGGCTTGAGGTTTTACTACCTTAATTTTGTATCCATAAAAGTCAAACCCCGACTTTGCTTTAGTTGCTGAAACCCAGTTGGTTGTGGTTTTGAGCATATAATGCAAAATCGAGGTACTAACTTTTATTGAAAAAAATTTACCAATTCCGTAAACTTCCCTTCTCCACCAAAATCAAGCCATTCGCATCACAAAATTTTCAGCGACACCATAAATTCCTTCGCCGGTTTTTTGTTTTTCTCCACCGCGGCAGCGTAGCCGAAGGACAGCGTCGTGCTGAGATGTGACAGCATGACGAGGCGAAAATCAAGCTGGCCGCCGAGATTCAGCAGCTCGCGGCGATTCGGTTGGCTGTCCACATTCGTCGCCAGGCCGGAAGCGAACAGCGCCGGCCGCGCCCAGTTGCAATAAAACGCCGGAAAACCGAAGCGGCGAAACCGCACCGGCGGCAGCGTCCACTCCACCACCGCCTTGCCAAAATTCGTCCCGCCGACCTCATTCAGCTCGACGCCGGGGAAACTCTCAAATTCGCGATAGCGCTTTTCCGGCAAATAATCGATCCAATTGTTCCCGAAGCCGCCGAAATAAAAATTGGCAAACGGCTCGTCGCGGTCGCCGAACGACTGTCCCGCCGAAGCCCGCAGCCAAATCGCCGAATGGTTGATCGGCAGCGGCAGGCCGTAATCGAACGTCGCGTAAAGACGCGGGAAAAGTTTTTGCTTGACATAATTGTTTTGCGCCAACAACTGCCACTTCACGCCCTTTTCGTCATCCACCGCGCCAAGCGATTTGCGCAGATTTTGATATTGCAAACCCGTGCTCAGCAGCAGCGATTTATCAAACGAGGCCGCGACGTTTTGAAAATCCGGCAGCTTTTCCAGGCCGCCGTAGCCGGCGATTCTGAAAAGATAATCGAGCGCACCAGGCTCGTCGTAGCGCAAATTTTTCTTGTATTGCAGCGCCAACGAATAGCCCTTGCGGCTGCGCTTGGTAGGGCCGAACAGATCGTAAAAATCCGCGTCGTTGTATTTCGCGCTGATTTTCCATTGCCAATGATAAAAATCCAGTCCGGCGTGCAGGCGCTCCGAGGCCGGCAAATCCGCTGCCGGCGAATAGGAAACGCTGAGATTCATTCCGCTCAAGCTCAGCGGATTCGCGAAATTCAATCCCATACCGAACGCGGCAAAATCCTTGTAGCCTTCCAAAATTGGGTATGCCGAGGCGAGACGAATGTCGGCCAACATGCTGTACGTTCGCGTCGAGGTATTCGTTGAATCCAGCTTGATCGCAGCCGGCGAGCCGGCGATCCAGCTTTTGACGACCGGATGTTTTTCCACAATGGCATTGCCGAGAAAGTTGATCGCGCTCACCTGCTCCGGCGACCGGTTCGGAATCATCACCGGAACGAATCCTTTGCCGCTGTAGCGCATGACGATCAGCGAATCATCCGAAACCGGCACGGGCCGGAAAAAGCCGGTTTCGCAATTGCTGAGCGCCTGCATTTCTTTGGCGGCAAAATCGTAGCGGAAAATGTTGGAAACGCCCGAATAATACGAGGAGCCGAACAGATGCTTGCCGTCCGCCGAAAAAACGAAATTCGCCGGCGCGCTGTTTTCGAAATCAAACAAAACCTCATGCGAATGATCGCCGGCCAGCAATTTGGCGACGTCCATTTTGATCAGCTTTTGCCGGCCGCTAATTTCAACCTGCGCGGCGGTCAGCGTTGCGCCGTCAGGCGAAATGTCAATATCGAAAATATCCCGGCCGTAAGGCAATGAATAAATCTGATTCCACTCGGTGTACGGCGGTGGCATGCGCACCAGCGTCGTGATGCCGAGATAATGCCGCACGCCCCAGAGCGAGCGGTCGGCGGCGTTGAACGCCAAATCGCCGACGCGCGCATCGCGGATCAAGCGTTGCGACCGGCCGGTTTTAATTTCCACCATATTCATGTCGCGCCAGCCGTTGTTGTCGGTGGTATAAAACAACACGTCCTTGTCCGGATCGTAAGCAAGCGAGGTGACGAAATACAGCGCCGGGCCTTTGATTTCGCAAATATTTTTCATGCTGCCGTCGTCGACGTTGATCGCCACGATCTGCGCCATTTGTCCGGGATAACGCACGCCGGCGTAGAGCCGGCGGCTGGCGGCGTCAAAAAAAGCGCGCGACATCGAGCCGAGCGTGTGGCGCGAGAGCCGGCGGTTGGGCGTGATCGGACTCAAGCGCAGCGAGTCGAGATTGGCGCGCTGCCATTCCTGCTCGAATTGAATCCAGCGCGACCATTCGGCTTCGAGCGCAGTGCCGTAAATTTTCTTGAACTGCGCCGAGTAATAAGCCTTGCTGCCGCGGCTGCGGCTGATCCAGTCGATGAGTTTCTGCGGGCCATATTGATAAGCGAGATAACTCATGAAGCGCGTGCCGTACAAATAAGCATTGACGCCGACTTGAAAATCGACGGCGGTGCCTTCGGATTCCAGGCCGACGATGTCGTAGATGTAACTGCTGTCGCGCACCATCGTGCGAAAAACCATTTCGTCGTAACCGCCAAGCGCGCGGCCCAAACCGCCGGCCATCCAGGTCTCGAGAAAAACCGCGCTGCCTTCGAGAAACCAGCGCGAGGTGTAGCGCCGCGGATTGGTGAGATAACTGTAAAACATCGAAACCGGATGCGCTACGCTCGGCGCGACTTTGCCGAAGAAAAGGTTTTGATAAAACCGGTCGGTGGCCGCGGCCTTGTCCATCGTCACGATGTGAACCAGCTCGTGGTTCATCATCCAGTTCATGCGCTCGTTGGCCGGCATGGTTTCGTAATCGTAACTGAACGGCGACATGCCGATGACGAGATAATTTTTCGGCACGGATTCGGCGCCGCCGTAGCCGTAATCGCGCAAATCCTGCAAAAAAATCGTGACTTTTTCCGTCAGCGTGTAATCGAACAGCCGCTGATGAAATTGCAGCGCGTTCTCAAAACAGCGCGCCACGTGCGGGACGAGGTATTCGTGCGCTTTGCTGTAGTAAATTAATTTGAGGTTGGGCGTTTCGAAGAGCTGAAATTGCGCCAAAGCCAAGGACGGCAATAGCAAAACCGCCATCAGCAAAAAAATGCCGCCGGCGTGGCGATAAGTCCGGCGGGCTTTCTCCGTCGAAGCAGTATGGGGCATGGTTTTCCTCCCGGCGTTGGTGAAAACGACAAAAGGAGACACCACCCCTGAGGGTGGCATCTCCTTTTAACGCCTGAGTGTCGCGTAAGAGTGAAGGGTTTGTTACGTCGTGTTTTAAGGAGAGAGCGCAGGCGTTTATTCACGAATCGCGGCGACCAGCGCGGTTTGGAAATCGGCATTGCTCAACGCCGCGCGCAGCTCGACATTCGCCATGGCCGCCTGCAATTCCGGATTGGCCATGAACCCACGCAATTCCGGACTGATCAACGCCGCGCGCAATTCGGGATTCGCCATTGCCGCTTGCAGCGCCGGACTTGTGAGGGCCGCGCGAAGTTCGGCGTCTGCCAAAGCCGCTTGCAACGCCGGACTCGCCAACGCCGCCTGCATCGCCGGATTTGCCAACGCCGAACGCAGCTCAGCATTGGTCAACGCGGCTTGCAGGGCCGAACTCGACAACGCGGCTTGCAGCGCCGGGCTTGCCAACGCCGCGCGCAACTCGGCATTTGCCAAGGCCGCCTGCAACGCCGGATTCGCCAACGCCGCCTGCATCGCCGGACTTGCTAAGGCCGAACGCAACTCGGCATTGGTCAACGCGGCTTGCAGCGCCGGACTCGCCAACGCGGCTTGCATCGCGGGACTTGCCAAGGCCGAACGCAACTCCGCGCTCGCCAACGCCGCGCGAACATCTGCGCTCGTCAACGCCGCTTGCAACGCCGGACTTGACAACGCCGAATGCAACTCTGCGCTGGACAACGCCGCGCGAACTTCCGCGCTCATCAATGCCGCTTGCAGCGCCGGACTCGCCAATGCCGAACGCAACTCCGCGTCGGATAACGCCGCGCGAATCTCAGCGCTCGCCAACGCCGCTTGCAGCGCCGGGCTCGCCAACGCCGAACGCAACTCCGCGCTGGACAACGCCGCGCGAACTTCCGCGCTCGCCATCGCCGCTTGCATTTCCGCGCTGGTCAATGCCGCCTGCAACGCCGCATCAGACATGGCGGCTTGCAATGCGGGACTCGACAACGCCGCATGCAATGCCGGATTGGCCATCGCCGCCCGTACCTCGGCATCAGCCATCGCGGCGCGCAGCTCCGGGCTGGCCAACGCCGCCCGCAACGCCGCATCGGACATGGCGGCTTTGAAGTCGGGGCTCGACAAGAGTTTTTGAACTTTGTCGTTTTGCAGCAACTCTTGAATTTCAGACGGCGTGAGCACGACATCCTTTTCGCTCATTTGCTCGGAGCGGTATTTCTCCGCTTTTTTCACGCCGCCGATCGTGCCGGCCACGTCTTCTTTCGAAGGCGAGAAATTATCAAAGGAAAGATAGATGATCGCAGCCACCGCGACGATCACGCCGCCGATCACCCACAAACCTTTGCGGTTCGTCAAATTACTCATGACAACCTCCCTGTGATTTGGAATGTGAGAATTTGTTGTTGATTTCGCATTTTTATGAAATACAATCGCCAAGCTCAAAAGTTGGCAAAGTTTCATCAAGGTGAAATAACCGCGGATTTTTCATACAACACCTCGCCCGCGCCGGCGATCTTGAATTCCAGCCTGGCCGCCGCCGGTTCTTTCTTCGTCAAGACGATGGCGTAACGCCTCCGGCCTGCGTGCGTCAACTGCGCCGCGCCGGAAATAAGAATCGCCTCGCTCGCGGCTGATTCATCCAACATCGTCAAGCTCTTCAAGACGAGATGCTTTTCATCGAAACTGATGGTCACCTCGATGGGTTGCGTGGAATCGAGCGCAAACTCGGCGGCAACGAGATTCCCGGCGATTTTCAAATCAATTTTGCCGGTGACGTTTTGGCCAACGATTTCCAGGGTTTGAACCGTCTTGAGATTCTCAATCGTCTCGTGCTGAATCATCGCGCCGGAAAGCTTGCTCCAATCCTCCACCGGGCTTTGCAGCGTCGTCTGCATGAACAATACATACATCACAATCCCCATCATCGCGCCGCCGGCAAAAGCGAACGCATATTTCGGGCTGAATTTCGTTGCCAGCCACTCGCGGAAACCCGCTGCCCAATTCGTCGCAGAACGGCTCGCATAGCGGTTCCGCGGCAGCCGGTTCATGATCACGTGCGGCAAATACGCCGGCGGCTCAATGGGCTTCACCTCCTGCAAAAGGCTTGACACCGACGCCAACTCCTCATAAAGTGTCCGGGCTTCCGGATTCGAGGCGAGAAAAGCGCGGAGTTTCGCGCTGGCGTCCGGGGAATTGGCGCCGTCAATTTCGTGGTGTATCAACTCAATGAATTTGTCGGCGATCATGTTGCAAATATCCTTTTTTGATCAAAATTTCTTTCAATGTTTGTCTGGCCGTAAACAACCGCGACTTGACGGTTTTTTCCGGAAGGTCGAGGATGTAGCCGATCTCCTGATACGAAAGATCCTCAAAATGCTTGAGCACGATCACGGCGCGGTGATCGATTTCCAAATCCATCAAAGCGTTTTGCACGTTTCGGCTCATTTCACTTTCCTCATACTTTTTGTCCGAAGCAGGCTCGACGGCGGCATAGCCGGCGCTTTCGTCCAATTTCTCGAAGCGCCGGCTGCGTTTAATGAAATTCAGCGACTCGTTCACGGCGATGCGGTAAATCCAACTGAAGAATTTGTGCCGCGCATCGAAGCGCGCGAGCTTTTCGTAGGCTTTGATAAAAACGGTTTGCGTTAAATCTTGCGCATCCTGATAATCCTTGACCAGGCGCAACGCCACATTGAACACGGCTTTTTGATACCGGGCGATCAACTCTTCGAAAGCCTCGCGCCGGCCTTCGAGACATTGCCGTATGAGCATCACATCATCCGGTGCTTTCATCGTGTAATTGAATTACAATTGAAAAGTGAAAAAGTTGGTAAAAAAATTGTTTTTTTATGGCACAAAGTTATGGAGGCGCTTGCCACTTGCCCACTTGCAACTTGCTCACTTGCTCTCCACCGCCTCCACGCCCTCCCACTCCTCCGGCACACCCTGCACCATGAACTGCGCCGAACGTTCGAGATAGAGCCGCGCGGTTTTGTCACCGGCATTGACATCGAGAACCTTTTTGAAGAATACCGCCGCATTGGTAAAATCTTTCACAAAGTACCGATTCAGCCCTTCCTCAAAATCCCCCTTCGTCTTCAACTTCAACTCGATGATCGCCTCCGCATCGCCATCGTAAACTTCATACAACGAGATCGGCACGTCCTTGCCCTTCACCTGCACCTTGCCAAGAAAGCGCGTGTGATACTTGTCGCGGTTCACGAGCTTGTCGAGTGAGATTTCACTCACCACGATGGAAGCGCCATAAAATTTGCACAGGCCTTCGATGCGATTCGTCAAATTCACCGCATCCGAAAAAATATCGCCCTGCATGCGCTCCTGCTCGCCGACGATGCCCAGCATGAGATTGCCCGTGTGCAAGCCGACGCCGATGTTGATCACTGGTTCATTACGTTTTACGCGTTCCGCATTAAACCCCTGCAACTGTTTCAGCGTCGCAATCGAGTTGTTCACCGCGTCTTCGGCGCTTCTCGGGAACAGCGCCATGATCGCATCGCCGGTGTAGCGATCGACGAAGCCGTGATACTCCCGCACCGTCGGGCTGGCGATGCTGAAGTATTCATTAATGAAAGCAAAATTCTCCGCCGGCGTCATCTTCTCGGAAATGGTGGTGAAGCCGCGGATATCGGAGACGAAGATCGTCACTTCCAGTTGGGTGTGATCGCCGAGCTTCACCTCCACCGCGCTTTCTTTTTCGAGATAGCGCAGAAACTCGCGCGGCACGAAGCGGCCAAAGGCGGTGTTGATTTTGAGCAAATTCAAATGCGTTTTGATGCGCGCCAGCAGCTCATCTTTGGAAAACGGTTTGGCGAGATAGTCGTTGGCGCCGGAGCTTAAACCTTCGATCAAATCCTGCACTTGATCTTTGGCGGTGACCATGATCACCGGCAATTCCGCCGGCAGATATTTTTGGCGCAAGCGCTGGCAGACTTCGTAGCCGGACATGCGCGGCATCATCACGTCGAGCAAGACGAGATCAAATCTGTTTTTGTCAATCGCCCGCAGCGCTTCTTCGCCGTTGTAGGCCTGGCTGAAGCGATACTTGCCGAGGGTGAGATGATTCGCCAGCACTTGCTGATTCACCGGCTCGTCGTCAACAATGAGAATATGAAACGCGCCATCCGGACTGCTTTGCTCCAGCGCCTGCATTTCCGAAGCAATGCCTTCCACTTGCCGGACGCGCGCGAGATCAATGGTCTGGCCGGTGATCGGAATATAGGCCTGCTCCGTTTTTGCGGGTTTTCCTTTTGAAACCGGCAATGTGAAAGTGAAAGTAGAACCTTTGCCAACTTCGGATTCTACCCAAATCTTGCCGCCGTGCAGTTCCACCAAGCTTTTGGTGATCGCCAGACCCAAACCAGTGCCGCCGTATTCGCGCGAAATCGAGGCATCGACTTGCTCGAAGGATTTGAAAATGTCCTGCTGCTTGTCTTTGGAAATGCCGATGCCGGTGTCCGAAATCGCAACTTCGACCATGCCATCTTTCACTGCTGCTGCCACTGCCACTGTGCCGCTTTCGGTGAATTTGATGGCGTTGCCCACGAGATTGTGCAGAATCTGCTGCAAGCGGTTCTCGTCGCCTTCGACAGGCGGAAGATCCGGCGGTATCTCATTTTTCAAAATGAGCTTTTTGCCCGTCAACAGCGGCTCGCTGAATTTCAGCACCAATTCCACCAGCACGCGCATGTCAATCGGCTTCTTTTGGATGTCGAGATGCTGGGTTTTGAGCTTGGAGAAATCGAGAATGTCGTTGACTAAACTGGCGAGCCGCTTGCCACTGGCGATGATCATGCCCAAGTTAAGGCACATTCTTTCGGGAAGTTTGACGCTCGGATCAGCAACCGAAGATTCCGCCAGGCCGATGATGCCTTGCAACGGCGTGCGCAGCTCGTGAGAAGTGTTGGCGAGAAAATCATCTTTGAGCTTATCAACCTGCCGCAGTCGTTCGTTGACCTTGCGTTCACGCGCCAACTCTTTCGCTTGCGCCGCGGTTTTGTAGCGAATGTAGCCGAACACCGCGCCGGCAAACATGAGCATATAAAACCCATACGCCCACCAGGTTTTCCACCACGGCGGGGTGATGGTGATTTTGAGCGACGCGCCTTCTTCGTTCCACACGCCGTCGTTGTTGGAGCCTTGGACGCGCAGGGTGTATTCGCCAGGATCGAGATTGGTAAACGAAACACGGCGCTCGGCGCCAAGCTGAATCCATTGATCGCTGTAGCCTTCCAATTTATACGCATATTTATTTTTGAACGTATTGCGATAACTCAGCGCCGCAAACTCAAAGCTTAAAATGTTATCTTTGTAAGAAACGGTAATGGCCTTTTGGACCGAGATGCCCTTTGCAACTATGCCAACGCCTTCCGCATCATCGGTGTTGTAGCGTTTAAAGGCAGCGATCACCACCGGCGGAATATAAGGATTGTCTTTGATGCTGTCAGGATGAAACATCGTCATACCACCCTCAAAACCTCCAAAAAACATTTCTCCAGCGACGTTTTTGTGATTGGCGTGCACCATATGCTTATTGCTCGCCAGCCCATCAGTGACATCGTAATTGCGGAAAGTATTGCGCTGCGGATCAAAGCAAGAGATTCCATTGTCCGACGTACTCAACCATACACGACCGCGGCCATCTTCTAAGATGCCGCAAATCGTATTGTCCGGAAGACCGTCCTTCACGGTGTAATGTGTCATTTGCCATGAATCTACATTTGAGTTTGTCAAAATCGAATCGGAACGAGGCGAGGCGGAGCGCAAAACAAGTTTGTTAAGACCTCCACCGCTTGTTCCAATCCAGATAGCGCCGTCGTGAGCGACGCACAGAGACCAGACAGTCTTCTGGCTGAGACCTTGGGGATTTTTCGGATCATGCAAAAAACGCGTGAATTGTCCGGTGTGGGGATCATAGCGATTGAGGCCGTCGTTGGTTCCAGCCCAAAGCGTTCCGCCGGTGCTGGAATCTACTTCAATTGCCCAAGCTATATTATCACTGTCGCTGAAGCTGTTGGGGTTCTGAGGATCGTGGACAAAATGAGTAAATTGTCCAGTGTTTCGATCAAAGCGATTGAGACCGCCCCCGATTGTTCCAATCCATAAGAGGTTTGGAGAAATGGCATCTGCACGGATGCCACCGATGGTATTGGAACTCAGGCTTTTGGGATTTTGCGGGTCATGCATGAATCGAGTGAATTGCTCTTTTTCGCGATCAAAGCGATTGAGGCCGCCGCCGTACCATGTTCCCACCCAAAGCAGGTTCCGCGAAGCGGAATCTTCATAAATTCCCGAAACGACATTGTGACTTAAGCTATGGGGATTCTTTGGATCATGGGCGAAGTTCGTAAATTGGTTCGTTTTCCGGTCAAAGCGATTGAGTCCGCGATGCGTTCCAATCCAGAGCAAGCCGGCGCGATCTTGATAAATCGAATTAAGCGGCCCCGCGTTGAGACTGTTGGAATTATTCGGATCATGGACGACGCTGATAAATTGCTCTTTGCCGCGATCAAATTTGTTGAGGCCGCCGAAAAAGGTTCCAATCCAGAGGATGCCGGAGCGATCTTCGTAGATTGACCAGACTTGATTGTCGCTGAGGCTGTAAGGATTTTTATCATCATGAACAAAACGGGTAAATTGCTCAGTCTCGCGATCAAATTTATTGAGCCCTCCGTCCAAAGTTCCAAACCAAAGTGTGCCGTGACGATCTTCAAAAATAGCCTTAATCGAATTGCCGCTGATACTGTAAGGATTCTTGGGATCATGGATAAAGCGTGTAAATTGGCTGGTGTGGCGGACAAAACGATTAAGCCCGCCGCCCTCCGTTCCAATCCAAAATATACCAAAACGATCTTCATAAATTGACAACACCAAACCGGAACTAAGACTATGGGGAATTTTGGAGTCATGAGTATAATGAATAAACTGCTCTTTCTCACGATCGAATTTATCAATCCCCTTAGCAGTTCCAAACCAGAGCGCGCCGGTGCGATCCTCACAGATTGACATCAGCAAATTGCCGCTAAGACTGCGAGGATTATGCGGATCATGGACAAAGCGAACGAATTGTCTTTTTTCACGATCTGATCCTTCGTTGGAGTTTACCCCGCCAGAAGCGGGGCTCAGGACAAGCTTATTGAGGCCACTGTGTGTTGCTATCCAAAGCGCGCCAGTATGATCTTCATAGATTCCATAGACAGTGTTGTGGCTAAGACTAAAAGAGTTTTTCGGATCGTGAGCAAAGCGCGTGAATTGCTCGGTCTCACGCTCAAAGCGATTGAGCCCGCCACGCTCCGTTCCTACCCACAGTGTACCGGTATGATCTTCAAAGATTGCTCGTACAACATTATCTGATAAGGAAGTCGAATCAAACGCGTCATATTTATAAGCGGTAAAATTATAGCCGTCATACTTGTTCAGCCCCGTTTGAGTGCCAAACCATAAGAAACCTTGATGGTCTTGCAGAATGCAGTGCACCGTGCTTTGCGAGAGCCCCTGATCATGCGAGAGACGCTCAAATTTGATCCCGCCAGCGGGATTTTGGGCGAGGAGAAATGCCGGCGGGTTTAGCGCGGCCAGAGCGAGCAGGCCGAGCCGCAGCATTTTGCGCCATGACTGTAGGCACTGCCGGAAAGCGATAAGGGTGGGTTGCATGGGTGATTTCCCTCGCGTCGTAAGAAAACGAGTTACCGACACATTACGCCGATCATGAAGCGAAGTGGAATTGAGCCATCAAGCCAAAAAGAGAGGATTGGGTTGCCAACGCCGCAGAAGCCACAGGTGGGGTGGTCGCGAGTTGGCAATTTGCGGCTGCCGACAAATTAGGGAAAGGCGGCTTTTAAAATTTTGTCGTCGTCATGCTTTCAAGACGGCGTTCCATTTCTTAAAACGCCCAAAACTTTTTCTTTGGTTTTGGCGGTAATGGCCAGTTTTAAAGCCTTGTCCAATTTATCCGGTTGTTGGGTTTCGCTGACGAGCTTTTTGTCGGACGCGGTCAATTGAAAGCGATTGGCGAGGAGCATAATCAAGGCTTCCTGTTTCCCAAGAAGCTGGCCAAGAGAGATTCCTTTTTGCATGCCTTGCTGCATGCCTTGCTCCTTGCCCTCTTCTCTCCATCTTTGTGCTAACGTGGGCATGATTTCTTCTCCAATAATTTTACTTTCTTCCAACATTTTGGTCAGTTCTGGCGCGGGAATATCCTGCGTTTCCACAATATAAATCATCAAAAAGCTGATGCGTTCCCGCTCGTGCACAAAACCCATTTGATTCCACAACTGAAACACCTGCCGAATGATCTCGACTTTCTGCTGATACGCCGCTTTCATCAACAGCATTGCCGAAAACAGGAAGATATTCTCTTTCAACGGCTGGCTGCTTTCGGCTTCCCAATCCCACTCGTTGGTGTCAAAAAGAATATACTCAAAATCGAGCAAAAAGCGCTTGGCGGCCTCGGCTATCGAAAATTGCTGCGCAAAGCGCGTGGGGATTTTCCACGGATCTTTGCCGTGATAAAACACTATGGGAATGATCACACGCAGCGGCTTCTTCTCATCGCCGTCTTTTTCCCACATCTGATACTTGTATCGCAAGAGCTGCAGCAAAACCTTTTTATCCGGATACGACTTGTGCTCGAAGAGAAGGTAAATATCAACCGGAGTGCCTTCGGCTTTGGTGCGGCATTTGACCACGACGTCCGATAGGGATTCTTTGTACGCTTCCGAAATATACGAGGTCGAATCTAACGCCGCCTCGGCCAAATCAAGCTGCTGGAACAACTCCTTCGGCAGTTTTGCTTTCAAAAAAGTCTCGACATTAGCCGTTTCTGAGAAAACTTTTCTGAAGAAATTATCGTGAATATTGTCGATGCTCGGCATTGGAAATATTAAGCATTTTTATGATAAAAGTCAAGACAGTGCTTGCCGCAAGCAGTAAACCGTGCTTTGCAAGAGCCCCTGCTCCAGCCCGAGGCGCTCAAATTTGATCCCGCGAGCGGGATTTTGGGCGAGGAGAAATGCCGGCAGGTTTACTGCGGCCAGAGCGAGCAGGCCGAGCCGCAGCAGTTTATCCCACATATTGTGCTCCTTTGTGTAAAATTTTGTTTGCAATTGAAGCTTAAAAAAACTAAATTTTTATCAAGAAGCAAGAAAAACATGATCGAATCAATTCGCAAAAACAAATATGGACTACAAGCAAGCAATCCTGCAAGAAATCGATACGCTGCCTTCCGAGCTGTTGCCCCAAATTCATCGGCTCTTCAATGATTTTCGGAAGCAGAGACTCTCGGTGCAGCACGTGCTGGCCCGCGCGGAAGCCATTGCGGCAGAGCGTAAAGCCTGGACACGCGAGCAGCATATTCAACGGCTCTTGGAAGTCGCGGAAGAGCTTCGGCAAGAAGCCATAACAAAGGGAGTCGCCATTGATCGTGACGAAGAAGCGGCGATTGAGAGTTAAACCCAAATTTCGCACAGTCTTTGACACGAATGTGTATGTTGCGAGGGCCCTGTCAAAAAATCCGCGCAGCCCGAATGCCGAGCTTTTCGAGTTGCTGAAAGCCGATGCTTATCTCCTCATCTGGTGTGAAGAAATCCGCGCCGAAGTCGCCGAAAAGTTGTTGACAAGGAATCTGTCAGCCGAACGCATAGCCGAGTTCATTGCTGAAGTCATAAGCTTGGCAGTTTGGATCGAAGTGCCTGCCTCAGCGATTCAGCGATATGTTGAAGACGATCCCGACGATGACATTATCGTCGCCTGCGCGGTGGCTGCAAATGCAACACACATTGTGAGCAACGATCAGCACTTACTCAGCCTTAAAAAGCCTTTTCCTGGATGTGTCATTTTGAACAGTCTTCATTTCCTTTTTCTTGTCCGTGGCGATAAACCTCCCTTACAAGTCAGGTTACACAACTGGGTACGACGATTGATCAAAATGTTATAGTCATCCTATCCCCTCGGCAATCTGATCACAAACTCCGTGAATTTCCCCTCCTCCGATTCCATATAAATTTCCCCGCGATGCTGCTGGACGATGATGTCATAGCTGATCGACAAGCCCAGCCCGGTGCCTTCGCCGGTCGGCTTGGTGGTAAAAAACGGATTGAAAATTTTTTCGCGGACTTCCGGCGGAATGCCCGGGCCGTTGTCGCGGATGCGGATTTCGATCCGGTCGCCCGCATTCTTCGTGGCCACCGCGAGCACGGGCGCATACTCCTCCCCCAGTTTCTTTTTCTTCTGATGCGTCGCGTAGCAGGCGTTGTTGATCAGATTGAGAAAAACCCGGCTCAAATCCTGCGGGAAAATTTCGACCCGGCCGATGGAGGCATCGTAATCCTTTTCGATCTTGATGTTGAACGTCGCGTCCGTGCCGCGCATGCCGTGATAAGCCAGCATCACGTACTCGTCGAGAATGGCGTTGAGATCGGCGGGCCGGCGCTCGGAGGTTTCGCCGCGCGAATGCAGCAGCATGTTGCGCACGATGTTGTCGGCGCGCTTGCCGTGCTCGTTGATCTTGGTGACATTTTGCTCCAAAAGCCGCAAGGTTTCCTCAAGCTCGGCCCTGGCTTCGGCGTTTAATTGCGCCTTTTGCTTAGTAAAACCCTCTTGCAGCTCCAGCAGCAACTCAAATGAGAGTTCGGCAAAGTTATTGACGAAATTGAGCGGATTTTTGATCTCATGCGCAATGCCGGCCGTGAGCACGCCCAACGAGGCCAGCTTTTCCTGGGTGATGAGCTGCTGCTGCGTGGCTTTGAGATGCTCCAGCGTCGCATTGAGCCGGCGATAAGCGTCGGCATTATCCAGCGCGATGGTGGTGTAAGCCGCCAGATTCTGCAGGAGATTGAGATGGTATTCGGTGTAGGCGTTTTTTTGAAAACTCTGAATGGTGATGACGCCGAGCACGCGATCTTTGGCAATCAGCGGCAGGTAAATGAGCGACAGCGGCGCTTCGGAACGCGTGCCGTCTTCGAGCAGGCGGCCGGCGTCCTGATAGGCGCTGATGTAGCGGCTGTACTCGGTCGCCACGTCATTGATGAAGATCGGCTGGCGGTTTTCAATGCACCAAACCGGAAACTGGTTTTTGTCGCTCATGTCGCGGGTGTAGGGCGCGTAGCGTTTGCCTTTGGCAATCGCCAGCTTGTATTCGATCTGATTTTTTTCGGGATGATAAATGCCGACGCCGAAAATGCTGGCGTCGGCGAGGCTGTTGACGTGCTCATACAGCTTGTAAAAAATAGTTTCGACCTCGAGAGAGGCGGTGATTTCCTTGCCGATTTGGCTGAGCTGCTCGACGTTTTCTTTCTGCGCCCGGATTTCCGCGGTCCGCTCTTGCACGGTTTTTTCCAGCGTCTCGCTGCGAGCCTGCAATTGGCGCGTGCGGAAGCGAATGAGGCCAACAATGATCGCGCCGGCGGCGAAGACATACGCAAGATACGCCCACCACGAACGATACCACGGCGGCAGAATTTTGAACGCATAAACCGCTTCGTCGCTGAGGCGTTCATAAATATTTTTGGCGCGGACGTGGAAACGATACTCGCCGGGCGGCAGATTGATGTATTCTTTTTTCGTCTCCCGGCTCCACAGCGCTCCCGCCGGGCGGAACTTGTCGAAACCTTCGAGAAATGTTTGAAACTGATTATCGGCGGCTTCCTCGTAATTTGCCGCGGCAAATTCAAAACGTATCGCATGATCGACGAAGGGCAAGGTGGGAACGTTCGGGGCCGTAGAGACGTTCGGGTCGGTGGAGACGTTCGGGCCGAACGTCTCTACGGCGCCGCCGAAGAGCAGCGAATCTTCACCGACGATGACGCGGCGGATGAGCGCCGGATACGGGGCCGCGCTATCCGGCGCGACGTTGGTGTCGTAACGAATCAAACCGTTCGGGCCGCCCAGCCAGACGATGCCGTCAGGCTCGGGGTAAATACAAAAAAACGGATCGTTGGAAAATTTTCGCAAAGGCGCGCCGGCGCCGGGCTGATCAGGCGGCGTAGGATTTTTCGAAACGGTATTATCGGCAAGATAACCGCCGCCCTGGCCGGGCAGGCCGGCTTGCGACCGGGCCACGGCGGTTTCGCGTCCAAAGTTGATCCACACCCGGCCGGCGTGATCTTCGCGCAGGAAATATTCTTCCACCGAACCGCCAAATGAAACCAGGTTGAACGTCGAATCCGGAAAAAACCGCCGGCGCTCGTCATCGAAGCGAAACACGCCGTCTTGTGAAACGAAATATTCCTTGTCCGCCACGGCAAAAACCGCGACGCCGCCGGACGGCAAGCCCTGCCCGACGCCGAAAGCCTCGACCTTCGCATTTTTCACAGCGTTTTGATTTTGCTCGAGGCCGGCGATGTCCACACGCCTCACGCCGCTGGCCGAGGTGCCGAGCCACAGGCTGCCGGGGGGATTTTCAAAGAGTCGAATGATCCGTTCTTGCACGCCGTTGACTTTGCCTTCGTCAATCCATTCGCCGCTTTCAAAGCGCAATGCGGCAAGGCCGTTATCGAGGCCGACGAAAATGCGCCGGTTATTTTGCCGGGAACGATACAAAACCAGCGCGCGATAGGAGTTGTTGACGGAGGGCTTCACAAAATCGGCGCGATCACCCTCGATGCGGTAAACGCCGTCGAGGGTTGCCGCCAACAGCATATCATCCATTGGCAGCAGCGAGAGGCACTGCGCTTCGATGCCGGCGACCGGCCGAAATTCTCGCGAAGCCGCGTGCAAATAAAAAACCCCGACGTTGGTCGCCGCGTAGAAAATCCCGTGATGGCGCAGCAAATAGGCGAGCGGATTTTTCAGCCCCGACTGCTCATCGAAAAAGGTGAAGGGTGAGACCGCCTCGACGCGCGCCAGTCCGTTATCCAGCGCCAGCCACAACGCGCCTTCACGGTCGGTAAAAAGAGACGACACCGTTTCATTCAACAATCCGGCGGCTTTGTTGATGACGCGCAGCAAACGGCCTTGCCGGTCGATAATGGCCACGCCGCCGCGCAAGGTTCCCAACGCCAGCGTGCCGTCATGCAGTTTCGCGCCGGGCAAGTAAAGCTGGTTGGCGGCCAGGAAGGCGTCGGCCTCCGTTCGAACCGGTTTCAACGCCGCGCCGTCGTGCAAAAACAGCCCTTGCGCGCGCGAGCCGATCAAAATATTTTTTTCGTCAAAGGGCAGCATGAGATAAATCCGCTCGTCGGCAAAACGCTCGCCCTCGGGCACAAGCTGCAATGAGTCTTTCGCCATTCGCATCAAGCCGGTCTGCCATTGGCGGACGTACAACGTCTCGCGCACGATAAAGGAAAGATGAAATGAAGTTCGCGGTTTCCAGACGTCAATACGCTGATTGGCCCAGCGAAACAGCGCGTTGGCAGCTTGGAAATAAACTCCCTGCGGCGTCACGCCCGTGATCCACACGTCGGCAAATTCCTTGTCGGCTTCCTTCACATGAGCCAGCAAGGAAACGAATCGCATTTGCCCGATGCTGTCCGGCGCCAAGTAACCGAAATCGCCGACGCCGCCGACGTAGATGCGGCCGTTTTCATCTTTCGCCAGCGACCGCACCAGGCTTTTGTTGGGCAATTGAATCAACCGCCATGAAACGCCGTCGTATTCCAGCACGCCACGCACGTTGCCAAAATACATCACGCCGCGGTTATCCTGCACGATCGCCAAATTCTGCGCGTGCGCGCCGTAATCCTTCGGCCGGTAGTTGGTGATAAAAACCTTTCCGGCTTCGTTGTTCCGCGCGGGAAAGTCCGAGGTCGCAAAGTCCGAAGTCACGCTGGATGAATGATGTTGAGCGTGTGTCGGTTCGGAATGCGTCCAACCCGCGAGAAAAATAGCAAAAATAAAAAGGTGTTTCATGATTTGATTCATGAGATAAAATTTTATCAACACCAATTTCGGCCTACATTGTTTTTTGGATTCCCGATCATGTCATTCCGAGGAGCGCAGCGACGAGGAATCTTTCAGCAACAGATTCCTCGCTAACGCTCGGAGATACTATGGAAAAAATCAAGAGAAAAGTTGGTTCATCCGAATTTTGCGTACAAAGCTTGCATGGAATATGAAGACATGATTACCTTTTCGTTCATCTTCAAAACTGGAAAGGAAGGATCATGTCGATCAGCTTATTACAACGTGGCTTTGGAATTCCCTCTGGCTATGAGTACAAACGAACGACTTATCAAGAGGGTCGAATCACCTTTACTATTCACCAGCCGATTAGTAAATGCCAGTGCTCGGCCTGTGGTAGTTCCAAAGTTGACCCGCGTGGCACAGTCACACGCTTTTTAAAAACCGTTCCGCTCGGCAAGAAAACGATAGAGTTAGAAGTCATCATTAACCGGCTCGAATGTAACGACTGTGGCGTTATTCGCCAAGAGCATTTGAGTTTCGCTGATGAACGAAGAACCTATACACATGCTTTTGAACATTTCGTCTTGGCGCTTTCCAAACGCATGACGATTAAAGACGTTGCTATTTATGCCCAAACCAGTTGGGATATTGTCAAAGATATTCAAAAACGTTATCTGAATCGAAAGTTCGGCAAACCCCGCTTAAAGCATCTCCGATATATCGCCATTGATGAAATCAATATTGGACATGGCTATAAGTTTTTCACCATCGTTATGGACTTAGAAACGGGTGTTGTTGTTTATGTTGGCGACGGAAAAAGTGTGGAAACACTGCTCCCTTTTTGGCGTCGCCTGCGGCGCTATAAAGCCAAGATCAAGGCGGTGGCGATGGACATGTCGCCCGCTTATATTTCTGCGGTGCAAGAGAATTTATCGCATGTCGATATCGTCTTTGATCATTTTCATGTGGTCAAGCTTTTTAATGAAAAACTCACCATCCTGCGCAGAGACTTGTACCATGAACTGAGAGGCACGATGCAAAAGCAGGTCATCAAAGGTGTCCGCTGGCTTCTGCTGAAGAATCCAGAGAATTTGGACGAGGAGAAAAATGAAAAAGAACGACTCGAAGAAGCGCTAAAGCTGAACCAACCACTCGCGACGGCTTATTATTTGAAAGAAGACCTCAGACAAATCTGGATGCAAGCCAACAAGAAAACGGCGGCAAAGCTGCTGAAAGACTGGATCGCCAGAGCTCAGGTTTCTGGCGTTCAAATGCTCAAAAAATTTGCCAGCACTTTAGCGGGATTCCGAACAGGCATTCTCGCATACTATGACCATTGGATTTCGAGCGGTCCATTAGAAGGAACCAACAACAAAATCAAAACCCTGAACAAACAAGCTTACGGATTCAGAGACATGGAGTTCTTCAAACTGAAAATTTATGCGCTCCACGAAACCAAGTACGCTTTAGTCGGATGAACCGAAAAGTTGACCATATTCACTTTTTGTTGGGATTGAAGGGTTGTTGTTTTTTTAACAGCGTGTAAATGATCACCAACAGCTTGCGCGCCGTGGCGAGGACGGCGACGAGCTTGGGTTTGCCGG